>ERZ870052.803-NODE-803-length-11858-cov-3.606655_pt1 | contig 11858 bp, 8 predicted proteins | sample MGYA00520889_ERZ870052 | MGnify/ENA primary metagenome ERZ870052 (study PRJEB32232, sample SAMN07284988) | human gut metagenome | biome: human-associated habitat; material: feces | host: Homo sapiens | place: Tanzania | collected 2014-08-14 ...
CCGCAGACCGTTGCCGTCGATAGCACCGGGGCCGCTGATGGTAAAGCCGTCAAGGCCGTCCGCGTTGATAAGCGCCGAGAAGTAGAGGCAGTTCTCGCCCTCAATGCGCGTCTCGACCAGCTCGTAATCGGACAGTTCATCGCTACCTTTCAGAATACCACCCTGTGCTACATACAGGTTTACGCCCTGCTTGAAGTGCAGCGCCCCTGTTAAATAGGTGCCTGCAGGGATGACGATGACACCGCCGCCGTTCTCGGCAGCAAGATCAATAACTTGCTGCAATTCTTTGGTGTGGATGCGGCCATCGTCCGCCACGCCGTACTGGGTGACAAGATACTGCGTACCCAAATCGGCCAGTGCGGGAACCGTGGTGTCATAGAACCATGTGTCAATGGGGGTGCCATCGGGAAAGAACTCGGTCTTATTCATAGTGAGTCTCTCCTTCGGTATGTAAGTTGGAAATCGTCAGTCCGTCGTACCGCGCAAAGCGCAGTTCGGCGCTCTGCGGCAGGGTGCAGTCAGACAAAAGCACGTTTTTGATTTTGTGGCCGGGGGCGGTGAAACCGTCGATCTCAATCGGAGCGACGGTTTCCACCGCGCCATGTTCCTGCTTCTGCCCGGTCAGGTGCAGGCGCTCAAAGCGGAAGCTTTCAAAGTAAGGCGGTTCCGGGGCGGGAATGCCGTCATCGTTGTACGGCACAGAATGAATGAGCAGACGCGGAAATGTGCAGTCGCGCACGGTGACACCCCGCACAAACCCGCCGCGCTTTGGTGTGCCTTTGATTTCGATGCCGTTGGAGGAGGCGGCAATATTGCAATCCCAAATCTGCACATCCTCCACACCGCCGGACATTTCGCTGCCAATGCAGATGCCGTGGCCACCCTTGCTGTGGCAGTCGAACACGCGGATGTGCTTGGTGGGTCGGTTGATTTCATTGCCCTGCGGATTTTTGCCGGATTTGATGGCGACGGAATCATCCTCGGTTTCAAACTCAGTTGCAAACAAGGTGCAGTTTGTGGAGGAGTCCGGGTCCCAGCCGTCGCCGTTCCAGATGCCGCTCGAACGCAGTATGCAGTGGTCGGTTACAATGTCGTCGCAGTAAATCATGTGGACATTCCACGCCGCGCCATTTTGCAAGGTCAGCCCAGTGATGCGGACATGGACGCAGTTGCTTAAATTGATAAGCCGCCCGCGCACCCGGCCGGGAATCGTGCGGTCATTCTCGCAGGTGGCGACAAGGGCCGCGTTCTGGGCGAGGTAGTCTTTGAGATTTTCACGCTCGGTCTCAATCATGCGGTTAGCCAGCGACCGTCCGCCACCGCTGATGGTTCCCTTGCCGTAGAGCAAAATGTTTTCGCAGTTGGTCCCGGCTGTGTGATCCAGCTGCCCGGCATTCAAAAGGCTGCGGTAGCATTCCTGCTCCACGCCCTCAAAGCGGCTCCAGATGCGGGGCAGATAGTCGGCGGGGTCATCGCTGCCCTGCAAAACTGCATCCTTTTCCAGATACATAGCCATATCACTGTGCAGATCCAGCGCCCCGGTCAGGTAGACCCCGGCGGGAAAATAAACCTCGTCGTTCGGACCACAGTCCACGAACGCCCGCTGCAGGGCGGTGGTGTTCAGTGTATGGCCGTCGCCCACGGCGTTATACGGCGGCTTGGTTACGTTGATGCGGCGGCGCACGGGTGCGGTGCGGACATGGATAGAACCGATGTTGGCAACATCTATGGCATAGTCCGTATCGGGTGACAGTCCGGCAAATGTGACGTGGGTTTTGTCGGTCCGGACGATAGGCTCACCGTCAAGAGAAACTTCGTACATTGCGGCTGCCTTGGCGTTCTCCGGCTTATCCCAGAATACCGTCACAGAGCGAGCGGTACAGCGTGCAGACAGGAAAACATCTTTCATAAAAATTCTCCCTTCGCTTTTCCTTTATTGTAAGGAAACAACAGGGAGAAGTCCATAACAATAATTTTTGTTACTAACAATAATTACAGTTTTGTGTCGGCAGACGGTTGACATTGCCCTTTTATTGCCCCTATAGTATAAATAGGAAAAGAGAAGGAGTGTTCTTATGTTTACCGTATTATTAGCAGACGATGAGGACAGTGTCCTTGAAGTATTGAAATGCAGCATCCACTGGCAGGAGCTCGGCGTGGACAAACTGCTGACGGCCCCGGACGGTATGGCGGCATTGGAACTGTTTGAACAGCAGCAGATTGACCTGTTGGTTACCGATATTCGTATGCCGCGCATGGACGGACTGGAACTGATCCAAAAGGTGCGCAGCATCTCCCCAGATACCCACTGCATTCTGTTGACGGCCTACGGCGAGTTTGAGTATGCCAAACAGGCGATACGCTTGGGTGTGGAGAATTACTTGCTGAAGCCCGTCGTAAAGGAAGAAGTGGAGCAGAATGTTCAGACCGCGCTGAACAATATCTACCAGAAACGCAAAAACAGCGAAAGCCTTTTGCTGGAAAACACCCTGCGCCGCTGGGCCACCGGCATGATTGGCGACGAGGAGCTGAGTGAACGTGCAGCGGTGCTGGACATTGACCTGTACCAGTGCGCCTACTGCGTGCTGTGCTTTGTCAAACGGGCGCGCGGTTCTATGGCAATGCTGCGCGCCGCCTGTGCCGAGGAGTTTGGCAAGAACTATGCGGTGAATGCCTTTTGGGATGAAAAGGGCCGCTATGTGATGATTCTTGGCGGCAAGGCGTTTGATACGGAAAAGATGGCACAGACCCTTACCGCACTGGCCGAGGAATACCAGTGTGAACACATTGCGGCCATTGCCATCGGCTCCCCGGTGGGGCAGACCGAGAATGTGCGATTGAGCTACCAGACCGCGTGTGAAACGATTGAACTGAGCGACTTGAAAACAGCCGCTGTTGTGCTGTCCTCGGAGCCGGCACGGCAGGACCCGCAAAACGATTTGCTGGCGGAGGAGGTGCGGGTGCTGTTCTACCTGCCCACCGAGGAGGAACGGCTGCTCGGCTACAAGCACCTTGCCCACAAACAGGCCAAGCGGCAGGGGAGCAGCTATGCCAAAATCCTGCAGGCGTGCATCCGCGTAATGACGGAGGAGTTTCCGCTGGAAGGAAATCTACAGGAAAAAGTTTACAGTGCCGCGCCGCAGGAAAGCGCAGACAGCGACTTTGAAACGCAGATCATTGCTGCTTTGCAGGCGGTATATGCGGTTTTTGCACAGCGTTTTTCTGCGTTCAGCCCGGTGGTTCAGCGCACGGTGCAGTATATCCGCAGCGGCGTTTTAAGTGGGCAGGGCGTTTCGCTCAAGGAATTCTGCGCACAAACGGGCATGAACCCGGCCTATCTGGGCCATGAATTCAAGGAGGAAACCGGGCTTTTCTTCAACGATTATCTGACGCGCTGCCGCATTGAACGTGCCATCATTCTGATGCGCAATCCCAATCGAATGATAAAAGATGTGGCAGAGGAAGTAGGCTTTGCGTATACAAGCTATTTTGTGAAATGCTTCCGCAAGCAGAAAAGCGTTTCCCCGACAGAATACCGCCAGAAAATGTTGGAGATGCAGTGAAGGGGCTTTTGGAATATGAACAAAGCGACAAAAGTGCGGAAGAAAAGCCGCATAGAGCGTATTCTGATTACGGTGTATGTTTGCATCATCTGCATCGTCAGTTACATTGCCTGCTACTTTGCCTATGAGCAGCGGCAGGGGGAACTGCTGTCAACATTGAATATGACACTGCTGCGGGCAGCGACGGAATACGAAAATCTGACCCAAAATTTCTGGAGCATCTATATCCCGATTTTTGAGCAGGACACCGAGGACAACTATGCCCTGCAGCGCTACTTTGTGGGAACCGATGACTTGACCCCGATGGACAAGTACGAACTGGTATCGCTGATGCGGAAGATGTCCACAAGAGATAACCGCGTCCAATGGCTGGCGCTGTACTCCGACAAGCGGGATGTCAATTACATCTATTATACGGGGCAAAATACGCTGCAGGTGATGGAATCGGACTTCCCCTATCTGACAGACCTGCAAAACAAAAAAGAGTCGATGGAGATTTATGAGGAAAAGTCCTTCTCAACAAATTTCGGCAATTATACAGGCATTGCAATCGCGGGCGGAACGCCTTACCGCACGGGTGGATCGCTGCTGGTGGGCATTGATATAAGTACATTGGAAAATATCTGCAGCCGTAACAACGACTTTGAGGCATTGCAATTTGATATTGTAGAAAACGGAAAAGTCCTGTATACCTCCGGTGAAACTGCGTATGTCCCGGCGGAGCTGCCTGCGCTGGGGGAAAGTGCGATTCTGCGCGATGGCACCAATCAGCGGTATGTGCAGCGGGATTCCTCGGACAACCATGTGGCAAGCATTTATTACTCGGTGGATTGGAGCGAACTTTCAAGGCGCTCCCATCGCTATACACCGCTGATTCTCGGCATTGTAGCATTACTGGTTGTGCTTTCGGCCTTTCTGTACGCGGCGCTGCTGCGGATGCTCTACCGCGAGGTGGATGTCATCCGAGACGGTCTTGCAACGATTGGCCAGAATAATCTGGATTATCGCATCCAAGGCGTGTTTCGCCAGAACGGATTTCAGGAAATTGCCAACTCCATTAACGCCATGACGCAGAGCTTGCAGGAAAACGTACAGCGTGCCTACGAGTACGAACTGAAACAAAAGGACGCTGAAATGCAGGAATTGCAGGCAAAGTTCAACCCACACTTCCTGTATAACTCGCTGGATATGTTCCGCGCCCGCTGTTACCAGAATGGCGACGAGGAAACCGCCGACTTGATTGCACAGACGGCGGCCATCTTCCGCGGCTTTATCGGTTCCCGCACCTTTGTGCCGCTGCGGGAGGAACTGGCCTTCAGCAAGCGCTATTTGACATTGTTCCGTGCGCGGTACGGCGAAATCGTTCAGATTCTGTATGACATTGACTTTGCTGTGTTGGAGTACGGTGTGGTGCGTAACATCTTCCAGCCGCTGATTGAAAATTACTTTGTGCATGGCATCGACACGACCCGCGACGACAACTATATCCGTTTCCGTGGACAGATCCGCGACGAGAAAACCATTTTGATAACCATTGAGGACAACGGCGCGGGTATGGAGACCGAAAAGCTGGATGAGCTGAACAAGCGTCTGCATGAGCCCATCACCACTGAAAAGGAGAGCTACGGCCTAAAGAACCTGCACCAGCGCTTACGACTGTTCTACGGCGAACCCTGCGGTTTGACGATGCGCAGCCGTCCGGATGGAGGTTTGCGCATAGAGTTGGTCATCGGGCGTGTACATTACGACCCCAAAACCGAAGGCCCGGTAGAATCGGAACTGCATCAATAAGGGAAAAGGCTCTGCTTCGGCAGGGTCTTTTTCTATATCAGGAATACCGCGAGAATGATTGGGATAGCTTCGGCAAATGCAGCTCTTACGCTCAGAATGGCTATGCGCAGTTCTTTGGTGAAAAAGCCCATGCCAACATTCTGTCCGTTGACCTGCACGGGAAAAAGAAGATTGAGGAAATCAAACTGGAAACGCTGAGTTGTGAGGCCTTGACGGGGCTGCTGGGTATCACAGTGGCGAAAGCTGTGAACCATGAATAAGAGATTTGCAAAACGACTGCAATGGTGCCTGCCAGATAGGTAACCGCTCATAAAAACGCCAAAGGCTTCTGCTTGTGCAACTTGCACAAGCAGAAGCCTTTGTTTTTGATATCCGAAAAAATACAACTGTAATTATTCTTACTATCAAAAATTATTCTTATATACAACAGGGGTGTGAAATTTTTATAATAAAGATACAAAATAAAACGCAGCAAACAACAAGGAGTGATACGTTTATGGGCAAACAAGCCACTGCCGTGCAGCCTAAACTGTTGGACGCAAACCGTAAAAAACGAGAAAGTATGAAGCTGTTTTTGCTGGTTCTGCCGTGCCTCGTTCTCATCTTCATCTTCCACTATCTGCCCCTATGGGGCTGGAGCTACGCATTCTTCCAGTACAAACCGGGTCTGCCACTTTCCAAGTGCAGGTTTGTCGGATGGGATAACTTTACAGCACTGTTCGGCAATGCAGTCATGCGTGAGAATTTATTCCGAGTCATTCGAAACACCTTCGGCATTCAGATTCTGAACTATCTGCTGATGCCGGTGCCGATGCTGTTCGCCATCTTCCTGAGTGAGATTTGCTCCAAGAAATTCCAGAAAGTGGTTCAGACATTGACCACGCTGCCGAACTTCATCAGCTGGGTCATCATGTTCTCGCTGGCATCCAGCCTGTTCGGCTCCTCCGGCCTTGTTAATTCGGTGGTCGCCAAGTTTGGTGTCGAGCAGGGTCTCAACATCTTGACTACCGACCAACACGTCTGGCTCATCCAAGCGCTGCTCAACCTGTGGAAGACGATGGGCTGGAACGCCATCATCTACTTCGCGGCCATTTCGGGTCTGGATCAGGAAGTCTACGAAGCGGCAATGGTGGACGGTGCTTCCCGCTGGCAGAAAATCCGCTACATCACGATTCCGCTGCTGATTCCCACCTTCTTCGTCCTGCTCGTTATGAACATCGGCAACTTCCTCAACTCCGGCATCGACCAGTTCCTTGCGTTTGGCAACGCACTGAATAAGGACTGGATTGAAGTGCTTGACTTGTATGTTTACAACCTTGGCATCGGCAGCGGCCAGATTTCGTTCAGTGTCGCCGTCGGTATTATGAAGTCTTTTGTCGCGCTGGTACTGTTTGCTTCTGCAAACTTTGCCTCCAAGAAGATTCGCGGCACGAGCGTGTTCTGATAGGAGGGGCAGCATATGAAAAGCATGGCAAAGCCTTGGAAAGAAGAAAAGCACATCAAGATGACACCGGGCGATAAGGTGTTCAACGTGATTGGCATTATCATCTTCACCTTGATTACGCTGATTTGCTTTTATCCGTTTTGGTATCTGTTGATTTGCACAATCAGTGACCAGCGGTTGGTGGATTTGAATCAGGTTGTCATTCTTCCCAAAGGCATCAACTTTAACAACTACGTTGAAATTTTCCAAGTGCAGAACCTTGGCAATTCCGCAATGATTTCCGTGCTGCGCACGGTCTGCACAACAGCGGTCAGCACAATTCTGACTTCCTACACGGCCTACTTCTTCACGAAACGTCAGATGTGGGGCTACAAGTTCTGGTATCGCTTTACCGTCGTCACGATGTACTTCTCCGCGGGTCTGATTCCCATTTACCTTAACAACAAAATGTTGGGACTGAACAATACATTCTGGGTCTACGTTATTCCTGCGTCGATTTCCGTCTACAACATGGTTCTTATCAAGACGAACATCGAATCCATGAGCCCCTCGTTGGAGGAATCCGCCTATCTGGATGGCGCAGGCTACCTGACCCGCTTCTTTAAGATTGTACTGCCGCTGCAGACTCCTATTCTGGCAACCACCGCATTGTTCACGGCAGTCGGTCAGTGGAACGACTTCTTCACCACGAAGCTGTACATTACCAACACGAAGCTGTACACGCTGCAGTTCCTGCTGTATGAACTGCTGCAGCAGGTCACGGCAGCCGCCAACCAGATTGAGGGCGGCAACCCCTACGCGACCATCACGCCCTCCGGCATCCGTCTGACTCTGACCGCTGTGGTCGTCATCCCCATCATCTGCGTATATCCCTTTGTCCAGAAGTTCTACGTCAAGGGCCTGATGGTCGGTGCCGTGAAAGGCTGATTTCCTAATTCCGTATCAAACCGCCTCTTGGCGGAGACGATAAAACATTGTATACTTAATTTAAGAAAGAGAGGAACCCCTATGAAAAATCTCGGCAAGCGTCTGGCCGCTTTAGGCCTGACCAGCGCAATGGCCATGAGCCTTGCAGCCTGCGGCGGCTCCACGGAGTCCAATGCAACGGCAGACAGCACCTCTACAGCTGCCTCCAACACCTCCAGCGATGAAACGCCCACCATTACCCTCTACCCGAAAGATGCCAACTTGACCAGTGGTGTCATCGGCGGCTACAAGGGTGACTACTTTGCCTCTCGAGGCTTCAACGTAGATGTCTGGGCTTATTCCGATGAAAAGACCAATGCTATCCTCGCCAGCGGTGATCTGCCTGATGTCATGTACATCCCGGTCAAGAATCTTGACGCGATGATTCAGGGCGGAATGCTGCTGAATCTGGACGATTACCTTGACCAGATGCCCCATGTCCAGTCTTACGAGGGCATGGATACAGCGCTCAACTATGTGCGCAACTATCGCAGCGCAGAAACCGGAAGCCTGTATGTTCTGCCGCTGAATGTTGGCGAAAACTTTAACGCCTACAAGTACGCCGACTCCACCGAGCGCAACGCTGTCAAGATTCGCTGGGATGTCTACGAGAAAGCCGGTGCGCCGGAAATCACCTCGATGGATGACCTGCTGGATGTCATGGACACGATGCTGCAGACTCAGCCCACCAACGATGACGGAAGCCAGAACTACGGCACCGTGCTGAACAGCGGTTCCGATGCCACGCACTTTGCCTGCATGACAATGTGGTATCGTATGCAGGGCTACAGTGAGAGTGAGCTGCCTTATCTGCTGGAATCCAACATGGTGGAAGGTACGAACTCCAGCATCCTCAGCACCGACAGCCTGTACTACAAGGGCCTGAAGTGGTACAATCAGGCATATCAGCGCGGCCTGCTGGACCCCGATTCCATCAGCAATGACCGTGCCACCCAGATGCCCAAGACCCAGAACGCCCAGACTATGATTCCCAGCGGCTATCTGCCCGGCTGGGCCCCCAACTATCTGGAATACTACGTTCCCGGTACGAAGATCTTCTACAACGGCAAGAGCCCTTACGGCGATGCCAACTATGTTATCGGCATCAATGCCAAGACGCAGAAGCTGGATGCCTGCCTTGCTTTCTTGGATATGCTGGCTGATCCCGATGCATTGTTCATTACTTCTTCCGGCCCGGACGGCGAGTTCTGGTACAGCGATGACAGCGGCAACGCATACTTCACCGACGCAGGCCTTGAGTACCTCAAGACCTCTGACATGGGCGATTTCACCGGCTTCACGCTGGAGAGCGGCGAGCAACTGGCACTGTGGAACACTCCGTTCATCTGCGGTCAGGGCTCTATGACCAGCTACGGCGACGGCAACGGCAACAAGCGCATTGCCCGCTCCAACGCATGGGAAGAGAACAACCAGATTTCTACCGACAATGAGACCTTCCACCAGTGGCAGAAAACTACCGGCTACGAGAACTGGAAAGCGTGGCTGGAAGCCGAGAATGCTTTCTACGACGAGAGCCCGCTGGACTACATCAGCACCTTTGAGTCCATCCCTGATGACACGATGCAGTTGACCATCGATGCCATCAAGGACAAGGTCACCACCGCAAGCTGGAAGATGATTTATGCTTCCTCCGACAGCGAGTTCGAGCAGCTCTGGAACCAGATGGTTTCTGACTGCGAAGGTCTGGGCGCACAGGAAATTATCGACTGGCGTCTGGATGACATTGAGAATGCCAAGCAGGTTCGTGATTCTCTGAGCGCACAGTAAGCCTTTTAACCTCCTAAAGTTTTCTTCTCTTAAAGTTTTTCTCCTTCTTTAAAGGCCGCTGGCGCTCGTCAGCGGCCTTTTCTGTTAAGAGGTATTTGTATGGAAAAGACAGAATTTGTTTTTGAGCAGCACGGCAATGTGAGCTCCGCAACACGCTATCAGCCCACCAGCTTCGGCTTTGTGACTGAGGCCGAGCGACGCGCCCAGCCGGATTTGAAAATCTTTGAGTTGAACAGCGGCTTTGATACGCCGTACTGGTACGCAGGCGAGGACATCACCATTATTCGGCAGGATGCCGCAGGCTGCTGGCTGGACTCCGACGCGCTGACAAAGGCGCTGTGGGAAAAGGATGGCAGCGCGCCGAACGGCGAGCGGTTTGTGCCGCTCTATTTTAAAGCGGCGCTGCCGCGTGAGGGCAATTATAAAGTGACCGCAACGCTTACGGCGCGGGCCGATGAGGAAAACCTCATGGTTTTCCACGGCTGCCGCCACCTTGCATGGCGTGGCGCACTGCGCAGGGGAGAGACGCTGCGCAAAACATTCACCATCCATGTGGCGGCTATCATCCCGAATGAATTGGGAACCCTGCGTGAACGGACGGCGCTTGACCTTGCGGTGGTGGGACATTGCCCCGCGCTGGATCGGGTGGAAATCGAAGTCGCGGATTGCCCGACGCTCTATCTGGCAGGGGATTCCACGATGGCCGATTACGGCGCAGAGTATCCATATAATCCCGCTGCCTGTTACGGCGGCTGGGGGCAGGCGCTGGATTTGTACATGAACGGCGGCATCACTGTCTGCAACCAAGCCCACAATGGCCGCACCACAGAGACATTCCGCGATGAGGGCCACTATGATTTGGTCATGCAGCGCATCAAAGCAGGAGATTATTTCCTCATTCAGTTCGGCCACAACGACCAGAAACACCCGCATTTGCAGGCGTACAACGGCTACCCGGAAAATCTGAAGCGCTTTATTGCGGAGATTCGCGCTAAAGGGGCATTCCCAATGCTGGCAACCCCGGTGGCCCGCAACACATGGACAGAGCAGGACGGCGCATTGCGCTACAATGATCTTCTGCACGACCATGCCCAAGCCTGCTTCGCCGTAGGCCGTGAGCTGCACGTTCCGGTCCTGCCGATGCACGAACTGGCAATGGCAGAAATCGAACGGCTGGGACGGGATAATTCCATTCCATACTACCATGTGGGCGATTGGACGCACACCAACGATTACGGTGCAGTCCGCGCCGCAGGGTATGCCGTGCAGGGCTTGCTGGAAATAGGCGCGGACTTCCCGGAATATCTGCCCTTAAAACAGGCCGTCCATGCCATCCCGGAAAAGTGGCTGCCCATCCCTGCGCCGCTGCTGGAAAAGCCCGCACGTCTGCAGGCTATACCTGACCCCGCTGCTACCGAAACCGGCGCCGCCGCCCAAGACCACCAAGCCGAAAAGAATGGCGGCGATTCGCTGGCAAGACTGCTGGATGCGGTGAAAAAAGCGAAAGATAATCAATAAGGAGGCACACAAAATGAAGTCAAAAGCCAACCGTATATTGCCCGCAATCCTTGCAGCCGCAATGATTACAGGCCAAAGCGCTCTTGGCATTTCGGCAGAAAGCTATGCGTCTGACTCTGCTGCTGAACCGGAAGGGTATAGCGTAATCAAGGAAGCTGCCGGCGATGCGGAAATGAAAGCCTTAGGCGAAAGTATCCGCGCAGGGGCGGTAGCTACCGTAAAAACACCACAGCCCGAAGCAACTACAGGAACCGTGTACTATATTTCCAATGATGGTGACGACGCAAACAGCGGTACATCGGCTGACGCGCCTTGGCAGAGCATTCAAAAAGTCAATGTAACGACCTTTGAACCCGGCGATATGGTTCTTTTTGAAGCGGGGAATTCTTGGCAGTTGGAGGAACCGCTGCATCCCTTGGGCTCCGGTACAGCAGATGCGCCCATTGTCATCGGTGCATACGGCGAAGGTGCAAAGCCCTGCTTTGATGCAAAAGCAGTGGCCGATGATCCTAACAGGGCATGGGCCTATGGTGATGTGACGAAGCACTCCTCTGATGGGCTCTATCTTGAGGATCAGAGTCATATTGAAGTCCGTGATTTGGAAATTGTGAATGCCCCAGATGGATACGATGGCAGTGATAGCACGGTGCAGCGAAATCTGCGTGATGACCGCCGTGGCATCCATGTGGTAGCAACTGTCGGAAGTACGGAAAAGAACATTCAAGGTGTTTATCTGCATGATTTGTATGTGCATGATGTCACCGGCGATGCAATGAGTGCCACAAAGT
>ERZ870052.804-NODE-804-length-11852-cov-4.153121_pt1 | contig 11852 bp, 9 predicted proteins | sample MGYA00520889_ERZ870052 | MGnify/ENA primary metagenome ERZ870052 (study PRJEB32232, sample SAMN07284988) | human gut metagenome | biome: human-associated habitat; material: feces | host: Homo sapiens | place: Tanzania | collected 2014-08-14 ...
ATATGCCAGGGAACATCTGGCGTATAAGCGTTCAGCGGATATAGTAAGCGACAGACTAAAGAAAATACATGAAGAAAGTTGATTGACAAGGTAATCGATTAGTAATATTATCAACAGTTGATATTCTTTATAAGAGACAATATAGAAGGTAGTTATGAAAAAGTTTAAACCAATACTAAGATGTGTGATATTCTTAGCAGGACTTGCACTTATAATGGGAGTGATTGATTTTGCCTGTGTTCAGACAGGTTATGTTAATTACATTTTAAGAAATGTGTGTGTTAAGGATAAAGATACTGATTACGATACAGTTGTAATCGGGGCATCACATGCAAGAGCGTCATCTGACCCGGAGCAGATTGACAAGAATGCAGGAACATATTCAATTAATATGGCAATTCCGGGAGAAACAGTAAAAGATTCATATTATGTGCTTGAAGAGACATGCAGAACTAATGATATCAAGACGGTAATTCTTGATATTGATTATCAGTATTATTTCAATCCTCCTAAAGAAGGGTTCTATACTGAACAGTTTATTCAATGTCAGATGGATTGGCGTTCATATGTAAAGTGGCAATATATATACGATAACAAGGAACGTATGGAGATAAGGAATGTTTTCACAAGAAGACAGGCATGTACGTTTACGCCGTCTAATATGGAAGATAATATTGAACAGAAATTGTCAAAGGGTTACAAAGAAGCGGATATTTATTCACTTGATGTAGATGGTGGAACATATGCCGGAAGAGGATATTTCTACATTAGTCCTGTTAATGGAGAACTCGCTGGTGAAGAACTTTTAAAAAGCTGGAGTGTAAGAAGTAAAGAGCAAATTACAGGTTATCCTTTGAAGTATATTAAGAAAATAATAAAGTATTGCAGAGATAATAATATTGATCTTATTGCGGTAACATCTCCAATAACTCCAAGTAGTGTGGGTATTCTTCATATGGAGAATGTCCATGATACAATTAACAAACTGCTTGCTGACAATGGAGTGTTCTATTATGATTTCAATATGGCGAGACAGGACATATTGCCAAGAGAGGATTCGGACTTTGTTGATAAAGAAGGACATATGAATGGAGAATTTGCAAAAGAATATTCAGAATTTCTTGGCAAAGTTATTAAAGAACATAAACAGGGAACTAAAGATATTAATAGATATTTCTACAGTTCATTTCAGGAAATGTACAATACTGAAACGGAATTGTATGGAGTAGTGGAGAAATAAAATGTCATTTACAACAGCGTTATTTTGGTTTTTTATATTAATCGGAGTAGTTATATATTATGTACTTCCATCTAAAGTAAGATGGATGTGGTTACTTGTGTTAAGTTATCTGTATTATTTTTCGTTTAATGTGAAAAATAGTCTTTTCATGGTTGCAGCATCGCTTGTTATATATCTCGCGGCGTTAGCAATGGAACGCATACAGGATAGGTCAGATGTATATCTGAAGGAACACAAAGCAGAGATTGACAGGGAACAAAAGAAGAAACTTAAGAATTCTGTTAAGCATAAAAAGAGAATAATTCTTGTGATAGCAATGCTTATTAATTTTGGAGTTCTTGCAGTTTTAAAATATGGTGGATTTATCACAGGCAATATCACAGCAGTTCTTAATAAGATAGGTATTGACAAAACCGTGTATGCATTAAGCAATTATGTAATGCCACTTGGTTTATCATTCTTTACATTTCAGTCAATATCTTATGTTATTGACATATATCAGGGAAAATACAGAGCAGAAAAGAATCCTTTCAGAATATGTCTTTTTGTATCATTTTTCCCACAGATTATGCAGGGACCAATTGGAAGATTTGATAAGCTGCAGAAAACGCTTTTTGCAGGAAGTGCATTTAATCTTCAGAATGTACAGTTTGGAATTCAGAGAATATTCTGGGGTTTGTTCAAGAAGATGGTTCTTGCAGACAGGGCTGGAGTATTCGTTAATATAATATTTAATAAGCCTGATGAATATGGTGGAGCAATGGCAATAATAGCGGTGCTTATGTATTCAATTCAGTTATATGCGGATTTCTCAGGCGGTATTGATATAGTAATAGGTGTTGCACAGCTTTTTGGTGTAACTATGGATGAGAACTTCAGACAGCCATATTTTAGTAAATCAATAGGAGAGTTCTGGAGAAGGTGGCATATTACACTGGGTACATGGATGAAGGATTATGTCTTCTATCCATTCTGCTTATCAAAGGCTATGAACAAGTTCGGAAAGTGGGGCAAGAAGCATCTTGGTGACCATGTTGGCAAGACGCTTCCTATATGTCTTTCTAATCTTCTGATATTCTTTATAGTAGGTATATGGCACGGAGCAGAATGGCGTTACATCATGTATGGTATGTATAATGGCGTAATAATAGCATTCAGTAACCTTGTAGAGCCACTTTATAAAAAATGCTTACATGCATGTCATATTAACCCACACAAGAAGTGGTGGCAGTGTGTACAGATATTAAGAACATTTATACTTGTCAATATCGGATGGGTATTCGATTGCAGTGCAGCAGGTATGGGATCTGCAATCAGAATGATAAAACGAATGATTACAGACTTAAGATTTGACCAGCTTAATGCAGGAATGTTTAAGAGCATTGGTTTAACATCAGTGGATTATATATTTTTATTAGCAGGATGTATTGTTGTATTGATAATAAGCATCCTCAAAGAAAGAGGCGTACAGATTAGAGCTGCAGTGGCAGCAAAACCAATAGCCGTAAGATGGCTTATATATTACGGTCTTATAGTAGCAATATTTGTTCTGGGATACGCAAGTGACGCTGGAAGCGGATTCTTATATGCGAATTTCTAACAGCCATAATTAAATGGAGGATTTATGAAACATTTAAAGGAAATGTATGAATACAGAGAGATGATATTTTCTCTGGTAAAGAAAGATTTACGTGGAAGATACAAGGGCTCTGTGCTCGGATTTATGTGGACATTTATTAACCCATTGTTACAGCTTTTAGTGTTTACATTGGTTTTCTCAATAATTATGAGAGCCAATTATGAACAGTATTATCTGTTCCTTTTTGTAGCACTTGTACCATGGATGTTTTTCGGCTCAAGTGTTCAGGATGGCTCAACATGTATAATGCGTGAATCTAACATGGTTAAGAAAATATATTTTCCAAGAGAGGTTATTCCAATATCTACAGTAACAAGTGCATTCATTAATATGATTCTTACATTTGTTGTTGTGTTTATCGTTCTTCTTATCTCAGGAAGAGGAATTAATCTGGTTGCATTATTATATCTTCCTGTTGTAATGATTGTTGAATATATATTATGTCTTGGAATTGGACTTATAGTTTCTGCACTTACTGTTTATTTAAGAGATTTACAGTACATTCTTGGAATTGTAGTTATGGCATTACAGTATATGACACCAGTTATGTACGGCGCTGATATGGTAGAGAATGCTAATGTTCCACAGATATTAAAGACAATATTCAACTTAAATCCAATGACACCAATCATCAATATATACAGACAGATTCTTTATTATAAGCAGATTCCAGATCTGTCTACATTATTGGTTGCAATTATAACAGGCGTTGTTTTCGTTATTCTGGGAGCAATTATATTCAGAAGACTTCAGCGCGGATTCGCAGAAGAGTTTTAATGTTTAAGAAAGTGAGATAAGTATGCTTAACAATGAGAATTCAATTGAAGTAAGGAATGTATCCAAGAGCTTTAAAGTGTATTTTGATAAGGGCAATGAACTTAAAGAGAAAATGCTGTTCTGGAAGAGAAACAGATATGAAAACAGAGTTGTTCTTAATAACATAAGCTTTACAGTAAAGAAGGGTGAGGCAGTAGGTCTTATCGGAAGAAACGGCTGTGGTAAGAGTACAACTCTTAAGCTGTTAACTAAGATTATATATCCTGACAGTGGTTCTATTGAAATGTGCGGAAGAGTTTCAAGTCTTCTTGAGCTTGGTGCAGGCTTCCACCCTGATATGAGCGGAAGAGAGAACATATATACTAATGCTGCCATATTCGGTCTTACTAAGAAAGAGATAGATGAGAGACTTGAAGATATTATCGAGTTTTCAGAATTACAGCAGTTTATTGATAATCCTGTAAGAACATATTCATCAGGTATGTACATGAGACTTGCGTTCTCAGTAGCAATTAATGTTAATGCAGATATTCTTCTTATTGATGAAATTCTTGCTGTAGGTGATGCGAATTTCCAGGCAAAATGTTTCAACAAGTTAAGAGAGATTAAGGCTAACGGAACAACTATTATTATCGTATCACATGCACTTGGACAGATTGAAGAGATATGTGATAAATCAATCTGGATTAAAGATGGCCAGATTGAGCAGGAAGGTGACCCAAGAGAGGTTGATATTGCTTATCTTGATTATATGAATCAGGAAAGATTAAGCAAGGATGAGCAGGAAAGAGCCAGAATCTTAAGAATCGAAGCTGAGCAGAGAAGACTTAAGAAGGCTGAGGAAGAGAATAAAGAAGGTGGTAACGACAAACGTTACGGAAGTTTTGAGGCAAGAATTAATGACGTTATCTTATCTTGTGATGATGGCAAGAGGACAGAAACTCTTGAAACAGGAAGAAAAGCTGTAATAGAGATTGATTATTCTGTAGAGACTCCGGTTAAAGATGTTCATGCAAGATATATGATTTACAGAATTGATGGTCAGTTATGCAGCGGAAGCAGCACTAAGATAGACAGACTTGATGCATTTGACCTTGAGAAGGATGGAAAGATTGTTATCGAGTTTGCCAGCATGACGCTTGCGAGAAGTCAGTATTGGGTTGATATAGTACTTGAGAAGGCAGATGGAACACCAATCGATTATTATAAAGAAGCAGCAAGATTTAATGTTGTATCAGGAATTGAAGATATGGGTGTTGCAAGAATTGAACATACATGGAAGAACTGTTAATTGAAAGGTAGTGGCTATGAAAAAAAGTGATAATGTGATTAATGTACAGCTTTCAGATAATCAGGGAAAACTTCATATCAGAATTGCAGGCTGGTATATTCCTAAGGATTTTGATGATTATTCATTTGAATTACTTATTAATGGCAAGAAGACAGAGTGCAGCGTCGAGCATATAACAAGAGAAGACAAACTTGATGAATTGTTAGAGAGAGGCCTTAACAGAGATTGTGAAATAGGATTTATAATTAAAGCAGATATTGATAATTCTGATGTTTCTAAGATAAGTCTTATGGTTGTTGATTCTGGAGGAAGAAAAGAGCTGGCATCTCTTAATAAGAAGGATGTTGTATATACAATTGAAGATCAGAGATTACAGTATAATATTGACCGGATATGGGCGGAAAAAAACATAGAAGGAGAGCGGGTTTACAGGGTTGCTGGCTGGGTTGTTGCACAAGAGGATGATGTAACAACGGATGTTACTGATATAAATAACAGTCCGGTTGAGTTCAAAAGTATGCGTTGTGAACGACTTGATTTAATACACAATGGATATACAGAGAATGAAGATAAGGCAGTCGGATTTACAATTACAATAGATGAAAAACCAGGATATGTATTACATTTTAAGTCAGATGCTAAGAATGTTGACATTAATATAGATGAAGAGATTAAGAGACAGAGAAGAATTTACAATATAGATAAGACCAAGAGAATGATTAAGGCTGTCACACCACATAATGTGGCACGTCTCTGCCATCATATAAGATTATATGGCTTTAAAGACCTTAAAGAATATATATATGGCGGGATATATGGTGGGATGGATCAGGCTGAGATATATAAGAAGTGGTTTGCAATTCATAAAGCTACACAGGAAGAACTGGATAACCAGAAAAAGGTGATGTTTGCTTACGAACCAAAGGCAAGTATTATTGTTCCAACATACAACACTCCTATTAAGTATCTCGAAGAGATGATCCAATCAGTAATTAACCAGTCATACAGTAACTGGCAGCTTTGTATAGCAGATGGAAGCTGCGGTAATGCAAAGCTTGAGAAGGTTCTTGAAGATTATCATAAGAAAGATTCAAGAATTGTATATAAGCTGTTAGACAGTAATAAGGGAATTGCAGGTAACACTAATGCAGCACTTGAACTTGTTGACGGTGAGATAACAGGTCTTCTTGATCATGATGACACATTAGAACCGGATGCTTTATTTGAAGTTGTTAAGGCGTTTCAGGATAAGCTTGTTGATGCTGTATATACAGATGAAGATAAGATATTAGGACCAGACTGGATAAATGTTGATCCTAATTTTAAGCCGGATTACAACATTGATTTGTTAAGATCACATAACTATATAACACATTTTTTCTGTGTCAAGACAGAGCTGCTTAAGGAAATTGGCGGATTTAAGGCTGAGTATGATGGGGCACAGGATTATGATGTTATATTAAGATGTACAGAAAAAGCCCGTAAAACTGAACATATTGCCAAGATATTATATCATTGGAGAATGCATGATAATTCAACAGCAGCCAATCCGGCAAGTAAGGCATATTGTCATGAAGCAGGAAGAAAGGCTGTTGAGGATCATCTTAAGAGACTTGGAATACCAGCTAAGGTTGAACTCAGTAAGCTATTTGGAGGAAGCAGGGTTATATATGAAACACCGGGCAATCCGCTTGTTTCAATTATAATTCCTAATAAGGATCACATAGATGATCTGGACAAATGTGTACGTTCACTGTTTAATGTCAATACTTATAAGAATATAGAAGTTATTATTGTTGAGAATAATAGTACGCAGAAAGAAACATTTGAATATTATGACAGTATCCAGAAGGAATATTCTAATGTTAAGGTATTGATGTGGAAGAGCGGATTTAATTATTCTGCAATTAATAACTTCGGTGTTAAGGAAGCAACCGGGGATTACATTCTGCTTCTCAACAATGATACTGAAATGATAGCACCGGATTCTATATCAGACATGCTAGGTTACTGTATGCGCCCGGATGTAGGAATCGTTGGTGCCAAGTTGTTGTACCCGGATGGAACAATCCAGCATGCTGGTGTAATTATCGGACTTGGTGGAATTGCAGGTCATGCATTTATTGGATTGGATGCAAACCAGTACGGATATATGTCAAGAGCATATCTTTCAAGTGATTATTCTGCGGTTACAGCTGCATGCCTTATGATATCAAAGGATATCTATAATGAGGTTGGCGGATTATGTGAGGAATACGCTGTTGCATTCAATGATGTTGATTTCTGTATGAAAGTCAGAAGTAAAGGGTATCTTGTGGTATATGATGCATTTTCACAGTGGTATCATTATGAATCTAAGTCAAGAGGATATGAAGATACTGAAGAAAAATTGTTAAGATTTAACGGAGAGAAAGATATATTTAAGAGTAAGTGGCAGAAGGAACTTGATGAAGGAGACCCATACTATAACAGAAATTTCCCGATGACAACAGAAGCTTATGTTTTGTCGATAGAGTAATTATCAGAGGTAAAGATGTTTTTAACGAGAGCAGCGCAGATTATTGGAAAAGAAGGCTTTAAGACATTTGGGTATGCATTACAACAGAAGATGCATCAGAATATGACAGATGCGAAAGCCTATGGCAATTATCAGAAAAGAATTGCACCGAAGCAGCGTATTACTGATAATAAGGCTGACTGTACGGCAATATGCAGACATAGTGGAAGCTATGAAAGCATGCTGGCAGCAGTGTCTGGAATGGATGCTGAATATATAGCAGTGTGTGATGAAAGCTGTGAATTCGATAAAGATTATACAGCAATTGTTTCACATTATATAAGGATTCAGAAAAGGGCAGGACGCAGTCTTAGTTATATATACACTGATTCGGAAAATTATAACCAGAAATACGGATGCGGACTTCCTGACTGCAAGCCTGATTATTCATGGGATACATTGTTATCTTTCAATTATATCGGGGATGCATTTGCATCAGAAAAGAAAATACTGACTGATGCAATTAAAGAATGTATAAAGAATCATGATACAGGCGATAAGGTTAATTATTACGAACTGTCTTTAATAATTCTTTCAAAGTGTAAGACGTCAGATGTTGGGCATATCCATCAAGTGCTTGTTAAGGACATAAGAAATGGTAGTAAATCAGACAGGACTTCTGATGACGGAATGGCAGCTTTTAAGAAAATGCTTCTGGAAAGTTCAGGAATTAATGTGAACATCGTAGCAGATAAGCATGATTCAGCAGTTGAGCATGTGCATTACATTACGAATGAATATGATCTGGTGAGTATAATTATTCCATCAAAGGACAATCCAGACATTTTGAAATGCTGTTTACAGAGTATCAGTAAGTTTACGAAATATATTAATTACGAAATTGTTGTTGTTGATAACGGAAGTAATGACAGCAACAGAGCAGAATATGAGAAGCTTGTAGATACATTTGAAGGACAGGCATCATATGTGTATGAAAAAGCAGATTTTAATTTCTCACATATGTGTAATACCGGAGCAGCTAAAGCAAAAGGTAATCTGTTGCTGTTCCTTAATGATGACATTGAAATAATCGGACAGGATTATGAAGACACAGACTGGCTTTCAGCACTTGCCGGACAGGCAAAGCAGGAAAGTACAGGTGCAGTTGGTGCAAAGCTTCTGTATCCGGACTCATCATATATCCAGCATGTGGGTGTAATTAATTATGAATCAAGCTGTTTTGCGCATCTGTATGCGAAGGTAGTAGATGATGAGAATATCAAGGCTCACAGAAATTACGCAGATTATGACTGTCTGTGTGTTACGGGAGCATGCTTTATGCTTGAGAAGACTAAGTTTGATAAATCTGGTGGATTTGATGAAGCATTCGAAGTGACACATAATGATGTTGATATATGTCTGACTCTGTATGAACAGGGATATTACAATGTCTTAAGAAATGATGTGGTTCTTTTTCATCATGAGTCATTCTCAAGAGGTGATGACGAAGTTGATGAAGAGAAAAACAGACGTAATATGCATGCAAGGGATATGACATATGAAAAACATCCGGAACTTGAGAAATACGATCCATTCTATAGTCCGCTTCTTACACAGACAGAGAATAACTATAGATTCGGGGATGAGATATATTCTGTGATATACAGAAAACCTCAGAAAGCTGACAGATTAAAACCGGCTGCCGGATATACGGAAGTATCACCTACAGTTAAGGTGACAGAAACCGGGTATCATGATGATATGCAGCTGAGGGGATTTGCATATAACGGAAATAAAGTGTATTATAATCCCGTAATTTTTCTGTGGAATGAACAGAATTGTTATAGGATTAAGGCACAGTCAGTATGTGACAGAGTATTTCATTTAAGAAAAGGTGTGGATAAGAATATTAACTATGCACCGTTTTTTTGTGGAATAGATACAACAGATATGGAAAGCGGCACATACAAATGTGTTATCAGAGCTAATGGCAAATATTACGATGCACAGGCGCGTATCGTGATTAATGATGAAGATGGTATTGCACAATAAGGAGGATTATATGAAGACTACAGCACTTATTATGGCAGGTGGTAAGGGAGAGCGTTTCTGGCCAAAGAGCCGTGTAAATATGCCAAAGCAGTTTCTTTCTCTTACAGATGACGGAAAGACTATGATACAGCTCACAGTAGAGCGAATCAGCCCATTGGTTGATATTAAGGATGTATATGTTGCAACTAACAAGAACTACAGAGAACTTGTAAAGCAGCAGCTTCCTGGAATTCCGGAGGAGAATATCTTATGTGAGCCTATTGGAAGAAATACAGCACCATGTGTAGGCCTTGGAGCAGTTCATGTTGCAAGCAAATATGATGATGCAGTTATGATTGTTCTTCCATCAGATCACCTTATCAAGAACAATGAAGTATTTGCAGATACATTTAAAGAAGCAGTTCAGATTGCAGAGGAGGGCGCTAACCTTGTAACAGTTGGTATTACTCCTAATTATCCAGAAACAGGCTATGGTTATATCAAGTATAATCAGGCTGATAAGAAGAATAATGCTTATTCAGTTGAAAAGTTCGTTGAGAAGCCAGACCTTGAGACAGCTAAATCATACCTTGCTGACGGAACATATCTGTGGAACAGTGGAATGTTCGTATGGAAAATGTCTACAATATTAGACTGTTTTAAGAAGTTCATGCCGGATACATATGAAGGCTTATTAAAGATTAAGGCAGCAGTTGGAACAGCAGATGAAAATGCAGTGCTTGAGGCAGAATTTCCTAATCTTGAGTCACAGTCAGTTGACTACGGTATTATGGAGAAGGCAGATTCTATCTACACACTTCCAGGCAACTTCGGTTGGGATGATGTAGGTTCATGGCTTGCAGTAGGAAGAATCAAGAAGAATGATGATAACAGCAATGTAATTAACGGCAATGTAGTTGCAGTTAATACTAAGGGCTGTGTAATTGAAGGTGGCGAAAAACTTATTGCCACAGTTGGTTTAAGAGATATTGTAGTTGTCGATACTAAGGATGCAACTCTTATTACCACTAAAGAGAATGCTGGCGAAATCAAGCAGGTACTTGCAAAGCTTCGTGAAGAAGGAAAGAATGAGTATCTTTAATTAGAAAGAGGAATTTTATGGATAAAAGAGTACTGGTTATTATTCCAGCTTATAATGAGGAAGAGAATATTGTGAGAGTGGTTGATAATCTTATCAATAACTATGGGAAGTTGGATTATGTTGTTGTTAATGATGGCTCAAAAGACAATACAGCTAAATTATGTAGAGAACACAGATATAATCTGGTGGATTTACCTGTTAATCTTGGGCTTGCGGGTGCATTTCAGGCAGGCATGAAGTATGCACTGGTTAATGATTATGACTATGCCATCCAGTTTGACGGGGATGGTCAGCATAATCCACAGTTCATAGAAGGTATGGAACAGATGGCTGAAAAGAATAATCTTGATATTGTCATTGGATCAAGATTTGCATCAGAGAAAAAGCCATTTACTGCAAGAATGCTGGGAAGCAGGCTTATTGAATTCTGTATACTTGTTACATGCCATAAAAGAATAAAAGATCCAACATCAGGAATGAGAATGTTTAACAGAAGAATGATTCATAAACTTGCTACAAGCATGAATTTTGGTCCGGAACCAGATACCGTGGCATATCTTACAAGATGTGGGGCTAAGGTTGGCGAATATCAGGTTGAGATGAATGAAAGAATTGCTGGAGAAAGTTATCTTAATCCTATTAATAGTATAAAGTATATGTTTAACATGACCACTTCAATACTTTTTGTACAGTGGTTTAGAAAGAGAGGGCTGTAAGTATGTCATTAAGTTTAAAAGTTGTTTTAATAGTTATTTCGATACTTACGTGCTTTTATATTGCTAGAAAGTTAAGAAAATCACAGATGAATATTAATGACACTGTTTTTTGGATATTTTTTGCACTTGTGCTTGTGCTATTAAGTGTGTTTCCGGGAATTGCAGGCTGGGGAGCACGATTACTGGGATTTCAGGCACCGGTTAATTTCGTATTTGTTGTTGTGATTTTTTTACTTATATTAAGAGTGTTTGTTATGTCGATAAAGATGTCAGTTCTTGAAGACAAATTAAGAAATCTTACTGAAGAAATAGCTATTCGTGAGAATATGAAAGAAAATAAATAAGTTATTAGGGAATATATAATGAAGATATATTTTGATAGTAAGTCGACAGATAGGGAAAAATATATATGGAATATGCTTGGAAGTCTGAGTGGTGCATTTTCTTCACTTGTTTTTTCAATAGCTGTAAATCGTTTCTTTGGTGGTAATAGTGGTGGAATATTTGCATTTGCCTACTCAAATTCACAGTTGATGTATACAATTGGTACATTTGAGGT
>ERZ870052.807-NODE-807-length-11844-cov-5.813971_pt1 | contig 11844 bp, 9 predicted proteins | sample MGYA00520889_ERZ870052 | MGnify/ENA primary metagenome ERZ870052 (study PRJEB32232, sample SAMN07284988) | human gut metagenome | biome: human-associated habitat; material: feces | host: Homo sapiens | place: Tanzania | collected 2014-08-14 ...
ATTAGAAACAATACATCAATGAAAGAAATCAACAGGGAGGTAATTCAAAATGAAACAAGTAGAGACAACAAGAGAAGCAATGATCAACAGACGAAGTGTTCGCAAGTATAAAGCGGATATGATTCCAAGAGACATAATTGAGCGAATTGTAGAGGCAGGTACATATGCAGCAAATGGAAGAGGACACCAGGCATCTATTATTCTGGCAGTGACAAATAAAGAATTACGGGATAAACTTTCAGAGATGAATCGTAAGATTGGTGGATGGGACGAAGGATTTGATCCGTTCTATGGAGCACCTGTGGTATTAGTTGTACTGGCAGAAAAAGACTGGCCGACACATGTGTATGATGGAAGTCTTGTAATGGGTAATCTGATGCTGGCAGCACATACAGAAGGAATTGGCAGTTGTTGGATTCATCGCGCAAAGGAAGAGTTTGAGAGCGAAGAAGGAAAGCAGATTCTGTCTGATCTTGGAGTGACAGGAGAGTATGAAGGTATCGGACACTGTGTACTTGGGTATCCGGATGAAGAAATAGCAGAGGCGAAACCAAGAAAAGATGATTATGTTTTTTGGGTGGAGTGATAGCCCATAAATATAATAGAGTGTTACTCACCATAGTTTCAAACTATGACAAACGCACAAATTTATATATTTTTCAAAATAAGCATGGGATGATAAGATAATTGCAGATAAAACATCACTTACGAAAATTAAAGGAGAATTAAGTTATGAGCAAATATCAGACACCATGCAGATACGATTTTGTGGGAAGTTTTTTGAGACCGGAAGAGGTTAAGAAAGCGAATGCAGATTATCAGGAAGGAAAGATCAGTGAAGCAGAAAAGAATCAGATCATTGATAAAGCGGTTACAGAAGTTGTAGCAAAGCAGAAAGAGCTTGGATTTCATGTGATCACAGACGGAGAGTTCAGAAGAACTTACTGGCATCTGGATTTTATGTGGGGATTTGAAGGTGTTGGTCATGAGCAGACCGGCAGCGGAGTACAGTTTGATGGAGAACTGGCATCACTGGAAGATACTTTCCTGACAGGAAAGATAAAGGCAAAGGCGCATCCATTTGTGGAACATTTCAAATTCCTGAAACAGTTCGAGGATGAGAACACAGTTGCAAAATATACGATTCCGGCGCCGGCGCAGATGTTCCAGCAGATGATCATTCCGGTCAACTACAAAAATACGAGAAAATATTATGAGACAAATAAGGAACTGATCCATGACATCGGAGTTGCTTATCAGGAAGTGATCCGTCAGTTCTATGAAGCGGGATGTAGAAATCTTCAGCTTGATGACTGTACCTGGGGAGCAATTGTAGGAGATGCGGCAAAGCAGAGATATAAACTTCTCGGACAGGACATAGAAGATGTGAAAAAAGAGCTTCTTGAAGTGAATAACCTTGCACTGGAAGGAAAACCGAAGGATATGGTAATCACTTCCCACATCTGCAGAGGAAATTATCACTCTACATTCTTTACAAGCGGACCGTATGATTCTGTAGCAGATTATGTCTTTGCAAAAGAAAATGTGGATGCATTATTCCTTGAATATGATGATGCAAGATCCGGTGGATTCGCTCCGCTTGTAAAGGTGTCTCCGGATAAAAAAGTGGTATTAGGGTTAATTACAACGAAGACACCTCAGCTCGAGGATAAAGAAGTTGTGATCAAGAGAATTCATGAAGCTGCAAAATATATCTCATTAGACAGACTTTATCTCAGTCCACAGTGTGGGTTCGCTTCCTGTGAAATCGGAAACAAACTGACAGAAGAGGAACAATGGGCAAAGTTAAAGCTTGTGAAAGAAATTGCAGAAGAAGTCTGGGGAGAGTAATAAGAGTTGAGTTGCTGCTTATACAGAGTGTAAACGAAAACTCAATTTTTATGCACAATACTTCTTCAACATTCTTCTGGCCATTTTTTCATCTTCTCCATGAATAACGAGGAGAAACGGAAGACCAAGCTGGATTGTGGCAAGTTCTGAAAGATCTTTTCCATTGATATCTACGCGCTTGTGGTTTTCAAGATCCTGAATGCGGACATCAGAAGAAAGATTTTTACAAGTGTGTGAAAATGTGAGAAATTGTCCGGTTGTGATAAATTTAATATTTTGCTTGATCATGATATCGCCCCTCGTAAATGAATGTGTTTGATTTTTTCGTCATTCAGTATATAATAAATAACAAAGAAATAAAAATACATATTTGTTATGACAGATATACATTTTTTATATGATTTATCAGATGTGGTTTGACTCCCACCTCTGCAGGTGGAGAGTAACAGATTAGTGTCAGTTCAGGGGGGACTTATGGAAATTACTTATGATTATTACCGGATTTTTTATTATGTAGCAATGTATAAGAGCTTTTCTAAAGCGGCGAAAGTATTGATGAGCAACCAGCCGAATATTACTCATTTTATGAACAATCTGGAGAATCAGCTGGGGTGTAAATTGTTTGTCAGATCCAACAGGGGAGTTACGCTTACATCGGAAGGAGAGAAGCTTTATCAGCATGTTTCGGTTGCATATCAGCATCTTCATGCGGCAGAGGTGGAATTGGCGAAGGAGCGGAGCATGGAGAGTGGCAGTATCACGATCAGTGCGAGTGAGATTGCACTCCATCTTTTGCTTCTTCCGGTATTGGGACGCTTTCATAAGGAATATCCGGGCATTCGATTGAGACTTTTGAATCATTCTACACCAGAGGCTGTTGAGGCAGTTAAGAACGGACTGGCGGACTTTGCAGTTGTGACTACGCCGCTTCAGGTAAAGAAGCCGTTGAAAAGTACTTCTTTGATGTCTTTTCAGGAAATTGCAGTAGGAGATTATTCTTTTCAGGAGAAAGAAAAACCAATGAGGCTTAAAGACTTGATCGCGAATCCGCTGATTTCTCTCGGACAGGGAAGTACAACCTATGAGTTCTATTCCAGATTTTTCCTGGAGAACGATCTGGTTCTATCTCCGGATACAGAAGTTGAGACGATCGATCAGGTGCTTCCGCTTATTATGAACGGACTGGGCGTTGGATTCCTTCCGGAGCTGTTCGTAAGACCAGTGATCGAGGAAGGAAAGGTCTGTCAGATTCCGCTGAAGGAAAATATTCCGGAAAGAGAAATCTGTTTGGTTGAGAATCACACATTTCCGCCAAGTATCGCGGCGGAGCTGTTCAAAAAAATGTTGGTTCTGAAATAAGGCATTTTTTAAGAAGATATTATGGATTCAATCTATTCCTATGTAGAAAATATATATCAGATATGTGAATAAAACAGAAAGCGCCGGTTTGACTTTGAAACCGACGCTTTCTTAAATAAAATAGAAAGGAATTTATTTCTTTTTATCTTTTTTCTTGTCTTTGTCTTTCTTCTTTCCGGAAGATTTCTCGTTGCCCTTATCCTTCTCACTATCCTTTGCTTTTGCAGAGAATTTCTTATCTGCTTCAGCTTCCGGCTGATATCCGTTGATATCATATTTCTTTTCATATTCCTCAAAGGCTGTGAGATAAGTTTCATCTTTCAGTTTGCGAACACTCTTTGTATATTCATGAATATCAAAGTTAGAAGAATCAAGCTCGAGGATCGCTACAGCAATGTTAGAACAGTGCGCTGCGATACGTTCATAGTTTGTAAGCAGGTCATTGAAAGCAAATCCTGTATTCAGATCACACTGACCATTTCTAAGTCTCTTAATGTGACGAAGCTTCAGGTCATTACAGAGGATACCGATCAGCTCACGCAGTGGCTCAACCCTTGCAGCAGTCTCAAGATCTTCATCTACAAAAGAATTCACAGTAAGATCAACAATCTCAACCAATGCCTTCTCGAGTACATTCAGCTCGTAAGTAGCAGATTCAGAGAATGTACGGGACTTCTCATGAAGTTCCTGTGCAACTCTGGAAATGTTGACTGCATGGTCTCCAAGTCGTTCGAAGTCACTGATCGTATGAAGGAACTTGGATGTCTGTTTCGCCTGATCCGGTGTCATGTCGTGCATGCTTAACTGCATCAGATAAGTACCAAGTTTATCCTCGTACTTGTCGATCATGTTTTCCTTTTCCTGGATCTTGTTGAACTTGCTGTCACTGAAATCTGTCAGAAGTTCAAATGCACGCATGAGATTCTTACGGGCATTTTTCGCCATACCGTTAACAGCCATCTGGCTCTGGCTGATCGCCAGCGGTGGGTAATCGAGGAAACGTTCCTCAAGCAGATCAAAATCAGCCTGCTCTTCGTTATCTTCGTCTGTATCCTTGATCAGGAAGAAGACAAGCTTCTCAATCTTACTGATAAATGGAGCAAGGATCAGAATCGTAGCGATACGGAATACTGAGTTCAATAAAGCAATGCTGACAGGACTCATGACCATGTCCATAAATGTAAAATGAACCGCCGCATTTACGGAGTAAAATACGATAGACCAGAAGATCATTCCGAATAAGTCATTCAGCAGGTAAATAAGTGCTGTACGCTTTCCGTTCTTGTTTGTACCGATAGAAGAAAGCAGTACAGGACAGGCAGCTCCGACACCGATACCCATTGTAATAGGCAGTGCGGCAGCAAATGTAATAGAGCCTGTGATTGATAATGCCTGAAGGATACCGACAGAAGCAGATGCACTCTGAAGCACTGCTGTAAATGCGATACCAACCAGAATACCCATGAATGGATTCTTAAACATTGTCAGAAGACTGACAAAATGTGGGTTCTCTTTCAGAGGTGAAACTGCACCACTCATTGTCTGCATTCCGAACATCAGGATCGCAAAACCAAGCATAATGTCACCGATATCGGAATAAGGTTTCTTCTTTACAAATGTACGGAAGATGATACCGATGATCGCAACGATCGCAGAGATTGTCGCTGTGGACAGAAGCTGTGCGATGCCGCTGGAGCCATCAATGTAAGAAAGACACAAGATCCATCCTGTGATACTTGTTCCAATGTTGGCACCCATAATGATTCCGATTGCCTGAGCAACTTTCATCATACCGGAGTTTACGAATCCTACGACCATAACAGTAGTAGCTGATGACGACTGAATGATCGCTGTTACGACTGTACCCAGCAACAATCCTTTGATTGGGGAGTTCGTGAGCTTGTATAAGATCAGTTCCAGTTTGTTACCGGCAACCTTCTTAAGACTGTCTCCCATGAGTGCCATTCCGTACAGGAAGAGGGCAACTCCGCTGAGCAAGGACAAAACCATTGTAATTCCCATTTTCTTTTTTTCCTTTTTCTTAAGTTATTAAGTTGACATGTTACGTCTTGCAAAAAATTACGTACATGGCTATTATAAAACAATTTACATGAAGTTTACAATTATTTTCTTTAAACTTTACAGAAAAATATTGATTGCAAATCAGGAAAAAATTGTATGGATAAACAAAATGTCTGCCTTAAGCAAAAAAGTCCTTGACTTGTCCATGAATAATTTCCATCAGATGCGTTCTCGCTTCCACGCTTGCCCAGGCAATGTGCGGTGTGATCAGCAGGCGTTTACTGTCTTTAATCTGAAGCAATGGATTATCTGCGGACATTGGTTCCTCACAAAGGACATCTAATCCTGCTGCAGCAATCTGATCTCCAAACAGTGCATTGCATAATGCCTGCTCATCGACGATTGGTCCTCTTCCGAGATTCAGGAAAATACAGGAAGATTTCATTTTTTCAAACGCTTTGCTGTTGATCAGTCCTTCTGTATGCTCGTTGAGTGGAGCGTGGACGGAAATAATATCAGACTGCGTAAGCAATGTCTCAAAGTCAACCTGTTCATAACCTTCCTGCGCCGGAGCACCGGAGGCGGAGTAGTAAATGACTTTCGCTCCAAATGCACGTGCAATCTCAGTAACACGTCTGCCGATTGCCCCAAGTCCGATGATCCCCCAGGTTTTTCCATGGATTTCTGTGAAATGTTCTGCAAAATGAGTGAAAGAGACATCATTTACATAGCGCTCTTCTTTCACATAATCATCATAATAGCGCAGCTTTTCTAATAGAAAGAGAAGCATTGCAAATGTGTGTTGCGCGACAGTCTCTGTAGAGTAGCCGGCAACATTTCTCCAGGCAATTCCTTTTGAATCAAGATATTCCTTATCCAGGTTGTTCGTGCCTGTGGCTGTGACACAGACGAGTTTCAGATTCTTTGCAGTTCCAATCGTCTGCTCATTAACCGGAACTTTATTTAATATGATCACATCGGCATCCGTGACACGCGCCGGGACTTCTTCAGGTGAAGAAAAGCTGTACTTTACAACTTCACCGAGTTCATCATATGCGGAAAGATCGATATCCTCCCCAATTGTTTTGACATCTAAAAATACAATTTTCATTTAAAATCTCCTTGTTTCATAATCAGTATTAAACAGTGTAATTATTCAGAGCCAACCTCCAAAATGCTACGCATTTCGTCGGTGTGGCGTATCCGCCAAATAAAATTTCAAAAACAGTCTTAAAAATGCAAGCATTTTACACCTGTTTTATGAAATTTTGCTTGGCTCTGAACAGTTACATTTTATCATAAAAAGAACATAATTTCCTATATTTTACCACATACTAATTAAAATATAATTATGGAGGAAATGTGCCATGAAAGCCACAGGGATAGTCCGGAGGATAGATGATCTTGGAAGAATCGTAATTCCGAAAGAAATAAGAAGGACATTGCGGATCCGTGAAGGTGATCCGCTGGAAATTTTTACAGACAGAGAAGGAAAGGTGATTTTAAAGAAATATTCTCCGATCGGTGAATTAGGATCACTGGCAGGGATTTATGCAGATAGTCTTTCGAAGACACTTGGCTGTACAGTCTGCATCACTGATACAGATCAGGTGATCGCGGCAGCAGGAAACGGGAAGAAGGAGCTTCAGGAAATGTTACTGAGTGCAGAACTGGCAGAAGTGTTTCAAGAAAGAAAGACTGTGTTGAAAAAGAGCAGTGACGCTGACTTTGTAGCAATTACAAAAGACAGGAGTGAATACAGAGAGGAAATAATCAGTGTGATTCTCAGTGAAGGTGATATTGCAGGTGGAGTGATCTTTCTGCAGAAAAATGAGAAAAAGCATTTTGGGGAGATGGAAAAGAAGCTTGCGGTAGGCGCAGCAGATCTTCTTGGGCGGCAGTTAAGTTAAAAGCGTCATATTTTTCCGGTAGGATGCATAGAATAGTATCAGTGGAAAAACGGACATGCATCGAAAGGAAAAGAAAATGAGAGAAAATCATGGAAAAAAAGGAATAATATACGCAGAAAATTTAGTGAAGGCATTACTTTGCGCTTATCTGGTCACAGGAATGTTTCTATTAATTCTTGCACTTCTTCTTTACAAAGCGGGACTGAGTGAGCAAAATGTAAATCTGGGAATTATTCTCATCTATGTGATTGGGACTTTCTCCGGAGGCTTTGTGATTGGAAAACTGGAAGGCCAAAAGAAGTTCCTCTGGGGGCTTGGAACCGGAGTGCTCTATTTTGCTTTATTACTGCTCATCTCATTTGGAATGTACCGTGAGGTTTCGTCGGGGACAGGAGATTTGTTCCTGACATTTGTACTTTGTACCGGAGGCGGAATGCTCGGAGGGATGGTCTCATGAAGAAAAACCAGACGGATGTGTGAAAAAATACTTTAAAAACCTTGCTGTGTGTGCTATAATAGCGAAAGCAATATGTGCGAAGTTAGGAGGAGTAGAAATGAAACACATTAAAACACTGAATACACAGACACTGAACAACACAGTTAAAAAAGGTGGATGCGGAGAGTGCCAGACATCTTGCCAGTCTGCATGTAAGACATCCTGTACAGTAGGAAACCAGACTTGCGAACACGCAAAATAAGAAATCCTGAAAGTGAAGATAATGTTGCTGCAGAGTTACTGTGAACAGTGACACTGCCTGCAATTATGCGAGATACAGCAACAGGATCACAGGGAAGGCAGCGGTGAGAATCGCTGCCTTAAGCATGTTATGGAAAAAATATAGAAAGCGAGGTATCCACGTGATACATCAGTACCGGAATAATGGATATAATATTGTCCTCGACGTGAACAGTGGGGCTGTACACGTTGTGGATCAGGAAGCGTATGATGTCATCGAAGTGCTTAATCGCATGAATGAAGATCATACAGTGGAGACATTGAAGGCTCCGGAAACAGCAGAAGCATTGAAAAAAGAGCTTGGAGAGAAATATTCTGAGAAAGATCTGCTGGATATTTTAGAGGCAGTGACAGAACTGACGGAACAGGGACGTCTGTTTACAAAGGATATTTATGAGAATTTTATCGATGTGGTAAAGCAGCGTAAGACTGTTGTTAAGGCATTATGCCTTCATATTGCCCACGACTGTAATCTTGCCTGTAAGTACTGCTTTGCGGAAGAGGGAGAATACCATGGCCGCAGAGCTTTGATGTCTTACGAGGTTGGAAAGAAAGCACTTGATTTCCTGATCGCGAATTCAGGAACAAGAAGAAATCTTGAAGTTGACTTCTTCGGTGGCGAGCCGCTGATGAACTGGCAGGTTGTCAAAGACCTGGTAGCTTACGGAAGAGAGCAGGAGAAGCTTCATGACAAGCATTTCCGTTTCACACTGACAACGAACGGAGTCCTCTTAAATGACGAAGTTCAGGAGTTCGTGAACAAAGAGATGGACAACGTTGTCATCAGTCTTGACGGAAGAAAAGAAGTGAATGACCAGATGCGTCCGTTCCGTAACGGAAAAGGAAGCTATGATCTGATCGTTCCGAAGTTCCAGAAACTGGCTGAGAGCCGTAATCAGGAGAAGTACTACATCAGAGGTACATTTACAAGAAATAATCTGGATTTCTCCAAGGATGTAGAGCACTTCGCAGACCTTGGATTCAAGCAGATGTCTATCGAGCCTGTAGTAGGTGATGATACAGAACCATATGCAATCCAGAAAGAAGATCTTCCACAGATCTTTGAAGAATATGATAAACTCGCAAAATTCCTGATCGAGCGCGAGAAGAGCGGAAGAGGATTCAATTTCTTCCACTTCATGATCGATCTTGAAGGAGGACCATGCGTGTCCAAGCGTCTGTCCGGCTGTGGTTCAGGTACAGAGTATCTGGCAGTGACACCGTGGGGAGATTTCTACCCATGTCACCAGTTTGTAGGACAGGAAGAATTCCTCATGGGAAATGTCGATGAGGGAATTACAAAACCGGAGATTGCGGAAGAATTCCGTGGATGCAGTGTATATTCCAAGGAAAGCTGCAGAACCTGCTTTGCCAGATTCTACTGCAGCGGTGGCTGTATGGCGAATTCTTACAAGTTCCACAATACGATCCATGATACTTACGAAGTGAGCTGTGAGATGGAGAGAAAACGTGTGGAATGTGCGATCATGATAAAGGCTGCCCTGGCGGATGAAGAACAATAAAGTTAGAGAGCAGTAGTCAAGAAAGGAAAGAAAGAGATGAAGAAAGGCAAGAGTATTCTCAGCCTCATTCTCGTAATCGCAGTTACAGCACTCTTCGGTATGACCTGTGTGCTTGGACTTGATTTAAAGGGAATGGGAGCTGCGAAGAACATCAATCTCGGTCTTGACCTGGAAGGTGGAGTCAGCATTACATATCAGGTAAAAGGTGACAAGCCATCCCAGGCAGACATGGATGACACCGTGTACAAGCTTCAGAAACGTGTGGAGCAGTACAGCACAGAGGCACAGGCCTATCAGGTTGGAGACAACCGTATCAGTATCGAGATTCCGGGTGTGAGCGACGCGAACAAGATCCTGGAAGAACTTGGACAGCCGGGTTCACTGTACTTTATCAAGCATAAAGACAGTGAGGGAAATGAAAACTATTCCCTGACAGCTTCCGGATATACACTGAATAAGTCAATCGACGAACTGAAAGATACAGACTCCATCGTACTGACAGGTACAGAAGTAAAGACTGCTTCAGCCGGAGCAATCAATGATTCGACAACAGGAAATAAAAAGTATGGTGTTGATCTTGAGTTGACAGATGAGGGCACAGAGAAGTTCAAGACAGCAACAGAGGAAGCTTATAACAACAACCATGATACAATTGCTATTTACTATGATGGTGCTCTGATCAGTGTACCAAGCGTAAAAGCAGTGATTGAGAATGGAAAAGCTCAGATTTCAGGAAATATGGATTACGAAGAGGCTGATAATATTGCTTCCACGATCCGTATCGGTGGACTGAATCTGGAACTTGAAGAGCTGAGTTCAGAAGTTGTTGGTGCACAGCTTGGACAGGACGCGCTGAAAGGCAGTTTGATTGCCGGAGCAATCGGTCTGGCGATCGTATGTGTATTCATGTGCTGGGTATATCTCCTTCCGGGACTTGCATCCAGCCTTGCACTGATCCTTTATACAGAACTGATCCTGATCCTTCTGAATGCATTTGACATTACACTGACACTTCCGGGTATCGCAGGTATTATCCTCGGTATCGGTATGGCGGTAGATGCGAACGTTATCATCTTCGCCCGTGTGAAAGAAGAGCTGACAGCAGGAAAGAGCGTACACGCTTCACTGAAATCAGGATTCCAGAAAGCAATGTCCGCAATCGTTGACGGAAATATCACAACACTGATCGCAGCCGGTGTGCTGTGGCTTCGCGGAAGCGGTACTGTAAAGGGATTCGCCCAGACACTTGCACTTGGTATCGTCGTATCCATGTTTACAGCACTCGTGATCACAAGACTGATCATCTTTTCATTCTATGGAGCAGGCATCCGCAATGAGAAAGTATACGGAAGACATCTGAAAGAACGTAAACCGGTTGATTTCCTCGGAAAGAAAAAAATCTTTTTCATTGTTTCCATCATCCTTTGTCTGGCAGGACCGGTCATGATGGGTGTGAACCATGCAAGAGGAATCGGTGCGATGAACTACAGCCTTGATTTCGTAGGTGGTACTTCAACAAATGTAACATTTGATAAAGAATATACTCTCGAAGAAATCGACAGCCAGATGATCCCAAGCCTGGAAGAAATCACAGGAGATAAGAATATTCAGGTTCAGACAGTAAAAGACAGCAATCAGGTAGTCTTTAAGACACAGACACTTGATCTTGAGAAACGTGAAGCACTTGCATCTTACCTGAACGAGAATTACGGAGTAGAGGCATCTGATATTGCAACAGAAAATATCAGTTCAACAGTAAGCTCTGAAATGAGAAGAGACGCTGTGATCGCTGTGATCATTGCAACGATCTGTATGCTGCTTTACATCTGGTTCCGTTTCAAAGATATCCGTTTCGCAACAAGTGCTGTTATCGCACTGGTGCATGACGTACTTGTAGTACTTGGATTCTATGTGATCGCAAGAGTATCTGTCGGAAATACATTTATCGCATGTATGCTGACAATTGTCGGATATTCTATCAACGGTACAATCGTTATCTTTGACCGTATCCGTGAGGCACTGGCAACAAAGAGCCGTACAGAAGATCTGAAGGATCTTGTAAACCGCTGTATCACTCAGACACTGACAAGAACAATCTATACAAACTTTACAACATTTGTTATGGTTGTTGCATTGTATATCCTTGGTGTAAGTTCCATTAAGGAATTCGCCGCACCTCTGATGGTAGGTATCATCTGTGGTGGATATACATCCGTATGTATCACAGGTGCGCTGTGGTATGTGATGAAGACAAGACTTGGTGAGGAAGCGAAAGCTGCGAGAGCAGCTTCTGGCACAAAGACAGCTTCTGCAAAAGCAGCAGACAAGAAAGAAGGAACTACTTCCACAGAGAGTAACGCAGCAGATACATCTGCAGATGACAGCTCCAGGAAGAAAAAAGGAAAGAAGACTTCTTTCAAAAATAAAAAGAGCAAAAAGCGCT
>ERZ870052.808-NODE-808-length-11835-cov-7.205732_pt1 | contig 11835 bp, 7 predicted proteins | sample MGYA00520889_ERZ870052 | MGnify/ENA primary metagenome ERZ870052 (study PRJEB32232, sample SAMN07284988) | human gut metagenome | biome: human-associated habitat; material: feces | host: Homo sapiens | place: Tanzania | collected 2014-08-14 ...
GTCACGGATCACGGCTCTTTGATAATTTTTCAATTCCATTTTTGCCGTCCTCCTTACACCCGCACAATATCACGGGGAATCTTTTTGAACGTAATGCCAAGCTGCTGCAACTCCTGTTCGCTCAGGGTGCAGCGGTCGGCGTAAATGATGTAGCCCTCTGCCTTTTCCGGGATGGTTGCCACAAAGTCGTAGTTCAGCACACAGACCTTCTGGGGTTCGTAGAAGAAATAGTAGGCGGTGCTGTTGTTTTCGCCAAGGAAATAGGAATTGCTGTTCTTGTGGTCTGGCAGCGGCTTTTTGGTTTCGGTATACCAGATGTAGTCTCTGATCTTCTCGGTGCCCACCTTTTCGTTCAGGTTGCCGCTGGGCAGCAGCAACGGTTCGCCCAGTTCATAATAACTGAAACTGCCGCCGGTACCCTCCACGGCGTTCTTGCCCTCGCCATAGCCCTTGATGACCCGTTTGACGCGCTCGGCAGTGATGGTGTCTGCATAATCGCCCATTTCCACCAGAATGAATTTGCGGTGTCCGCCATCGGCTTTGTTCATGTTCAGCACCGCATGGGCTGTGGTGCCGGAGCCTGCGAAGGAATCCAGAATCAAAGCATCCTGTGTTCCGGCAACTCTCAACACAAACTCGATCAGGCGGTGAGGTTTGGGCGTATCGAATGTAGCTTTGCCATCAAAAATCGCAAGCATTTCCTTTTTGGCTTCATCGGTGTGACCCGTTTCAGAAAACGGCCAGAAATTTGTTGGAATACGCCCTCCAACGTTATTGAGATATGTTTTTCTCCGAATGCCGCCTTTTCCATCCTGACCAAAGTAGAACAATGGCCACTGCCCACGATTATAAATTGCAGATGCCTTTTGTGCTGCATTTTCCAAATTGTCAGACAGCATGATAGCTTTAACGTTGCTTTTAACTTGTTCTTCTGACACGCCGCATATTGACGCTCTTTTTTGAACATCGTCTATCTCACGCAGTTCATACTCACCCCACTGCGACATGATTTCAAACATCTGATCCTGTCCTAAAGACCAGTGACGACCATTAGATGGATAAAGAAGTACGCCAGTAAACGGATTCTGAATAGCATAAACCATTCCTTGATGTGTCGAAGCTCCCGGCGCAAAAGCATCGGTACTTTTCCATGCACATACATCGTTATCCGGGTTGGAGTAACGTGCATTCATTTCTTCGGTGCGCGGCAGTTTGTTCGGGTTCCATTCTGGCTCCTTGCTGTAAACCAGAATGTGCTCTACCTCGTTCACGATGCCTTTGGAATCGTTGCGGGTAGAGTAGGTGCGCTGCCATGCAATGTCAGACACATAGCAGCTTGCGCCAAAAATCTCATCGCAGATTGATTTCAGATTATAGAGTTCATTGTCATCAATGCTGATAAAGATCACGCCATCGTCAGCCAACAGCTTTTGCAGCAGCATCAGCCGGGGATACATCATGCAGAGCCACTTGTCGTGTCGGGTCAGGTCCTCGCCCTCTTTGCCCACCACTTCTCCCAGCCATTTCTGGATGTGGGGGTCGCTGACGTTATCATTGTAGCACCAGCCCTCGTTGCCGGTGTTGTAGGGCGGGTCGATGTAGATGCACTTCACTTTGCCCTCATACTGCGGCAGCAGGGCTTTCAGTGCTTCCAGATTATCGCCGTGGATGATCATGTTCTCGCTGCCGTTATCTGCGGTGTGCTGCCCCTGCTCATCAAAACTGTATTGCCGTTCCAGCACTCGGAAGGGAACTTCCTGATGATGGTTCACGACTTTATTTTTACCGATCCATTCCAAGGTTGGCATGGCGTTTTTCTCCAATCTAAAATTTTCAAACTGCGGACAAAAAGGACGCATTGTTGTGGCAAGCAGTGCAGACGTATATACATCTGCTTATTTTGCGCTGCAAAATGCTTGTTGGGGAGTGCCCCAAACCCCTTTGTTCTGCATTGTTCCAATGCAGGCTGCGCATCCCTGCGGGACGCTTTTTACCCGGTAATGCTTTCCGGGTCGTTGAGAACTTGCATAAGGTGCGATGCAGCTTCTGCCAGAGAAGCATACTTCATCTGTTCCGGAACAGGTGCATTCAGAAGCGAAACGCCCCATTCCTGCATACGGTCCGCAAGTTCCTTTTGCGCTAACAGTGCAGCCTCCCGGCGCACTTCCGAGGAAGTATCCGTGTCCAGAACGTATGCAGCATTAAATTCGCCGTTGCGATCTTCCGTCAACTCCACCATGGAGTAATGCTCCTCCCAGTAGTGGCAGTACCAAACCTTGCCGCCGATTTCCTCCATGCCGGAGCGCAGATCTTCTTCATCGTTCCATTGCGAAATCTCGGAAAGAATGCTTTGCAGCTGCTCATACGCTTGCTGTTCGGCGGGGGTGACTTTTTTGCAACGGTATTCCCGCTGGATGGTGCGCTGCCAGTACAACGCCAACTTTCCCTGTTTTGCCCGCTCGATCGCATCCTGAATGTCGGCTAAAATGCTGTACCGTGGTTCTCTCATCTTAACACCCCCAAAATCAACTCTTTAGGAAGTAATACATCCTATAAGAATGATTATAGCCGAAAGGAATGCAAAAGAAAAGCGCATCGGCCAAATTTCAGCCGATGCGCTTGCAAAGTTTGTGATTTATTCTTCGTTTGTGAGGTAGGGGAGATTGCTGATATAGGTATCCAGTAAATCGAGGGCTGCTTTTTTCTGGATGGGGGTCAAGCCTTCCAGTCGCTTGCGGATCTCGTCGTCGGTCACATGAGATGCACTGGGCACCAGATCACACAACAATGTGTCTGCGGAAATATTCAGAGCGTTCAGAAGTTTAACAATGGTGGCAAGGCCGGGTTCCTTTAAGCCGCGCTCTACCATGCCGATATAGTTGGAGGAAAGCTCGGATTTTTCCGCAAGTTGTTCCAGCGTCAACCCATGCTTTATACGCTGCTCCCGCAGTCTCTGTCCAAAAAGCTCTTTCATAGTGCAACCTCATCCTATCGTGTTCTTTACACTCTATAGGATACCTGTTAAACGCATTAACATACACAATCGAAAGAGATGAACAATTCCGTTAAAGATTGAACCAACGAAAAAAAGATTGCCAGAAGCGGACCTCTTACGGTCAACTCCCGGCAATTTGTTCTTATCGAGCCTGCTCGTTCTCCTGTGCGGGCTTTTCTTCCGCAAAAAATCGTTCCACGTTTTTCTGTGCCCGAACCAGTTCTTGCATCTCATTTCGTGCCTTGCGGTAGTCCGGGTAGGCAGCTTTCTTTTTTGTCAGCAGTTCTGCAAACTCCGCATCCAACTCCTTGACCCTCGGCAGTTTTTGCAGTCCGGCTTCGTCAAAGGCCGCTTTCGCCGCCTTGTGCAGGGTGATCTCCTCCCGGTGGGCTTCCAAAAACTTTTTACTGTACCCTGACTTGCGGTAGGCATCATAGACCGGGCGGGTCTTGGCATAATTGATGATGTGAGTTTTCAGCACGGCGATTTCGGTCAACCTCGCTTCTGCCGCTTTGATGGAATCCCCCATAGCATGATAGCGTTCCGTTGCAGCTGCTGCACGTTCCCGCAGTTCCTCGGCACTGCTGATTTTCTGTTCCTGCAAGAACAGCAGCGTCTTGGACATCTCTTTCAGGTTGAATTTGGTTGCCCACTTTTTGTAGCCGACACTTTTGCCCTCTGCCATTTTCCCCTGAATATCCACCAGCAACTGGAAGGGCTGCTCTTTGGGTGGCTTCTTCTGGTACGGTTGGTGTTTCACCTTGCCCTCCAGCACCGCCTTGATCTCATCCTCGCCATAGCCGGTGCCCAGTGTACGGAACCGGATAAAACGTTTCTGCCCCTTGCCCTTTACCGCCGTGTGCTTGCCACGCTTCACCTCATAGCCCTGCTGCTCCAGCTTTTGCAGAAACGCTTCGTAATCTCCCGGCTTTTCTGCGAGAATAGTGTCGATGGTTCCGCACAGGCGGTCACGATTGCTCTCCTTGGGTGGGTAGAGAACACGCTTCTGCCGCTCCCGGTAGGGTTTCTTCTCAATGACAGACAACTGGTGCTCTAAGCAGATCAGGTCGCTCAACCGCTGCACAGCCAACGCCGAAAAGAAAAAATCCCGGAACTTTCTGGTGCCATCCAACGCTGTGGAGTTGAAGATCACATGGTTGTGGATGTGCTGCCGGTCCGTGTGCGTTGCCACCACAAAGGCGTGTTTGCCCTTGGTAAAGCGCATGGCCAGTTCGTAGCCCACTTTGTTGGCTTCCTCTGCGGTGATCTCGCCCGGACGAAAGGACTGCCGGATCTGATAAGCGATGACATCGCTTTTTTGCCTGCGTCCATTTACAAGGTCGTACTGCCGCTTGGTGAGCATAAATTCTTCATCTGCCGTCAGGGTGCTGCAGGCATAGCTGCTGACAAACTGCCCTTGCTCAGTCTTGTCTGGGTTTTCGATATAGTCTGTGCGATTTTTCAGGCAGGCCGCAACGGTCATGCCCTTGTTTTTGTGCAGCGCAATCAACCGTGTTGCTGCCAGTGTCATCACCCCCTACAAAAAGAAAATGCCGCACATTGGCGGCATCAAGATCATTTGGATAATTTTTCGTGATCGGCAGCACCTGCCAGATACATGGCTTCCTGCCGAACACTTTCCAATTCGTTGCTGATTGCATCCAATTCCAGATAGAGGCTCCATGCTTCTTCGCTGATAAGAGCTTTCAGCGCATTTTCTGCGGCGATTTTTTTCTGGATCAGCGCATGGTATTCGTCATTGTCTGCAAGCTGCCGCTGCGGAATATCTTTCAGATTTTCCCAATAATAGGCGGTCATAGCATCTTTGTCCATCCAATCCCTCACAATCCGGCAACCCAGCCACTAAAACGTTCTGCTGCATCTGCAATCAAAGCGCCCATAAAAATCAGCACAAAGCATCCAAACTCTGCTACCAGTAAGATCAAAAACTGCATCCATTCCCGGCAGTACAGCGTATAAAGACCGCAGCCGAAAATATACAGCATGGGCAGAGCCAGCACAAACGCCGACAGGTTCAGTGTCCATTTCAGCATCAGCGCAAGGAAAGCCGTAAGCAACCAAAACGGAAAAACGATCATCTTAAAAACGAACCTCATATCTAGCACCTGCCTTTCTTTCGTCCTTATTATAAGGGTGTCAACCACTGCATTGCAAGGATGTCACCCTTATGTAGCCCCGCAGCCCTCCAACTGCGGGGAAAATTTTAGAGTTCTGCCAGTTTAGAAAGGATTTGTTTGCCAATGTCGATCAGCTCATCCAGCCGCTGCCGCAGGTCCTCCATGTCGGCGGCGTAGACCCGACCATTTTCATTGGCGGCTTTGGCGTACTGGTTCAGGTTGTTGCTGCACATCTGCAAAAGATATGCCATGCGCCGCAGTTGCGGCAGGTCAAGGTTCAGGCAGTAGCCGTCCAGTGCCATCTTGCGGATATAGGCACTCAGGCTGCGGATGCCCATGCCCAGCATTTTCTCATAGATGCGGTTTTTCTCCGCCTTTGTGGTTCTCAGGATGATGATCTCGTCCCGCTTTTCCCTCACCGGGCATCACCGTCCTTGTCGTAATAACTGCGGAAAGGCTTCACCGGCTCCGGCTTGTCCGACTTTTCTTCCAACGCCGCCAGCACCGAAGGACGGCGGGGTGCATCCTCCTGTTCTTCCTCGTCCTGTTCCGGCTCATGGCTCTTTTCGTCCACATCCAACTGGGCATTCAATTCTGCAAGCCGTGCGGATTTTTCTGCCAGTTCTTCTTCCTGTGGGAAGGGCTTTTCCGCCTCGATCTGCGCCGCTGCCTGCTGCTGATGCAGGGTATCCAACTCGTTCTCAGCAGAGGTGATGCGCTCCGGGAAGTTGTTCAGGGAGTTGTCCAGACGGATGATGTTGCCCAGAGGGTCGGTGCCCAAGGGAACCGTGTACTTCCGCTGCCCTTTCAACAGTGCCTGATACTCACTGCGGTAGGTGTCGAACCGCAGGGACAGTTCAAAGCCCCGGTAGCTGCCGATCACTTTTTCCTCGGCATTGGGCAGTTCGGAACAGGCAAGCACCAGACGCTCACCGGCGGTCTTTTTCTCATCGTAGGCAACACCCTTGATGGTCATGCCGCAGAACTCCTCCTTGCCCTGCGGATGGGCGGCGGCAAGCTGTGCATCCGCTTTCAGCCCGGCAATGTGGGCGTTCGCTTCCTGAATGTCAGCCGGGAACTTGGTCAGCAGCTTGTCTTGCAGACGGAATTTCTGGCTCTGGTGGTCGGCTTTCAGCACTTTCAGCTTTGCCACCTGCACATCCAAGTCCATCTTCTCCTTGATGAGCGGATTTCCTGCGCACAACGCCTTAATCTCCGCATAGGAAAGTGCCTGTTCGTCTACATCTTCGCAGGAGCGCACCGGGGATTTGGAAGTCATGATTTGGCTGATAAAGCGCTGTTTGTTCTCCAAAGTTTGCCAGAGGTAGGCGTCAAATGTCCCTTCCGTGACGTAATTGAACACTTTGACTTCCTTATTCATGTTGCCCTGCCGGATGATGCGTCCATTGCGCTGGGTCATGTCGCTGGGCTTCCAGCCAACATCCAAGTGATGCACCGCCACGAGCCGCGATTGCACGTTGGTGCCTGCTCCCATTTTTGCCGTACTTCCAAGCAAAACTCGCACATCGCCAGAGCGCACTTTGGAGAACAGCGCCGCCTTTTTCGCTTCGGTGTCGGCATTGTGGATGAACTCGATCTCGTTTTCCGGCACACCGGCGGCGACCAGCTTTTTGCGAATGTCATCGTAGACATTGAAGTTGCCGTCGTTTTTCGGTGTCGAGAGGTCGCAGAACAAAAGTTGGGTCAGCTTCTGCTCTTTGCCCTCCTCCCAGATTTTCAACACGTTCTGCACACAGACGTTCAGCTTGCTGTTGGGGTCATCGGGCAGCATGGGGTTCATCAGGCGCACATCCAAGCCAATCTTACGCCCATCGTTGGTGACGCAGAGCATATTGTCCACGGAGGCATCCACGATGCCGGAGTGGATATCTGCCGCACGTTTGCTCAGTTCCTGCACCATTTCCTTTTGGATTTCCGAGGGTTTCGCCACCACGGTTTCAAACTTTGCTTCGGGCACAGGCAAGTGGAGCTGGTCGCTGGTTTTAATGTCAGCCACCTCCTTGAACATGGACATCAGCTCCGGCAGATTGAAAAACTTGGCAAACCGGGTGCGAGCACGGTAGCCGGTCCCCTCCGGGGCAAGTTCAATGGCCGTGGTCGTCTCACCAAAGGTGGATGCCCAGCAGTCGAAGTGCGTCAGCTTTTTCTGTTGCAGGGTGCTGTACTGCAAATACCGCATGACCGTGTACAACTCGGTCATGGAATTGCTCACCGGGGTGCCGGTAGCGAACACCACGCCACGCCCGCCGGTGATCTCGTCCAGATAGCGGCACTTGCCGAACATATCGCTGGATTTCTGGGCTTCGCTGGTGGATAATCCAGCGACATTCCGCATTTTTGTGGTGAGGAACAAATTCTTAAAGCTGTGTGACTCGTCCACAAAAAGTCTGTCAACTCCCAGTTGCTCAAAGGTAATTACATCGTCCTTGCGCTCATCGGAGCGCAGTTTTTCCAGCTTGGTTTCCAGCGTTTTCCGGGTCTTTTCCATCTGTTTGATACTGAAATTCTCGCCTGCATGGGCTTTCAGCTCGTTGATGGCGGCAAGCGTTTCATAAATTTGCTCCTGAATGATGCGCTCCTGCCGCTCAAAGGACAGCGGAATGCGCTCAAACTGGCTGTGCCCGATGATGACGGCATCGTAGTCGCCGGTGGCGATGCGGGCACAGAATTTTTTTCGGTTGGCAGTCTCAAAGTCCTTGCGCCGTGCTACCAGCAGCTTGGCATTGGGGTAGAGGTTCAGGAACTCGCTTGCCCACTGCTCCGTCAGGTGATTGGGCACAACAAACAGCGATTTCTGGCACAGCCCCAGCCGTTTTGCTTCCATAGCGGATGCCGCCATTTCGTAGGTTTTGCCCGCGCCAACTTCGTGTGCAAGCAGCGTATTACCGCCATAAAGCACATGAGCGATGGCGTTGCGCTGGTGCTCCCGGAGGGTGATCTCCGGGTTCATGCCGACAAAATGGATGTGGGAGCCATCGTATTCACGGGGGCGGGTAGAGTTGAACAACTCGTTGTACTGTTTCACCAGCGCAATTCGCCGCTGGGGGTCTTGCCAGACCCAGTTGGCAAAAGCGTCCTTAATGATCTGCTGTTTCTGTTGCGCCAGCATGGTCTCCCGTTTGTTCAGCACACGCTTGGGCTTGCCCTCGGCATCCTCGATGGTGTCATAGATGCGGACATCTTTCAGGTTGAGCGTTTCTTCCAGAATCTTATAGGCATTGGCACGGCTGGTGCCGTAGGTCTCGGAGGAGATAATATCGCTCCGCCCGGTGGCAGTTTTGCCCTCCACACGCCATTCTGCGGTATAGGGAGAATATCTCACCTTGACTGCATGGCGCAGATAGTAGGGGATTTGGAACGTCTCGGTCATAAACTTTTGAATAATGTCCGGGGAAAGCCATGTGGCACCCAAACGCACATCAATTTCAGATGCTTCCAGTTCTCTGGGCTGTGCCTTGGTCAGCGCATCCACATTGACAGCAAATTCCGGGTTGGTCTCTGCCGCAAACTGCGCCATCCGCAGCTTTGCCCGGACATCGCCGGAAAGGTACTCGTCTGCCATCTGCCAGCCCGCTTCCGGGTCGGTAGGGTCGGCGGCAGGGTCCTTGAAGATTACGCCGGACAGTTCGGTGGTAATGCGTCCGTACTCGCCGGGGGTGCCCAGCAATTCTGCCATATAGGGCAAATCCACCTTACCATGTTCCCCGATGGACACCGCCAGTGCTTCGCTGGGGGTGTCCACGCCGGTGACGGTGCGCTCCGGACGAATCGTCCGTTTCGTGAACATTGCCGCCTTAGATTTAAGCTGCCCCTGTTCGTCCAGATTTTCCAGTGAACAGAGCAGATAGTAGGAAGAATCCTGCTCAAACAGCCGTCCGTTTTTGCGGTCATTCAGCAGCCCATACTTTGCGGCAAAGGCATCGTAAGCGGCGTTCAAACGCTCCTGTGTTGCCTTAATGTCCTCGTCCGGGTAATCCTCCAACTGTTGCTGAATCAACTCGTTGACGATCTGCCGCAGTTCCACCATGCCGGTCACACGACCCTTGGCGGTGTCGGACAGTTCCACCTGCGTCATCACGGAATTTTCCCGGTAGAACACTTCGCCGTCCACTACGGTGTAAGAGAAGTTTTTGACCTCCGGGTCAGCCGGGAGAACGTGCTTCTCATTTTCGGCATCCGCAATATCTGGTGTTTCCACCTCAATTTCGGTGTATCGCCCCTCAATATGCTGTACCGCCTCGGCAAGCTGGTCTGCCAGCACTGCGCCCTCGATGGGTACAACGGTCAGGTCATGGCCATACTGAGTGCTTTCCAGTTCCAAATTTCCCAGCACCATCTCCGGGTGGTCTACAAAATAGCTGTTGATGGTAAAGCCATCCTCCGTTTTGCCCAGCTGCACCCAGTCTGGCTCATGGTCGATAGGGCGGTCACGCTTCTGTAAAAAGATAATGTCACTGACAACATCTGTGCCGGCGTTGGCACGGAACGCATTGTTGGGCAGACGGATAGCACCCAACAGGTCAGCACGCTCCGCCATGTGCTTGCGGGCGGTGCTGTCTTTGCTGTCCATCGTAAAGCGGCTGGTCACAAAGGCTATCACGCCGCCCGGTCTGATTTGGTCGATGGCTTTCACAAAGAAATAGTTGTGGATCGAAAACCCCAGCTTGTTGTACGCCCTGTCGTTGACCTTGTACTGACCAAAGGGCACGTTGCCCACGGCAAGGTCATAAAAATCGCGTCTGTCTGTGGTCTCAAAGCCAGCCACGGTAATGTCGGCCTGCGGGTACAGCTTTTTGGCGATACGCCCGGTGATGGAATCCAGTTCCACGCCGTACAAGCGGCTGTTCTGCATGGTGTCCGGCAGCATTCCAAAGAAGTTGCCCACGCCCATGGACGGCTCCAGAATGTTGCCGCTGCGGAAGCCCATCTTTTCGACCGCATCATAAATAGAGCGAATCACCACTGGGGAGGTGTAGTGGGCGTTCAGGGTGCTGGAACGGGCGGCGGCGTATTCATCCTCAGAGAGCAGCCCTTTCAGTTCTGCGTATTCCTTTGCCCTACTATCCTTGCTGGGGTCAAAAGCGTCTGCCAGACCGCCCCAGCCCACATATTGCGAAAGCACCTGCTGCTCCTCGGCGGTGGCACCACGATGCTCCTGTTCCAGCGTGCGCAGGGTTTGGATGGCTTCGATGTTTCTGGCGTACTTCTGCTTAGGACCTCCGACACCCAAATCATCATCCGTGATGCGGAAGTTTCCAGCAGGCTCCGGCGCAGGATGTTCCGCTTCAACTGTGGGCGATTCTGTGCTTATCGTCTGAATTACAATGTCAAACGGCAGATTGTTTTCCTTGGCGGGGTATACGGCAACCGTTTTTTCAGTACGAACTGGCCGTGTAGCATTTGGTTCGTTCCGCCGCAGACCGTCCTCGAATTGTTGCTTATTGATAACCTCGTTATCCCACGACTGCCCCTGCGCGCTGGTGTCGATGCGAACATCCGTTTCGCCCACATAACCGATTGTTCCTTCGATGGTTTGGGTAGGAAGATCAACGATAACATTGTCACCGACCTTGTAATCGGGCAGGGGGCGTTCCATCACATCCTGTTCCTGTTCGTACAATTCCCGGACAAGTGCCAGCGGCTCTTCCCGGAAAATTGGCATCCGCATTTCTGCCAGTGCTACATCCTGCAAGGTCACGCTGTCCTTATCGAAATTGACGTTATCCACCCGGAAGGCGCGCCCTTCCATGTGGATGGTAGCACCCAGCGGAAGATAATCTTCCCGGCGCAGATACTTGGTTTGGTAATGGGTGCCGTCCTCGTTCAGCCCGGCAAGGTAGACATTCTCGCCGCGCTGCCACAGTTGTTTGGCACGGTATGCCCACTGGTCGCGGGGAAAGCTGATGACCGGGACGGTTCCCAGTGCCGTTTCCTTTTCCAGAAACTTTCCGCCCAGAAGTTCGCAGACCCTCCGGGCATCCTCACCGTAAAACTCAAACTGTCCGTCCTGTTCAAAACCTACCAGCGCATCCGGGTGCTGCTCTTTCAGAGCGTTGTACTCTACGGCGGCATCCAACGACAACAGTGCCGGATGTTCCTCCGCCTTGCTGTGGTAGTGCTCCAGTTCTTCGTCCGTAACGCTGACAAGTTCCGAAAAATCCAGAGCCTCCAACTCGGTTTCGGTCAGATCTTCCAGACTTTCATACTGCCGCTCGTCGATCAACACCTCGCTCAGATACCGCTCCACACGGTATCCCACCAAATCCACATTAACTTGAATGGGGATTTCCTCATCGGTGGCGTTGGTGTAGGCAATGCCGATCTTGGACAAATTCGAAAAGTCCGGCTCGGAATCGTATTCTTCCTGACAAAATTCCCGAATCAGGTTTTTGGCATGGGTCAGGGTGGCATCCGGCTCTGCGATGACGGGCACAGGGGGCGTGTAATGCTCCTTCTCCCGGTCTGTCAGGTAGCGGTCGGACTGGATCATCAGACTGATATACTTTTCCACCTGCGTCCAGCTTAACGTGAATTTCTTGTGTTCGGGGTAATGGTCAAATTCCATTCCTCTCCCGTCGTGGTTGACGAAGCCTCGACTGCCGTCCAGAAAATCGTGGGAGTGCCCACCGATGCCGTACTCTTTTGCCAACGCTTTGGCACGGAGAGTGCGGTCCGGCTGGG
>ERZ870052.822-NODE-822-length-11642-cov-9.743191_pt1 | contig 11642 bp, 10 predicted proteins | sample MGYA00520889_ERZ870052 | MGnify/ENA primary metagenome ERZ870052 (study PRJEB32232, sample SAMN07284988) | human gut metagenome | biome: human-associated habitat; material: feces | host: Homo sapiens | place: Tanzania | collected 2014-08-14 ...
GTCACCGCCGACCACGAGACCGGCGGCATGGCCATCGGCTACAAGACCACCAACTACGACACCTTCCTGACCAATCTGGCACATCAGAAGATGTCCTACGCCAAGTTCGATTCCACCTATGTGCAGGGCTACATTGCCAACAAGACCCCCTTCGAGACTGCCATGCAGGATGTGAAGAACGTCTTTGGCCTGACCCTGCCCACCGACCCCGCTGCCGCCAGCGCAGGCAAGCTGCTGCTGACCGACTACGAGGTGGAGAACCTGCGCAAGGCCTACGAGCGCACCCTGAAAGAGGGCTCCTCCAGCCAGAGCAAGATGAGCCAGCAGGATTACGAGCTGTACGGCACCTACATCCCCTTCAGCATGGCTGTCTGCCACACCATCAACCACAAGTCCGGTATGGACCACACCACCTACGCCCACACCGGTGCCATGGTCAACGTGTACGCCATGGGTGTCGGCGCCGAGAAGTTCGGCGGCGTGTACGACAACACCGAGATCTACCACAAGCTGGCTGAGCTGACCAACGTTCAGTAAGAATCCCTGATTTTCCCACCTCACTTCCCACTCCACTTTTCCACAACCAAACCGCAAAATGTGCAAAACCCTCCCGGCCGAAAGCGCAAAGACTGCGCCCGGCAAGGAGGGTTTTGTTGTATTGTCAATGCTGAATGCTTCAGGCCTTCATTTCGGGAAAGCCTTCCAGCTTGGAGGTGCAGTGGGGGCAGCGCACAGCCTTGATGGAGATCTCGCTCTGGCAGTAGGGGCACACCTTGGTGGTGGGCTCCTCCGGCTCGGCGGGCTCTTCGGGCTTTTTGTGCAGGGAGTTGACAAACTTGATCACAACGAACAGCACAAAGGCAACGATGAGGAAGTTGATGACAGAGTTGACGAACTCGCCGATCTTGATGCTGGAGCCGCCCAGCCCGATGACCACATCGGAAAAATCCGCCTTGAAAAACAGGCCGATCAGCGGGTTGATGATGTCCTCCACCAGCGCGGTGACGATGGCGGTGAAGGCACCGCCGATGACAACGCCCACTGCCATGTCCAGCACATTGCCGCGCATGGCAAACGCCTTGAATTCTTCAAAGAACTTTTTGATGCCGCTTTTTTTCTCTTCCATAGATAAACTGCTCCTTCTTGTCCCCTTTTTTTACCGCAAGGGGTTATTTATTTTTATAATAGCGTATTGCACAGCAATTTGCAAGAGTAAAGCATCTCATTTTATGGAAAATAAAAATGTCCACTCTTACGAAAAAAACGATCCCGGAAAGTCTGCGAACTTTCCGGGATCGTACAATTTAAAAATAATATTCCGCCGGTTTATGTGCTATAAAAACGTTTATGCTGCGGGCTGCTCTGCGGCAGGTGCGGCAGCAGGCTGCGGGTCAGCAGTCACCGTAATGGTGCGGCTGATACTGCTGCAGGAGTAGTTGCCCCCGGCCTTGGCGGTCTGGGTGTAGGTGCCGGGCTCGGTGGGCACGCCGCTCATTTTGCTGCTGAACCACAGGAAGGTCTTTTTCTTGTAAGTGTAGCTCACCTTGCCGTTTTCAGCCACCTGTCCGTCCGAAATGACCTTGGCGGTCAGATCGGCGTTTTGCAGCTGGGAGACGGTCATGCTGGCCGGGGCATCCGCTGTCCAGCTCAGGCTGACGTTTTCCGTCTTGGGCTTGATCTTGAACATGGCAAACCCGGCGGCGTTGATATCGCTGCTTTCCAGCGCGATGGCACCGGCAAAATACTTGCCGCTGTCCTTGGGCTGCTCGTCCAGATAGATGCGGCTCAACGCGCCCTCGGGCAGATACTTGCGGATCAGGCTCAGCGCCAGCTTCATGCCGTTGGAAACGTTCTTCACGGTGGTCAGGTAGCTGGCCGGGACAAAGAAGCTGACGGTGTCCATCACCGACACCACCTCATCCGCCACCCGCAGCAGCACGCTGACGTCATTGCCGTCGATCAGCTGCTTGAGGTAGCTGTATACATTGAATTCCTCGGTCTGGTCCGGGGTCTGGGACATCTTTTTGGGCAGGGGGATCAGTTTGAGCAAAGTGCGCAGCTTATCCGAGATCATCAGGGTCACATAGCCGTAGGCTTCGCCGCTGGTGCCCAGTACCACAGCAATATACTGGGTGTTTTCGGGCCGGGTCTCCACCTCCAGCTTGTAATCGGAACCATAGACAAGGGTACCGGTCGCCCTGATGCGGATGCTGACGATATCGTTTTCATCCTCTGCCGCGCTCTGCTCTGCGGCATCGGGCAGCGCCTCGCTGACAGCAGCGGTGCTTTCCGGCTGCTGCGCCGCCGAGGCGGGCATCGCCAGCACACCGAGCATCATGCTGACCGCAAGCAGCAGCGAGATCCATCGTTTGGCCTTCATACGAAAACCTCCTTTGTTGTTTGGTATCTTACCCACATTTTACCGCAAAACGATCCTAGGGTCAATAACGGGATTCAAGCCGGGCGCATCACTCTCCGATATAGGTAAAGCGGGGCTGGGTAACGCCGTCCCGGGTCACAGTTTCCAGCCACATGGCGGCGGGGCGCACCCACAGCCCGCCCTCGCCGTACAGGGCGCGGTACACCACCATTTCCTCCTCAGTCTCGCTGTGGCGTGCCACGCCCAGCACCTGATATTCGTTGCCTTTAAAGTGGCGGTAGCGCCCGGGGCGCACCGGATATTGCAGTTCCTTCATAACAGTTCCTTTCTTTTCTGCAAAAAGGGCTGCTGCGCCGGGCGGGTGCAGCAGCCCACAGACCTTATTTTATAAATATTACAGCGCGCTGTCTGTTCCATCGCCGGGGGTCTGTTCGGCAGAGTACAGCAGCATCAGGTGGTTGGCCGAAGCTTCCAGCTGGCTCTTGGCCTGCCGCAGGGCGGCTTCCTCGGTCTCGTTCATCTTTTCAGGCTTATCCTTGCGCAGGCAGCGGCGCAGGTTGGCAAGGTCGGCCTTCACACGGGCTTTCTCGTCCTTGTCCAGTTCCTTTTTGCACTTGGAAAGTGCTTCGTCCACCTTGTACGCCAGCACCTCGGCCTGATTGTGCAGGTCCAGACGCTCCTTGCGGCGGCTGTCCTCGGCCTCGTAGGCGGCGGCGTCTGCCATGGCGCGCTGGATCTCGTTTTCGGAAAGGTTGGTGCTGCCGGTAATGGTGATGTTCTGCTCCCGCCCGGTGGCAAGGTCTTTCGCAGATACCTTTACCACGCCGTTCACATCGATATCAAAGGTGACCTCGATCTGAGGCTTGGACGAAAAGCTTGCCCGGATGCCGTTCAGCTTGAACTTGCCCAAAGACTTGTTGTCCCGCGCAAAGTGGCGCTCGCCCTGCAGAACGTTGATCTCCACGCTGGTCTGCATGGGACGGGCGGTGGTAAAGATCTGGCTCTTGCGGGTGGGGATCATGCTGTTGCGGGTGATCAGCGGGGTGGCGACCCCGCCCAGCGTCTCGATGGACAGGGTCAGCGGGGTCACGTCCATCAGCACCAGCCCCTGCGCTGCCGCGCCGGTGGCACCCGCCAGCTTGCCGCCGCCCTGCAGCAGCGCACCCTGCACCGCTGCACCCATGGCGACGCACTCGTCCGGGTTCAGGCTGTGGCTGGGCTCCTTGCCCAGCAGCTCCCGCACCTGCCGCTCCACGGCGGGCATCCGGGTGCTGCCGCCCACCAGCAGCACCTTGCCCAGCTGGCTGGCAGAGATGCCGGCATCCCGCAGGGCGTTCTGCACCGGGGTCACGGTGCGGGACAGCAGATCGCCGGTCATCATCTCGAACTGCGGGCGGGACAGGGCGATATCCAGATGATGGGGCCCGTCCTTGCCCACCGTGATAAAGGGCAGGTTCAGCTGGGCAGAGGGCGCACTGGAAAGCTCCTTCTTGGCCTTTTCCGCTTCCTCCTTCAGCCGTCCCATGGCGGCGGGGTCGCGGGTCAGGTCGATGCGGTCAGACTTTTTGAACTCTGCCACCGCGTACTCCACGATGCGCTGGTCAAAGTCATCGCCGCCCAGATGGGTGTCGCCGCCGGTGGCAAGCACCGTAAAGGTGCCGTCCTCGATCTCGATGATGGACACATCAAAGGTGCCGCCGCCAAGGTCATAGACTAAGATCTTCTGTGCGGCTTCGTTGTCCAGACCGTAGGCCACCGCGGCGGCGGTGGGCTCGTTGATGATGCGCAGCACGTTCAGCCCCGCAATGCGGCCTGCATCCTGCGTGGCCTTGCGCTGGCTGTCGTCAAAATAGGCGGGCACGGTGATAACGGCCTCGGTGACCGGCTCGCCCAGATAGCTCTCGGCGTCCCGGCGGATCTTGGCAAGGATCATGGCGCTGATCTCCTGCGGGGCAAGGTCCTTGCCGTCAATGTGCGCCCGGTAGTCCGAGCCCATGTACCGCTTGATGCTGGAGATCGTGCGCCCGGAGTTGGTGGCGATCTGGCGCTTGGCTGCGCCGCCCACCAGACGCTCGCCGTCCTTGGTAAAGGCCACCACGCTGGGGGTGGTGCGCTCGCCCTCTGCATTGGTGATGACCACGGGCTTGCCGCCCTCCACCACTGCCACGCAGGAATTGGTCGTACCCAGATCAATGCCGATCACTTTGCTCATACTGTTTCCTCTGTTTCTTGTCCGCCGTGTCTGCGGGCTGATTTTTCTCCAGTCTATCTTACCGGACGGCTGTGACCATTTTTTAGTCCAATTGTAAAGATTCTATGTTATATGCCGCCGGAGCCGTGGGCGGCTCGTGGGTCAGCTCGTAGAGCAGCTGTTCGGCCTCCTGTAACCAGCGGTCGGCGTCCGGCTCGTGCTCCCGCTGTAAAATGGTAAAAGCCTGCTTTGCCTCTGCCGCCTGCGCCAGCGCCTTTTTGTGGGAGGTGTAGCGGGTCTCGTACTGCGCCAGCCGCAGGCAGACCCGTGGCGTATACTCGATATCCGGCACCGCTGCCGCGCTCTGCCGCGCCCGGCGGTACCACAGCAGTGCCTTGCCGTTGTCGCCCCGGGCGGCGCAGTCGTCGCCAAGGTTCAAAAGGGCGGTGGGCTCACCGCTTTCGGCTGCGGCCTTCCACAGCTTGCGCGCCTGCGCAGCGCTCTTGGACGCCCCGCGCCCCTGATACAGGCACTCGCCCAGCAGCGATAGCCCGGCGGCGCTGCCCTGCTCGGCAGCTTTCTGGTAGCACTCTGCCGCTGCCGCCCAGTGTCCGGCGCGGGCGGCTTCCTTACCGGCTTCGGCTTCCTCTGCGCCGGGGCCCTCCGGGGTGTGGCCCGCGTGCAGCAGACCGTTGAGCAGCGCACCGTCCAGCGAGGCCGAATTGCTCCACGGGTCCAGCACCACGCCGTCGATGCCCGGAGTGTCCAGTGCCAGCTGCATGGCCTGCTCCAAGGTGCGGTCGGCCATGGGGCGGCTTGCGGTACTGCGGTCTGCACCGGCCGCTGCCACCGAGGTGAACAGCGGCAGCCAGCAGCGCCCCTTGTCGTTGCGCAGCGTCCACAAGGCAAGCCCATCGGCCTTTTCTGCCGGGACAGGGTGCTCCATCCACGGGGCGGGCGCACCCTGCGCTGAAAGCGCCGTTTGCAGCGGCACCAGCACATGGGTCTCCAGCTCCAGCGCATAGTTCAGCGCGCTCATCAAAGACCAGAAGCTCTCCTCGTTCTGCCCCTTGTACAGCCTCTGTACCGCCTGCTCGATGGCCGGGCAGCCGGTGCCGCGCGGGCTGTACACCGGTGCGGTGCGGCTGCGGCGGCTGCCCACCGGGCGGAAGCGTACCCCGCCGTCTGTTCGTCTTGCCATTGTGTTCACCATACTTCCCTATCAATATCAGCTCTAGTATAACAGGATTTGGCAGCTTGTACAATGCAAAACGCAGCTGCGGCACTGGATTTTCAGTATACATCGCGTTATAATAAGGTGTATTTTGACCCCCAAAGGAGGAATTTTTTTGAACCGGATGCTTAGCTACCTGAAGGGCTACAAGCGCGAAAGCGTGCTTGCACCGCTCTTTAAGATGCTGGAAGCCACCTTTGACCTGTTTGTGCCGCTGGTAATGGCGGATATCGTCAATGTGGGCATTGCAGCACACGACCTGCGCTATATTCTGGTGCGGTGCGGCATTCTGCTTTTGCTGGCCGTTATCGGCCTTGTTTGCAGCCTGACCGCACAGTACTTTTCCGCCAAGGCGGCAGTGGGCTACTCCACCGCGCTGCGGCACGCCCTGTTTGCCCATATCCAGAGCCTGAGCTTTTCAGAGATGGATACGCTGGGCACCAGCACCCTTATCACCCGTATGACCAGCGATGTCAATCAGGTGCAGAGCGGGCTCAACCTGTTTTTGCGCCTGTTCCTGCGCAGCCCCTTTGTGGTGCTGGGTGCTATGGTCATGGCCTTTACGGTCAACGCCCGGGCGGCAATGATCTTTGTGGTCACCATCCCGCTGCTCAGCGTGGTGGTGTTCGGCGTGATGGTGGTCACCCGGCCGCTGTACAAGACCGTGCAGACCCGGCTGGACAGGGTGCTGGGTCTGACCCGCGAGAACCTGACCGGCGTGCGCGTGGTGCGCGCCTTTGATAAGGAGCAGAGCGAGATCGACCGCTTTGAGGACGCCAATGCCCTGCTGACCGGGATGCAGCTGCATGTCGGCCATCTTTCGGCACTGATGAACCCGCTGACCTATGTGCTTATCAACCTTGCCATCGTGGCACTGCTGTATGTGGGCAGCATCGAGATCAACGTGGGCGGCATGGCCTCCGGCGATGTCATCGCACTGGTGAACTACATGAACCAGATCCTTGTGGAGCTGGTAAAACTGGCGAACCTCATCGTGCAGGTCAGCAAGGCGCTGGCCTGTGCAGGACGCGTGCAGGCGGTGCTGGATACAAAGCCCGGTATGACCTTCCCGGCAGAGCTCTTGGGCGAAGTGCCCGCAGATAAGACCGGCGATGCCGTGCGCTTTGACCATGTGGGCCTGACCTACGCCGGCGCAGGCGCACCCAGCCTGACCGATATCAGCTTTACCGCCCAAAAAGGCCAGACCATCGGCGTCATCGGCGGCACCGGCAGCGGCAAATCCAGCCTTGTGAACCTCATCCCGCGCTTTTACGATGCCACCGAGGGCAGCGTGGAGATCTTTGGCCGCCCGGTGCAAAGCTACCCCCGGGACGCTTTACGCGGCAGAGTAGCGGTGGTCATGCAGAAGGCGCAGCTCTTCGGCGGCACCATCCGCTCCAACCTTTTGTGGGGCAACAAGGATGCCACCGACGCCGACCTGTGGGCGGCGCTGGAAACGGCGCAGGCCGCGGACTTTGTGCGCGCAAAGCCCCTTGGGCTGGACGAGCCGGTGGAGCAGGGCGGACGCAACCTCTCCGGCGGACAGAAACAGCGGCTCACCATCGCCCGTGCGCTGGTGGGCAAGCCGGATATTTTGATTTTGGACGACAGCGCCAGCGCGCTGGACTACGCCACTGACGCCGCCCTGCGCAAGGCTCTGGCGGCGCTGCCCGGGGCACTGACCGTGTTCATCGTCAGCCAGCGTGCCGCCAGCCTGCAGCACGCCGACCAGATCTTAGTATTGGATGACGGCCATCTGGTGGGCATCGGCACCCACAGCGCGCTGCGCAGCAGCTGCCCGGTGTACGAGGAGATCTACGAGAGCCAGTTCAAGAAAGGGGAGGCAGAAGCATGAGTGCAAAAGCAAAAAACAAGCTGACCCCGCAGCAGCGCAAGGCCACCCTGAACCGGGTGCTGCACAAGATCCGTCCGTACAGCGCCTTTGTGGTGTGCAGCCTGCTGGTGGCGGCGGTCAGCGTAGCCGCCCAGCTGTATATCCCCATCCTGTGCGGTGATGCCATTGATAAGATGCTGGGCAAGGGCAATGTAGACCTTGCCGGGGTGCTGCGCATTGCGGTGAGCATTCTGGTGGTGGCTGCCGTAGCCGCCCTTGCACAGTGGCTTTTGAGCGTGTGCAACAACCGCATCACCTTCTCGGTCAGCCGCGACCTGCGCAACGAGGCGCTGCGCAAGATCCAGACCCTGCCGCTGTCCTATCTGGACAGCCACCCCTCCGGCGATATCGTCAGCCGCATGGTGGCGGATGTGGACACCTTCGCAGACGGCCTGCTGATGGGCTTTACCCAGCTGTTCTCCGGCATCCTGACCATTTTTGGCACTCTGCTGTTCATGCTGCGGGAGAATGTGCCCATCACGCTGGTGGTGGTGTGCATCACCCCGCTGAGCCTTGTGGTGGCGGGCTTTCTGGCAAAGCGCAGCTACGGCTACTTCCAGAGCCAGAGCACCGTGCGCGGCAGGCAGACCGCGCTGGTCAACGAGATGATCGAAGGCCAGAAGGTGGTGCAGGCCTTTGGTCACGAAGCCGAGAGCCTTGCCGCCTTTGACGAGGTGAACGGCCAATTGCAGGACGTGAGCCTGAAGGCCATCTTCTTCTCCAGCCTGACCAACCCTGCCACCCGCTTTGTGAACAACATCGTGTATGCGGGCGTGGGCCTTGTGGGTGCGCTGTACGCTGTGCGCGGCGGCATCACCATCGGCCAGCTGAGCGTTTTTCTGAGTTACGCCAACCAGTACACGAAGCCCTTCAACGAGATCTCGGGCGTTGTCACCGAGCTGCAAAACGCACTGGCCTGCGCTGCCCGGGTGTTTGAGCTGCTGGACGCCGAGGATCAGGTGCCGGAGGCCGAAAACGCCGCCGCGTTGCAGCCGGACGGCCATGTGCAGTTACAGGATGTGTCCTTCCGCTACCTGCCCGACCGCCCGCTTATCGAGGGGCTCTCGCTGGACGTGCAGCCCGGCCAGCGCATCGCCATCGTAGGCCCTACCGGCTGCGGCAAGACCACCCTGATCAACCTGCTCATGCGGTTCTATGATGTGAACGGCGGCAGCATCAAGGTGTCCGGCACCGACATCCGGGATGTGACCCGCGCCTCTCTGCGCGGCAGCTACGGTATGGTATTGCAGGACACCTGGCTGCGCGCCGGTACGGTGCGGGAGAACATTGCCTACGGCAAGCCGGACGCCACCATGGACGAGGTGATCGCCGCCGCCAAGGCTGCCCACGCCCACAGCTTTATCCGCCGTCTGCCCGAGGGCTATGACACCGTCATTGCAGAGGACGGCGGCAACATCAGTCAGGGCCAGAAGCAGCTGCTCTGCATCGCCCGCGTGATGCTCTGCCTGCCGCCCATGCTGATTTTGGACGAAGCCACCTCCTCCATTGATACCCGCACCGAGGTGCGCATCCAGAAGGCCTTTGCCCGCATGATGCAGGGACGCACCAGCTTCATCGTGGCGCACCGCCTTTCCACCATCCGGGAGGCAGACGTCATCCTTGTCATGAAGGACGGCCACATTGTGGAGCAGGGCAACCACGACCAGCTGCTGGCGCAGGGCGGCTTCTACGCCAAGCTCTACAACAGCCAGTTCGAGGGTGTGCAGACCTGAGAAAGCTGTTGTATCCTATCCAGACCGTAATAATAAATGGCAAAAATTCGCTTTGTTGATTAAAACAGGCCGAACGGGTGCTCGTTCATAGAATGTTAATAATATATTAACATTCAGTACACCACTTTTCGGTATACATAGGGCAACAAAGGCGCGCAGTGCGCCGAATCCCCGCCAAAAAGGGCAAAAAGCGCAGACCGCTGTGGTGTGCAGCGGCCTTGGAAATGCCCTTGGTACAGGAAAGGAAACGTTACTTATGAAAATTGGTTTTTGGGAACTTATCGTCATCGTCATCGTGGCGTTTGTGTTCATCGGCCCGGACCAGCTGCCTGTCTACGCAAAGAAGATCGGCAAGATGCTCCGCGAGCTGAAGAAATACACCGGCGCGGCTTCTGAAGAGATCCAGAAGAACGTGGTGGAGCCGCTGAACGAGATCCAGGCCCCCCTGAAGGAGGCTGTTGCCCCCCTGACCGATATCAAGAAGGATATCGACAGCAGTATGCGGGACGTGACCAAGAGCTTTACCGGCATTGGCAAGACCAGCAAGGAGGAAGCCGCCAAGCAGCAGGCTGAGACCGAGGAGGTCACCGACCTGACCGAGGATGCTGTGGAGGAGCTGCCCGAGCAGCCCGCCGAAGCCCCTGTTGAAACTGCTGAGACCGTTGAAGCCCCTGCCGAAAAGCCGGAGCAGCCCGCTGCAGAGCCGGTGGCTGAGCCTGTGCAGGAAGCCCCTGCCGCAGCCGAGGAGGCTGCCGAGGCTGCACCCGCTGAGGAAGCAAAGGTGTAAGCGCCCCTACTTATTTATGGATGCACCCGCGCCCGCGGTTGCCAGATACATTCTGTAATACGCCCGCCACGCGGCGCGGCAAGAAAAAGGAGATATTTATTATGCGTATTGGTACTAATGAGCTGCTGATTATTCTGGTTGTCGTTCTGCTGATCTTTGGACCCAAGAACCTGCCGAAGCTGGGCAAGATGTTCGGCAAGACCATCAACGGCTTCAAGAAGGGCATGGAGGACGAGGACGCCGAGGGGTCCGAGGAGACCGTGAAGAAGGCTGACAAGAAGGACGAAGACGAGGAGTAATTGTGGCTACAAACAAAAAGCGCAAAAAGAAAGCCGAAGTCATGGCAGAGGACGGCAGCATGACGCTGACCGGCCATCTGAAAGAACTGCGGAACCGGCTCATCATCTGCGCGGTGGTGTTTGTGGTGGGCGTAGTGGTCTCTCTGGCGTATGCAGACCGTCTGATCGATCTGCTTACCGCCATGGGCCGCGACTATTACCAGTTCGTGTCCATTGCCCCGCAGGAAAAACTGATGCAGTATTTCCGGGTGTCCATTCTGGCCGGTGTGGTGGTAACGGTGCCTGTGGCCTTTTACAACATCTACGCCTTTGCAAAGCCGGGCCTGAAAAAGAGCGAGAGCGCCTTTTTCAAGCTGGTCATGCTGCTGGGTCTGATCCTGTTCTGCGTGGGCGTGCTGTTCGCCTATAAGCTCATGATGCCGTTCATGCTGCGGTTCCTCAGCACCGGCATCGAGGGTGCAGAGTACATCCAGACCACCACCAGTATCGAAAGCTACGTCAACCTCTGCCTGACCATGTTCATCATCTTTGGCTGTGTGTTCGAGATGCCGCTGATCACCATCATCCTTTCCAAGATGGGCATCATCAACCCGCAGATCCTCAAGCAGGTGCGCGGCGTAGCCATCGTGGTCATCTTCTTCATCGCCGCTGTGGTCACCCCGCCGGACATCGTGTCCCAGTGCATGGTGGCTATCCCCATGGTGCTGCTGTACTTCGTCAGCATCTTCCTGAGCGGCATCTTCTACAAGCCGCGCGATACGGACGAGGATGACGATGAGGACGAGGAAGAAGCCGAGAGCGAGGACTGATCCCGCTTCCGTTCCGGTTTTCATCAACTGAACCAAAAGCCGCTGCACAACTTTTTGTGCAGCGGCTTTTCTTGTTGGTCTCGTCCCCTGCCGCACAAACAAAAAGCTGCCGCACGGCTTTGTGCAGCAGCTTTCGAGAAAATGAGGGAAGAAATGCGGTTTAGGGAACGCTTACTTGCCCAGATGCCAGATGTCGCGGTCGTACTCGGCAATGGTGCGGTCAGAGGAGAACATGCCGGCCTTGGCAATGTTCACAAGGCACTTGCGCCGCCAGCCCATGGGGTCGCAGGCGTAATCGCTGAGGGCCTGTCCCTT
>ERZ870052.824-NODE-824-length-11632-cov-7.096149_pt1 | contig 11632 bp, 9 predicted proteins | sample MGYA00520889_ERZ870052 | MGnify/ENA primary metagenome ERZ870052 (study PRJEB32232, sample SAMN07284988) | human gut metagenome | biome: human-associated habitat; material: feces | host: Homo sapiens | place: Tanzania | collected 2014-08-14 ...
CCACAAGATGGACGAGATCAAGGTTATCGCCGACGAAGTCACCATCATGCGCGACGGCCATTACATCGGCAAGTGGGACGTGGCCAGCATGACCAAAGAGGAGATCATCGCCAAGATGGTCGGCCGTGAGCTGTCCAACCTGTATCCGCCGCTGGAGAACCACCCCTCCGATGAGATCATGATGAAGGTGGAGGACTTCACCTCCATCCATCCGCGCTCCTTCCGCCATTGCAGCTTCGAGCTGAAGAAGGGCGAAATTCTGGGCGTGGCAGGTCTGGTGGGCGCACAGCGCACCGAGCTGATGGAAGGCATCTTCGGTCTGCGCGCACACACCTCCGGCAAAGTGTGGATCAAGGGCGAAGAGGCCAACATCAAGCAGCCCCGCGACGCCATCCAGAAGAGCGTGGCTCTGCTGACCGAGGACCGCCGTGCGACCGGCATCATGGGCGTTCTGAGCGTGGCCGATAACATTTCCATCGCTTCGCTGGACGCCCTGCGCAAAGGCCCCATCATGCTGGACAATAAGAAGATTTTGGACCTTGTTGCGACGAATAAAGAAAAAATGGCCATCAAAGTGCCCAGCCCTAAGACGCAGATCAAGAGCCTTTCGGGCGGCAACCAGCAGAAGGTGCTGATCGCGCGCTGGCTGGCCAATAACCCCGATGTGCTGATCCTCGACGAGCCGACCCGCGGCATCGACGTCGGTGCAAAGTACGAGATCTACTGCATCATTGCCGATCTGGCCAAGCAGGGCAAGAGCATCATCATGATCTCCTCCGAAATGAGCGAGATCATCGGTATGTCCAACCGTGTCATGGTCATGTGCGATGGCCGCATCACCGGCTTCATCGACGGCAAGGACGCCACCCAGGAGAACATCATGGCGCTGGCGACCCAGTTTGAGACCGCACCTGAAACGGCTGCGGCCAATCAGTAAATAAGGAGGCTGTCTATCGTGGAAGCTACCAAAAAATTGAATGGCAAGGCCGTGAAAAAGTGGCTGAGTGAAAACGCCATCATCGTCCTGATGCTGCTCGTGTCCCTGATCGTCGGCATCATCCACCCCAACTTCTTTGCAGTTGCAAACCTGATCAACCTGTTCAAGAACGTGTCCATCCGCTATATCATCGCGCTGGGCATTTCCGGCTGTCTGATCACCACCGGCAACGACCTGTCGGCTGGCCGTCTGGCTGGTTTTGCAGCCTGCCTCGCCTGCATCTTTGCGCAGACCGAGGGCGCTGCCGGTAAGTTCTATCCCAATATGCCCACCCTGCCCACTCCCGTGGTGTTCATTCTGGTCATCGCCATCTGCGCTATCGTGGGTCTGTGCAACGGTCTGGTCGTCTCTTACCTGAAGGTCCAGCCCTTCATCGCAACGCTGGGTATGCAGCAGGTCGTCTATGGTATCTGCCTGGTCTACACCGGCGGTACTCCCATCGGCTCCCTGAACAAGAACTTCACCTCTCTGGCTTCCAACACCATCATCGGCGTGCCTGTCCTGATCTGGATCGCCTTGATCGTGGCTGCCTGCTTCTGGTTCCTGTACAACAAGACCCGTCACGGTAAGTACATGTACGCCATCGGCGGCAACGAAGCTGCTGCTGAGGTCGCCGGTGTCAACGTTGCAGCGACCAAGATCCGCATTTACATCCTCGCTTCCTGCATGTTCGGTCTGGCTGGCTGCCTGTTGGCTGCAAAGTCCGGCGGCGCATCCGTCAACACCGCACAGGGCTATGAGCTGGACGCGATCGCAGCTTCCACCATCGGCGGCGTTTCCACCACCGGCGGCGTCGGCACGGTCCCCGGCATTCTGGTCGGCGTTCTGGTCTTTGAGCTGATGAAGGTCGCTCTGCAGTTCATGAACGTCAACTCCTCCTACACCTACATCGTGCAGGGCCTTGTCATCATCGTGGCTGTCGCCATCGATATCCGCAAGTACCTCGCGAAGAAGTAATCGAAACGTCTCTGTGGGCCGTCCGCTCGTTGCAGCGGGCGGCCCTTTTTGTGTAAGGATTGCCACCGGCGAAAAAATATTCTATAATAGGAAAAAACCAAGGAGAAAAACCAATGACGGAACGAAACGAAAAAGAAGCCGAACTGGCCCGCCGCGAAGCGCTTCTGGCTGAGCGCGAGGCCCAGCTGGAAAAGGAACAGGCCGAATTTGCTGCGGCAAAGGCCCAGAGCGAGGAGGGCAAAAAGACCTTCCTCAACAACAACGATCCCAATTTCGTGAACCCGAAGGAAAAGATCTACGATAAATTCCCGCTGACCGTGCATCAGATGGATCTCATCATCGGGGTGCTGTTTGCGCTCATCATCCTGTTTTTGGTGCTGGGAATGACTCATACCAGCTTTTTTGGCCTGTTTGGCGGTTAAAATATTGCGAAGTGATTGAAATTCACCCTCTGGATGCGTATAATTTAATACGGAAAGTATGACTGCCGCTTGGGCAGGAAAGAACAGAGGGAATGAATATGAAAGATTCGTGGAAACTGGCATTGACGGCCATCGTTCTGACGGTGGCCGCGCTGCTGACGGGCTGCTCGTCACAGACGCTGAACCGGCTGCGCTTTGGCGTTGCGGGCGAAGGCGGCGTGTATCATGCGTTTGGTCAGCAGTTTGCAGCATTGGAGAATGAAACGTCCAATGGAACGGTCGAAGAAAAGACCACCGCCGGCTCGGCGGCCAACCTTCGGCTTTTGATGGGAGATTATCTGCAGCTGGCCATCGCACAGGCCGACCTTGCGCAGGATGCAGAAAACCGTACCGGAATCTTTGCAGAAGAAGAGGACGAGGGCAGTTTTTCTGCCGTTGCGGCCCTCTATACGGAAGCCTGTCAGGTCGTGGTGCGGGCAGATTCCGGCATTGAAACCATCGAGGACCTGCAGGAAAAGACGGTCAGCATCGGTGAGGAAGAATCCGGTTCCGAGCAGAACGCCAAGCAGATTTTGGCAGCGTATGGCCTCAGCGACCAGCTGGTGAACTGCCTGAATCTGAACTATACCGATGCAGCGGCACAGCTCAAGACTGGAAAGATCGATGCACTCTTCGTGACCTCCGGCGCACCGTTTGAGATGCTGACCGGGCTTGCACAGGAGTGCGAAGTCCGTCTGCTGCCCATCGACGGCGCGGCGGCACAGCGGCTTCTAAGCTTGTCGGAAGCCTACCAGAGTACCGTCATTCCGGCGGGGACCTATCCCGGACAGGATGCAGATGTGCAGACCGTGGGCGTGAAAGCGCTGCTGTTGGTCAACGATGCCGTTCCCGCCAAGCAGGTGCAGCAGCTGACACAGCTGCTGTTTACCGGCCGGGAAGAGCTGGAAGAACAGCTTGGCATCGCACTGGATGCGGAAGCGGACGCAGTAGAGGGCGTTGGGGTTCCGTTCCATGCGGGAGCAGCGGCTTATTATAAAACGGCGGGAATTACGGTCGATTGAACGGCCTGAGACAGAGGGAAAGCTTCAAATGAAAATCGAATTGGATATGTATCAGACACTGGCCATGGCGGTGCTGGTCCTGATGCTTGGCAAGTTTCTGCGCGGTCAGGTGCAGGTCTTGGAAAAATTCTGCATCCCGGCTCCCGTCATCGGCGGTGTGTTGTTCGCCATTTTTACCTGTGTATGCTATGTCACCGGCATTGCCGAGTTTGGATTCGACGATATCCTGAAAGAAGTCTGCATGGTGTTCTTCTTCACCTCCGTCGGATTTCAGGCGAATCTGAAGGTCCTGAAGAGCGGCGGAAAAGCGATGATCGTCTTTCTGGGGCTGGTCATCGTGCTGATTGTTGGACAGAACGTTCTGGCGGTGGGATTGGCAAAGCTGCTGGGAGTGGATGCGCTGGTCGGTCTGTGCACCGGCTCCATCCCGATGGTCGGCGGCCACGGCACGGCGGGCGCGTTCGGCCCGGTGCTGGAGGATTTCGGCATCTCCGGCGCAACGACGCTTTGCACCGCAGCGGCGACCTACGGCCTGATCGCGGGCAGCATGATGGGCGGCCCCATCGGCAAGATGCTCATTGAAAAACACGATCTGCTCAAGACCGTCGTGCCGGAGGACGACAGCCTTCTGGTCGAGGAGGAAATGAAGCACGAGCGCCATGTCAGCATGTACCCCTCGGCGGTGTTCCAGCTCATCTTGGCCATCGGCATCGGCACGATCTTCTCCAAGCTGCTGTCCCTGACCGGAATGACCTTTCCCATCTATATCGGCGCGATGATCGCGGCGGCCTGTATCCGGAACGTCGGCGAGTACAGCGGAAAATTCACGACCTACATGGGCGAGATCAACGATATCGGCGGCATCAGTCTGTCGCTCTTCCTCGGCATGGCGATGATCACCCTGAAGCTGTGGCAGCTGGCAGACCTTGCGGGTCCGCTGGTCATCCTTCTGGCAGGGCAGACGGTGTTCATCGCACTGTATGTCATTCTGGTCGTGTTCAATGTCATGGGCCACGATTACGATGCGGCGATCATCGTGTCGGGCGTCTGCGGCTTCGGCATGGGCGCGACCCCCAATGCAATGGCGAATATGCAGGTCCTCTGCGATAAGTATTCGCCCTCGGTCAAGGCATACCTGCTCATCCCTCTGGTGGGCAGTTTGTTTGCGGATTTCATCAATAGTCTGGTCATTACGTTGTTTATCAATTTGATTTGAGGAGAGCACAATGTTCTATCATCATTTGAAAATGTGGTTCCAGAAAAAACTGTGGGGCAAGCCTGAGCACCCGCATGAGCATGAGGAGGACCGGGTCGCCGTCCCGGAAGTGCACACCGGAAAAGTGCCCCAGCACCCGGAGGAGACGCACCCGCATTCAGAGCCGATCCATTATGAGAATGTGGCGATCCCCGAGGTGCATCTCCCGCATAAAAAGTAAATTTTTTGCGGAACGCTTGACATTTTCTTGGAGCGGGCTTATACTAAAGCTACAATGTAAGAAACACCTGTCTACTCCATCAGACGCAAACCAAAACGAAGCCCCTCGGTATCGTAACTACCGAGGGGCTTCTTGGTTTTAGTGCTCGCTGTCCCTATTCTGTCTGTCAAGCCACTTGCAGATTCGGTCCGAGAAAACTCCCGCGATCGTGTCTGCTATAACAGACGCCAGAAATGTAAAAAACACCTCCATCAGACGCTCACCTCCTTCCGTCCTAACGAATGGAGGGGCGGGGCAGCAGATTTAGTATAACACAAAAACGGGGCAGCAACAAGAAATTTCGACAAAAAATGACCCTCTCCATCGCAGGACGGAGAGGGTCATTTTCATGCTGTTTTTACAGCAGAATGTACTTGAGGATGAACAGCACAGTCAGGATATACATGAGCGGGCTGATCTTCTTTTCCTTGGCCTTGCCGGTGATGAGGTTCAGCAGGGTCCAGGAGATGACGCCGATGGCGATGCCTTCCGAGATGCTGTAAGCGGTCGGCATGGCCAGAATGGTCAGGAAAGCGGGGATGCCTTCTGCGGGATCGTCGAACTCGATCTTCAGGGCGGAACCCATCATGTAGAAGCCGACGATGATCAGGGCAGGAGCCGTTGCGAAGCTGGGGATGGTCAGGAACAGGGGGCTGAACACGACCGCCAGCAGGAACAGCACGCCGGTGGTCATGGAGGTCAGGCCGGTGCGGCCGCCCTCGGTGACGCCGGAAGCGCTTTCGACGAAGGTGGTGGTGGTGGAAGTGCCCAGAACTGCACCGGCGCAGGTGGCGATGGCGTCAGCCATCAGAGCGCCCTTGATGTGGGGCAGCTTGCCGTCCTCATCCAGCATGTCGGCCTTGGAAGCCACGCCGATCAGCGTGCCCAGCGTGTCGAACAGGTCCACGAACAGGAACGAGAACATGACCGCGAAGAAGTTCAGGATGCCGACGCCGGAGAAGTCGGTCTTAAAGACCTGACCGAAGGTCTTGCCCAGCGCGGAGAAATCGAAGCTGATGAAGGAAGTGGGGATGACCGAGTACATGCCCGCATCCGCATTGGGCACATAGATGCCGGTCAGCTCGCAGACGATGCCCAGCACCCAAGTGATGAGGATGCCGTACAGGATGCCGCCCTTGACCTTCTTGACCAGCAGGATGGCCGTGATGAGCACGCCGACGAGGGCAAGGATCGCGCCCACGCCGATGCTGTGGAAGGTCTCGCCCTTGAAGTGCTGGTAGGTGACGAGGGTGGAGTCGCTGTTGACGATGAGCTTTGCGTTCTGCAGACCGACAAAGGCGACGAACAGGCCGATGCCGACGCTGACCGCGCTCTTCAGGGTCATGGGGATGGCGTTGAAGATGGCTTCACGCACATTGGTCAGGCTGAGCACGACGAAGATGATGCCTTCCACAAAGACGGCCATTAACGCCAGCTGCCAGCTATAGCCCATGGTCAGAACGACCGTGTAGGAGAAGTATGCGTTCAGGCCCATGCCGGGAGCCAGTGCAAAGGGATAGTTGGCCAGCAGAGCCATCAGCGCCGTGCCGATGAAGGATGCCAGCGAAGTAGCGATCAGGACAGCGTTGGCGTCCATGCCGGAAGCCGACAGGATGCTGGGGTTGACCGCGAGGATGTAGGCCATGGTCATGAAGGTGGTGATACCAGCCATGATCTCGGTCTTGACATCGGTGTGGTTCTCTTTCAGGTGAAAGATCTTTTCGAACATGAAAGTTCCTCCTCTGATGTAATGAAAAAATCCGCCGCGTGGGAAAGCGGACGGAAAGAACAGCTCTCATTGTACCCGAAATCGCGCCGGTTGTCCATTCCAGAAACACAGAAAATTCATGATTTCTTCAAATTTTGTAAAATGGGTATGACTTATTTTGAACTTTTGACAGAATAACCAAAGGAAAGTTTGTCAAAAAAAAACAAATATGGATTTATATGGAAATTGATGATATTATAAAAAGAAATGGGTCGAATCAGAGAGGAGAAATAAAATGGACCAGATTGCGGTATTGATCCCATGTTACAATGAGGCACAGACCATTAAAAAAGTGGTAAAAGACTGGAAAAAAGAGCTTCCGGAAGCGACGATCTATGTGTACGACAACAATTCAACAGATGATACAGCAGAGATTGCCCGACAGGCAGGTGCGACGGTCCGTCAGGAGCATATGCAGGGAAAAGGCAATGTGATCCGGCGCATGTTTCGCGAGATCGATGCAGAAGCTTACATTATGGTAGACGGGGACGATACCTATCCGGCAGAGTATGGTCGGCAGATGGTGGAGCTTGTTCTTGAAAAACAGGCGGATATGGTGGTTGGAGATCGGCTTTCCTCTACCTACTTTCAAGAAAACAAACGGCCGTTCCATAATTTCGGAAATACATTGGTCCGCACGGCAATCAATTCCCTGTTTCATACGGATATCAAGGACATCATGACGGGATACCGTGCGTTCAGCTATTTGTTTGTGAAGTCTTTCCCGGTATTATCGCGCGGCTTTGAAATAGAAACAGAAATGAGCATCCATGCGATCGATAAGAATATGCGTGTGGAAAATGTGGTGATCGATTACCGGGATCGCCCGGAAGGAAGCGAGTCAAAACTCAACACATACTCGGATGGGTTTAAGGTGCTTCGGACGATCCTGAAGTTTTACCGTACCTATAAGCCATTTCAGTACTTTGGATGGATCGCGCTGTTTTTGGCAGTTTTGGCGACAGTGTTTATGATCCCGGTTTTTCACACCTATCTTACAACAGGCTTAGTGCCCAATTTCCCGACTTTGATCGTATGCGGATTTACCATGCTGGCAGCATTGCTTTCTTTGTTTACGGGATTGCAGCTGCAAAATATGGTGCAGAAAAACCGTCAGGATTTTGAAATGACACTGATTCAACTGCATAAAATGTTTGAGGAAAGTGAGAGGGAAGATGTCTGACGCCAAAAGTGTTTTACGGAGAAATTGGCTGCTTGAAGCAGCATTGGCTATTTCAGCGGGAATTTTCTTTCTGATGACGATTCAGGAAGTTACCATGGACCGATTGAAAGTTGTATTTCTGTTCTGGTGCGCTGTTTGCTGCGGAATCGCAGCATTAAAGCTTGGAGAAAAGGTTCGGAGAACGACGTTGGTTGAAAAGATAGTGGGTGTGGTCGTTGCCGGAAAGATATCATATGAATATAGAGATCGAGTCTATGAGGACTGGAGAGATTTTTATACAATAAAAAGAATCTTGGGTCGATTTCCATTTGGAGAGGAACAAACACTGAAAGCAATCAGCACTTTAGCGGCCATCGCAGCAATGCTGTTTGTTGGGGCAGTAACGGCATATATCATAAACCTGTTTGTTCAGACAGTGGCTTTGATCGATTGGAAAAAGTTTCTTCTTGAGGCACATCAGGAAATCAACGGAAGAACGATTTTGCTGGGCATTGGAAATCTTTTGTTGGGCGTAGGGATCGGAACGATCCTCCTGATGGGAGTTTATCTCCTTCCCATTGAACCAATCAATCGGCATATGAAGGAGTCAGCAGAACAGCTTCAGAAGGAAGGTCCTTATCCAGAGGTGTTTTCTTGGTGTACGAGCCAGCTGGACAACTATACGGATGCATTGATCCTGTCAACAGCGGCGGATGACAATACGGAACAGACTCTTTTGAACCGAGCGATGGAAGCTTACAGCATCGAGATCGAAGAAGCAAAGAATGCGGTTGAGCGGATGTCGATGTATTATCTGGAAGGAAAGCCATTTGATTACGAAGATGGGTATGCGCGATATTGGCATGGATATCAAATTTTTGTTCGCCCGCTGCTTGTGCTTTTGAATTACCATGAAATTAGAATCCTGAATGGAATCGTGCAGTTCATTCTCTGTCTAGTGGTGTGCTGGCTCTTGAAAAAGAACGGGAAAATAAGTTATATCGTTCCGTATCTCATTGTATATCTGATGCTTGGGCCGGTGATTCTGGCGAAAAGCTTGCAGTATTCATCGTGTTACTATGTCTACACGATGGGAACGATCATGGTTCTGGTTCTGACAGACAAAAAGAAAACAGCAAAATTGGGATTCTGTTTTTTGAATATTGGAATCGCAACAGCATATTTTGATTTGCTGACGTATCCCATTGCGACGCTTGGAATCCCTTTATTAGTCGCAATCGTGCTGGATGCGGCGAGTAAGCCAGAGGAGAAAATGGTTCATGCCGGGAAAAATATTCTGTGCTGGGGTGCTGGATATGCAGGAATGTGGAGCATGAAATGGGGTGCTGCTACAATTTTGACAGGGGATAATGTGATTCAATCTGCAAAGAATAACGCGGCTTTTCGGATGTCGAGTGGATATCAAGAGCAAAAATTTACAATGTTGGGATGTATCGAAAAGAATATAAATAATTTTGTCAGCACACCATTCGTGATTATTTTTATCGTTTTCCTGCTTTTTGCATTTCTTTGGGTCAGAACTCACAGAAAAGAAAATCTGAGAAAAGAGAATCTTGTTCTTTTTCTTACGATATCGCTCTTTCCGTTGATATGGTATAGGCTGTTACTGAATCATTCCACGATTCATGGGTGGTTTACTTATAAGGCATGTGCGGTATCGCTTCTTGCAATCGAATTTATGGCAATGGAACTGATTGAATCAAAGAAAACAGTGAGAAACGACAGGATTCTGAACCCCCAAAAAGAACCATAAAACGAAGGCCCATCTCAGTATTTGTACGACTGAGATGGGCCTTTCATGTTTTGATGTTACTTCAGCACCGCACCCAGATTTGCACTGGTGACCATGCGGGCATAGCGGCTGAGCCAGCCGGTCTTGATGTTGGGTTCGGGAGCGACATACTTGGCCTTGCGCTCGGCGAGGACCTCATCGGAGACTTCCAGCGTGATGCTGGCGTTGGGGATGTCGATGTGGATGATATCGCCCTCTTCGATCAGGCCGATGGGGCCGCCGGAAGCGGCTTCGGGGCTGACGTGGCCGATGGCTGCGCCGCGGGATGCGCCGGAGAAGCGGCCGTCGGTGATGAGGGCAACGGTCTTGTCCAGCTTCATGCCGGCCAGAGCGGAGGTGGGGTTCAGCATCTCACGCATGCCGGGGCCGCCCTTGGGGCCTTCGTAGCGGATGACCACGACGTCGCCGGGGACGATCTCGCCCGCATAGATGGCGGCGATAGCCGTCTCCTCGCTGTTGAACACACGGGCGGGGCCGGAGTGCTCCTGCATCTCGGGAGCCACGGCGCTGCGCTTGACGACACAGCCGTCCGGTGCGATGTTGCCCCACAGGATCTGCAGACCGCCGGTCTGAGAATAGGGGTTCTCGATGGGACGGATGGCCTTTTCATTGAGGATGTGTGCGCCCTTGATGTTCTCGCCCAGCGTCTTGCCGGTGACGGTGGGAACATCGAGGTCCAGCAGTCCCTTCTTGGCCAGCTCGGCCTGAACGGCGGGGATGCCGCCCGCAGCGTAGAGGTCCGGCATATGGGTGGGACCAGCCGGGGCCAGATGGCACAGGTTGGGGGTCTTGGCGCTGATCTCATTGAAGAGCTTCAGGTCGATGGGCACACCGGCCTCGTAGGCGATGGCCAGCAGATGCAGGACGGTGTTGGTGGAGCAGCCCAATGCCATATCGCAGGTCAGAGCGTTGCGGATGGAGCGCTCGTTGATGATCTGGCGGGCGGTGATGCCCTTGTTCACCATGTCCATGATGGCCATACCGGCGTGCTTTGCCAGCTGCAGACGCTTGGAGTAGACAGCCGGAATGGTTCCATTGCCGGGGAGCGCGATGCCGATGGCCTCGCACAGGCAGTTCATGCTGTTGGCGGTGTACATGCCGGAGCAGCTGCCGCAGCTGGGGCAGCAGTTGCAGGTGCAGTCCTCCAGCTGTTCATCGGTGATCATGCCGGCCTTGTAAGCGCCGACAGCCTCGAACATCTTGGACAGGCTGACTTCTTCGCCGCCGTAAGTGCCGGCCAGCATCGGGCCGCCGGAGCAGACCACAGCGGGCACGTCCATACGGACCGCAGCCATGACCATACCGGGAACGATCTTGTCACAGTTGGGCACGAGGACCAGACCATCCAGCTGATGGGCCATGAGCATCGTCTCGACACTGTCGCAGATCAGCTCGCGGGAAGCCAACGAATACTTCATGCCGACATGGCCCATGGCGATGCCGTCGCAGACGCCGATGGCCGGGATGAGGATGGGCGTGCCGCCCGCCATCTCGACACCGGCCTTGACCGCGTCGGCGATCTTGTCCAGATTCATGTGGCCGGGAACGATCTCACTGTAGGCGGACACGACGCCGATCAGCGGACGGTCCAGCTCTTCGGGGGTATAGCCAAGGGCGTAAAACAGGCTTCGGTTCGGTGCACGCTCCGAGCCTTTGGTCACGTTGTCACTTCTCATGTTATCCTCTCTCTTTTTCAGAAAACCCTCTCAGTCAACGCCTGACGGCGTTGCCAGCTCCCCCAAAGGGGGAGCCATTGGCACGTCGGGCAGATAGAGCGTTTATCACAAAATGCCGGGCCCCGCTCTCCTTGTCAGCAACAGCAGACTTGATGCTGCTGGGTGAGAGAACAGCGCCCGGCGCTTTATAAATCGGTGAAATTCAAATCGTTCTGCGGGAAAAGCTTACTTCTTCAGCCAGCTCATCATGCTGCGCAGCTCTGCGCCGACCTTCTCGATGGGCAGCTCTGCTTCCATGCGG
>ERZ870052.825-NODE-825-length-11627-cov-19.701818_pt1 | contig 11627 bp, 9 predicted proteins | sample MGYA00520889_ERZ870052 | MGnify/ENA primary metagenome ERZ870052 (study PRJEB32232, sample SAMN07284988) | human gut metagenome | biome: human-associated habitat; material: feces | host: Homo sapiens | place: Tanzania | collected 2014-08-14 ...
GAGCAGTCATAGAAATGGTCGGTTCGCCTTCGGTGGGTACAGCCTGCGGGCTGGGTCTTTCCTGTTTAGCATAGAACCCTTCCTCAAATTTCCTACCCAACTCCACACGAGAGGATTGCTGGATATGGGCGTAGGTGTTCACCAGCATATCTGCCGTAGCGTGTCCGGTGGTGCCCTGAACGGCCTTCACATCGCCGCCGGAGATCATCAGCTGATAGGTGGCACTGGAATGCCGCAGGCCGTGAAACACGATACGAGGGAACTCCGGGTGTGCATCCTGCCATTTGAGGAATTTCTTACGAATCAGCACAGGCTCCACCGCCAGACCGTTGGGCAGACGGAACAGCATTCCGCTGTCACGGTAGCGTGTCGGGTCTTTCATCTCGTCTGCCGCCAGCTGACTCAGCCACTTCTTCAATTCCTCTTTCAGTGCAGAGGTCATAAAGATGGTGCGGTAGGAGGACGCGGTTTTGGTGCTTTTCAGGATGAGGGAAGTGGTGCTGCGTTCCAGCTTGTCCGGGAATACCTTGATGATGCAGCCATCGTCCACTTGATTCAGGGCTTCTTTTCGCACCCGTTGCATGGATTTGTTGATACGGAAGGTTCCGATGCCATCCGCAGCATCAAAATCAAGATCTTCCGGGGTCAGACCTACGATCTCGCCCTCTCGCAGTGCGCCCACCAGCGTGAGGTGCACCGCCAGATGCAGGATGGGGTCCTCCATGCTGTCCAAAGCCGCCCGCATTTCCTCCACTGTCCAGATGGTACGCTCCTGCGTGGACTTCTTGGGGCTGTCCACGGGAACAGGACTTTTGACGAGGATACCCCACTCCACGGCATACTGGAACGCTGTACCCAGCAGCCGATGAACCTCATGGATAGTCGTGCCGGAAAGAAACCGCTGCTTCTGCTTTTCGGTCAGTTCCTGCTTCTTTCCCTCGATATACGAACCGCAGGGCGTTTTGCTCAGGGTCGTATAGAGGTTTTCCATGTGGTAGGGCTTGAGCTTCTGCATCTCCATGCTGCCGATATAGGGGATAATCAGGTTCTGGATGGTGGAAAGGTTGGATTCGTAGGTTTTGGGTGCCCACTTGTGCTTGCTGCACTGCTTGGGCAGCCAATCCATGAGGAACTCTGCTACCGTTACCGAGGACGGAATCAGGAACGTGCCAGCGGCCAGTTCATGCTCGATTTGCTTTTTTCGGTTTGTTGCCTCCTCTTTTGTGGGAAAACTTTCCCATTTGTCGCAGCTCTTGCCGTGTTCATCTTCGTAGGTGTATCGGACGCTGTAAGAGTTGCCGCGCTTCGTAATATATGCCATACTGTTTGCCTCCTTATCAAGCTGCTCGGTAGAGCCACGCATCGAAACTGTCTTTCGGGACGCGGATGCTTCCGCCTACCCGCAGGACACGGAATTCGGTGGTGCTGTTGCACAGGTTGTAGGCAGAGCGCAGGCTGATGGCCAGCATTCGTGCGATCTCTTCCACCGTGTACACCAGCTTGGTGGTTGCCGGGCTGTCAGTCGGAGACTTGACGGCATTGGTTTGAGTGCCCAATTCCATTGTAGTGGGATTCGAGTCCTTTTGCAAGAACTTATTCGTATAATTTTCGAATTTCACAGTTTCGGTCATGTCAGGCCGATTCAAATTCATAGGCTAGCCTCCAATTCCTTGTAGCCGGGTGATTTCTACACCCGGCAATTTTTGGTTTTCTGATGTTTTCAGTTTATCCGATCAAAAGTTTCATGCGTTCCAGCTTTTCCTGTGCTGTTTCTTTGCGGAAGCTGACCCCAATGCAGGAGATTGGAACGCACATTTCCAACAGACGGTCATAGATACGGGCATGGGCGGTGTCCTGCGGATGCCGTATCTCATCCAGCGTCAGGTTGGTGGTGACGATCAGCGGCTTCCGGCTGCGGTATCGGCTGTCCACGATGTTGTAGATTTTCAAATTTGGGAAGCGCATTGAGAGGCTTCATAGTTGTAGCAAGCAATGCAGACGTATATACATCTGCGAACTTGTCGGGGCGAGGCCCCTCCATCTGCTGTCGCAGACCGTTCTGTCGCTTAAAAGCCCCACTGGGGCTTTCATTGCTGCGCTGCGCTCCGCAAACGCGAATTTTGCTCTGCAAAACACTTGTTGGGAATTCCCAAACCCTTGAACTGCATCGTGCCGATGCAGGCTGTGCGCTTGCATCGCTAAAAATATATCAAAAATGCCACATTCAGCTGACGAGAACTAAATATTGCACTCCTTGATTTTCATAGTTCGGTGATAATATTCCTGGTCGTGTTCATTGATTGGGCGAAGAATATGACAAGGGTTGCCAACAGCAACAACGTTGGCAGGAATGTCTTTCGTGACGACGCTGCCTGCGCCGATCACGGTATTGTCACCGATAGTAACGCCGGGAACAACAATGACTCCTGCACCAAGCCAGCAATTTCGACCAATATGGATTGGAAGATTGTACTGGTATGCTTTCTCCCGGAGTTCCGGGAGGATTGGATGGTTTGCCGTTGCAAGGATGCAGTTTGGCCCCAGCATCGTATGATCGCCAATATAAATGTGAGTGTCATCTACGCAGGTCAAGCCAAAGTTGGCATAAACATTGTTGCCCAGATGCAGGTGCCGCCCACCCCAGTTTGCATGGAATGGCGGCTCGATCCAGCAGTCCTTTCCGCATTCTGCAAGCATTGTGTGAAGCAGCTGAGTGCGTTTCTCTTTTTCGGATGGGCGGGTGGCATTGTAATCATACAGACATTCCATGCAATGTTCCTGCTCGGACAGAAGAGCAGAATCGTTTGGATCATAAATTTTTTGGCTGTGAAGAAGGCTGTTACGCATAGGAAAACCTCCTTTATTTTTCATAGTGCAAGATGCTTTGCACGATAGTCCCGTGGGCTGATGCCATACACATTTTTGAACGCACGGGAAAAGTGAAGCTGATTGGGATAACTGACCATGGTGCTGATGGTGCTGATGGGCAAGCGGCTTTCGGTCAGCAGCTGTGCCGCCCGTGCCATGCGGTAGTGCAGCAGGAACCCCTGTGGGCTTTCGCCCATGGTATCCCGGAACACTTTGCTGAAATAGCTGCGGTTCAGTCCGCAGAAGGAGGAGATGTCCTCGATGGAAATATCTTCGCTGTAATGCTGCTCGATGAAGGACAGAGCCTCCTTCATATAGAAGTCCCGCAGGCGGCGGGGACTTTGTGCCTGATGAGAGGCAGAGGACTGTACAAGCTGATCCAGAAACAGAAAGCCGTAGCCGATCTGACGCATGGGGCTGTCCTGACTGTGATTTACAAGGAAGAGCATCTGCTCCTGCAGCAGCTGCCCGGCTTTGGTGCTCGCAGGCGAGTACACCGGGTTCTGTCCGCTGATGCCTGCAAGGTTCAGGGCTTCGTGGGCACGCAGACCGTCAAACTCGATCCATGTGTATTCCCACGGCTCCTGTTCATCGGCGCGGTAGGTTGTGACCTGACCGGGAGCGATCAGAAAACCATGCCCGCCCTCAATGGCGTATTCCTGCTCGTTTGCAAACAGCACCCCTTTGCCGGAGATGACATAGTGGAACAGATAGTGGTTGCGGGCATGGGGACCATAGGAGTGCAGAGGCTCTGTCTGCTCCCAGCCATATTGGTATAAGTTGAGATCGACGAATCGCTCATCCTGAAACACATGGAACTTTAATTTTGTTTCCGTTGATACGTTTCTTTTTATACATTCTTGCATACAAGATGCCTCCCGTCCGCTTTTTCTTATTATATACCAAAATGCGTGATGACTTCAACATAATTCGTAGTATTCCTTCAAATTGAGATATAACAAGTCGCATTTTTGCATTTACGAAACCACTGGCAGATAGTATAATAATGGCACAACAAGAGAAAAGAAACTGTGCAATGTGATGATGCACAAAATTTTCTCGCTGCTTTTGTAAGAGCTGACAAAAGCAGGAAAAATCGACCCGGCCGGTGCAACACCATACGAAGATCACCCTACGGAATAATGACTTTGGAGGAGAACAAAAATGAAGATCTCTCGCAGACAATTCGTAAAGGCAATGGCAGCAATGAGCGCCGCATCCATGCTGGCAGCCTGCGGCGGCAGCAGCAGCGGTTCTTCCGGCGGCAAGAAGGCACTGACCTTCCAGATCTGGGACGTTGCACAGAAGGAAGGCATGGAGGCTATGTGTGCGGCCTACACCCAGCAGCACCCGGAGGTCAGCATTGAGGTGCAGGTCACCAGCTGGAACGAATACTGGACCAAGCTCGAGGCCGCAGCCACCAGCAACCAGATGCCGGATATTTTCTGGATGCACACCAACGAGCTGCTGAAATATGCCGACAACGGGATGCTGGCAGATTGCTCCGACATTGTGGAGAAGGACAAGTTCTCGGAGATCTCGCTGTCCAACGCCATGGGCTCCAACGGTACCCTGTATGCAGTCCCCAAGGACAAGGACACCGTTGGTCTGGTGTACAACAAGGAGATGTTCGATGCTGCCGGTGTTGCTTACCCGGACGAGAACTGGACTTGGGACGATCTGGTCAGCGCATCCGAGAAGATCTACGCCGCCACCGGCAAGTACGGCTATATGGCATACGCCGATGACCAGCTTGGCTACTGGAACTTTGTGTATCAGGCAGGCGGCTATATCCTGAACGAGGACAAGACCAAGGCGGGCTTTACCCAGCCTGCCACCGAAAAGGCAATGAAGTTCTATATCGGTCTCCAGCAGAACGACTGGTGCCCGGACCAGACCTACTTTGCCGAGACCGCTCCCGGCACTGCATTCTTCTCCGAGAAGGGCGCAATGTTCCTGGAAGGCGACTGGAACATCCTTGCCGAGCTGCAGAACTACCCCGAAATGGTGGGCAAGTGGGATGTGGCTGTTCTGCCCAAGTGCCCCGACCCGGAAAGCGGAGACGGCCGTGCGACCATCTCCAACGGTCTGTGCTACGCTACCGCTGCCAGCAACAAGAATCTGGATACCGTGAAGGACATCCTGAAGTTCTTCGGCAGCGAGGAGGGCCAGCGCATTCAGGGCGAAAGCGGTGCAGCCATCCCTGCCTATCAGGGTCTGGAGGATACCTGGGCAGGCTGCTTTGCAGAGTATCCCATCAACATCCAGTGCTTCATTGAGATGTTTGAGTACAGCATCCAGAGCGTCAACAACGCCTCTCGCCCGGAGTGGAAGAGCAAGGTCAATGATGAGCTGCTGAAGATCTACGCAGGTACCGAGGATATCGAAACCGGCCTGCAGAAGATGCAGGACATCGTGGATCAGGCCAGTGCGGGCTGAAAATGCAGCTTGGGAGGAACCAAATGAAAAGCACATCAAAACTGGGTCGTGATGGGCGTTTCTGGGGGCTGGTCATGGTAGCTCCCACCATCATCGGTCTGATGATCCTGAATATTATCCCGTTCTTCCAGACCATCTATATGAGCTTTTCCAAGACGAAAGCCTTTGGAGCCTATCAGTTCTGCGGTCTGGAAAACTACCTTGAAATGTTCCGCAATGCGGAATTCTGGAAGGCAAACTGGAACTCCCTCTACTTCTGCATCCTCACCGTGCCGGTGGGCGTTTTTCTGGCGCTGATCGTGGCGGTGCTGCTGAACGCAAAGATCAAGGGCAAGACCGCCTTCCGTGCCATCTTCTTCCTGCCCATGGTGGTGGCTCCTGCCGCCGTTGCGATGGTCTGGAAGTGGATCTTCAATGCGGAGTACGGCATTCTGAATCAGGTCCTTGGCACGAACATCCGCTGGCTGACCGATCCCAAGATCGTTCTGGTCACCTGTGCCATCGTTTCCATCTGGAGCTCCATCGGCTATGATGCCGTGCTGCTGCTGTCCGGCATCCAGAACATTTCCCAGTCCCTGTACGAAGCCGCTGAGCTGGACGGTGCATCCAAGATCCGCCAGTTCTTCAGCATTACGCTGCCCATGGTGTCGCCCACCCTGTTTGTGGTGCTCATCATGCGCCTGATGGCTTCCCTGAAGGTCTACGATCTGATCTACATGATGGTGGAGCAGACGAACCCTGCGCTGACCAGCGCACAGAGCCTGATGTATCTGTTCTACCGCGAGAGCTTTGTTGCCGGCAATAAGGGCTACGCATCGGCCATTGTGGTGTGGACCGTGCTGCTGATCGGTCTGGTCACGCTGGTGCAGTTCATCGGTCAGAAGAAGTGGGTCAATTACGAGGTGTAAACTATGAATGCCAGTCTGAAAACCAGAAAGAATGTCGTAACGTTCTTTACCTATCTGGTCTTGATCCTCGGCAGCATCAGCATGATCTTCCCCTTTGTATGGATGGTGCTCACCAGCTTCAAGACGCAGGCCGAATCTATGGCGATCCCGCCGCAGATCCTGCCCTCCCATTGGAATCTGGACAGCTTTGTCAAGGCATTGCAGAGCCTGCCCTTTACCAACCTCTACATCAATACGGGTCTGCTGATCCTGTTCCGCGTGATCTTTGCGGTGGTGTTCAGCTCCATGGCGGGCTATGCCTTTGCCAAGCTGGAATTCCCCTGCAAAAAGCTGCTGTTCAGTCTGGTGCTGATCCAGATGATGCTGCCGAGCCAGATCTTCATTATTCCGCAGTATCAGATGCTGGCAAAGATGGGAGCCACCAACTCCATCTTCGCGCTGGTGTTCCCCGGTCTGGTCAGCGCCTTCGGCACCTTCTTTTTGCGGCAGGCGTATCTGGGCATCCCCAACGAGATCGCAGAGGCAGCGTATCTGGACGGCTGCAACAAGTGGCAGACCTTCGTCAAGGTCATGCTGCCGCTGACCGGCCCCAGCATGGCGGCACTGGCCATCTTTACGGCGGTGTTCGCTTATGCTGACCTGATGTGGCCGCTGATCTGCAACACCGACCTGAACATGATGACCCTGTCTGCCGGCCTTTCCACCCTGAACGGTCAGTACACCACCAACTTCCCGGTGCTGATGGCAGGCAGCCTGCTGGCCATGATCCCCATGGTGATTTTGTACCTGATCTTCCAGAAGCAGTTTATTCAGGGCATTGCCATGACCGGCGGTAAATAAGCAATTCACATTTCTCCTTCATCATAGCCGACAGGCGGGTAGCCGTTCCGACACGACCGCCTGTCTGTCGGCATTTCTATTAAAAATAATCTCGTTGAGGTATAGGACCCATGAGTATTCGATTTGATTCCGAGGCCCGCATTTTTGTATTGGAGACCGCCCATACCAGCTACCACATGAAGGTGGATGCGCTGGGGCATCTGCTGCATCTGTACTACGGCAAAACCATCGGCACCGGGGACCTGATGCAGCTGTATCCCCGCACAGACCGGGGATTCTCGCCGGATTACTACGCTTACCGCACCCACCGGGGCGTTTCCCCGGATCTGCTCCCGCAGGAGTATACCGGCTGCAATGTGGGCGATTTCCGCCTCTCCTGCCTGACGGTGGCAGACAGCTGCGGTGCCTTTGGCGCGGACTTTACCTATGTGAGCCACACGGTGGAGGCGGGCAAATATCAGCTGACCGGTCTGCCCTGTGCCCACGCAGAGGAAAACGATGCCGAGACCCTGATCGTCCGAATGCAGGACGAGACCACCGGTCTGACGCTGGAGCTGCTGTACGGCGTGTTTGCACAGCAGGATGTCATCACCCGTGCGGCGCGGCTGACAAACCACGGGGATAACCCGCTGCGGCTGGACAAGGCGGCATCTGCCTGTCTGGATCTGCCCTTTGGCAGATGGGATCTGCTGCATTTCCACGGCAGACACGCCATGGAACGGCAGCTGGAGCGGGAAGCTGTGGGCACCAATATCCAGACCATTTCTTCGGTGCGGGGCAGCTCCAGCCACCACAATAATCCCTTCCTGATCCTCTGCCAGCAGGATGCAACGGAGACCAGCGGTGCCTGCTACGGGGTGATGATGGTCTATTCCGGCAGCTACCAGATGGACGTGGAGCGCTCTCAGACCGGGCTTGTCCGGGTAGTGAGCGGCATTCAGGAGGAACGTTTTGCGTGGAACCTGAAGCCGGGCGAGACCTTTGACACCCCGGAGGTGATCCTCTCCTTTGCGGCAGAGGGTCTGACCCCGCTTTCCCAGCAGTACCACCGCTTTTTGCGGCGCAACATCTGCCGCGGCCCATGGAAGGACAAGCGCCGCCCGGTGCTGATCAACAACTGGGAAGCTACCTATTTTGATTTTAACACCGAAAAAATCGTAAAGATCGCTGAAAAAGCAGCTTCTCTCGGCGTGGAGATGATGGTGCTGGACGATGGCTGGTTCGGCACCCGGAACGATGACAATCAGGGGCTGGGGGACTGGACCGTGAACTGCGAAAAGCTGCCCGGCGGACTGGACCCGCTGATCGGGCAGATCAATGCGCTGGGCATGAAATTCGGCCTGTGGATCGAGCCGGAAATGGTCAACGAGAACTCCGATTTGTACCGCACCCACCCGGACTGGGCGCTGACCCTGCCCGGACGCAAGCCCGCCATGGGGCGCAACCAGCTGGTGCTGGATCTCTCCCGCCCGGAGGTGGTGGACTATCTGGCAGAAGCCATCGGCAAGCTGCTGCGGGAGCATCACATCGAGTATATCAAGTGGGATATGAACCGCAGCATGAGCGATGTGTACAGCCGTGCTTTCCCTGCCGAGCAGCAGGGCGAGATCATGCACCGCTATATGCTGGGCGTTTATGCGCTGGCAGAGCGGCTGACGCAGGGCTTCCCGGAGGTGCTGTTCGAGGGCTGTGCCGGCGGCGGCGGACGCTTTGATGCCGGAATGCTGTGCTACTATCCCCAGATCTGGTGCAGCGATGATACCGATGCCATTGAGCGGCTGACCATCCAGCACGGCACCTCCTTCGGCTACCCGGTCTGCACCATGGGTGCCCATGTTTCTGCCTGCCCCAACCACCAGACCGGCCGCACTACGCCCATTGACACCCGTGCTGTGGTGGCGATGAGCGGCACCTTTGGCTACGAGCTGGATCTGGGCAAATTGAAGCGCACCGAGTGCACCGCAGTGAAAAACCAGATCAAGCGGTTCAAGCGGCTGAACGACCTGATCCGCACCGGCGATTATTACCGGCTGACCGACCCGGCAGAAAACGCATATTTCACGGCATGGCAGTTTGCCGCAGAGGACGGCAGCGAGGCGCTGCTGAATCTGGTGGTGACCCATCCGCAGGCGAATCCCTTGCCCATCCACCTCTGCTTCCGTGGGCTGGAAGAAGATGCTGTGTATGAGCTTGACGGCATCGACTATTTCGGCTCTCAGTATGCCCACGACGGCGGCAACGCCAGAGAGGACGGCATTCACAAGGGAATGCGGTTCAGCGGCAGCACCCTGCTGTATGCGGGGCTTGTCCTGCCGCAGCTGTTTGGCGATTACCCCAGCGTGCAGCTTCATCTTACACGAAAAGGATAAAAGGATATGAAGGATCAAACTGCATTTTCCACCCGCTTTGCCCGCCATAAGGACGAGCTGGAATGGCTGTTCATGGAACTGTACCACAACCGGGAAGGGCTGGAGGTTCTGGAGCGGGAGATGGCAGAAGCCTACAACGCCCGCAGCGCTGAGCTGAAAGCGCTGGACAAGGCACGCTCTGCCGACCCGGACTGGTACAAGCGGGGCAATATGTTCGGCATGACCATGTACACTGACCTCTTTGCCGGAAATCTGAAAGAACTGGCAAAGAAGCTGCCCTACCTCAAGGAGCAGAAACTGACCTATCTGCACCTGATGCCCCTGCTGCAGATGCCCCATCCCCACAACGATGGCGGCTATGCGGTGGAGGATTTCGATACCGTAGACCCGGCTCTCGGCACCAACAAAGATCTGGAAAACCTGACCCGGGAGCTGCGGAAAGCCGGCATCAGCCTGTGTCTGGATTTTGTCATGAACCACACCGCCAGCACCCACCGCTGGGCCATGGCGGCAAAAGCTGGCGACCCGTGGTTTCAGGCCTATTACCACCTCTACGAGGACCGCACCATCCCCGACCAGTACGAGCAGACCGTGCCGCAGGTGTTCCCCAACACCGCCCCCGGCAACTTTACATGGTGTGAGGAGATGCACAAGTGGGTGCTGACCACCTTCCACGACTACCAGTGGGACCTGAACTACGCAAACCCGGCGGTGTTCGTGGACATGACCAAGAGCATCCTGCACCTTGCCAACCTTGGCGTGGAGGTGTTCCGTATTGACGCTGTGCCCTATATCTGGAAGCAGCTGGGCACCACCTGCCGCAATCTGCCGCAGGTGCACACCATCGTGCGGATGCTCCGCATGGTGCTGGAATGCGTCTGCCCGGCGGTCATCCTCAAGGGCGAGGTGGTCATGGCTCCCAGAGAGCTGGCGGCATACTTCGGCACCCCGGAAAAACCGGAATGCCACATGCTCTACAACGTATCCACCATGGTCAACCTGTGGAGCGCCCTTGCCAGCCGGGATACCCGGCTGCTGAAGGCACAGCTGGATGCCCTGCACGCCCTGCCGGACAACTGCTGGTTCGTGAACTATCTGCGCTGCCACGATGACATCGGCTGGGGTCTGGATGAAGCGGTGGAAAATCGGCTTGGCATCGACCCGCAGAAGCACAAGGAATACCTGTACCACTTCTACGAGGGCAATTTCCCCGGCAGCTGGGCAAAGGGCGAGCTGTACAATTACGACCCTGCCACCGGCGATGCCCGCAGCTGCGGCACCACCGCCAGTCTGTGCGGTGTGGAACAGGCCCTTGAAAAGGGCGATAACATCGCACTGGACTACGCCGTGAAGCGCGACTTGCTGCTGCACACTGCCATGGCATTTTTGCAGGGCTTCCCCATGCTGAACTGCGGCGATGAGATCGCACAACTCAATGGCTGGGACTACAAAAACGACCCCGACCGTGTGGAGGACAGCCGCAATCTGCACCGCAGCAAATTCAACTGGACGGATGCCAAGCAGCGCACCCGAAAAGGCACGCTGCAAAACACCTTGTGGCAGGGCATGGAGCAGCTGCGCCAAATGCGGGCAGACCCCTGCTTTGCCCCGGATGCGTGGGTGACCACATGGGACAGCCACAACCCCGGCGTGCTGGCGCTGGTACGCAAGCGCGGCGAGGAAACGCTGGTGGGACTGTTCAACTTTACCGAATACCCGGCAGGGGCAAGTCTGGATGCTCTGGGCGGCGAGTATCAAACCCCGGAGGGCACTTCCGTCTGGCTGGCGGATGTGGAGCTAAAGCCGTATCAGGCGCTGCTGGTGCGCCGCTGAAAGGAGCTGCCATGGATATTGTAACGATTGGCGAAGTTTTGATCGACCTTACCCAGACCGGTAAGGATGCAAAGGGCGTCCCCCAGTTTGCCGCAAACCCCGGCGGTGCCCCGGCTAATCTGGCGGTGGCTGCTTCCAGACTGGGCGCACAGACCGCCTTTATCGGCAAGGTGGGCGCAGATGCCTTTGGCCGCTACCTGAAAGAGACTCTTGCAGAAAACAAGGTGGATGTTTCCGGCATGGCTGTGGATGCAGACCACCCCACCACCATGGCGGTGGTCTCGGTGGATGCCGCCGGCGAGCGGGATTTCAGCTTCTACCGCAGCGCCAACGCCGATGTGATGCTGAGCAAAGAGGACATCCCGGACAA
>ERZ870052.826-NODE-826-length-11597-cov-5.373611_pt1 | contig 11597 bp, 10 predicted proteins | sample MGYA00520889_ERZ870052 | MGnify/ENA primary metagenome ERZ870052 (study PRJEB32232, sample SAMN07284988) | human gut metagenome | biome: human-associated habitat; material: feces | host: Homo sapiens | place: Tanzania | collected 2014-08-14 ...
ATAATCTCCGGAAAAACAGTCTTTTACTGCTTTTCGGAGATTATTTCTTTTAAATCAAGTATTATTCTACATCTTTCAATGCTTCAAGATCTTCTTCTCCTGTACGTACTTTCACAACTTTCTGTACGTTGTATACAAAGATCTTACCATCACCAACATGACCTGTATACAGTGTCTTGGATGCTGTTTCGATAACTTTTTCAACCGGAATATTTCCAACGATAACTTCTACTTTTACCTTTGGAAGAACGGTTACATCCATCTCAACTCCACGATATTTCTCGCCGGCACCTTTCTGGATACCACATCCCATAACCTGAGTTACTGTCATTCCTGTTACACCAAGATTGTTCAGTGCTGCTTTCAGGCGCTCGTACTTGGAAAGCTTTGCGATAATAACAACTTTGTGCATTCCTGTATCTGCGTCTACCGGTCCTGCTACCGGTACAGATGCTGCTCTCTGAATTGGTGATGCTGCATCATAATCTGCTACACCAAGATCTGTGTTTTCATTTTCATTCATTGCACCTTCTGTAATATCCATGATACTGAATCCTGCGTAAGCTGATGCAAGACCATGCTCTTTGGCATCCAGACCTACAATCTCTTCTTCCTCTGAAACACGAAGTCCGATGGTCATATCAATTACTTTGAAGATGATTGTCATTGTTACAACTGTCCATACAAGAACTGTTACTACACCAAGAAGCTGTGTTCCAAGAAGTCCAAATCCACCACCGTAGAACAGACCTGTAAGTGTGCTTTCCGGTGCATTTGTTGTTGCGAAAAGACCAACTGCGATTGTTCCCCAGATACCATTTAAGCAATGAACTGCTACGGCTCCGACCGGGTCATCTACATGTACTACATTATCACAGAACCATACGCCAAATACTACGAGAACTCCTGCTACGGCTCCAATGATCAGTGCTCCAAGACCATCTGTTACATCACAAGGTGCTGTGATTGCTACCAGACCTGCAAGGGATGCATTCAGACACATAGATACATCTGGTTTTCCATAACGAACCCATGTGAAGATCATACATACAACTGTTGCTGTTGCCGGTGCGATTGTTGTTGTCATAAAGATGGATGCAAGCTGTGGACCTGTTGTTGCTGCTGCACCATTGAATCCATACCATCCAAACCAGAGGATGAAACATCCAAGAGCACCGATTACGAGGTTATGTCCAGGAAATGCGTGAACTTTTGTTACTTTTCCATTCTTATCTCTTGAGAATTTACCAATTCTGGCTCCTTCCATTGCAGCTCCGATAAATGCTGTTGCTCCACCTACCATGTGGATTGCACAAGATCCTGCAAAATCATGGAAGCCAAGCTGTGAGAGCCAGCCGCCGCCCCAAATCCAGTGTGCCTCGATCGGGTACACAACTGCTGAGATCATTGCGGAATAAATACAATAGGAAAGAAACTTTGTTCTTTCTGCCATGGCTCCTGATACGATTGTTGCTGCTGTCGCACAGAATACCAGGTTGAATACGAAATTCGACCAGTCAAAGTTTGCATAATCTGTGAAGATTCCAAGTGTCGGAACTCCTACCAGTCCGCCAAGTGCATCTTCCCCGAGCAATAATCCAAAACCAAGGAAAATAAACACAATCGTACCAATACAAAAATCCATCAGATTCTTCATGATGATGTTACCTGCATTCTTCGCTCTTGTGAATCCTGTTTCTACCATGGCGAATCCAGCCTGCATAAAGAATACGAATGCGGCTCCGATCAGGAACCAGATGCCGAACACTTCTGTTCCGACTGTGCTTGAAATCTGAGTAATAATTTCTTGTGTCATACTACTTCCTCCTCATACCTAGAAACTAAAAAGGTGCATCCCACAGCTTCCTTGAACCATTCCCCCTGAATCGGTTCTTGCTGTAAGACACACCTTTGTGTCATTGAGACCTGCTGCTATTCGCGGCAAATCTATAGGTACCATATTTTATTAAAAGAAAAAGGCACTCTGAGATCTGTTTCTCAAAGCGCCTTTGCTTTTATGTCACGTAGTTTACTCCCTGAGTCCAATGTTGTCAACCTATATTTTTACTTTTCGTGAATTTTCTGATTTTTTATACTTTTCATACATTTCTTTCATATATTTTCACAAAACAGAGTGCACTCTTGCAATATAAATCATCATCTGCTAAAATTTATCTTATGAATCAAGAGCAATCCGCTCTTTTCATAGAATTGTTTCAAGCATATTAAATCATAAGGAGGACTCTAAAATGAGCAAAATTGATGAAATCAGAAGCGCTATGGTCGCTGCAATGAAGGCAGGAGACAAAGAACGAAAAGCCGCACTTTCCTTTCTGCTCTCCTCTCTGAAGAATAAAGCTATCGACAAACGTGCCGACCTGACGGAAGAGGAAGAAGGACAGGTAATCTTAAAAGAAATCAAACAGTTAAAAGAAACAATTGATATGACACCTGAAGATCGCACAGACTTACTTGAAGAAGCTCAGAAGCGCCTTGCTGTTCTTGAAGAATATGCACCTAAGATGATGGACGAAGATGAAATTAAAGCAGTGATCACATCCGTTCTTGCAGATCTTGGTATCGATACTCCTACAGCAAAGGATAAAGGTAAAATCATGAAAGAACTCATGCCAAAAGTAAAAGGCAAGGCTGACGGTAAAGAAGTCAATCAGATTCTTGCTGGTATGATGAAATAAAGTAAAAACTGCAAAAACTCCTTTGTGACGGAACCGTTTGTAGTATCAAAGCAGCAGAAAAGGAGGGCATTGCACTTGGCAACGCCCTCCCCTATTGTTAATTATTTCATTTCTTTTCTACTTATTCTGTTATCTCTTTTCCCACTTATGATAAATCGCCTCAAGTGCATCTACCGCACCATCAATTCCAAGAAGACTTGTATTCAGCAGGATTGCATTCGCATCAATACTTCCCCATTTACGGTCTGTCCTGCCCTCGTAATACAGACGTCTTTCTCTGTCAATCTTCTTGATCTTATCCACAGCCTCTTTCTCGGAAAGCTTATAGATATCCATGATTCGGTTGATTCTGTCATCTTTGTAAGCATAGATAAAGGTATTCACAACATTCGAATAATCACCGAGAACATAATCTGCACAGCGTCCTACAAAGATTCCTGGTCCGCGTTCTGCCAGCTTGCGGATGATTGCTGACTGTGTCTCGAAAATTTTATCACTCAATGGCTTCTCGGCCTCAGGACTAAGCATAAATGTTGTGTAATCGCCCATTCCAATATAATAGCTTGATAACACATTTCCCAGTCTCATCTCATCTACTCTTCCGGCTTCTTCGTTCGAAATTCCAAGATCTCTTGCTGCCATTCGAATCAGATTATGATCGTAAAGAGGAATGTTCAGTCTTTCTGCCAGTCTGTTTCCCACTTCATGACCGCCACTTCCAAACTGTCTTCCAATTGTAATAATTGTATGATTCATCATAAGCAAGTCCTCCTTTTTCTGATAATTCTATTCTATCACTCTTTGAATTAAGAAAAAAGACTTTCTTCCTGTTTTCCACTAACAATTTTATAATACTGTTTCGAAGTTACCAGATACACAATGATATAGAATAATGCAAATACCAAATAGGAGCACACAGTCACCAGAATCAGGAATTTTCTGTCGGTAAAAGCAAGCAACTGCACCATTTTTTCTATCATTGGAAATGCAAATGCTGTGTGAATTCCGGCAACCACAAGAGGCAGGAAGAATACTGTCATCACCTGGGAATTGATTGTCTGGCGCACTTCTTTTGGCGTCATTCCTACTTTCATCAGAATCTGGAACCTGTCCTGATCCTCATAGCCTTCTGTGATCTGTTTATAATAAATGATCAATACCATTCCAAGAATGAATACAACTCCAAGAAGGATTCCAAGAAAGAACAGACCGCCGTACAAAGCCTGGTAATCAGCTCTTGATGCGGCTCTGCTGTCTGTAGAAACTCCAAAAAATATGCTATCTGATTCCTGTTCAGCCAATGCATTAATTTTTTCCTCAATCTCATTTTGAATTTTAATCTGCTCTTCGTCTCCACAGGACAGATCAAAATTGTAGTACCATTTTTCATAAGAACCGGAAACATTTCCTTCTTCCAAAGCCTTTATATCTTCCAGTCCGGGAACCACCAGATAGAGACTGCTGTTCATATTTGACACATCATTTCCATTTGAAATCATTTTATCCAAATATCCTTTAATACTCCATGTCCCGGAATTCTCCACCATGATCTGATCATAAGCGAAATCGGAATCTTTCGTATACAGATACGCTTCCCCGGAAGCAAGCTCCAGATTCGTCCCCATGATCCTATTATACTCCTCCATAGGCAGAGCATAGATCATTTTTAAATGATCAAATGTATTCACTCCATTGACTCCAGGAGCATTCTCCGGATTAAAATAGATTTCATTTTTTGAAGCAATTCCACTGACTGTAAGCATCCGGTAATTTTCCGGATTCTCCGCGGTCTGGTTATGCTCTTTCAAAACATTCTGTACAAGATCTACAATCTGTCCATTCTGAGTCTCTTTCATTTCTTCCGTCTGCTCCGGGTTCGTATACATCTCAATCTGGACAGATTTCGGATAACGAAGATTCAGGCCATGTTCCATACTCAGATACAGGCTGGTTGTAGAAGATACCATAACCAGGACCATTGTGGAAAGAATACAGATAGAGGCTAATCCTGCTCCGTTTCGTTTCATACGGTAAATCATGGATGAAATCGAAATAAAATGATTTGTTTTATAATAATATCCTTTCTTTTTCTGCATCATTTTACAAAATGCAACCGAGCCGGCAATAAACAACAGATACGTTGCAAGGATTACCAGCACGACAGCTACCATAAACCATACCATCGCTGCAAGTGGATCTTTGATTGTCAGAGATAAATAATAAGCCACACCAAGCAGAAGCAACCCGATTACTGCAAAGATCCAGTTTGCCTTCGGAGGTTTCTCTCCTGTCTTTTCACTTCTTAAAAGTTCTACAGGTTTTAACCGATAGACAGACACGATCATCCGAAGCATGATCAATGCAAAAATGGCCAGGAATAACAAAGCTGTAGCCACAAGTGCCGGAACACTGATCTTCATAGAAAGTCCGGCATTACTTCCAAGGATCTTCGCTGCCAGAAGTTCCCCTAATTTCGAAAACAGGATTCCTCCCACGATTCCTCCTGCAATCGTCACAACACTGATGATCAGATTCTCAAAAACCATGATTTTTACAAGGTCGATTTTTCCCATTCCAAGAATGTGATACAACCCAAACTCTCTCTGTCGTCTGCGGATCAGAAATGAATTCGTGTAATACAAAAGAATCAGAGAAAAGATTGCGATCACACCGGAACCAAATCCGAGGATCATCTGCATGGTATCTCCACCTTTGATCTGGGCAAACTGCGGGCTCACTGCAAGATAATCGATCAGATAAAACATCATCACCATACAGATACATGTGATCAGATATGGAAGATACAGCTTTTTATTTTTCTTAATTCCATTGACGGAAAGTTTCAGATAAAGTCCATTTTTCATCGTCTCTCACCACCTGTCGCAAGCATTGTAAGCGTCGCTGAGATATTCTGATAGAACTGTTCATCTGTCTGTTCTCCTTTATATACCTGATGGAAAACTTCTCCGTCTTTAATAAATAACACTCTCCCGGCCTTGCTTGCTGCTTTTACCGAATGTGTTACCATAAGGATCGTCTGTCCTGACTGATTGATTCTCTCAAATACCCCTAGCAATTCATCCGTTGATTTCGAATCGAGTGCCCCAGTCGGCTCATCCGCCAGGATCAGTCTCGGATCTGTGATCAGCGCTCTTGCCACTGCTGCACGCTGCTTCTGTCCTCCTGACACCTCATAAGGATACTTCTCCAGAAGTCCTGCAATTCCAAGTTCTTTCACGATTGGCATCATCCTGGCATTCATTTTTCTGTAATCTACTCCCTGCAGTACCAATGGCAGTAAGATATTGTCCTTTAGATTAAATGTATCCAAAAGATTGAAATCCTGAAATACAAACCCAAGATGATCTCTCCTGAACTTTGACAGATCCTTCTCACGGATTGCTGACAACGGTTTTCCATCTAGATAAACTTCCCCTTCAGTTGGTTTATCCAATGCTGCCAGCATGTTCAGTAATGTCGTCTTCCCCGAGCCACTCTCTCCCATGATTGCTACATATTCGCCCTCTTCTACTGAGAATGTCACCTTAGAGAGTGCCTGTACCTGATTGCCTCCAAAACGCGGACGGTATATTTTTTTCAAATTTTCTACTTCCAAAACTGTCATTTCTTACGACCTCCTCTTCTTTCTTTCAACATCCTCAGTATAACAATACAGCCAGAATGCCGACATTGATTTCTGTGACATTCCAGCTGTCTGATGTGACAATTTTGTCACTTGCTTCTCTCTGTGTGATTTAGTGTTTTACTCTGCTCTCAATGGATACTCTGCCAGATCGATCGTAAAACTGCTGCCTTCCCCCAGCTTCGACACAACCGTGATCTGATGCCCCAGTTTTTTTGCCGCCATCTGACTCAGATACAGACCGATCCCCGTTGATTTCCGTTCCATTCTTCCATTATATCCCGTATATCCTTTTTCAAAAATTCTCGGCAGATCTTCCGGTGCAATTCCCATTCCAGTATCTGTAACCGTCAGTTTCTTCTCTTCGCTGACAGTGATCGTCACTGTTCCTTTCAGCGTATACTTCACCGCATTGGACAACAACTGTTCAATAATAAACGAAAGCCATTTCTCATCTGTCAGAACGATCTGGTCTGTCCCTTCATAAATCAGACGGATTCTCTTTCGAATAAACTGGCCGGCATATTTACGGATCGATTTTCTTATTATTTCATCCAACAGATACTGTGCGATCACCAGATCCTTCGTGCCACTGTCAAGACGCACATACCCAAGTGCCATCTCTACATACTGCTCCACCCTGAACAATTCGGCTTTCAGATTCTGATTCGTCTCGGTATCTTCCTGTTGGAGCAGTACATTCATCACAGCGATCGGTGCCTTGATCTGATGCACCCAGGTTGCATAATAGTCCTCCATGTCCTGACCGGACTTCTCCCATCTGGCATGTTCTTTTCTTTGCTGTTGTTCTTCTTTTCTGATCAGCTCCTGATATCCTGACTCAATCCCATCTTGTGCCACCGGAAGTGAATCCTCATAAGGTCCTTCTCCTTGCAGCAAATGTTCCAGCTTCTGCCCGGTTCTCTTATACCGCAAATATCCACAGAGAAGAAAAAGGAATCCAAATGCCAGACACAACACTGTCGGATAAACCGCTGCCTTCAGGTTAATCTCTTCTAGCACAAAAATCAGAAAAAAGATTCCTGCACACAGCAAACTCCACAGAAGTACAAAACGGATTTTTTTAAATATTGTAAAAACATTTTTACTCCTTCTCGATGATATATCCACCGCCGACTTTCGTCTTGATAAATCCTTCCATTCCCGCTTTTTCCAGCTTCTTCCGAAGTCTTCCGACATTGACCGTCAATGTATTCTCTTCGATATAATTGTCTGTCTCCCACAGCTTTGTCATCAGCGTGTCTCTGCTGACCACGCGTCCTTTATTCTCCATCAATGTCTGTAAGATGCGAAATTCATTCTTTGTCAACTCAATCTTTTCTCCATTATAGGTCATTGTTGTATCATAGAGGTTCAGGATTGCTCCTCTATGTTCCAGCATCGGCACTTTTCCTGACAGATCGTATGTTCTTCTCAACAGAGCCTGAATCTTCGCTGTCAGTACACTTAAGTCAAATGGTTTTGCCACAAAGTCATCTCCGCCCATATTCATCGCCATGATAATATTCATATTATCCGCTGCTGAAGAGATAAAGATCACCGGCACGCTCGATATCTTACGGATCTCACTGCACCAGTGGTATCCATTATAAAAAGGAAGCGTGATATCCAAAAGCACCAGATGCGGACCGTACTCTGCAAATGTCTCAAGAACCTTTGCAAAATCTTCCACATAACGTGCTTCATTTCCCCACGCTTCCATCTCTTTTTTAATTGCCCCTGCCATCACAAGGTCATCTTCTATGATTAGAATCTTATACATTCTGCGGATTCCCCTTTCGCTCTTATCCACTACTATATCTCATGATATACAGTATTTCAAGAGCACACGGTCATACCGTATCTGGCGAGATAACCCGCTGGATATGGATTGCAAGAAATCCAATTTCTTCTTTTGCGACCGGTTGTTTCAGCTGTCTGGACATATAGTCACACACTTTCTTCGCAGCCTCTCCGGTCCTTGGGTAATTCTGAAAAATGAAATCATTAAAGTCTGCATTCGTCCCTTCGCCCTTACGGGTTCTCAGAATCATATAATACATATGACTCATCAGACGTGTGCATCCAAGTGAACCGCTCTCCAGCTTCTGATCGAATTCCTGTTCAATCATGGCAATTCCTTCATTTACGATTCTGGTCGTATCCAGAGTCTGGGATACCGCCTCATCTGAAAGCCCGGCATGGATATGCAACGTGATGAATCCGACTTCATCCTCTGAGATCTCATATCCGGTCAGCTGCCGGATGATCTCCCGCCCTTTCAAGGCCACTTGATACTCCTCTCCAAACAAGACACGGATATCCGGTGTAAATGGATTTGGAATCTGGCGGTTCTCCTTCGCTCTCTTCGCTGCCAGCGCAATATGATCTGCCAACGGAAGCAGCATCTCATGATTAATCTTCTGAAACACTTTCTCTGCTTCTTCAATGATCTTTCCTGTCGCCTCAATAAACTCCGGGCGGATTCCATTGACTGTTTTCAGAACAGACTCCTGCTTTCTCCTTGTGACAAGAGAATAAACTTTGGCTCCGGGAAGTTTCTCGATCTGTTCTGTAGGTTTCTTTCCAAATCCCACACCGTTTCCGAGAAGGATCATCTCCTTCCCTGTCTCAACATGATATACAAGAATCCCATTATTATTCAGAACTTTAATGACTCGATACATTCCCCCCGGAGCCTCTCTTTCTTTCCAGACTTATTACATAACTGTAACTTAATTCAAGCTTACGATTTCTGCTGTCTTCTCAAGCTTCTCTACTTTTCCGCTCTTAGACATTCTGATCTCTTCACCTTCCTGAAGGCTTGTAAATACAACCATACATTCATCGGATTTTGCATGCTCTTGAATATATTTTATATCAAAACCTATCAGTTTGTCACCCTTTTTTACTCTGTCTCCGTCTTTTACAAAAGTTTCGAATCCTTTTCCATCCAGATTTACAGTATCTACACCGATATGAAGCAGATATTCAGTTCCGTCATCACTTGTCAGACCAACTGCATGTTTGGATGGGAAGATAAAGGATACAGTTGCATCTTCCGGCGCATAAGCCATTCCCTCTTCCGGGCGGACCAGATAACCGTCTCCCATCATTTTCCCTGCAAATGCTTCGTCACACGCTTCTTCGATTGGTGCTGCCACTCCTGTGAATGGAGAGCAAAGATCTTTCTTTACAGTTCCGGCTGCAGCAGTTTTTGTCTCATCTTTCTTCACTTCATCTTTTGTTTCTGCACATTTATTCGTTTCTTCTGCGCTGTTTTCGTTTTCTTCCGGAAGATATTCCACATCCGGAGCTTTCTCCAGATAATCTTCCAGGTTAGACTTGATAACAGAAACGGCCGGTCCGTAGATCACCTGGATTCCCTGTCCTTTTCTGACGATTCCGGATGGGGATGTCATTCTTAAAACATCTTCATTTACCAGTTCCGGTTTTACTACCGTACAACGAAGTCTTGTCGCACAGCAGTCTACATCAGAAATGTTTTTCTTTCCACCAAGTCCTCTTGTGATCAGTGCGCTCTTCTGATCTTCCGGTGTCATTTCATTTTCAGAATCTACATCATTTCCTTCTACTTTTGCTTTATAATCAGCTTTTGTATACAGCTTCGTTTCTGCATCATCATCTTCTCTTCCCGGTGTCTTCAGATTCAGCTTCAGAATCAAAGTACGGAAGATGATATAATATAAGAAGAAATAAATAATTCCAACCGGGATGATTCTGATCCAGCTTGTCTTAGCATTTCCCTGAAGGATACCAAAAAGGAACAGATCAATAAATCCACCTGAAAATGTAAGTCCGACTGCAATATTTAACATATGCGCGATCATATAAGCGGATCCGGCAAGGATCACCTGTACTGCAAAAAGGATCGGTGCTACAAACAGGAATGAGAATTCCAGTGGCTCTGTAATTCCGGTCATCATACATGCAAGTGCCGCTGAAAGCAGAAGTCCGCCTGCCTGTTTCTTCTTCTCCGGTTTTGCACACTGATACATTGCAAGTGCCGCACCCGGAAGACCAAAGATCATGAAAATAAATTCACCAGAAAAATATCTTGTCGCATCCGCACTGAAATGTACTGTGGATGGATCTGCAAGCTGCGCAAAGAAGATGTTCTGACCGCCCTGTACAAGCTGTCCGGCAACTTCCATTGTTCCTCCAACTGCTGTCTGCCAGAACGGAAGATAGAATACATGGTGAAGTCCAAATGGAATCAGCGCTCTCTTAATAATACCGAAGATCAATGTTCCGATATAGCCTGTTCCTGTTACAAGTCCGCCAAGTGCATAAATTCCATTCTGAACGGTTGGCCATACAAAATAAAGCACGATTCCAACAGCCACATAAGTCAATGTTGAAATAATCGGAACAAATCTTGATCCACTGAAGAATGATAATGCATTCGGAAGCTGGATTTTATAAAACTTATTATGAAGTGCTGCTACTCCAAGTCCAACGATAATACCGCCAAACACACCCATCTGTAATGTCTGGATTCCGCAGACACTTGTCACAGTTCCTTCCAGAACTCCGGCTCCAAGTGTTCCGTCTGCAAGAAGATCTCCGCGGATCAAAAGCATGGCATTCATTGTTGCATTCATTACAAAGAAAGAGATCATTGCCGCAAGTGCCGCAACTTCCTTCTCTTTCTTCGCCATACCGATTGCTACACCGACAGCAAAAATGATCGGCAGGTTATCAAAAATAATACTTCCCGCTTTGCTCATAATCGTGAGCAGGGAATTCAGAATTGTCCCCTCGCCTAAAATTGCCTGAAGATGATATGTCTCAATCATCGTTGCATTTGTAAATGAACTTCCTACTCCAAGCAGAAGTCCTGCTACCGGAAGAATTGCGATTGGAAGCATAAAACTTCTTCCGATTCTCTGCAATACTCCAAAAATCTTGTCTTTCATCTGTAATCCTCCTCGTATCATTTCTTACAGAGTTGACGCATCCTATAGTTTCTTGTGCTGGCACAGTTCTGCAACTTACTCGTCATATACTATAATGCACAAAAAAAGCATAAACTAATCCTCAATAACTAAATCCACCTTATCTGGTGAACTCATTAAGGATAGTTTATGCCTGCTTTACCAGTAACACGCCCAAATCTCGATTGTGTTATTAGTATAGTATGGAATGACAGATCTGTCAACTATTTACAACGCACATCAGTGGCATCGAAATTTCCCATAACTCAGCTGCATCCGCACCCGGAATTGCAGCCATCT
>ERZ870052.829-NODE-829-length-11560-cov-5.739615_pt1 | contig 11560 bp, 8 predicted proteins | sample MGYA00520889_ERZ870052 | MGnify/ENA primary metagenome ERZ870052 (study PRJEB32232, sample SAMN07284988) | human gut metagenome | biome: human-associated habitat; material: feces | host: Homo sapiens | place: Tanzania | collected 2014-08-14 ...
TATTAGGAAAGTGCTTTCCTAATATATAAAAAAGTCCCTGACAGAATATTCCTATTCTGTCAAGGACGGTAAATCTAAATCTTTTCCGCGGTGCCACCTTGATTCACGGATACACTCCCATGCGCTCTGTAAGATACTAACATATCTCCGGCAACTGACGTATGCCTGCACGTCACAGAGTACTCGGATTCTCAAATCCTTTGACTGTGCCCTCGGCGGTCCATTTGGCAACCTGCATCTCGATCCGGCTCTCAGCATCCCGGACTCTCTGTGCGCGCATAATTACTTTGATCTCCGCTTCATCGGTTTAAAGCGTTATTCCATTTGTTTAGGAGTTTATCACTTTAAAGCGATAGTGTCAATGCACTATTTTAATCTTTTTCGCGAAATTGTTGAAAATTTTTCTCAATTTTCTTGTCTTTATTTTCTTTTTCTCTTCCATGCAAATCCGCCAACTCCTGCTCCGAGTGAAGAGAATGCAAGTCCTAATAAGCCAAGAACATTTGCCGGATCACCTGTCTTTGCAGCTTTTGATCCACTTGTTCCGTTGGATGTTGTTCCTTTGGAAGCTGATCCATCCGTAGTTGTTCCGGCCTTCTTTGTAACAGTCGGAGTTGTACTTCCCGCCTGGTTTCCATTCTGACTTCCATTCTGGCTTCCATTCTTTACAAGTGCTTTGATTGCCGTATTCAACTTATCTGTTGCTTTATCAACTTTTTCCTGGCTTTCTTTTGCATTTAATGCGCTCTTAGCATCTGTCAGTGCACTCTGCAATGCCTTCCAGCTGTCAGCTGTATAATCAGCTTCTTTCAGGGCTGCCGCATCACTGATCACTTTCTCAAGGGAAGAAGTATCAACTGCTGCCGGCTCTTCTGTCTTATCGTCATCTTTCTTATCCTCTTCTGTCTTATCTCCCTCTGCCTTAACAAGTGCTTCAACAGCTGCATTGAGATGGCTTACTGCCTCGTCTACTGTTGCCTGAGTTTTTGGATTTTTCAATTCATCTTTTGCTTCCTGAAGTTCCATCTGCATAGATGCCCAGCTTTCCGCTGTGTAATCAGCTTCTTTCAGGGCTTCTGCTTTTGCAATAGCTGCCTCAAGTTCTGTTGTTGTGATTGTTTCATTCTCAGATGCTTTTACAATATTCTCATCTGTTGCCTGGAATTTGTATGTCACGTCATTGTATCCAAGTGCTGTCAATGTAATAGTCCAGTATCCTGTTCCATCTGTTCCTTCCGGAAGTGTGCAACGAAGAGAATCTGTCAGTCCAAGCTGGATTCCCATTGCTTTGTGCATCCAGTTATCTGCTGCAAACTTTGTTCCGTAAGTAGCTTTTGCATTTGTATATGTGCTGTCATCTCCATAGTAAGTCCATGTAACTGTCTGGAGATTTGATCCAAGATCACCATAATTTCCTGTCAGATCAACTCTTAAGAATTCTCCATAAGATCCACTTGCTTCTTTTACTGTCAGCCCTGCTTCCTCTGCTGATGGTGCTGTCTTGAGTGCCTGGTCTTTGATTCCGGACTCTGAACCATTATTTACTCTTACAGAGAAACTGAAGGATCCATCCTCATTCTTTGTTGCTGTTTTCAGACCGTTTGTATTCTCTGTTACATTGGCAACCAGTCCTGTATAGTTTACCAGATTCTTTTCTGAATATCCTCCTGCAAGTTCACTTCCGTTTTCGATCACACGATAGCTTGCTTTCAGTGCATCCAGATCCGATGTTTTTACTTTCACCGGCACATATTTCAGTCCGAGTACATCATACTCTGTCATCTTTGTTGTTGCACCGGATTCTTCTGTAATCTCTCCTCTGTTAAATGTAATCTTGCTTCCGTCTGTCAGAACTGCAGTAGTTCCATCCGTCCAGTACTCTACTGCATACTCTTTTCCATTTTCCGCCTTAATCACTGCGTTGCACTGGAAGGAACCTCTGTGAAGTCCATGATTTACTGTAGCTCTTGTTACAGTATCGAATGCACCCTTGTCAGACTCTCCTTTTGAATCCTTTGCATCTGAAGAAGATGTATCTCCTGCTGCCTGCACATTTTCAGCAGCCCAGTACTCTGCCCAGCTAAGTCCTACATATGCGTAAGTATATTCACTCTCCTTTGATAACGTATAAGTGAATTCATAATCCTTCGCATAGCCTGTTGCCTTTACTGAGATCTTAAATTCCTGTCCATTTTCTGCATCCTTAAACGGAGCCGCAGTTGTATCAATTGTTCCATCTTCTTTAATGATCTTCACGCCACGTTTTCCTGTTGCTGCATACTCTGTTCCGTCAACTGTTACGGATTCGATATTCTTTACATAAGAAGTTACATCCTCTGCTGCATATCCTTCTGCTGCTACAAGTGCTGCACTTTCACTGTTAAATACAACCGGTACAGCTTCTGTTGTCAATTCAAAATCTGTCGTAAGATCCGCATATTTTCCAGATTTATCAGATACTTTCAGAGTATATTTTCCTATCTCAGCACCTTTTTTCTTATAGGTAAGTACTCCGTCTTTTACCTGAACATCCTCAAGACCTTCAACTGTATATTCTGCCTGATAATCGTCAGGAAGTCCTTCTACAGTTACATTTACTTTTCCACTTTCAACATCTGCATTCTCTGCTGTGATAGTTCCATTGAATTTAACCGGCACATACTGATCTGCATCAATCTCATAGATTCCATTATCCGTGTAATATGTGATTTTATTGATTGTCTGACCCATCATCTTTTTATAGTCTTTTGAGTCCAGTGTGTTGCCATGAGATGTAGTTACAAATCCAGTACTCCATGCCAGTTCTGTCTTTTTCCAGATATTTTCAAGATGACGAAGGCCGTAGTTATCTCCTTCTTTTGTGCTGATTACAACTCCGTATACTGTATTAACTGATTCCGGGAGTCCATTTACATCTAATTCATAATCTCCATACTTTGTGTCTGTTGTAAAATCAATTGATGCATCACTCAACTTCTGTGCAGTTGCACCTTTCACTTCACTGAAACTGAGTGAACCATCTGCATTTACTGTTGCTTCTTTATAATAGGAAGGAGTCTCACTTAAAATATAGTAAGAATAGCTTGCGCTCTCAAATAACGCATCTTTTCCATTATATTCTGTTGTTGTCTCCTTTCCTTTCATGTTCACTGTAATGGAAAGCTTGCTGTCATCTGTGATCTGTGTATAGTTTTTCAGCACAGATGCGTCGCTAATCTTGACCGGATATGTAATACCTGTAATATCTGTTCCATCGCTGTTTACATGATAAGAACCAGCTACAAGTGTTGATCTTGTTTTCGCCTTTGTAGCGGAAGATACACTATCTGCTCCTGCCACCTGATCTGCTGCATAAAATTCAGAATACGGAATATTCATCAACACATAAGTTTCTTTTGAAACTTCTGCCTGTGCTTTTTTCAGATTGCCAACTGCTGTATTCAGCTCGTCTGCTGCTGTGTCTACCGCGCTCTGAGATTCTTTTGCTGTCAGGGCAGCTTTGGCTGCTGTCAGCTTCGTCTGCATTGCACTCCAGCTGTCTGCTGTGTAATCAGCTTCTTTCAGTGCTTCAGCGGCTGTGATTGCAGCTTCCAGTTTTATTGTGTCAACTGTTACTGCTTCGTTTGCTGACTTGATTGCAGCAAGTGCAGCTTCTTTCACTGCCTTTGATGTACGTGTTGCACCACTAACAGAATCCCAACCATTAATTGTATCTTCTGTTGCAGCCTTTCCTACAAGCATTTTCTGGATTCCTTTTGATTTTGAAACAGCTTTTGCAAAATAGGAATCACTCTCCGCGTTATATCCTTCCCCTGGAGTCACAGTGATGGCTGAAAACTTGCCATCCTCCACCTTCAGGCTGACTTCAACGTCATACTCATTCCATTCGTCTTCATTTTCGTCATCCTCTGCAGTTCTTGCCACGTGGGCTGTCTTAGTATAAATACCGTCTTTCACTGCCTGTGTATTTTCTGCCGCAAAGATGGTTGACGGGCAAAGTCCTACTACCATAGACATTGCCACTGCCATGGACATTGCCTTTACTTTCATTTCTTTGTTTTTCATAGAAACCTCCTTTTTAACTAAAATAGTTACATACAGATCCTGCCTGTCACAGTTCTGCTTTCCTGCTTCCGCATGGAATATATTATCAAGTTAGTTTTTGCTAACCCGTAATCAAAAAGTATTATTATCTATACTGTTCTTACAGCTTCTTTCTTCACAACCGGTAAAATCTTTCCTGCGACAATTCCAATCACGAATCCTGTCACTGTTCCTGCCACAAGAAGAACCGGCAGATAATAAATCAGTTTCAGATTCTCCACCACTGCCATCGCAACAAGAATTTGTCCTATGTTATGAAAGACACCTCCAGTGATACTGACTCCTACAATGGAAATTCCATCCATCTTCTTTACAAGAACCATCGCAAGAAGGCTGACAACCGCCCCTGCCAGACTGTAAATGATCGACATTCCATTTCCAAAAAGAAATCCTGTCAGAAGCACACGAAGTACAGATACCGCCAGTACTTCCGGAATTTCCAGAAAATAAAGACCTGTTACGGTGACCAGATTGGCCACTCCAAGCTTCATCCCCGGCACTCCAAAATTAATTGGGATCAGACTTTCCACATAACTAAAAATCATTGCCAGTGCAACAAGCATTGCCATATTCGCAAGTTTTTTATTTCTATTCATACATTCTCCTTTACAGTCGAACAATTGATTTATTTAGAAATTGTATCCGGTAGATTTTCCTTTTTACTTTGAGAATCATCAGAATTCTCAATCTCTTCTATTTCCACAACCAGCTTATGAGGCAGGCAGACAATTGTCTGTGTCCGGTTGTTGATCTTTCCCTGCTCTTCGCAATATCCATCCGGACAGTCAGCCTCTTCCATATACGCTTTTCCATCCTCGATCCGGACACGGTTGTAAAAGTCTCCATCCTGCACTTCGATCACCTGGTCTTCATCCAAAGCATATCTTCCGTAAACTTCTCCATTCACCTTGATCACAACCTGTTTTTCCTGAATTTCTTTTTGCTCGCTTTCCTTTGCCTGTACATACTGCATCAGATTCATCACAAGAAACAGTACACATGCCACAAAGAGGATTCCACCTCCTAAAAACAGATCTTTTCTCTTCATCTATTACACTCCTGCCCAGATCATAATTATAAGTAACAGAATTGCCCGAAGAATCGTAAACCAGAATTCATTTCCCTTCAGGCCTTTGATTCCTGTATGGATATGCTTCTTTGGACAGGTATCAATACATTTCTGGCATTGGAAACAATCTCCCTCGACTTTGATCGAGCCGTCTTCCGGAAGTCCAATCCTGGATGGACATTTCTTCGTACATCCGCTGCAGCCTTTGATGCAATTTTCTCTGTCACGGTGCAATGCAAAGAACGGAAGCACCGGAAGCAGTGAGAATACCGCTCCCATCGGACACAGATTCCGACAGAAAAATCTTTCTTCCATACACATTCCTACAATAATAAGAAATAGTAGTATCACTCCCGGCAAATATCCCTGCAAATGGAAATTTCCTGCATGCAGCATAGAAAAAACATCCCACGGGCTTGTCCCTTTTGCCTTTCCGTATACTCCTGCAAAACAAAGTACTGCGATCGCGGTCAACACCAGGTATTTCAGATAACTTAACTTCTCTGTAATCTTTTCCGAGAGCAGAACCGGCTTTTTCTTTCTCTTCTTAAAGCACCAGAGATAAAATGCATGAATTCCATCTCCGAGACTTCCGAATGCACATGCGAATCCACAGAAGAATCTTCCGAAGAGAATCGTATACGCGCAGAGAACTATAAGCACCGTTACAAAAGAGGTCATCCTAATTGCCTCACCTGCTCCTATCTGTGTAAAAATGTATTTTACACCGGCAAACGCTGCCGTATACACAGATGGAAGAAACAGAAAATAGAGAATCTGAATCAATGCGCGAAGCCAAGTATGCAATTTTTTAATTTCTTTCGCTTTTAAATTATGTATATTCAACTTCTTCAAACTACTTTACCGCCTGTTCTAACGCTTTTTCTGCTGCATTTTTAATTCCTGTCGAACTGAATGTTGCGCCGCTGATTGTATCAACTTCTGCACTTTGTGCCTCTATGATCTTCGGAATGATATCTTCCGCCATTGCAAGATATGCACCGTCTTCCTTCTCAGCGGAGGTCACTTCTACCGCTTCGATCTTTCCATCTTTTACAGTAACTTCCACAGCAACCGTTCCGCCAAATCCATCCGCTTCTCCGGTATAGGTTCCATCCTTGTATCCTGCACCATTTCCAGAATCACTCCCAGACTCAGAATCACTGCCGACACCAGATGCCTGTGCCTCCAATTGTGCATTCAGCTTTGTGATTTTCTCATCCTTCGCACGGACATTCAACACTTCGTTATATCCGAAAAGAACCCCGACAATTGCCAGCAGACTAAACAGTCTTACGATAAACTCTTTCATCCTACTGCGCCTCCGTCTCTTCTGCTCTCAAAGCCATTTCCAGTGCCTTTTTGCATCCGTCAATAATCGCATTCGAAGAACAGGTTGCTCTGGATACCGTATCGATTTCTTCCGGCATTCCTTTGGTAATGATCTGGGAAACGACACCTTTTTTGCTTGAAGTTCCATTTGCCGCTTTCTTGATATAGCTGTCATTCGCTGCATCCCCATCTCCTGATACGTCCGTAATGGATACAATTTTGTCATTTCGTATTGTCACCTTCATAGAAAGCTGATACTCTGTAAAATCTTCATCCTCATCCGGTTTACACGGTACACTCACCTCATAAGTTCCATCGATGTATTTTGTCTTCACTTCTTCCTCTTGATCTGACTTCTTTTTCTCGAGCTGTGCAACTGCAAGGTTCAGATTCTCCACAGCTTTATCAACAGCCTGCTGTTCCACAGTTTCATTTGCAGCTGTTTCCAACAGCTCCTTTGCATCATTCAGGCGAATGCTCAGAACTGCCCAGCTGCTCTGTGTGTACTCTTCCATCACAAGTGCTTCTGCTGACTGGACAGCATTTTCCAGTTCTGTTGTATCTGCTTTCTCTTCTATAGATTCTCCATTCGTTGCTTTCTCTGCCTGTTTCAAAGCATTCTTTATCGCTCCGAGAAGCCCCTTCGAACTGTAAGTTGCACCAGATACAGTATCTACATCTGTATTCTGATTTTTAAGCACATTCTTCACTACATCCATTGCGCGGTTGAAAAATGCTTCATCATCTGATGTCTCTGTGACTAAAATTGCTTTGATCGTATGTTCCTGTATCACCACAGCTACCGATACGTTCCCGCTGTATCCTTCCGCTGTTCCATAGTAGATTCCTTCTTTGTATGGAACTGTTCCGGTTGTGGATGTACTCTGATCCTGACCGGAAGAACTGTTCGAGCCATTCGTCTCTGAAGAATCCGAAGCTGCTCCATTTCCGCTCACTGCTGCCTGACTTAAGGCATTTCTCACTGCCTGGATAATTCCAACCGAGCTGTACGTTGCTCCGGACACGGTATCCACATTTGTGCTCTGACTGCTGATGATCGCATTGATCAGAGAAGAGGCCTTAGAAATGTACTCACTTCCGTCCTGATTCTCCATAATCTGGATTGAAGTGATCTTTCCGCCACTGATCTCAACCTTTACTTTCAGTGTTCCGCCAAATCCAGTCCCTGTTCCGTAATAAGTTCCGTCCTTATATGCTGCTGGGTCTTTCACTGCTACGACAGAAGTAGAACTACCGGCTGCCGCACCACCACCAGACTGTGACTGGCCTGTTGTTCCGCTGTCTTTTTCTCCGGTCAGTGCATTCTTCACCGCACTGATGATTCCCCTGGAACTGTAGGTTGCACCAGATACGGTATCCACATCCAGCGTCTGTCCCTCAATGATCTTGTCGATCACCGCCTGCGCGCGCTTAAAAAATGCCGCATCATCCGATGAACTCAGAATATCGATTGCAACGATCTGTTTGTCTTTAATCTGAACTGCAACCGTGATCTCTCCTGCATAACCTGTTCCTGTCCCCTTATAAACACCATCCGTCAGATCAAAAGATCCTTTCGCCACCTGTGCCTGCTGTTCCTCTGCTTTTTCCGTTTCATCCTTCACGATTTCTGACTGCTCCTGCGCCGCATAAACCGGAGGCTGATATCCACTCAAGGAGCCTGCTACACAGGATGCCACAACTGCTACCGAAAGTACCGGTGCAAATGGTTTCAGCTTCTTTCCTGTCTCTTTTAAATCCATTTTTTCCTCCCATCTCTGCTTGTTGTCTTATACTTTCTATCGGATGATTTCAACTGTTCTCTCCGTTGAAAAATCATTTTCCAACCCTTCTGTTACATATAGCGTTCCGTCATCACTCATAAGGATTGCATCAAACTCATCCTTATGTTCTCTCCAGAAATCTGCCGCTTTCTCTTCTCCCATAATAAAAAGTGATGTAGAAAGTCCATCTGCCAGCGTTCCGTCTGAACTTACAATTGTTACTGAAACAAGTCCACTTTCTGCCGGATAGCCGGTCTTCGGGTTAATGATGTGATGATACGTCACACCATCCTGCTCAAAATATCGCTCGTATCCCCCTGAAGTGATAACTGCCTTGTCCTGAACGCTCAGAATTCCCAGATAATCTTCTGTATCATCCGGGCTCTGCACTGCAATCTTCCATTTCGTTCCATCTGTCTTTGTTCCGAGTGCCTGCACATTTCCGCCAAGATTAACCAGTCCACTTGTGATTCCATTTTCTTTATAAATGTCCATAATTCTGGATGAGGTATATCCTTTTGCAATTCCTCCGAGATCGATTTTCATCCCTTCCACGCCGAAAGATATCTTTCCCGTTTCTTTGTCATAAGAAATGTTTCCTGCATCTGTAAGTGGAAGAAGCTGATCCAATGTCTCCTGTGACGGAACCTGAAAGTTCTGTGTCGGGAATCCCCATGCTTCCATCACCGGATAAATCGCAATATCAAACGCACCATCTGTCTCCTGATAAAGTTCAAATGCGCGTTCTGTCAAATAACCTGCATCTTCGGAAAGCTCTGCACTTCCATCTGCGTTCAGTTTTGCAATCTCGCTGTCTGCGTCTCCTGTCGATAAAAGTGCGTCCAGACGCTCAATCTCTGCCTGTGCTGCATCAACGGCTGCTTCTGCATTTTCTCCATATGCAGTCACTGTCATATAGGTATCCATTGCAAAAACATCTCTGGATGCTTCTTGTATATCATCCGACTGATTCTGTGCACTTTCTGACGATGTTTCAGATTTATCTGCTGTCTTACTGTCTGTCTTCTGTCCGCATCCGACCAACAGGGTCGATGCGCAAAGACAGACTGCAAGTAAACATTTTATATTTTTTAATTTCATGTAATCGCTCCCGGTTATGTATTTCTAACTTTTGTTAGTTCAACTAACTTCGTAAGTATACAGGATGTCTATTATCCAGTCAATTGGATTTTTGTTATTTGAGAACTTTTCTCATTTATCTGTTTTAAACTTGTATATTTTTCTCATTAAATTGTAAATACAGATTCTTCTTCAGGCATAAATCTGTACCCGTCGCATCCCAAGCGAAAAAAAAGAGAGACGAAAATTTCATCTCTCTTCCTTCGCTTTATATTATATTTCTTTTGCTTTTTTCAAAACTTTTGTCTGCAGCGGCTGAAGTATTTCACCTTGTGCTCCATATAGTACTTCATACCCATTTGGAGTTGCTACTGCTTGTGCCTCACGTGCATAATTCTGGATAAATACATATTCTGCAGTTTCATTTTCACGAACTGTTACAGATACGCCTTCCGGCACGAATTCTAAGACTGATTTCACGCCTGCTTCTTTTGTTATTCTTGTATAGAAATCGCGATAGAAGTCTGGTTCCATATCTGCACATACATAGTATACATGCCCTTTTCCATAAGCGTGATGTGTCAGCACCGGATATCCCTGATAGAAATCTTCTCCGTAGCGCATCAGAACTTCTGCATCAGATACTCTCACAAGCTCACACAGATTCTTACACTTATAACTGTTTCTGATTCCAAGATGATTGTCCTGATCCGGGATTGCAAAATTCTCTTCCCAATCATAAAGTGCATCAATCTCTTCCGTCCGAATTCCACATACGTCCATCAAAGCGTGTGGTGTACCACCTAAGAAGCATCTGTCTGTTTCATCCACCATATCAGACCAGTATGTCATCACAAGCGTGCCACCTGCTTCTACATATTTTCTCAATCTGTCTTCATATCCATCTTTCATTAAATATGCCATCGGAGCTGCAAGTACTTTGTAGTCGTCTAATTCATGCTCCATTGCAATAACATCGACATTCAGTCCGAGTTTCCGCAGAGACTGATACTGTTTCTGTACACAGTCCTTATAATGCATATCTTCATTTCTTGGTCCCTGGATATCTTTGATCACCCAGTCATTTTCCCGGTCGTAGAGTACTGCTGTCTGTGCATGCATTACACTTCCCACAGTCTCCTGGATCTGCTCCAATGCTTCTCCTACTTCTGTCACTTCACGGAAGACTCTTGTATCACATCCGCCATAATGATCGATCACTGCTCCATGGAATTTTTCTGAAGCTCCACGGCTCTGTCGCATCTGAAAATACAGGACACTATCCGCTCCATGCGCAACTGCCTGCAAAGAACTTGCCAGCAGCATTCCCGGTTTTTTCAATTTATTAATCGGTTTCCAGTTCGTTGCCGACGGACAGGATTCCATCAGAAGAAATGGTGCTTTCTTAATGCTTCTCATCAGATCATGCTGCATCCCTACATCCACAGCTGTTATCTTCTCTTCCTTTTTATGCCAGCTCGGATAATTGTCCCAGGATACAATATCCAGTACATCTTTCATTTTTTTATAATCGAGACCTTCATAGTCATACATCAGATTCGCAGTGATCGGAAGGTCTGATCCACCTTCGCGGATCGCCTTTTCCTCTGTACGGATAAAATCAATCGTCCGGTCTGTCACAAATCGTTTCCAGTCCAGAGTTAACGCATGCAGCGCATTTTCTCCACGAGGAGACGGACTCTCGATTTCAGAAAAGCTTCCATACTTATGGCTCCAGAATGTCGTGCACCAGCGGTCATTCAGATTCTCGATCATCTCATATTTTGCTTCCAGCCATTCGCGGAATTTCTCCTGACAGAGCGGACAATGACACTCTCCTCCGAATTCATTGGAAATATGCCACAAGATCACTCCCGGATGCTTTCCGAGACGCGCGGATAACATTTGATCCAGTTTTGTTATCTTCTCTCTGTATATCGGTGACGTATAACAATGATTATGTCTGCCTCCGAACAGGTTTCTCTCTCTGTTTTCATTGACACGCAGCACTTCCGGATATTTGTCTGCGAGCCACTTTGGCCGCGCTCCGGACGGTGTTGCCAGAATCGTAGAGATTCCTCTCTGATACAGCTGATCAATAATTTCTTTTAACCACGCAAAGTGAAATACGCCTTCTTCCGGTTCCAGTGTGGACCAGGAAAAGATTCCAAGGCTAACCACATTACAGCCG
>ERZ870052.830-NODE-830-length-11557-cov-7.817509_pt1 | contig 11557 bp, 10 predicted proteins | sample MGYA00520889_ERZ870052 | MGnify/ENA primary metagenome ERZ870052 (study PRJEB32232, sample SAMN07284988) | human gut metagenome | biome: human-associated habitat; material: feces | host: Homo sapiens | place: Tanzania | collected 2014-08-14 ...
AAAGGCTGGGAGCGCGTAACCAGCCCCGAAACCGGGGCTGAAGATTTCTCCGAAATAACGGATGCGGAAGCCAAGCACGAACCCCTTGTTTACCGGGTGGAGGAAATCGCCCAGCTTTTGGCGATTTCTCCCCGTGCAGCGTACAACCTGTGCAACACCACGAAGGATTTCCAGGTGCTGCGCATCGGAGCCAGCAGCGGGTCGGGCTGGTAGTGCCGAGTCTCATCGATCATGTAGCCGAACGGAATCGTGCCGCCATTATAAATACCCTTGAGAGCATTCTCGGTCATGCCACGCACGACCTTTTCGGACAGGTCAGCCGAGTAATATTCGGCATAGCCTTCCAGCACCGATTCCAGAATAATGCCTTCCGGGCCAGCCGAAATAACTTCCGTTGCCGATACCAGTTTCACGCCGTTCCGCTTTAACTGGGTCTTGTACCGGGCGCTGTCGTAGCGGTTCCGGGCAAAGCGGTCGAGCTTCCAGACGATGATGACATCAAAGATGCCGCGCTCGCTGTCCTTAATCATCTGTTGGAACTGCGGGCGGTTGTCCGTTTTTGCAGAAACGGCACGGTCAATGTAGTGCTTGACCACCGTGAAGCCGTTCTTCTCCGCATAGGCGGTGCACTCGCGAATCTGGCCTTCAATGGATTCTTCACGCTGGTTATCGCTGGAATAGCGGGCGTAGATCACAGCGGTCATGGCAGGCACCTCCCATTTATACATCATTAAACGGTGGAGCGTTCTTTCAAAGCAATATTTCGTATAATGGATATATCACATTTTACAGATGATTGCAAGCTTTTTATACGCTTTTCACGAGATTCAGTAAAAAACATGAACTCCCATAAAGGCAAAACATTCACATCTCATGGTTCTTTGAAGGTGAGCGGAGGAATTGTGTCATTTTGACACAATTCCTCCGCTCACCTTGCCCCCTCCACCGGCTTCAGTGCGCTTTTGCGGTATTGCAGGGGACTTTGCCCGGTCGCCTTGGCAAACCGGGTGGAAAAGTTGCTGGCATCGCCAAATCCGACCTGCTGCGCGATCTCGGTCACACTGTGGTCAGTGAGGACAAGCAGTTCCTTTGCCTGCGTAATGCGGAAGTTGACGAGGTAGTTATACGGCGTCGTACCCATATACCGCCGGAACAGGCGCAGAAAATAGCTTTTGCTCATGTGCGCCTCTGCCAGTAGGTCGGCGAGAGAAAGCTCTCTCTGGTAATTTTTGCGCAGGATCTCTGCCGCCTGTAGGATCACCTGCCGTGCGCTGGTGGCCTCGGCCTGTGCAAGGATGCTCCGGGCACACAAGGCCAGCATCTCGTGGAGCGCCAGACCGGCAGTCACCATGCCGTCCACGGTACTGCGCTCTATCTGTGCCAAAAGCGTTTCAAAACATTCCTGCATCTTGACCCCGGTGAGCTGCACCGGGGTCAGTTTTTTGCCCGGCAGCAGCAGCGGTTCCAGGGCTGCCACCCCTGCGCCGTCCAGATGCACCCAGTAATGGTGCCAGCAGCTTTGCCCCGGTGCAGTGCAGTAGCTTTGCGGGGTGCGGCAGTTCAGCAGCAGTGCCTGCCCGGTACTGAGCACCACATGGCTTTCCCCCTGCTCAATAAGCCCTGCACCCCGGAGGGTATAAAACAGGATATAGCTCTCCTTATCTGTGCGGGCGGTGGAAAAATGCTGCTGGGCATAAAACACCCCTGCCTCGGTGCAGTAATAGGGCTGTGCCAGCTCTGCTTCGCTGGGGGTGGTGCGCTTCCAAACGCTTTCCGGGGTCACATCCATGTTATAAGTCAGCATGTTCCGGCTCCTCTCTTTCTGGGTCCAGTATAGCGCATCCGCCCTTGCTGTGCAAGAGTAGACTTTTCACAAAGAATGTGTCACCTTTGCGGATGGAATCGGCAGCATCCTGGGGCTATACTGGTAGCAGTCAAAGCCACACAGGAGGCCCATTATGCACAAAAACTATCTTGCCATCGACATTGGTGCGTCCAGCGGACGGCACATTGTGGGATGGATGGAGAACGGTGTTCTCCACACCGAGGAAGTGTACCGTTTTCCCAATAGTGTCCGGCGGGTGGACGGTCATCTGGAATGGGACATCGACAGCCTGTTTGCCAACGTGAAGCAGGGCATCCGGGAAGCCTTTGCAAAGTACCCGGTCATCGAGAGCCTTTCCATCGACACATGGGCGGTGGACTATGTGCTGCTGAAAGACGGTCAGCCCCTCTACCCTGTCTACGCCTACCGGGACGACCGGACGCAGGCAGTGATCCCCGAAGTCCACAGCATTCTGCCCTTTGCGCAGCTTTACCAGCGCACCGGCATCCAGTTCCAGCCCTTCAACAGCATTTATCAGCTGTATGCCGACAAAAAAGCCGGGCGGCTGGCACAGGCCGAGGACTTTCTGATGATCCCGGAGTACCTGCTGTGGCGGCTCTGCGGCGTGAAGGCGCGGGAGTACACCAATGCCACCTCCACCGGCCTTGTGAACGCCCAGACCAGGGAATATGACCCGGAAATTTTGCAGGTGCTGGATCTGCCGGAAACGATGTTCCCCAAGCTGACCGCACCCGGCACGGTGCTGGGTGCGCTGAAAGCGGACATTGCCGCCGAGGTGGGAGGACAGACCAATGTGGTGCTGTGCGCTACCCACGACACGGCCAGTGCCGTAGAGGGCATCCCCATGGAGCAGGGAGATGCACCGTTTCTCTCCTCCGGCACATGGAGTTTGCTGGGTGTCAAGCTGGCAAGGCCGGTCACCACTCCGGAAAGCTGCAAGGCCAACTTCACCAATGAGGGCGGCGTGGGCTACATCCGCTACCTGAAAAACATCATGGGCCTATGGATCATCCAGTGTGTGCAGAAGCAGCTGGGCATCTCCTTTGCAGAGATGGTGGAACTGGCCAAGACCAGCACCTACACCCGCATTTTTGATGTGAACGAAGCCCGTTTTTCCGCGCCGCAGGACATGAGCGCAGAAATCAAGGCGGCTCTTGCTGAAACGGGTGATGCTCCTGCCACGGATGCCGACCTCATCAACAGCATCTATCATTCGCTGGCCTATTGCTACGGGGAAGCCTATCGTGAAATGGAAAAAGTCACCGGCCAGCACTGGGACAAGCTGTACATCGCAGGTGGCGGCGCAAAGAACGCCACACTGAACGAACTGACCGCCCATTATACCGGAAAACAGGTCGTGGCTCTGCCCATCGAAGCAACAGCCATCGGCAATTTGAAGATTCAGATGAACATTTGATAAGGAGGATCTCTCATGCTCGTTGAAACCAAAGCCCGCGTTGGCGTGTTCGCCATTGCTCTGGGTGCTTATCTGCCCCAGTTTCCGACCCTCGTGCCCGAATTTGAGCAGCAGTACGCCGACTTCAAAAAGACCATCCCCGACACCGTGGAAGTCATTGATGGCGGTATCGTCACCACCAAGGAACTGTCCATGGCCGCTGGCGACAAGTTCCGTGCTGCAGACGTTGATCTGGTCATTTTGCAGCTGCTGACCTATGCTACCTCTTACAATATGCTGCCTGCCGTGCGTGACCTGAACGTGCCTGTGGTGCTGGTGAATGTCCAGAAGAAGAAAGCCCCGGACTACGCCAATACGGACACTCCCACTTGGCTGGGCGAGCTGTACGCCTGTGGTGCAGTCGGCGAGATGGTGGCCGATCTGGAGCGCGCTGGCAAGCGTCACGCCGTTATCACCGGCGTGGTCGAGGGCGGCGACCCACAGGTGCAGGCCGAGATTGAGGACTGGTGCCGTGCCGCACAGGTGCGCCGCCGCTTCCGTGACACCAATCTGGCTCAGATCGGCCGTCCGTATCCCGGCATGATGGATCTGTACATTGACGAGACCAATCTGTACAACCGGATGTTCCTCTACACCAAGCAGTTCGACTGGGAAAAGATGTGGGCCATCGCCGACAACATCACCGATGAAGCTGCCATCCGTGCCAAGGCACAAGACATTCTGGACACCTTCGACATCGAGGGCGGCGGCACCATTGAAAAGGTCTGGGACATGGCAAAGTATGTTGTGGCCTTTGAGCAGTGGGTCAAAGACGAGAAGATCGCGTTCATCGCTTCCCACTACGATGGTTTTGCACAGGGCAAGGCTGGTGTGCTGGACAGTATGCTGATCCCGGCCTTCTCCATGCTCATCAAACAGGGCGTAGCCTGTGCGGTCGAGGGCGACATCAAGGTGTCCATGGCAATGAGCATCCTCAAGACCATCGCAGGCTGCGGCCAGTTGAGCGAGATGTACTCCATCGACTTTAACGAGGATATCTGCATCATCGGCCACTCCGGTTCCGGCGACGCCGACATCTCCGAGAAGAAGCCCACCATGAAGATCGTGCCTGTGTTCCACGGCAAGACCGGCGGCGGCTACCTGACCCAGTTCTACCCCCACCTTGGCCCTGTGACCTATCTGGGCATCACGCAGGACAAGGATGGGCACTTCAAGTTCGTGGTGGCCGAGGGTGTCAACGAACCCGGCCCCATCTTCACCTTTGGCGACACCAATATGCGCACCCGTTTCACCTGCGGCGCACGGGAGTTCTGCAACCGCTGGAGTGAAGCTGGCCCCACCCATCACATGGCTGCGGCTACCGGCCGTCACATCGACACTATTCTGAAAGTGGCAAAAATCTTCGATGTTCCTGTGGACATCATTACGCGATAAAACAATCGGAAAAGAGAGGTATTTATCATGGGTATTCTGGATATTGAAATTGTAAAAGGCTTTATGCGGATGTGCAATGATGGCTGGCTGCAGGGCTGGCACGAGCGCAACGGCGGCAACCTGACCTACCGCATGAAGGAAGAAGAAGTGGCGCAGTGCCGCCCCTTCTTTGACGAGCAGCCCCGGGAGTGGGTGAACATGGGCGTGCAGGCGGACAATCTGGCCGGGGAGTATTTCATCACCACCGGCTCCGGCAAATTCTTCCGCAACGTGGAGTCGGACCCCGTCCACAGCATCGGCATTGTGGAGATCAACGACAAGGGCGACAGTTGGCGCATCGTCTGGGGCCTGGAGGACGGCGCAAAGCCTACATCCGAGTTCCCCAGCCACTTTATGAACCACAGCGTCCGCAAGGCTGCCACCAATGGCGCAAACCGTGTCATCTACCACTGCCATGCCACCAACGTGATCGCCCTGACCTACATCCTGCCCCTGACCGACAGAGACTTCACCCGTGCTTTGTGGCAGAGTGCCACCGAGTGCCCGGTGGTGTTCCCGGAGGGCGTGGGTGTCTGCCCGTGGATGGTGCCCGGCGGGGCTGACATCGCCATGGCAACCAGTGAGCTAATGAAGCACTATCAGGCAGCAATCTGGGCACAGCACGGCCTGTTCGCTTCCGGTCCGGACTTTGACATCACCTTCGGTCTGGCCCACACCATTGAAAAGAGCGCAGAAATTTACGTCAAGGTGCTCTCCATGGGCGGCGGCATCATCCGGCAGACCATCACCGACGATGATCTGCGCGCCATTGCTCGTGACTTCGGCGTGACCCTGAACGAGAACTTCCTCGACTAAGGAGCAGAACATGGAACACATGGCATGGAAAGGCCGCATCAAACCCGGCTGCAAGGCCGAATATCAGAAGCGTCACGCGGAAATCTGGCCGGAAATGGTCAAGGTCTTAAAGGATGCCGGCATCTGCAATTACAGCATCTTCTACTGCAACGATGAGCTGTTCGGCTATTACGAGTGCGAAAAGGGCGTGGCCTACGCCGAAAAGGTACAGGCCGAAAGCCCGGTCGTGGACCGCTGGAATGAGTACATGAAAGACATCCTCGAGCTGGAAATGGACCCCGTGACCGGCGCACAGCCCAAGCTGGAACAGGTGTTCCGGCTGGACTGAATCCCCCTGATTTTCTGAATCGTAACTGACAAAGGCTGCCCGCCTTTCTTCTGCGGGCAGCCTTTGCTTTTTTACTCGAACAATTTTGCAGGGTCAAAACGGCCATTTTCGCCGGAAAATAATTTCAAGTGTAGAATTTTCTCTCTAAAATTTGTGAGAATTGACAAAACAAGCGTAAAACCGTCGAAAATGTATACAACACGACCGCAATAAAGTTCGAATTTTTGGCACAATTCGCAATTCTTTGCGAGAAAGCCGCCCCAAGAGGTGCTATGATAATGTACAGAAAGTTGCACCACGCAAGCAAATCATTTAGGAGGAATGACAATGAAAAAGACATCAAAAATCGTGCTGGCTGTCATTGTCGTCGTAATGCTGGGAATCGGAATTTCCACCTTTTTTAAGGTAAATGGCAGCATCGGCAGTGACAAGATCCAGCTCCGGCTGGCGCACGGTCAGGCGGGCGATTCTGAGATCGGCGGTACGATCGCGTATCTGTCCGATCTGGTCGCAGAGGACGACAGCATGAACATGGAAGTTTCCATCTATCCCAGTGGTGTTCTGGGTTCTGAAACGGCCATGGTCGAGTTGGTGCAGGCCGGTGTTCTGGACATGGCAAAAATCAGCGCGAACACGCTGGGCCAGTTCGATGACCGCTACACCATCTTCTCTCTGCCGTACCTGTTCAAAGGGCAGGAACACTACTACAATGCAATGGCAAACAGTCAGGTCATTCGTGAGCTGTTCAACGCCACGGAGGATGCAGGCTATATCGCAATCGGATATTATTGCAATGGTGCGCGCAACTTCTATCTGAAAGATGATGTGGCAGTTACTTCTCCCGCCGTGCTGAAAGGCAAAAAGATTCGTTCCATGGTCAGTTCCACTTCCATGGATATGATCGAAGCCATGGGCGGTTCTCCTGTTCCAATGTCGTCCAGTGAGACCTACACCTCCCTGCAGCAGGGCATCGTGGACGGTGCAGAGAACACCGAGCTGGCTCTGACCGTTGACAAGCATGAAGAGATCGTTAAGTCCTACACCTACACCGAGCATCAGTACACCCCTGACATTTACATCATCAGCACGAAGGTCTGGAACAAGCTCTCCAAGGAGCAGCAGGACTATCTGCTGGAATGCTTCAGCAAGCTGAATGACAACTTCGTACAGAAGTACAATCAGATGATGGACGATGCCATGACCGAAGCAGAAAGCTACGGCGTTCATGTCTACCGCGACATCGACAAGACTCCGTTCATCGAAGCTGTGCAGCCTATCCATCAGAACTTCCTTGCAAAAGGCGAGTCCTACCAGAAGCTGTACGATGATATCCAGAGCTATGCGGAGGATACAGACAAATGAAAACACTGAATAAGATTTTAAGCTCTGTTCTCGCCTTTCTGGTGGCGGCGATGGTCGTGGTCTGCTGCTGGCAGGTCATTACCCGCTTCGTACTGGGCAACCCCAGCAAATACACCGAAGAGATCCTGCGTTTCGCACTGATTTGGCTGACTATGCTGGGTGCGCCGTATGCCTACGGTGCCAAGCAGCATCTGGCCATCGACCTGCTGGTCAAGGGTTTTGAACCCGCTGGTCAGCACCGCACTCAGATCTTTGTAGAGTTCGTTGTTCTGGCACTGAGTGCTGCGGTCTTTGTGGCAGGCGGCATCGCGGTTACTATGAACGCCCACGGCCAGATTTCGGCAGCCATGAAGCTGCCGATGGAGTGCTACTACGCCTGCATTCCCATCGGCGGTGCGCTGATGATCCTTTACAGCCTGAACAATCTGTATCATCTCTTCCGGGATAAAGACAAGGAGGTCGCTTAAATGGAACTGCAAGCCGCTATCCTTCTGGTGGTCAGCTTCGCGCTGCTGCTGATGTTCAGCGTACCTGTTTCGTACAGCATCGTTGCATCTGCATTTATCACCATCACTGCTTTCCTGACCCCGCAATTCGGTATGTTCGTTTCCGCCCAGAAAGTCATCGCGGGCATTGATAGTCTTTCGCTGATCGCCGTTCCGTTCTTTATCTTAGCCGGTCTGCTGATGAGCAACGGCGGCATCGCGCACCGATTGGTTGACTTAGCCATGCTGGTTCTGCGCCGGGTGCCCGGTGCGCTGGCTCTGACCAACGCCGCTGGCAACGCAATGTTCGGTTCTATTTCTGGTTCTGGCATCGCAGCAGCTACCGCTATCGGTGGTGTCATGCTCCCCATGGAAAAAGAGGAAGGCTATGACGAAGGTTTCTCCGCTGCCATGAATGTGGCCACCGCTCCGGTCGGCCAGCTGATTCCCCCTACTACCGCATTTATCGTCTACTCCACCGCAAGTGGCGGCACTTCCGTTGCAACCCTGTTTATGGCTGGATGGATTCCCGGTCTGCTCTGGACTGCCGCCTGCATGGTCGTTGGTTATTTCATCGCAAAGAAATACGGCTATGTCCGTAAGGGCGACAAGGCTCAGAAGCTGAGCGTCAGCGAGACCTTGAACACCATCTGGCGCGCCATCCCCAGCCTGCTGCTCATCGTCATTATCATCGGCGGCATCCTGTCCGGTGTGTTCAGCCCCACGGAGGCTTCCGCTGTGGCTGTTGCCTACGCCTTCATCCTGTCGGTGTTCGTCTATAAGTCCATTGACCTGAAGGATATGCCCCGTATTCTGGTGCAGACCGCAAACATGACCACCGTTGTCATGCTGATCATCGGTGCATCCTCCGTCCTGAGCTTTGTTCTGAGCTTCACCGGCCTGCCTGCTGCCATCAGTAAAATGGTTCTGGGCATCTCCGACAACAAGTACGTCCTGCTGCTCATCCTGAACATCTTCCTGCTGATTGTCGGCACCTTCATGGATATGGCACCGGCTCTGCTAATCTTCACCCCGATCTTCCTGCCCATCGTCCGCACCTTCGGCATGAGCGATGTGCAGTTCGGTGTCATGATGGTCATGAATCTGGCTGTTGGCACCATCACTCCTCCCGTTGGCAATGTCCTGTTTGTGGGCTGTTCTCTGGCAAAGCAGCGTCTGGAAAATGTGATGAAGAGTCTGGTTCCGTTCTTTGTAGCGATCTTCATCTCCCTGATGCTGGTCACTTACATCCCCGCTCTGAGCGAGTGGCTGCCTACCACGCTGGGACTGATGTAAAGCCCCCCTGTGTGAGTGCTTGCCAAACCTGAACAGATATGACATAATCAAGGCAAAGGTTCCTGCGGTAAATGCCGCAGGATACCGCCTGTTCAGGAGAAAAGGAGCCGTTCATGGAAACAACATGGCTGCACAGTATGGTTCAGGGCGATGCGACCCAATATTACCGCAAACAAAACGGTATTATGGTGGAACACATGGTTCGTCCGGCAAACTTTGATATGCGTTACAACCACTTCCATCAGGAATACGAAATTTATCTTCTGCTCCGTGGGCAGCGTCAGATTTTCTTTGAGAACCGCGCCTATGAAGCTCATGCCGGAAACCTGATCCTTGTGGACAGCGGCCAGATTCATATGTCCCATTCCATCGTAGGCGACCCGGAATCGGAGTACGAGCGTGTGATCCTCTATGTGGACCGGGACATTGTGGAAAAAGTCGATCAGATGTTCCCGGAACTGAAGATCGGTGCGTTCTTCCATAAACATTATGGCATTTATGAGCTGACCCGGCAGCAGACAGCGGATACCAGTAAACTGTTTCTGCAGATCATGGAGGAACTGGACAAAGCAGAACCAATGAGCCAGACGGCTATTCTTGCCAAATTGATCCTGGGGTTCATCCATTTCCGGCGCGGAAATCAGCAGATTCCCTGTCTGAGCGATGTGCAGGAAGGAAAGGACAGCAGTGGAAAGTTTGATGCAGTCTACCAAATCTCAGACTACATTTCCGATCACTTTCAGGAAACGCTCTCGCTGGACAGCCTTGCCGAGCAGTTTTATATCAGCAAGTATTATCTCAGCCGTTCCTTCCATGAAGTGACTGGCTTCGGCATCAACGAATACATCAACATCCTGCGGGTAAAAAAGGCGCAGAGCCTGTTAGAAACAACAACACTTTCGGTTTCCGAGATCGCAAGCCGTACCGGGTTTGAAAGCATCACCTATCTGGGGCGCGTGTTCAAAAAATATCAACACGTTACACCAGCACAGTATCGAAAATCGCTTACTTCAACCGCTGAGAAAAACAACACAAATAAATGAGGTGTTTCTTGTGGCAAACGAAATCAAAAAAGAACTGATTCAGAAAAAGCTGGATCTTGTTATCCAGAAGCTGATGCACCTTGGTGCCCCCGAAAACGAGGACACCTTGAAAGAGGGCGGCGAGGCCATCGGCTTTTTCAGCCGTGACTTCGGCATCAAGGAGTGGGACTGGCCGCAGGGCATTGGCCTGTACGGACTGCTCAAAATCGCCAAGATGCAGGATTCAGAGGAATACCGTACCTTCCTGTATGACTGGTTCAAGGAGAACATTGCGCAGGGTCTGCCTTCCCGCAACATCAACACGACCACGCCGCTGCTGACTTTGTGCGAGCTGAATGAAACTTACAACGACCCTGAATTTGAAGCTCTGTGTGTGGACTGGGCAAAGTGGCTGATGGAGTGCATCCCGCGTACCCGTGAGGGCGGCTTTCAGCACGTCACCAGTGCCAACGGCGACCGTCAGGGCGTTCGTCTGAACGAGAGCGAGATGTGGATCGACACCCTGTTTATGACCGTCTTGTTCCTCAATCGGATGGGCCAGAAGTACGGCAAGCAGGAGTGGATCGACGAATCCATTAAGCAGGTGCTGATGCACATCAAGTATCTGTACGATACCCACACCGGTCTGTTCTTCCACGGCTGGTCGTTCAATCGGATGGACAACTTTGGCGGCGTGTTCTGGTGCCGCGGCAACAGCTGGTTCACACTGGGTATTCTGGACTATCTGGATATGTTTAAGGGTACGCTGAATCAGGGCGTCAAGACATTCATTCTGGATACCTACAAAGCACAGGTGCGCGCACTGCGTGACCTTCAGGGTGAGGACGGCCTTTGGCATACGGTTCTGGATGACCCCACCAGCTACGAAGAAACTTCCGGCTCTGCTGCTATCACCGCTGGCATCCTGAAGGGCATCCGCATGGGGATTCTGGATGATTCCTACCTGCCTTGCGCCAAGAAAGCCATCCGTGCAATCCTCAAGAACATCGACACCGATGGTACGGTGCTGAAAGTATCCGGCGGTACGGGTATGGGCTACGACCGCGACCACTATAAAAACATCCTGATTGCTCCCATGGCATACGGCCAGTCGCTGACCATCCTTGCGCTGGTGGAAGCTCTGGAAACCTTTGAATGATTTTTGTGAACTTTAAGGAGGACTACTATTATGGCTATCTGCACTCCCAAATCCTTTGACCTGACCGGCAAGGTCGCACTCATCACCGGTGCATCCTACGGCATTGGCATGGCGATTGCAAAGGCACTGGCTGCGAATGGCGCGACCATCGTGTTCAATGACATCAAGCAGGAGCTGGTCGATAAGGGCATCGCTGCCTACGAGGAAGCTGGCATCAAGGCTTACGGCTATGTTTGCGATGTGACCGATGAGGACGCTGTCAACGCTATGGTTGCGAAGATCACCGAGGAAGTCGGCCACATCAACATTCTGGTCAACAACGCCGGTATCATCAAGCGCATCCCCATGACCGA
>ERZ870052.834-NODE-834-length-11521-cov-3.728067_pt1 | contig 11521 bp, 8 predicted proteins | sample MGYA00520889_ERZ870052 | MGnify/ENA primary metagenome ERZ870052 (study PRJEB32232, sample SAMN07284988) | human gut metagenome | biome: human-associated habitat; material: feces | host: Homo sapiens | place: Tanzania | collected 2014-08-14 ...
AGGGACCATTGTGCTGCCGTGGTTGCGACGGCAAGATAAGACTGTCAGCAAGTAGACGATCTATAAGGGAGCTTGCAATGAAGACCATCTACGAGAGTGAGTCCACGCCCAAGAAGGACGGGTTCTACATGCCCGGCGAGTATGAGGAGCAGGAGCGCACTTGGATTCTGTGGCCGCACCGTTCCGATGTGTGGCGCTGCGGCGCTAAGCCGGCACAGAAGGTCTTCACCGAGATTATCAAGACCGTTGCACGCTTCCAGCCCATCACCGTGGGCGTCAACGCCGACGACTTCCCTGCGGTGTGTGAGATCTTCGATGGCGTTGAGAACGTGCGCGTTATCCACATGGAGTACAACGACAGCTGGATCCGTGACCCCGGCCCGGCGTTCCTCGTCAACGATAAGGGTGACGTTGCGCTCTCGCATTTCCACTTTAACGCCTACGGCGGTTTCATCGACGGCCTGTACTTCCCGTGGGACAAGGACGCTTCCATTGGCCTGCAGGTGGCGCAGCTCGAGCAGGTCGACCGCTATCGTCCCGAGGACTACATCCTCGAGGGCGGTTCGTTCAACTGTGACGGCCAGGGCACCGTCGTGACTACCGAGATGTGTCTGCTCAACGAGGACCGCAACCCGCAGTACACCAAGGAGCAAATCGAGGAGAAGCTCGCCCAGTATCTTGGCATCGAGAAAGTCATCTGGATCAAGGACGGCATCGATCCGTACGAGACCAACGGTCATGTCGATGACGTCGCGTGTTTCAGTGCCCCCGGTGAGGTTTGCTGCATGTGGACCGACGATTCCAACCATAAGTTTTACAAGGAGTGCCAGGAAGCATACAAGACGCTCTCCGAGGCGACGGACGCCAAGGGCCGCAAGCTCAAGGTTCACAAGGTGATCATGCCCGCAACCTCCGTCTATATGACCGAGGAGGAGGCCAGCACGATCGATCCTGTCGAGGGTGTGTTGCCCCGTACCCCTGAGGACGCTTTCGAGCCAAGCTACCTCAACTTCCTGCCCATCAACGGAGCAGTGCTCGTGCCGCAGTTTGGCGATCCCAACGATGCCCAGGCGCTCAAGGACATCCAGGCTGCCTATCCGGATCGCGAGGTCATCGGCATCATGACGCGCGAAGTTATCTATGGCGGCGGCAACATCCACTGCATTACTCAGCAGCAGCCCAAGGCGCGTTGCAAGTAGTAGCTCCTTGGTGAACAGGGTTTGATTATCCGTACATGAAAGTCCGCCGGCTTCTATGGCCGGCGGGCTTTTTGCACATAGGTGACGGTTATCACGGCGCTGCATCTCCAATGTCTCGATCTGTAACATCTAGCTGGCAAAAACGTCTCTACCTGTTACAGATTGAGACAAACTGTCGCGCCGGGTCGAAATATCTCAATCTGTAACATCTGAGCTCGATTTTGCTGAGTACTTGTTACAGATTGAGACAAACTGCCGGAGCGGACCGTTCCCCTTCCGAACCACCACAAAGGTGCCTGTCCCCTTCGTGGCGGTTTCAGCTGAACGGCGGGGGTCTTGCTGCGGCCTTGCGAGTTCACAATCTGGGGAAACCGAACCAGATTGGGGGCTTGTATGATCGATTCGAAGGGAAACGTGCGACCCGAGGGCATGTTTAACAGGGCGCGTCTGGCCCCCGAAGCTCAGCGCGCATACGATACGCTGCTCGAGTGCGTGCTCAATGGACAGAAGGGCTGCGAGGTTTCGGCGCATGCGGGCATGGATACGGTCAAGGCGCTGGTAGAGCTTATGCGTTGCGACTGTCCCGAGCTCATCCATCTCCTGGGCGGTGTGCACTACTGCCGCCACGGTGAAAAAGTCCTGCTTGTGCCAAATTACGCCAAGGGATACAAGCAGTCGGTCACTCGGCTCTATACGAATCTTGCCAAGATGGAGCGTGCTGCTGAGCCACTTCTTCAGGCAGCGCCGGCGGGAGTATCGGCGTTCGACCGTGTTTTGGCAATCCACGATGCCTATCTTGCACGGTACCGATTCCAGAACGGTCGCCCGTATTCGCATTCGGCGGACGGTCCGCTGCTTAAACACCGTGCCGTGTGTGAGGGGTGGGCAAAAGGCTTTAAGTATCTGCTGGACCGTGCTGGTATTGACTGCGTCTATGCTTGGGGTCGCCGCCTCGCCAGTGATCCAACGGGGCATGCCTGGTGTGTCGTGAACCTGGGGGAGCACGGTCGTCCGGCATGGTACATCATCGACCCCACGCGCGATGGGCGGGACGGAATGCTGCCCATGCACAGTGCTTTTGGCATGAGCGAGGCGGCATACGACTACGCTACCGAGCGCTCGTCGGGGCAATGGGTTCCGGTTGCCCCGCGTGACCTGGGTTTTTACGGGCTCACAGGACGATTTGTGGCAACCGTTGACGACGCCGTCCCTATTGCACGCGGTGCGGGATTTCCCCAGCGAGGAATCGAGATCCAGCTCCCTAAGTTTCCGGATGAGAAGAGCTTTGATGCAGCACACTCGGCGGTGTGCGATCGTCTGACGTCGACGTTTGCCTGCGGTGTCGAGTGCTGTACCGACCGCTCACGCCGCGTGATTCGTATTGATGCGCTTAAGGCTCGTCGGAAGTTGGGGGCTGCCAGCTAGGGGTTAGAGGAGCCAAGAGGACTGATCGTCTGTGTGCTCCTGGAAGAAAGAATTTGCCTCGGCGGCGTCGATGACGCGCTGGCGCTGCTCTTCGAAACGGCCTCCGCAAATCGATCCGACTATTGTGACATACCCGCTCTGATCACCTGCTCCATCGTGGCGCAAGAACCAAATGCGCGCCCGTTCATCTCCGCTCTCGCCGGCAAGGTAGAACATGACTTGGCTAAACGGCGTGCTGTCAAAATCCATGGCGTTGTAGAGGGCCTCTACGGTATCGATGGCTTTTTGCGCAAAAGTGTCGTCGACGGTAAGGTCGAGGGATACCAAGAGTTCGGTGTCGTCATAAGCGCTCGTGCCAATCGTGGCCGAGGGGAACGCGGCCTTGATGGCGTGGCGCGCTTCGTCGACTTCGGCCTCGAGCGACCTCGGGGCACTTGAAAGAGCAAGGTCCATGCGGCCGCAATAGTCGACGTGCATGGAGGGCAGGTCGGTGGTGGCAACAACGGCTGCTAGGTCTGCCAGGTATTTGTTTGAGGTATCGAGCGGTTTGCCCGTGGCGCACGAAATATCAAAGGTGAGCTGCGTCGAGGCGGCGCTTACCCACGTGCGCATGATGGGAATGCCTCCCACACCGAGGTAAACCCAAGCGCCACCAGCATTGGCGGCTGCCTGTGTCACTGCGTTCATTCCCGCTTTGCCGTTGACATCACCGTCGCTTACCCGCACCGCCGCCGCACCCGTCGAGGTCTTGGCGGCTTCGACGGCCGGTGATCTGAGTACGTGTCTCTGTAAGCCGCAGAAGACTTCGATAGAGGGGTTGGCGCAGATAAGGCCCGCTGCCGTTTCTCCCAGATCGAGCCCCTGGATCTGTGCGACGATGCCTTTGCCGTCGCTGGTGTCGCCGAGTGCATAGGGAGCGCCAAGGGTATCCAAGCGTGCCGCGAGGGCTTCAAGGGCATCAACGCGCTCTCCGCGAGAAAGCGTATCGTAACTCGTAAAGGAAACGAGGGTGCCGCTATCCTCGAGGACGCTTTGCTTGACCTGGTTGGCGCCCGTAAAATCGCTGTCGATCCACGTGGCCTGCGGAACCAGACTGTCGCGGAAGCTCGTGCGATAGCTTTCGGAGAGCAACGCTTTAGCAAGCACCTTGCAGAGACTCTGGGACGGCGCGAGGGAATTTGCCGTAAAGGCGTAACGACCCTTGCCGAGCGACGCGGTCGAGACTGTGTTCCACGAAGATCCGCCAACGTCGAAAGCAAGAACGCCTTGGTCGAGCCAGTCGTTGCAGCTCTCTTTGAGGCGCTTATTTGCACTGTCGGTCAGGGTGAGCTCAAGATACGCATAGCGATCGGGATTTGCGCAGGTATCGGGTTCCAGGCCTTCGACCTTGCCCATCTTGACCGTGATGTCTTTGATTTCCGTTCGATAGATGTGCTCGTAGGATAACTGGCCGTTGCCTTCCGAATCGATGTAGGCAAGGTAGAGCTCGAGCGGACGGGACAGCAATTCCACCACGTCGTTGCGGTATATGCTTGCCGTGTCGCTCGGTTCGCTCGATGAGGATGTTTGGGACGAATTGGCGTCGCCGTCACCCCCGTTAAGCTCGTCGGGAACATCAAAGGCGCCGGCGGAAAAGGCGACGCAGATGCCGTCCATGCTTTCGATGGTCGAGGCTTTGCCCAGGCCGGCAACATCCAGACGCGCCTGGATCAGCTCGACGCTTTCGCGCAGCTGGCCTGCGGAGAGCGCCGTGGTGGGATAGAGGACGAGCTGGTCGTTTTCTTGCGATGTGCCGAGAGCACCCGTTGCAAATGCAATGGCCACGGCGATGGCGGCCACCACTGCCACCGCGCAGAGGCAGGAGGCAATGGTCGCCAAGCGCTTCTTGTGGAAGGGGCTTTTGGAGTGGGGAGTGCTCTCCTCGGCGGGCGAGGTAGCCTCCGGCGCGTCGTTCGTCAGCGACTTGCCGTTCTCGTCGATCCCCAGGCGCTCGGCCAAGCGAATGACATCAAAGCGGCCTCCGATTTTGCCGATGCCCGGCTCGGTGCAGCGGGCAATGAGTTCGTCGAGGGTGCGGTCATCGTCATCGACACAATGGGTACCGTCGAGATGAATGGCCCCGTTGTTTTTGAGTTCAAAGAGCTCCTGCAGCTCAGCGGCATTTAGGCCGCCCGAGCTCTGCGCGCAGATAGTTCGAATCTGGGCCTCGTGCGGCCACACTCCGCAACGAAGGTAATACAAAAGGCATCCGATGGAGTAGCAGTCGGCGTGGCTTGTGTTGCGCCATTGGCGCACCTCGCTTTGACGCTGGTCGAAGATCTCGGGCGCGCCGATAAACGGCGTGCTCAGACGTTCGCTGCCATCGGCCGCCGTCACGTCGGGGTCGTCGTTTTGGGCGCTTTGCCCAAAGTCGATGAGCATGACGCGCTCAATGCGCTGGCCATCCTTGTCCAGCATAAAGCGCAGATTATGGGACGAAAGGTCGCGGTGCGAGACGGTCGTGAGATAGCGAGCGTCTTCGCGCGAAACGACCGTGCAGCAAAGCAGGGCCGTGACAATGGAGCGTGCCGTGTCGAGGATGTCGGTGGCGCCGACCTCGCCGTGCGCATCGCTCATGATCTCGCGCAGCTCGACAATGTCGACGCCCTCGACATATTCCATGGCAAGAGCGGGGTAGCGTACCTCGCCGCGGGGCGTCTTTTTAATGCGCCAGCCCAGGGCGTAGGCGACGGGCGCATGTCCTTGCGCCCCGTCCATGCTGCGAAGCGTCTCGTACTCCTGGCGCAGTTTGTACCAGTCGGCTTTATAGGCCTCGTTGGATTCGAGCGCTTCTTTGTGAGGGGCGGCACAGCCATGTCGCATGACCTTGACGGCAAGCTTGGTGCTAGGAGCGGATGCGTCTGCGGCGCTGTTGGCGTGCGAATCGGAGACAGTGTCGATAAACCAAAGGTCGGCGCTTGCGCCCGAGGGCTCGCCGCTCGGTCGCATTGCAATGCCCGCTTGGGTGGCGGGCAGCTCGGCGAGCGGATTGCCCTGGACGATTCCATTGAGCGCTTCCGCGCAAAAGATGTTTTCCATGTTCGCCCCCTCGCTTGGTGCCCTGCACCGATCGAGGTGCGTTCCGGTCATTTAAGTATAGCTGGCAACTAAAAACGGACGCACCACAACGCCCTTCAATAGCTGCTGTTCAGCTGAACGGCGTGCAGGGGAGGAGGGCGCCGCTGCCGATAGGATGGCCTCAATATTCCCAACCGTAAGGAGGAGGCTATGGCTACCGGCTGGATAGCAAATCTGGTTGCCGTGCTCGACCAGGACAGTGTGCCCTCGCGCCGTGGTGAGGCGGGAGCCCAGGATGACATCGATGTGCTTTTGGGCATCGCTTCGACTGAGTTTACCGCCGAGGTCGATTATCTCGACTACCTGGCAACGCTTCGTATTGGTCTCGTAGAAACAGGGGATGGTGAGAGCGTAAGCGTGTGCATCGACTGCCTGCTCGATGCGGACAAGAGGTCCGCCTGCGAAAAGGCCATTACGTCGCGTGGCATGACATTTGCGCGTGAGGGGGTCGACGTTCGCGTCGATTTTGCCCTGGACGACTTTTTTGAGCTAAAGGCTCAGTGTTGCGGTGTATCCGACGCGGCGGACTTGGTCCGCGCTGTGGGGCTTGTCGTGCAGTCTCTCGGCGAAGTCCTCGAGGAGATGGATGAGCTTTGGGATCCTTTTGAGGGTCCTTATGAGTTCGTGGATGACGATGCACTTCCAGAGGAAATTCTTCACCCCGAACACGCTGCTATTTTCCTCGATGATTCGTCGTCCAAGGCAGATGACGGCAAGGGCGGTGGACTTGATGAATTACTCGGTTAATCCCGTGCGGCCTCAGGTATCCGCCAGCCGCATTCTGGCGGCGGGGTGGTTCTATGCGTTGAGCGTTGTGCTGTTCGCCCTGGATATTGCTCACGCTTCGCTCTTTTTGGGGAGTAGCTGGCTCAATAACCCTCCAACCGATCTCGATTTTTATGGGTGGGGCTTTATTGTCTTTATCGGTCTGTGCTTTGTGGGGTTCTATTATGTTCGCGACCTGACGCCTGCGATTGATGTGGAGGGAGATCCGCTGCGTTTTAGCCGCGAGGGCAGTGCTCGGCACTTTGCACTGACGGGTTTAGTGCTGGCCATGCCGCTTGTGCTGTTCGAGCCCGGCGACCCGCTCTACATGTTTAGCGCCGGTCTTATGGTTGTCCAGGGCATGGTCGATGCCCTCCTGGTTCGCGATGTGCGCCAGGCGATTCCCCACGCCAAGCGGCCTACGGTGTTGTTGAGGGCAATGCTGATTGTTGCTGCCTGCTATGGTCTGGCGGCTTTGCTGGGCTTTGAGCTGGTTGCGCTCTTGCTGCGCGTTGCCGTGGCGGTCTTGGCTCCCGTTGCCGAGGGGCTTCCCTTGGAGCTCTGCGATCTGGGAGACGAGACGCTGCGCTGCGAGGCGCACGAGCTCAACCGCGAGCTGCGTCGTGTAACGTGGGCGTGCGGAGGCCTGCTGGCATTGATGCTAGCGGATATGCTGCTGGGCGTGAGTGAGATGGCGTGGGTGCTGGGGCTTGTTTGTGTTCTGGCAGTGGTTTATGTGTCGCTGGGCCGCTTTACCCTTGCCTTGCACGTTCGCACGCTGCTGGCAGTGGTGGTCGGCGTCGTCTTGGGATTTGTCGTGCGTGACACGATGGGGACGGCATGGCTTGCCTGCACGGTTGTCGTGCTCGTTGGGCTGTCGGTGGTTCCGGTTGATCAGACGGCACCGGGCTTGGTCGCGTTTTTAGGGTTCGTGGCGCTTGCGTTTTGGTTGGAACGCGACATCGAAATACGAATGGTTATCGAGGTCTTTGTCCCGCTCATCCTCGTGCTGATGTATTACTGGCAGCGCGTCGCGGAACGTGAACATGTTGACGGTCGTCGCATCCGACTTTTCTTTAGGTAACCGTGGGAGGCGGGGTGGAAGATAATTCCGTCCCGCCTTTATGCTCCCGAGAGCAGCAGAAAATAATTGCGATCGGACCCGCGCAGGCAGATGCGCGTTCCCGGTGCGACATCGACGGTCTCGCCGCTTTCGATAAGCTCGCCGTCGCAGTTTGCGCCGTTTCGGTTGAACACTTCAAGCTGCCAGGCGGCATGCGCGTCGTCCCAAGAGAGCTTGACCGCTTGTCGCGAAATAGCGGGATCGTCGAGTACGGTGGTGCCGGTGCCGACATCCTGCGTCTGCGAGGGCCGGGGGCTCCGGCCGAAGAGCCAGGCGGTCGATTTGGGAATGCGAACCATGTTGTGGGTGCTGCAGGTTTGAGGGCTGTAGGTGCCGCCGACACCTGCGGGGCAGCTTGCGATGGTGACGGCGATGGCGATGGCTTCGGGCTCGCGGCGTGTACCGGATCGATCCGCGCCGGGAGTGTCGCCAGCAGCCCAAACCGTGCCGATATCGGCCTGAAGCGAGGAGGCTCCCAGCCCGGCGCGTTCAAGGTGGGCGCCATAGACAAGGGCGTAGAGGATGCCGGCCATGAGGGAGCCGAGGGATTCGCGCGCCAAAAGCGTTGGCGCGCACGCGTCGTAAAGCGCAGCGAGCTCTCCGGTGGCGGGCGCATCGCCTAGGTCCCCATCAAGGCGCTCGACGATGACGTCAACGGCGTCCTGAATGCGTGCCAGGCGCTCCTCATCGTCCAATCCTTTGGCACAATCGAGCAGCCAATCTGCGAGGAGCAGTCCTGCTACAAGCCATTTGTCCCGTGCATCGGACGCAAGCAGGGTACGGCGGGCGTCATCGGAGGTGTTTCCCTGGGTAAAGCCCCAAAGCCACGTTCCCGATACAGGCACCGTTTCTTTGATGTTAAAGCCACTCGCTGGTCCTTCAGCTGCGCGAACATCGAGCAAGAGGGACGCAGCGTCCTGGAGGTTCTCCATGATCAAGCGCTTGGCGTTGTATTTGACCGCCTCGCTTTCGGGGTGCTTTGAGCGCGAGGAAAGGCTGTCGGCCTTTTTGGGCAGCGTCGGCACGGGTGGTTTTTCGGCATCGGAGGGCACTGCTCGCGGGGCTACAAGCGGAAGCTCGGAATCGGCCTCGGCCATGCCCTGCACACCCATCGCCTGCGCGATTCGGTTGCAGGTGCGATCGAAACTGCGGCTCTTCTCGAGGGGGAGGAACTGATACCAGTACTTTTTATCGGTATAGAGCTCGACCTTGGGGTGGTCGAGGATGGTCTTGCCCAGGCGCTCTTTAACGCGCTCCTGCATGTCACGGCAGATGTCGAGCACCAGGTCTCGCTCAGATTCGAGGATGGCGTACTGCAGGTAGAGCTGTGAAAGCTCGCGTTGCACATGCGCATAGAGATCGTCGGTCGCATCTGGCGCTTCGGCCTCGGCGGAAGCGCCGCCGTGGTCGAGCAGGAGCAAGCTGGCGCCGCGTGCGTTGGAAAGCGCGCGCTTTGCTGTGGTGCTGGAACCGGGTTTTTGGACAGGCAACAGCGTGCGCTTAAGCGCGATGCGTCGGTCCTTTTCTGTCCAGTTGCTGCTAAACAGCGCATAGAAAAAGCGATATTGAGCTGCCGTGAGCCCATCGGCAGATTTGGACGTGGGGCAGATTGCCCGCCTGGCGGTCTCGCCTTCGGGCCAGGTAGGGCTCACGCTTAGGCGGATGCGGTCGTAGCCTCCGGTGTGTGCGCACCAGCTGGCAAACGGAAGCGTGCAGGCGCTGTCGAGTGCGCGGAACACGGCGTCAAAATCGTTTTGTTGGGTTGTGGCGGCCTTTGCCATATGGCTCATCCCCTTGCGTCGCTGCAGCGTGCGTGCGGTACTCAAGTTTCCCCCTAGGATAGCCCAAAAGTGCGGCGGAAGCTCCGTTCCATCGGTTCAGCTGAGCAGTGCGCGAAGCGCCGTGTGAGCGGCTCGGTATGCTTGCCGCGTCGATATCCAATGAGAAAGGAGAATCCACGATGACCGAGGTCAATCCTGTGCTGGTGCGCTATCGCCGTGACCGTGCAAATGCCTTTGAGCAGCCGGGCGTTCCTGGTGTGCTGGATCACCTGGCCGGTGCGCGCGAGATGATCGGCGGGCTGCTGAATCTGAACCCAACACCGCCAAAGCCAGCATTGAGCGAGCCTGTCGAGCTCATCTACGACGGCGGAAAGACAAAACAGACGCTTGTTTATCGCGCGAACGGATATGTCTGCAAGGTTGCGCTTACGCCCGACGCTGAGGACAGGCTTCGTAACGAATATGCGCTCCTGGGCGGCCCGTTTAAAGGCTATGAGATGTTTCCGCAGGTAGATGGCATGGCCTATGTGGACGACCGCCGTATTGGCGGCAAGCACCTTTGCCTGCGCGAGCGCTTTGTCGAGGGTGAGGACGTCCTTACCCATGTTGAGCGCCGTGCCAGCGAAGGTTGGCCGCTTTCCTCCCGCGAGCTTTTTGCGCTCGTACTCGGCATGTTCGATGCCATGGCCGTGGTTTGCCGCACCGGCTACATACATCGCGACCCACACCCGGGCAACTGGATCGTTACGCCCGACGGGCACGTGGTGCTCATCGATTTTGGCCTGTGTGCCTCGGTGGCGGAATGTGCCGGCCCGCTGATGGGCGAGCGCGTTATTTCTCGTGGATACGAGGCGCCTGAGCTGCGCAATCTCGGGGTGGCTTCGCCGGCGAGCGATGTGTACAGCACGGCAAAGGTGATCGCCAAGTTCATGTTTGGCACGCGCGATGTCCGGGCTCTGCCGCGAACCGTTCCCTTTGCCGATTTCCTGCGCCGTGCGATGGCGCAAAAGCCCACTTCCCGGTTTACGGACGCCTATGAAGCGCGTGCCGCACTCATGGCGTCGTATCGCTCGTAGGCGTGACGCGCCTTGGCAGCCAACAGCCTGCGATTCAGCTGAACGGTTGTCCCAGAAAGCGGTGTCCGTCAACCCATAATGCAATGCCAACAGGAGGCCAAAACGGCCTCAAGAGAGAAAGGAACCCTCTTATGACCAGCAACTATAGTGTCAGCGACTTGGACGATATCATCCAGACGGAAGTCCTTCGCGCCGATGGCCGCGATGGCATCGAGGCTCGTTTTCTGGATGCGTTTGGCGGCGGTGGTCTGTCCGAGACGCGTCGCGGCGTCATCATCGTTGCCGACCGCTCCTGGTCCGTCAATAGGGTCATGAAGGCCATCAATGCGGGTCTGCACAACCTTTGCAAGGACATCGCCAAAGACCCGCTTACGGCAGGAACCGTCGACGTGGCCCTTGTGTCCTTTGGTACCGATGTCACGGTTCACAACCTTCGTAACGGCGGCAGTGTTGAGCGCGCCGACTACAAGCGCGACATCGATGACATCTTTGTCCCGGCGGGCAAGGTATCTGGCGATCTTGAGCTAAAGGCCGGCGGTCTCACCAGCCTTAATCAGGCACTTCTGACCGCCTGCGAACTCGAAGGCGAGTACGCGCATCGCGTTAAGAAGAAAACGCTCAAGGCGCCCTACAAGACGGTTGTGGTCCTGCTGACCGACGGACACGATGAGCCGGGGGGCGATGTGTCTGCAGCCGCCGATTGCATCAGCAAACTGGTGGAGTCCGGCAAAGTGCTGTTCCTGCCGTTTGGCTACGGCGACTATTCCGAGGACGAGTTCGCCCAGCTCTGCCGTGCCGACGGTATGTGGTTCAAACTTTCGGACGACAAAGGCAAGGCTATCACCGACGCCTTTAAGCTGATCGGCGCCAGCATGCGTGTCATGTCCGAGCCCGGTGCCGCAGGTTCGGAGCGCCAGGTCTTTGAGGAGTGCCTGAAAACGCGTCCGGATGTTCAGGTTCAGGTCTGCACGCTCGACGAGTTTGTCCGTGGCAATCAATAGGAGGTCAGCAATGTCTTTTGGTAAGGAATTGGGC
>ERZ870052.837-NODE-837-length-11509-cov-6.111791_pt1 | contig 11509 bp, 8 predicted proteins | sample MGYA00520889_ERZ870052 | MGnify/ENA primary metagenome ERZ870052 (study PRJEB32232, sample SAMN07284988) | human gut metagenome | biome: human-associated habitat; material: feces | host: Homo sapiens | place: Tanzania | collected 2014-08-14 ...
TCCACTTACTATGCTATGCCTGTTGATACCTGGCAATCGTCTCTTTCAATATCTGTGTATTAACCGGTTTCGCAATATGGGCATTCATGCCGGCATCCAGACTTGCCTGGACATCTTCCTGAAATGCATTCGCTGTCATTGCAATAATCGGAATACCTGCCTTTTCTTTATCTGCGAACTGACGGATCTGTTTTGTTGCCTGATATCCATCCATCTTCGGCATCTGAATATCCATAAGAATCAGATCATAAGTTCCTGCCGGCATCTGATCGATCTGATCCACGCACTGGACACCATCCCAAACCCGGTCGATCAGCAATCCTTCCTTTTCTAAGACAGTCATTGTAATCTCTGCATTCAGATCGTTATCTTCTGCAAGCAGAATTCGTTTTCCTTTTAATATTTTTTCAGACACATCTTGTTTCAGATTTGATTTCTTTTCCTCGCAAATCTCATCTGCAATTCTGTGCTGAAGAATCACTGTGAAACAGCTTCCCTTGCCTGGTTCACTTTCCACTTCGATTGTTCCGCCCATCATATCAATCATTCGCTTCACAATCGACATCCCAAGTCCTGTTCCGCTGACTTTTCCGATTGTCGTGTTGCGTTCACGGCTGAAAGAATCAAACATGAGCGGAATGTAATCCTTGCTCATACCGATACCGGTATCTGCCACTTCTGTTTTGATCTTTACATATCCTTCTTTATCTCCCGGAAGCTCCTGTACTTTGATCGTCACAGTTCCACCATCCGGAGTATATTTGAGTGCGTTGCTCACAAGATTGCTCAGGATTTCTCTGATTTTTGTTCCGTCACACACAACCTTCCTGTGCGTCACATGCATTTCGCTCTTGATCTGTATATTTTTTTCTTTTGCAGCTGATGCAAACACGCTATCAACTTCTTCTAATATATCACCCATTCTTTCAACGTTCTCATCAATCTCCATCTTACCACTCTCAATGCGGGCCATATCAAGAACATTGTTGATAATAGATAACAAGAGCTTTCCTGACAACTCTATTTTCTTCTGATAATCCAACAGCTTCGGATCTGTCAGACCTTCCTTCATTAACTGATTATATCCAAGGATGACATTCATTGGTGTGCGGATATCATGCGACATATTATTCAGGAAGTTTGTCTTGGCTTTGTTTGCATTCTCGGCCTTTTCTGCTTCAATCCGCAGTTTTTCATTCAGCTCCCGTGTGTCTTCCGCTGCCTTCTTTGCAACATTCTCTGCCCTTCTGGACTCTCGCAAAAGACCAAGGATCATCAAGAGCACGATTGCAATTGCGGCAAGACAAATGAGCGAAACCGCCCTCAGATTATCTTTTATAAAATCTGCAAATGTAACTTTTTCGGATTCCTTTGCATACATGGAGATCGAACCTGTAAGCAGGTTTTCCGGCATAACCTTCAAGGTTTTATTCAAGACTGATAAAAGATACTTATTCCCGCTGTTGACTGCAAAGCATGCCTGCTCCGGATTCGAAAGCGGAACATTATAAAACTTATATTTACTGTTATATTCCTCTGTACTGCCGGATCTGGAGATCAGGAAATCTGCCTCTCCTTTATCTACCAGTTCCGCTGCTGCAGCATTAGAATCACACTCAATGATCTCCCACTGCGGATAATAATATTCAATATGTTTCTTTATAGAGTAGGCATTTTTATCAAGCGCAACACGATTGGACTCATTTTCATTGAAAGGATGCTGATTGGTAACAGCTGACAGATTATATGTCCAGGTTGTATCTGTACATGCAAACTGATATTCTTCCGCTATATTCAGCTGCTGATTAAAATGAAAGATCATATCGATTTCATTCTCCTGCAATGCCTGGATCAGTTCCTTCTGATCGTCATATCCGACCAGTTGGAATTGCAGTTCATAATTTCCCAGACAGTCCGCAGCATATTGTATATAATCCGAGATTGCCCCGCTAAGCTCGCCACTTGACAGATTCATCGTACTGACTCCGGGATCTCCATTCAGGAATCCCATCCGGATCGCACCATGTTCTTCCAGCCATTCCTTTTCTTCTTTTGAGATGACCGGTGCATAATTTATCGAAAAATATCTCTTATACAGCTCTGCACTATAAAATGGCCGGTCTTCTTCCAATGCATGCATGGCACTGTCCAGTTCTTCTTTAATATCCTTACGTTCCTTATTGATTGCAAAATAGATATCTGATTTTCCAATACAACTGACGGTGGATATTCCCTGTCCTGCCCATATGGATTCTTCGAGTGAGACAAAGCAGTCGATTTCATGACTGGCCATCTTTTTCTCTAGGTCTGTATTTCCGCTTACATTTACATGTTCTGTTTCCAGTCCGTATTTTTGTTCCCATTCCGTCAACATTTTTTCCGGCTGGCTTCCTTTTAAAACACCGACTTTCTTCCCATTCAGCAGTTTCAGATCCGTGGATGAAATATCTGTATTGTTAAGGTCTGCATATAGATAATATTTCTCTTCTCCCATAGGCATATCAGAAAACAGCATTTCGTCTGTGCGTTCTTCCTGATAGGAAATATCTCCTACCAGATCGATCTCACCATTCTGAAGCAGCTCAAAGCAATCCTCCCATGAGCATGGAACATATTCAAATTTCCACCCCGTATATCCGGCTAACGTCTCCAGCAATTCATAGCCATATCCTTTTCTGACGCCTTGCTCGTTAACGTAATTGAAAGTGTCCTCAAACGAACCGACACGAACCACCTTACCTGATGTCTCTTCCTCCGCTGCCTTTACCGGTATCGGAACACACACAAGCATATAGATGAAAAGTATGCTCAGAATCATACATATGCATTGTTTTGTTCTGGCACTTGTTAATATACGGTTTTTTGCAGTTGTTTTTTTCATTAATTTCCCTGTTCCTCATGATTTCTTTAATCTCATATTCTACATTCATAATAATTATAACAGAATGTTCGTTTATTTTCAGTAAAATAAAAGAAAACAAACGAGGATAGTGAAACTGCTTTCTCCATCCTCGTTTGCTTTTCTTTAATTTCCTAATACTACTGCTATCTTGATTTCTTTCTCTGTCTCACTAAGATCGAGTGTTCCTCCATCCTCTACTGTAACATGTACTTCATACAAGGTATCTTCCGACAACTTTTCCGTGGCCTTTCCATCTTCTGTCTGAATCTTCCACAGATCTTTCGAAACCTCTGTCAGCTTACCATCTTTTCCATAAGCATACAGCTTAAAATCATCCGTTTTGCCTGCAAGCCCCTTCATTCGTATTGCCACAGTTGTACTCGGATGTACATTTTCTACCGTTATCGTATTCAGCCATCCTGCGACATTTCCCTGTCCTCCGTCTTCCGTAAATTCTTCCTGCGTTAATATATTTCGCATTGCCTTATCCAAATCTACTTTTCGGTAAGGCATTTCCGGAAGATATACGAACCGATCCTGCAGTCTGAGGAGCTCAAGATATCCGGTTGGACAGTATAATGCATTTCCACTGCTTCCTGCATACATACCGATCGCCATATTGTTATATCCCGGTTTGTCTGACACATCCATTGAAAATGCAGTCTCACCGGTCTCAAAATCGATCATGATAAACTGCCACATGCCACTGTCCAAGTCCTGAACATAACCGTAAATGTATCCTGTTGCGGTTGAAAGCTTCATCATCGATGTATCACGGATATCATCTCTGCACCAGATACTCTTCATTTCATATCCATCATCTGTCTTGATTGTATCAACACGCTCAACTCCCGGCATGACCATTTTATTTCCTTTCTGCAGCCAGTTTACATCATAGATATTTTCATATGTCTGTACAGACGAATCATTATCCGCCTCCGCAAGCTTCGCACTTCCTGCACCAAACCAGTTGCATACAATCGTGCTGACTGTACCTTCGCTGTTATCATATACGATTGCTGAATTTTCTACGGATACCTGCATTTCTTCCGGCAGCTCATCAATAACAGGCGTGCTTGCAACCTTTTCACCGGTCTTCATATCTAATGCCACCAGATTCACCGGATTCTGATTATCTGTAAACATGACCAGATTACTGGTTAGTGATGGCGAACATCCACTTCCCCATGCCAGACCTCCTCCGGTTGTTTCGTCGCCTTCTTTGCTGTCTTTTGCCCCTGCACTTTCATACGGAGTACACCATTCGACCTGTACACCGTTATCTGCTTTTAACAGATAGCAGTTCTGATTTGTTAAGATGACCGCACCCTCTTTCGAAGAAGCTATTCCATTTTCTGCCCCTTCTCCAGGAGTTAATTCATATACAAATGTAGACGCTGTCAGATCAACCTCTTCTCCATTCAGAATTGCGTTGATCGCATCTCTGGAAATGTATCCCATCGCACCTTGCTGCTGACGTTCCGGATAGATTCTGAATCCGCCGGTTGCAAACCAGAGATTCCCCTCATAGTCAAACACTACGGATAATAAATTCTGATCCAATGTCTTTCCGGTAATTGCCTCTGCCGCTGCTTTAATATCAATATCCAGCACTTTTTCAAATTCCGGCAGCACATTTCCTTCCTCGTCTGTTGCTTTCAACATAAGTACATGATTGTTGCTTGTCGGACACACGAGACGATTGCTTTCATCAACAAAGGAATAGGAACTTTGTATCACATATCCTCCACCGTCATGCTGTTTCGGTGAGAAATATCCGATCGTCTGTGTTTCTTCCGCATTGATATCACGGATTGCAAGTCCTCCCAACAACGGAACAACTGAATGTCCATAATTGTCAAAAAATACCGCCGGAGACGCATTCGGATTCACCTTTTCATAAGAAACATTAATTTCTGGGTAAATACCAATAGGCAGTACCTCATCTGTTGAATCTGAATTATAACAATCATGGTGGATATTCGCATCATTTTTTGCCATATAAGGATTCTCATCAATTGCCTTTTTGGTAAGCGGTTTTATCGGTACTCCTGAGCTTACGCTTTCTGTTTTTGTCTGTTCCTGTTTCACCTCATCTGTCTTTGGTTCATTCGATGAACAGCCTGATGTAATTGCAACTGCTGATATAATAAATGCTAAAAGAATTGTTCGCTTTTTCATATTATTCTGCCTCCTTTTATATTTTTATTATAAAAAAAGCGCTGCTATTTTCAATTCTTTTGGCACGAATCATGCTAAAATGGCACGAATTGTAAAAGACACCATCTACTGACCGAATTACTTTCAGCCAGAGATGGTGTCTTTGTTATCCACATTCTTCTGTTAAATGAAATCTTTTTTCCACATTTATTCCATGTTTTTCACATTCCGGATGTGGATTTCCCATTACTTTTCACACTACGTGTGTCCAGCAACAATTTCTCTTCATGTTTAAAAATTAATATATCCCTGCAGCCAGATCGTACCTTTAAACCTTCTTCCGATCTCCGGCTCTCCCATCACGGAATCTGCCGGAACACAGATATCAAATGTCAGTTCATTTACATTCAGGCGCATCTGATATAATCTCACACCTGTCATTCTGTTGATCCGCTCTCTCACTGCCAGGATTTCTCCCATGATCGAATACATATCACATTCTGCTCCAAACGGCATAAAATACGTATCCACAATGGAAAATACATCCTCATTCGCCAATCTCTTTGACACCTTGGAATAGAGATCCATATCGTCAAATGTCAGCGTCTCGATTGCTGCCTGGTCACCCTTGCGGGCTGCGTTCATCAATTCTCTTCTTGTGTCTGACGCACGCTTTTCATTTAAAATCTGCTGCTCATTTTTATTGACCGGAAGCAGAATCATTCCACCTTGTGCCAATCCTGAAAATGTCACAGATGTCTGCACATCTTTTGCAAGACCAGCCTGTTTCTCCCGCATATATTCCACACCATTCTGCAGTGTGAAGATCAGACTGATTCCGATCTTGGAATCTTCGCAAAGGCCAACATACTGTTCTTTCTCAATCTTTCTCTGCACATCGATTTCTGCATAAGTTGTAACTCCGCTTCCCTCAAAATACGGGAAATAATATGCAGCTTCAAAATGTTCCTCATCATCAAGTTCTCCGCAGAGTGTAATTCCCACATCCTGACCGAACTCTTTCTGGAATTCGCAGAAATCTTCGCCCGGTCTGTAGGATACAATTGTCTGATGTGTGAAATTCTCTTCTACTTCTTTTAAGAGCTTTTTCAGATCTTTTCTTGTTTGAATATTTTCAAATCCAATTGCTTTTAAATACTGATGCATATTTTATTTGCTTTATATTTCTTTATTTGTTCTTTGGTGTAATTTCTTTGTTTCCACCCATGTATGGCTGAAGAACTTCCGGGATTCTTACAGAACCATCTGCCTGAAGATTGTTCTCAAGGAACGCGATCAGCATTCTCGGTGGAGCAACAACTGTGTTGTTCAATGTATGTGCGAAGTAGCTTCCGTTCTCTCCTTTGATACGGATACCAAGTCTTCTTGCCTGAGCATCTCCTAAGTTAGAGCAGCTTCCCACCTCAAAGTATTTCTGCTGTCTTGGTGACCATGCTTCTACGTCAACAGATTTTACTTTCAGATCTGCAAGATCTCCGGAGCAGCACTCAAGTGTACGTACCGGAATATCCATAGAACGGAAAAGGTCTACTGTGTTCTTCCACAGTTTGTCATACCATTCTTTGCTTTCTTCCGGTTCGCAGACAACGATCATTTCCTGTTTCTCGAACTGATGGATTCTGTAAACTCCACGCTCTTCAATTCCATGAGCACCTTTTTCTTTTCTGAAGCAAGGTGAGTAACTTGTCAGAGTCTGTGGAACCTGATCTTTCTCCAGTGTCTGTCCGATAAATTTACCAATCATGGAATGCTCACTTGTTCCGATCAGATAAAGGTCTTCTCCTTCAATCTTGTACATCATGGCATCCATCTCGGCAAAGCTCATAACACCTGTTACAACGTTGCTTCTGATCATGAAAGGTGGTACACAGTATGTGAATCCTCTGTTGATCATGAAATCTCTTGCATAAGAGATAACTGCTGAATGAAGTCTTGCGATATCTCCCATCAGATAATAAAATCCATTACCTGCTACTCTTCTTGCAGCATCGAGATCGATTCCATTGAAAGATTCCATAATGTCTGTGTGATATGGAACTTCGAAATCCGGAACAACCGGCTCGCCAAATCTTTCTACCTCTACGTTCTCGCTGTCATCTTTACCAATCGGCACAGAAGGATCGATGATGTTCGGGATGATCATCATATTCTTTTTCAGTTTCTCTTCTACTTCTTTCTCTTCCTCTGAAAGTTCATTGATACGTCCATTGCTTTCTGCAACTTTCTTCTTCAGTGCTTCTGCTTCTTCAATCTTCTTCTGAGCCATCATTGCTCCGATTTCCTTAGAAGCTTTGTTCTTCTCTGCACGGAGTGCTTCTACTTCCTGTTTGATTTCTCTGTTTCTTTTATCCAGTTCAATTACTTCATCAACAAGTGGAAGCTTCTCATCCTGAAATTTATTTTTGATGTTCTGTTTTACTACATCCGGATTATTTCTTACAAATTTGATGTCTAACATGTTACTTACCCTTTCCTGTCTAATTTCTTTTTTACTATTTATTTCTCTTGAAAAATAGCTTTCTCAAGACTTTCTCTTTCTTCCTCTGCCAGCTGAATTGTACTCTCACCTTTTACAATATCTTTCACATATGCATAACAGCCCTGGCGGCTATGCATTATGTTTAAGATCCATCCAGTATTGTTTTCATCTAACATTGTAATTGCAAAGCTTAATTCGCCTCCCATTTCATGGAATGCATCATATTTTACGATTCCGACTTTCTGGTAATGCGTTTTCATTTTGTTGTAAAGTTCTGCAATCTCCTCACGGTTTTCTTCTACCTGATCTACGACTTCGTCAATCTTGTCAAACCGTTCAAAAATGGATTCCTCCAGTGATTTCCCATTCTTTCCTTTCATAAAGGTATTAAATACTTTTTCCAGGTGTTTATACTTATCATACACTAACACAAGTACGACAAGCAAGGCTACCTGCAAAATAAGTAAAATAAGAAATGCGTAGAATGGATCAATTCCCAGATTACCAAATACTCCAGTCACTTCTACCATCTCCTTTTTAATTATGCTGGATTGTCATGAGCAACTCATAGATTCTTTCCAGATCATCCGGTGAGTAATACTCAATCTCAATCTTTCCTTTTCCATTTGCTTTCGCATGAACACTTACCTTAGTACCAATCAGACTCTTCATCTGTTCTTCAAGATTTGTGTATACGAACTGATTTTCTACTTCTGGCTTTTTTTCTTCCTTTTTCGGATTCTTCAGAGCCTTCACCAGTTTCTCTGTCTCGCGAACACTGAGCTTCTCATCAAAGATTTTGTTGGCAAGCATGTACTGCTGCTCTTCATCTTCGATTGCCAGAAGAGCTCTTGCATGACCTGTACTGATCATGTCATCAATGATCATCTGCTGAACTCTGTTATTCAGTTTTAATAATCTCATTGAGTTCGTAACCGCAGTTCTGCTCTTTGATACTCGTTCAGCAACTTCGTCCTGTTTCAAGTTGAATTCTTTCAACAGTCTCTTATAAGCCATTGCTTCTTCAATCGGATTCAGGTTTTCTCTCTGAATATTTTCGATCAACGAAATCTCAACGATTTCCTGCTCTGTAAATTCTTTTACGATAATTGGCACTTCTTTCAATCCTGCCAGCTTTGCCGCGCGCCATCTTCTCTCACCGGCAATAATTTCATAATAGTCCTTCTTCTTCTGAACAAGAATCGGCTGCAATACACCAAACTGCTTAATTGAATCCGCAAGTTCCATCAATGCATCTTCATCAAAATCTTTCCGCGGCTGATCCCGATTTGGTTCCACTTTATTTATTTTCACCATGATCGGTCCTGCCTCTAAAATTTCTTCTTTCGGAGCTGCCTTTTTCTCGTCCGCTTTTACAGAAGGTTTTGCGCTTTTAACGTTTTTGTTTGGGATCAGACTATCCAATCCTTTTCCAAGTCCGCTCTTCTTCACAGGCATACTTATTCTCCTTTATTAATCACTTCTTCTGCTAAAAGCATGTAACTCTCTGTTCCTTTGGATTTTGGATCATACAGATTGATTGGAAGTCCATAACTTGGTGCTTCAGCCAGTCGGACATTTCTCGGAATAATTGTCTTATAAATATTTTGGTTCAGGTTGTCCTTTACATTTTCCACTACCTGCAATGATAAATTTGTTCTTGCATCGTACATTGTAAATACGACACCTTCCATTTCAAGCTTTGGATTTAGTCTGTCCTGAACAAGTTCAATCGTATGCATCAATTGGCTTAATCCTTCCAGCGCATAATACTCACACTGAATTGGAACAATTACCGAGTCAGAAGTAGTCATTGCATTAATTGTAAGCATGCTCAATGCCGGAGGGCAGTCAATAATTATAAAGTCATAATTATCTTTTATCTTGTCAACTTCATCTCGTAAAATATATTCCTTATTGTCAACGCCAATCAGTTCAATCTCAGCGGCTGATAAATCAATACTTGACGGAAGCACATCTACACTCAGATTTTCTATTGGTTCCTTGCAAATACACTCCTCAATTTTACACTTACCAATAATAAGTTCATAAATTGTCTTTTCAACCTCATTCTTATCAACGCCCAATCCGCTGGACATATTTCCCTGAGGATCCATATCTATAGCAAGCACTTTTTTTCCTGAACTAGCTAAAGAGGCCGATAAGTTGATTGCTGTTGTAGTCTTACCAACTCCACCTTTCTGATTCGCAATTGCTATCACTCTACCCATTATTTTTACTCCTTTCTCTCGGACATTCATTATTATATCACCTTTCTTTTCATTAATCTAGAACTAATCAAATGTTTCACGTGAAACATCGTTACTGTTCACACAATGTGCGACCAGCAACGCATCTCGCCATTTTAAATCGCCTTTGGCGATAGGGCGAGATGCATTCAAGCCAAAACATGCATCCTCCGTGTCAATCAGCGAAGTGATTGACACGGGAGTGAACAGTAACGAAACATCTTCCTTTTCATTTCCTCATTTTCTAAAATGTTTCACGTGAAACATTGTGTTTTCTCAGTTATTTCTAGTACTGCATTTTGTAAATAACTGTATTATACGCGCAGGGTGCGGATTCGATTGTGCGGATCAAAAATGTTTCACGTGAAACATTTTTAGAGATAAGCCACTATCTTCTATAATTAAACATTAAGATTTTTTCGCTTTATTTGAATTTAAGAATGTAGTATAATAAAGTAAGAGTTTCTTTTAATTCAAACTCTTACTTTTATATAAAACAAACCACTATTATAATAAGGAAGGTGAATAATTTGAGTATTAAGAAAAAACTTACTTTTTTTACTACTTTAGCAGGAGTTTCTCTCGGTGCAATGCATATTGCTAACCGTGTATTAGAATATATCTCAACTGCTGATAAATTAATCAATTCTGATGAATATGAATACTATAACTGGAGATTCGGTAAAATCGCATATAAGAAAACTGGAGAAGGATCACCTTTACTTTTAGTGCATAATCTCAATGTATGTTCTTCTTCCTATGAATGGAGAAACAATGTAGAAGAACTTGCCAAATCTCATACTGTATATACAATTGACCTTTTAGGCTGCGGTTGTTCCGATCGTCCGGGATTAACATATACTAATTATCTGTATGTGGAATTAATCACGAACTTTATCAAACATATTATCGGAGATAAAACGGATGTAATCGTATCTGGTGAATCCTGTCCATTTGTACTGATGGCCTGTGCAAACGATGAAACAATTATAAATAAAGTTATTATGATAAATCCTCCGAATCTGGTAGACCTGGCAAAGATCCCTACAAAACGTAGTAAATTCATAAAGAATATCCTGTATTCTCCTATTCTGGGTACATTTATCTATAATATGTATGTAAATAAGAAGACAATTGCGCATGCCCTCTGCTCTTCTTATTATACGCAGAATGAAATTAGTGAAAAAGATATTCTCACTTACTTTGAAGCAGCACACAAAGAACATACAAATTCCAAATACCTTTTTGCCTGTCAAAAGACAAGATATACGAATGCAAATGTTCTTCACTGCCTGAATAAATTGAATAACAGCATCTCCATTATTGTAGGAAATAGTAATCCTGAAAATTCTCTGGCAGCCAGTGAATATCAGAACTATCTTCCTTCGATTGAAATTGCTGGAATGGCCAAGACCAAACAACTTCCTCATATTGAAAAATGTGACGAATTCATTGAAAATGTAGAAATTTTCTTGTCAGATGCTGAAGAAAGTGAATAGAATATCGCATAAATCAGAAATTTTACTCGCATCATATTTTTTCTAAAAACTAGAGTTATCCACATTTTCCACATGAGATATCCACACAGAGTGAATATCTCATGTGGAAAATGTGGATAACTCCTTCTTTTTTTGAGGATATCTTCTTTTTCCACTTATTTTCTGACTATTTCAGCATTTTTTTAACAATACACTTAAA
>ERZ870052.841-NODE-841-length-11474-cov-4.317627_pt1 | contig 11474 bp, 9 predicted proteins | sample MGYA00520889_ERZ870052 | MGnify/ENA primary metagenome ERZ870052 (study PRJEB32232, sample SAMN07284988) | human gut metagenome | biome: human-associated habitat; material: feces | host: Homo sapiens | place: Tanzania | collected 2014-08-14 ...
TCTCCTGAAGATAAAGGCAGCATAGACGGACTAATATAGCTGGAAGATGAATTTACACACAAATTTGGACTTGACTGGTATGAGCGTTAGAATGGCACACAGTAAACCTACTAAGTATGCACAGAAAGCTTGTTGTGTAGGTTATTGGACACTAGTTGCAAAAATTTGGACGTTGGCAGTGAATTTTGGACTTTATCATGAAAACACTGGACGGTACGTCCAAGAATTACAGATAAAAGTCCAAAAGTAAAAATGCAACGCGTCACTGAATCGAGAATTAAGCGAATAGAAATGTCACCCAATCGAAAACTCAGGCGCAACACTATAAGTTTTGTTCTCAATAGTAAGTGAAACAGCACACAGTGCAATCTGGTTACGCTTAAGTGAGGCAGCTTTAACGGCAGAATCCATGTTATAAGATGTGTCATGCGCAGAGCCAGAGCCATGGTTAGAACCGAGGTTGTCAGCATACTTATAATCACCAACAAGCGGATGCTTACGGCTTGCAAACTGAACTCTTATCTGGTGATGTCTGCCGGTAATCAGATGTATTCTTACATGTGTAATGTCTTTAACTTCATCATAAGATATCACTTCATATTCAAGTTTTGAAAGTTTTGCTTCTTTATCATTAGCGGCGTCGTCGGATGGGACTATGGATGATGTGTTGGTTCTTCCATCTTTCTTTAAATAATCCACAAAGGTTCCTTTTGGTTCGGATAGTTTTCCACATATTAAAGCTTCATATTGTTTATTAAAACCGCCATCCTTCTGCATTAGTGTGGAATACTTTGCTGCTGCAGACTTATTCTTTGCGATGAGCACAAGTCCCGAAACCGGCCGGTCGAGGCGGTTGATTATTGCTGCATACGCAGGCTTTCCCTGTGAAGCGTTGTAAGTCATAACTTCGCTTACAAGGTCCAAATCAAATCCTTTCGCACCCTGGGATAGCTGTCCGGCTGGTTTATTCACTATAATAATGTCTTTAGTTTCGTGTATTATATTAAGCATTGGTTTGTCCTTTTTAATGTTTTTATTAAGAATACATTTGTTTTAATAATTAATCAACAACATTTGGCGAATAAATGTCCCTGCCGCGCACACACTAATTAAACGATAAGTATTAGCAGGTGTGAGGTGGCATATGGGTGAAAATGTGTGGGATTTCAGGAAGCGGCTGACATTGCTTTTTGGCAGTGCTGTTATTATTGCGGTGGTTTTCTTTATATTTAAGGTGCTTTTTTATTATGTGTGGCCGTTCATGCTTGCATTCTGTTTTGCGGTGCTGCTTCAGAAGCCGATAGTGGGGCTGGCGAAACTTTTAAGGGAGAAAAAGACGCTTGCTGCGAGTATAGTTGTAACAATGGTGACGCTTATTATTTTTTCAGTGCTGTTGTATGTCGGTTATATGGCGTTTCGCGAACTTAAAAATTTCATAGCCAATTTTGATGAGAATATTAACAGCATTGATGGGCAGTTTAAGCTTGTATGCTGCCGTATTGATGGCTGGATTAAGTTAAAAGAAGGCTGCAGTTACGCATTTTTTGAAAAATGCAAAGGCATAATTATAGATGGTGACGGGCAGCAGATGTTCTTTACAATTATGAGAAAACATTCTGTCCCGGTTATAACATGGTGCGTTATGGCAGTTGCCGGACTTGTGGTGTGCTTTATTGGAACGATATATGCAGCGGCTGGAATTGAGAAGTACAGAAGCTGGCGGGAGAATACTATATTTAAGGACGAAGTCGGGGCGGTGCATGTGGGACTTCGCAATTTGATAAATGTATATTTCAGGGTGCAGCTTATTATAATGTCAATAAATATTGTGGTGTGTTCAACAGCATTTTTAATGATAGGCAATCCATATGCGATTCTTCTTGGTGTGCTGACTGGGATTATTGACGCACTTCCGATATTTGGCACGGGAACGGTACTGATACCGTGGGCTGTGGGAAGCCTGCTTTTCGGACATGTGAAAAATGCGGTGATTCTTGTGGTGTTGTATGTTGTCACATATTTTGTGAGGGAGATTATGGAGTCAAAATGTATGGGTGACAGAATGGGAATTGCGCCATTTACAATGCTTGCGGTTATATATATCGGGATACTTGTGTATGGAGTTGGGGGATTTATTCTTGGCCCAATATCATATTGTATAATAAAAGCACTTGTTCTTTACTTGAAAAGCATTATAGAACATGATAAACTCTAGTGGTGCCGTCAATGGCAGGCGGACAATGCGAAGCAGCATTCGCATCAGGCTCCGTATGAAACGGGTCTGTAATGTCATAGAAAGAGGTTTATTATGGCAGAAGATAAGAAATTAGTAGAAGCGATTACATCCATGAAAGAGGATTTCGCTCAGTGGTACACAGATGTGTGTAAGAAGGCAGAGCTTATGTCTTACTCAAGCGTCAAGGGATGCATGATTTTTAAGCCGGCTGGATATGCAATCTGGGAGAATATTAAGAATGAGATGGACAGAAGATTCAAGGAAACAGGTGTTGAGAATGTTTATCTTCCAATGTTCATTCCAGAGAGCCTTCTTGAGGTTGAGAAGGATCATGTAGAAGGATTTGCACCAGAAGTTGCATGGGTAACTTATGGCGGACTTAATCCACTTCAGGAAAGAATGTGTGTAAGACCTACATCAGAGACACTTTTCTGTGATTTCTATAAAGATGAGATACAGTCATACAGAGATTTACCAAAGGTATATAACCAGTGGTGTTCAGTTGTAAGATGGGAGAAGGAGACAAGACCATTCCTTCGTTCAAGAGAGTTTTTATGGCAGGAAGGCCATACAGCACATGCTACGGCAGAAGAGGCTGAGGCACGTACACAGCAGATGCTTAACCTTTACGCTGACTTCTGTGAGGAAGTTCTTGCAATCCCTGTAATTAAGGGACGTAAGACTGATAAGGAGAAGTTCGCAGGTGCAGAGGCTACTTATACTATCGAAGCTCTTATGCATGATGGTAAGGCTCTCCAGTCAGGTACAAGCCATAACTTTGGTGATGGATTTGCCAAAGCATTTGGCATCCAGTACACAGACAAGGATAATAAGTTAAAATATGTTCACCAGACTTCATGGGGAACAACAACAAGACTTATCGGTGCTGTTATCATGACTCACGGTGATGATTCAGGACTTGTGCTTCCACCTAAGGTTGCACCTGTTCAGGTTGATGTTATTCCTATTATGCAGAAGAAGGCAGGCGTTCTTGATAAGGCTTATGAAGTTGGCCAGGCTCTTAAGGCAGCAGGACTTCGTGTTAAGGTTGATGATTCAGATAAGAATCCAGGCTGGAAGTTCTCTGAGCAGGAGATGCGTGGTATCCCTGTAAGAGTTGAGATGGGACCAAGAGATATTGAGGCTAATCAGGCTGTTATTGTTCGTCGTGATACAAGAGAGAAGATTACTGTATCTATCGATGAGCTTGCAGACAGAATTCCAGAAATTCTTGATACTATCCAGAAGGATATGCTTGAGAGAGCAAGAGCTCACAGAGACGCTCATACATACACAGCTCTTAATTATGATGAATTCAAGGATACAGCAGCTAATAAGGCTGGATTCATCAAGGCTATGTGGTGTGGAGACCAGGCTTGTGAGGACAAGATTAAGGAAGATACTACATGTACATCAAGATGTATGCCATTTGCACAGGAGAAGTTAAGTGATGTGTGCGTATGCTGTGGTAAGCCGGCTAAGGCTATGGTTTACTGGGGTAAGGCATATTAATTCTAAGACGTATTAATTATAATAACCCTCATCGGATTTGCCAGAAGACAGCCGGTGAGGGTTATTTTATGATTATATTATTTGATATGTTCAATCATTGCAATAAGAGTAGCTTTATCATTGAGCTTAGGGTTCTCTATAACGATATCAAGCAGGGATTTCAGTGTTTCACCGATTTCGTGTCCCTGAAGACCATATTCAATAAGGTCATTGCCTGATATGTCGAGGTCTTTTATTGTAAAGCAGTCACCGCGTGCAAGAATATCTGTTGCAAGACGCTTTAATGTCAGAAGATGCTTTACCTTTGCTGGATTACTTATTCCTGTGATGTCTTCAGATGCCTGGATTACAGCCATCATAAGCTCATGCCACAAAGGCAGGAAATCTCTGCCATACTGATTAAGGGCAGTACGAACAGCCGGCTCAGTTTCTTCTATATCAATCTTTGATAATTCAACAAGCTTAGATACGGTGTCAACTGTCTTGTTATCCAGTTTGAGTGCACGGAGAGTCTTAGCTGCTTCATCAGGTGTAGAAGTTATGAAAAGTGCAGCGTAGCGTAAGTATATATTATCAGGTGTGTGTTGTAATGTTGCAAGTATTTTGCGCTTGTAGCGGCTCTTTAGAGCATTGTCAATTACCGGAAGAATCGGCTCGAAAAGTCCTGCTTCTGAATATTCTGCAACATAATCGGGATGTGCAGACATAAGTGTTTTGCCAAGCTCTACATGCACACGCTCCATGCTTATTTTGCTGATTGATGGGGCAAGCTTTTTAATTGCATTCCATGTTGCTTCATCAATGGTAAAGCCAAGCTGTGCAGAAAATCTTATGGCACGCATCATTCGCAGAGCGTCCTCTGTAAATCTTAATTCTGGTTCGCCAACACAGCGTATTATTTTTGCATCCAAATCATCAAGACCGTTAAATTCATCAACAAATCCATCAGTGTCGTTGTATGCCATGGCATTTATCGTAAAATCACGGCGGCACAGGTCATCAACAAGCCTGTCTGAAAATTCTACAGACTTCGGATGCCTGCCATCCTCGTATTCTCCATCAATACGGTAAGTAGTAACTTCATAACCTGTTTTATTGACCATTACTGTTACAGTACCGTGAACGATTCCAGTATCAATAGTTCTTTTAAAGAAAGTTTTTATCTGAGCTGGGACAGCAGAAGTGGTTATATCCCAGTCATCTGGGTTTCGGCCAAGGATACTGTCTCGTATACAGCCGCCAACAGCATAGGCTTTAAAGCCGTGTTCTTCTATTGTATGTATGATATTTCTGACTGCTTCAGGCATGTCTATGGTGTAATTCTCAGGCATAATATCCCCCTGCTATTAATAATTTAGTTAAAATGTGAAGCTCACATCTATGTATTATAAGAAAAAAATACATTTTCATCAAGATAATGATTATGTTAATTCAAAGGAATATAGGCGCTGTTAATTTCATAAGATAAGGCAGACGTAGGTGTGTGAGCAGAAGACGTCTGTATCAAGTACAGAAACGGGGGAGATTATGAACGATAAATCATTGGAATGTCTTAAGGCTTATGATATGCAGGTTAAGAAGATGATTAAGGGGCGTGGAGGGGTAATTCTGTTTACTGATGCGGGATGCCGGCTTTTTCTTGAATGTACAAGAAATGACGGGTTTTATTACCGCGACGAGGCTGTGACTAATGCAGTCTGTAAGGCTGGATTTGAAAGTGTTGATACATATATAAGAAATAAGGATGGCGGGTTATTCACTATTGGTGATGACGGTCGTAAATATGTCGTGAAGAACTGGTTTGGAGGAAGAGAATGTGATGTAAAATCTGTGGATGATGTAACTGAGGCGGTAAGAACGCTGGCAAGATTACACATTTGTTTAAATGTGGTATCTTCCAAAGGCATTAAATATGTCCGTGATGATGCAGGACAGAATATCATGAGGCAGTGGGAGTGCATGGCGCTTGCTGAGATGGAGGCTGAGTGTCAGAATGCGGAGTTGATTGCGAGCGAGAGCTGCGGACAGAATATATATGTGAAGTTTGATAAAGGAACTGGAATCAGGCAGAATTTTGACAGGCATACGAAAGAGATAAAGAAAGCAGCCAATTATATGAGGGGCAAGAAGAAAAAGAATGAATTTGAACAGATTGCACTTGCCGCGATAGATGGATTTTACAGGGAGGCACTTGCCGCCAGTGAGTTGGTACAATCTAAGATGTTTGATAAAAGATTTGACCGGATGGAGCAGACTAATGAGCTTATTCATGGAAGCTACAATTATCATAACATTTTTCTTGATGTGGGAAGCGGAGATGATGCAGTTACTAATTTTGAGAAATGTCACAATGACTGTCAGGTTGTGGACCTTTATCAGTTTCTTAGGAAGGTTATGGAGAAACACGATTGGGACATTAATGTTGCATACAGGCTTGTGGATGAATATGATCGTTGTAAGCCGCTTGACGATACTGACCTTGAGCTGCTCGTTGCCTTGCTTAGTTTTCCAGAGAAATTCTGGAAGATAATTAACCAGTATTATAATGCGGGAAAGGCGTGGGTTCCTGCTAAGAATATAGATAAATTAAAAACTGTTATAGCACAAAACAGACACAGGAGAGAATTAATTGATAAAATGTGCGGTCTGTGATAAAATCGGAAGATACGAGGGTATAAGTTTCGCGGATTGGATATACTACGAAGAGGAGATAATTAATTATGAATATTTCATTTTCACCACCGGATATAACAGAGGAAGAGATTCAGGCAGTTGCCGAAGCACTCAGATCAGGATGGATTACAACAGGTCCAAGAACTAAAGAGTTTGAAAGAAATATTGCTCAGTTTGTAGGATGTAACAGGGCAGCATGTCTTAATTCAGCTACGGCATGTCTTGAGACTGCACTCCGTTTACTTGGGATAGGCGAGGGCGATGAGGTTATCGTGCCGGCTTATACTTATACTGCATCTGCAAGTGTTGTTGCACATGTTAATGCAAAGCTTGTGCTTATTGATGTAGAAAAGGACACATATCATCTTGATTATGATGCACTTGAGGCTGCAATTAATGAGAATACCAAGGCAGTCATACCGGTAGATATCGGCGGAGTTATGGTGGATTATGACAGGATAAGAAACATTGTAGAGAGTAAGAAGGATATATTCAAGCCAGGGAATGATTTACAGGAAGCAATCGGAAGAGTAGCTATAGTTGCTGATTCTGCACACGGGTTCGGTGCAAGTGAGGGCGGCGTTATGAGCGGTATGAAGGCTGATTTCACCAGCTTTTCGTTCCACGCAGTTAAGAACCTTACAACAGCAGAAGGCGGAGCTCTTACATGGAGAAGTGTTCCTGGGGTTGACGATGAGGATATCTATAAGCAGATAATGCTTTTCTCACTTCACGGTCAGTCTAAGGATGCGCTTGCAAAGACTAAGCTTGGTGCATGGGAATATGATATCAAAGGAACTTATTACAAATGTAATATGACTGATATCATGGCTTCTATTGGACTGGTGCAGCTAGAAAGATATCCGGGACTTCTTAAGAGAAGAAGAGATATTATTGAGAGATACACACAAGGGATTGCAGCCGATGATGTGGATATTATGAAGCATTTTACGGATGAATATACTTCAAGTGGTCATCTGTATCTTGTAAGACTTCTTGGAAAGGATGTTGAGGAGCGTAATGCACTGATTACAAGACTTGCCGAGGCAGGTGTAGCAACTAATGTACATTATAAGCCGCTTCCAATGCATACAGCATATAAGAACATGGGATTTGATATTAAGGATTTCCCACATTCATATAATATGTACCATAACGAGATAACACTTCCACTGCACACATGTCTGACAGATGAGCAGGTTGAATATGTTATCGAACAGTTTAACAAATTGAAATAATCGGACATGTATTACTGATTATTTATCAATATTTAAGAGGGGATTGATACGATGGAATTAAGACCATGGCGACTTCTTCCTGATGAGATGAGAACTAAGGAAGTCAGAAAATACTACAATATACTTATGAAGCACAGAATGTGGCTTAAGGTGAAGAGAGCATTTGATGTGGTTGTTGCAGGCATTATGCTGGCAGTCCTAATTATTCCAATGGGTATAATTGCACTTGCAATAAGGCTGGACTCACCGGGACCAGTGTTTTTCAGACAGGCAAGGGTAACACAGTATGGAAAGATTTTCCGTATATATAAGTTCAGAACTATGGTTGATAATGCAAGCAAGTTAGGTGCTGCTGTAACTGTAGATAATGATTCAAGAATTACTAAGGTTGGGGCATTTTTACGCAAGTACAGAATGGATGAGTTTCCTCAGCTTTTTAATATACTTGCCGGTGATATGACTCTTGTTGGAACAAGACCAGAGGTTCCTAAGTATGTTAAGAAGTACACTAAGGAGATGTATGCGACACTTCTTCTTCCTGCCGGACTAACATCAAGGACAAGCATTGCCTATAAGGATGAGGACAAGCTCCTTGGCGAGGCTGTTGATGAAGAAAGCACTGATAATATATATATTAATGAAGTGTTACCAGCAAAGATGCGTTATAACCTTGAGAGTATGAAACATTTTGGCGTGCAGGCGGATGCATCTGTATTATGGGATACATTTACATCTGTTGTTGGCAGTGAAAGAATGACTATTAAGAAGTAGGTAGATTATGTTTATTACGATTGCCGTTATTGCATATAACGAGGAGAATACGATAAAGAATATTCTGGATGACATAAGCAGACAGGATTACGACCATAATTTTATGGAGGTTGTACTTGTTGATTCGGCTTCAACTGATGGAACTAAGGCTGTTATGCAGAAGTTCGCAGATGAGAATAAGATGGGAGCAAGACAGATAGTTGTGCTTGATAATCCTAAGAAGACACTTCCGTGCGGATGGAACGTGCTGCTTGATAATTATACAGGGGAAGCTGTTATAAGAGTCGATGCGCATGCACATATTCCAGAAGATTTCGTCAGCAAGAATGTTAAAGTTTTAGAAGAAGGTGAGATGGTTGTTGGTGGTGTCCGGCCTAATATAGTTGATGAAGAGACACCATGGAAGGATACACTTCTTCTTGCCGAGAGTTCTATGTTTGGTTCAAGCATAGCACCCTACCGTAATGGTGGAAATGGAACGGAAGAGAAGATATATATGAAATCACTGTTCCATGCTGCATATAGGAGAGAGGTTTTTGATAAAATCGGACATTATAATGAATCTCTTGCAAGAACTGAGGATAATGAAATTCATTACCGTATGAGAAAAGCAGGGTTTAAATTAAGATTCTGTCCGGATATAATATCATACCAGCATACAAGAAGTTCGCTTCCTAAGATGCTTAAGCAGAAATATGCTAATGGATACTGGATTGGAAAGACAAGTAAGGTATGTCCGGGATGCCTTTCTATATATCATTTTGTTCCATGGGCTTTTGTTATGGCTATTATTGTTACAACAGTTGCAAGTGTGTCATGTAAGCTGCTTGCTGTGAAGTCGCTTTTTTCGCGTATTGTATACGGTCTTACAGGACTTATGTGGGGAGCATACTGGCTGTTGGCAGTAGTTATGTCGATTGTTGCAGTAATAGGAGCAAAGAAGGAGCGCAATAAAACATGTTTTGCACTGCCATTTTTATTTTTCCTGTTGCATATTTCTTATGGAATTGGTACAGTATGTGGGTTAGCTGCTAAAAAGCCTGCTAAAGAAACGAGGAACAGATGATGGGTGAGACTAAAAAGGACAGAATACAGCTTCTGGTAAGAAGATTTTTCTTGTTTTTAACAGATACATTTTTACTGAATGCATGTGTATATCTGTCACTTATTATGAGATTTGATGTAGGTATTGTATCTATTGAACCTCAGTATATTAGTAATTATGTAGAGAACATGCTTCCGTACACGGTAATGTCTCTGCTTATATTCTGGCTGTTCAGACTTTATCACAGTCTGTGGCAGTATGCGAGTATAGCTGAGGTGTACAGGATTGCTGAAGCGTGTATTACTGTAGAAGTAGTGCATTTCTTAAGCAATAAGATTATGGGTAATATGCTTCCTAGGAGCTGCTATTTTAATGCGGCAATATACCTTATTATTGCAATATGCGCAAGTCGTTTCATGTACAGAATGATAAGAACTGTGCTTAACAAATACAGAAATATTAAGACTTCCAACAATGTAATGATTATTGGTGCCGGAGAGGCAACTAATGTCATTATGAGAGAAATACAGAATTCGAGCTATCTTGCTAATTCTAATATTGCATGTATTATTGATGATGACCGCCGCAAGGTTGGTAAATACATACGAGGCGTTAAGGTTATAGGAACAAGGGACAAGATTAAGGAAGCAGCAAAGCTTTATGATATTGATGAGATTATATTTGCAATTCCATCAGCGTCTAATGAAGTTAAAAGGGATATATTAAACATTTGTAAAGAGACTGATTGTACTCTTAAGATTCTGCCGGGTGTATACCAGATGGTAGATGGAGAGATTAATGTTAACTCTATCCGTAATGTTGATGTGCTTGATCTTCTTGGAAGAGACCCGATTGAAGTAGATATTGAATCTATCATGGGTTATGTTAAGGATAAGGTCATTATGGTAACAGGTGGTGGTGGTTCTATTGGTTCAGAGCTTTGCCGTCAGCTTGTAAGCCATAAGCCTAAGCAGCTCATTATATTTGATATATATGAGAATAATGCCTATGATATTCAGCAGGAATTAAAGATTAATTATCCTGATGCCAATGTTGTTACTCTTATTGGTTCAATAAGAAATGTTTCAAGACTTGAAAGTGTATTCGCACAGTATAAGCCTGATATTGTATATCATGCAGCAGCACATAAGCATGTACCTCTTATGGAAGTCAGTCCTGATGAGGCTGTTAAGAATAATGTTGTTGGTACATGGAATGTTGCAAGAATGGCTGATAAGTATGGCGTTAAGAAGTTTGTTATGATAAGTACAGATAAGGCTGTTAACCCAACTAATGTAATGGGAGCAACAAAGCGTATCTGTGAGATGATTGTCCAGACGTATAACGAGATATCAAAGACAGATTTCGTTGCTGTAAGATTCGGTAATGTACTTGGAAGTAACGGCTCAGTCATACCTCTTTTTAAGAGGCAGATTGAGGCTGGTGGGCCGGTTACAGTTACAGATCCTAATATTATAAGATATTTCATGACTATACCAGAGGCAGTTTCACTTGTTCTTCAGGCAGGTGCATATGCCAAGGGTGGAGAGATATTCATTCTTGATATGGGCGAGCCTGTTAAGATTGATGATCTCGCAAAGAACCTTATCAGACTGTCAGGTTATACACTTGGCGTCAACATGGAAATCAAATACACGGGACTTCGTCCTGGCGAAAAACTCTATGAGGAGCTTCTTATGAAAGAAGAAGGTCTTCAGGAGACAGACAACAAGCTTATCCACATTGGAAAGCCAATTGAGTTTGATAAAGAGAATTTCTTTGATAACCTTGAGAAGCTTAAGGAAGAAGCTTATTCAGAAACAGGTAATATAAGAGAATCACTGAAGAAAGTGGTTGATACTTACCATCCGAATGAACATTAATGGATATTAAAAAGACTGCCGCAGCGTAGCTGTGGCAGTCTTTTGGCGTTATGGAGGATGAACCTACTAATTATGTTGTTTTCAAGAATTGAGTAGGTATATTTTTATTGAAAATT
>ERZ870052.845-NODE-845-length-11453-cov-8.413590_pt1 | contig 11453 bp, 10 predicted proteins | sample MGYA00520889_ERZ870052 | MGnify/ENA primary metagenome ERZ870052 (study PRJEB32232, sample SAMN07284988) | human gut metagenome | biome: human-associated habitat; material: feces | host: Homo sapiens | place: Tanzania | collected 2014-08-14 ...
TTTGAATAACGGATTAAAATGCCGAAAGCCTGTATTTATGCGGGCTTCCGGCATTTGTTTTATCGAATGGCTCTGGTTTGGCTCTATTTGTGGGGAGAGTAATAGCAAGATTAAGGAGAAATTATGAAAAAGATAATTATATTAAGAGGTAACTCTGGAAGTGGAAAAACAACAGTAGCTAGAGCGTTGCAAAAGAAATTTGGATACAATACAATGATGATTTCACAAGATGAGATTAGGAGAAATATCTTGTGGGTTAAAGATGGCGTTGATACTAAGGCATTACCACTTATGATAGAACTTATGAAATATGGGTATGCATTTAACTGGGTTAATCAGCTTCCTGTCTATGTTTTGGCTGGAATGTGTGTTGCTGTTTTAATCCTGTGCCGCTATTTGGATATTAGTAGAGTTAAGGCTGATATTGATGAAATTAATGTATTGTGTGAAAATAGATTGTAATTTCGTCGAAGTAGCTTTTAAAGATTGGAGTGACTTTTAGGTTAATTAGTAAATATAGAGCGAGGCGTCCGCGAAAGGAAGAACAGGGAGACACATTTCTCTTAAAAAGAACTCCGGAACAGGATGATTTTTACCATCTGATGAATGGAAAATTCTGTGGAGAGGCATGGGACGCTATCAGCCGATATATTTATACGGCGTTGCAGGGCGGCTCCATTATGCACAAGTGGACAAATGACGACAGAATGATGATCGCCTGCTGCAATGACGGCACACGCCCCGTTATATTCAAGATCGAGCGGATCGATATTCCAGAAAACGAAGAAGAAAAGCAATGGCTGGAAAAGCAGAATTTCAAGAACACGGCAGATGATGCCTATATAGGCTGATAACTTAAAGTTTATAAGGAACAGAATCTTTGAAGTTTATGGAGAGGAGTGTCCGGATGAAATTAAATATACAGTGGAAAGAGTATTATATGGAATTACATTGATAGTTATTGGTATAATATTGGCTGCTCTTCATTTTATTGTGGCTGGAGATGGTATCAGAGATTTCATTTCCAATATTATTACAGTTATATCGGTATTGGTAATATTAGCAGGAACTTATATGACATCAAGTGGAATCAGAAACTGTAAATAAAAAACTTCTTGAAGGATTCAGGAATGAGGAAGAATTCGGCTACATGGCAGGATATGAACCGTGGGAGAAATTAATTTTTGACAGATAAGTTTTTTGAAAACTGTCGTTTGGTAAAATCTATTCCATTTTTAAAAGCCTTGCGATAAAATATGTCCTGTGAGACATGCGTTTTATTATCCAAATCAGGACAATAGTTGGATGATTCGATGACTGGAAAGTGAAGAATCATTATATAAGTCAACGAATACTGGGAAGCAGATGACTAGAATTTGAAGAATTGCTATATGAGTCAGCGAATGCAAGGTAAACTGGACCCCATGTCAAGGACACAGCAAATTGATGACTTAGACAAGAAATTTTGCAATAATGGGTCAGAGCGGTAAATGGTATTCGTAATATGGCAGAAGAGATTGTGTTAAATGAATTGATTTACAGGTAAATAAAGAGCTGAACAGGTAGGAAGAAAAATCCTATTTGTTCAGCTTTGGTGTTTATAAGGGGTCAAAGAAGAAGCATATTACAATTCTACTGCTAGTCGATTGATTTATGCATACTCCCATTATAATATGTGTGCAGGAGGTGAATATATGTATCAAATTAGTAATGAAAAATTCGGTTTATTTGTAACCGAATTAAGAAAGGAAAAGAATTTAACTCAAAAGGATTTGGCTGAAAAATTATATGTATCAGATAAAACAGTTAGCAAATGGGAACGTGGTCTTAGTATGCCCAATGTCGTATTACTCATACCAATAGCTGATATATTAGATGTTACCGTTACAGAATTGTTACGTGGAGAAAAAATAGATACACAGAAAAATATTGATACAAAAGAAATCGAGGAATTGGTAGTAGGTTCTCTCGATATGGCTGTTAGGGATTCTATTCATCAACATAGAAAAAACTGGATATTAGCATATTTGTTATGCCTTTTTATATCTATTGCAGAAATTATTATCTTAGTTGTATCTGGAAGTTCATTAGCTGAGATGAAAGGGGATATATTGCTGGTTACCGGGGGAATGCTTTTATTTGGTGCATGGTTTTGTTTCTTTGCAAAAGACATATTACCAACATATTATGATGCCAACAAGATAAATTATGTTTCACAAGGAATTTTTAGAATACATCTAGTTGGTTTATCTTTTAACAATGGAAATTGGATATACATCTGCACAACTTTAAAAATATGGACACTTGCAACGGTTGTTTTATATCCTCTTGCAGGTATTATAATAATCAATTGCTTCAATATAGCTTTATGGAATATTTTGAATAAAATTTTCTTAATTATGATATTAGGTGGTATGGTAGTTTCGATTTACATTATCGGGAAAAAATACGAATAATTAAATTACCTGTTATCGTTGTGGATATTACTAATTTACAACATTCTTCATGGGAAATATGGAATGCAGCAGAAGAGATTGTATTAAGAGAATTACCGCATATTTAAAGCATGGGGGGCTGTTTATAAGTTAATTTCTGCCGGAGATTTTGATTTAATGATTTGATTTATAAAACTGGCAATGATACAATTAGCGTAATTTGTAAGAAAGCAGAGAAAATATGAGTGAAAAGTTACTGATTGTTGAAGATGACAAAAAATTAAATGATGGAATCCGTCTGGCTTTAAAGAATGATGCTTATTTCTTTTATCAGTGCAGAACTTTGCAGGAGGCTAGAGAGATCTTGAAAAAGGAAGATATCACATTGGTTTTGTTAGATGTGAACTTGCCGGATGGGAATGGGATTGATTTTGTAAGAGAAATAAGGAAAAACAGTCAGGTGCCGATTATTCTGCTTACAGTAAATAACATGGAAGTAGATATTGTAACAGGATTGGAAGCTGGGGCAAATGATTATATTACGAAACCGTTTAGCTTGATGGTTTTGCGTGCAAGAGTGTCTGTGCAGCTTAGAAATAAAGAGGCAGCAGCTAAAAATTCTATGGAGCTTGATAGATTTGAGTTCTATTTCGATAAAATGGAATTTTTCAAAGATGGAGAACCTATTGAACTTAGTAAGACAGAACAAAAGCTCCTTAGAGTGCTGTGTGAAAACAGAGGAAAAGTATTGAAACGGGAATATCTGATTGACGAGGTATGGCAGGGAGATACAGAGTTTGTGGATGCTCATGCTCTGACTGTTGCAGTCAAACGCCTCAGAGACAAATTAGAAGATGATACGCAGAAGCCTGAATATGTCAAGACGATTTATGGAATTGGTTATACATGGGCGGTGAATGGATGATAGAAACAATTATGTTGATTGTAGTTATATTTGTCCTGAGCGGAGTTTTTTGGTACAGCTTTTTTTATCAGAAAGAAAAAAAGCTTTTGAACCGGCTGCAGCAAATGCTGGATTGTGCAATAGATGGAGAACTGGAACGGACAGAAATATCAGAAGAAAAGTATTCTGCTCTTGAAAACAGCATGAAACAATATATAGACAGTAGTTTTCTGGCAAAAAAAAATCAACAGGAACAGAAAGAAGTGATACAAAAACTGATTTCAGATATTGCTCATCAGACACTGACTCCCATTTCAAATCTGAAAGTCTATGGAGAAATACTCTCTGAAGTGAGTAATGAAAATCAAGAGGAGATAGCTACCATTTTGGAGCAGACGGAGAAATTGGATTTTCTGATACAATCACTGGTCAAATTATCACGAATGGAGAGCGGAATTATAGCAGTACATCCGGAGGATACTGCTATTGCACAGATGTTTGCATCCGTACAGCAGCAGTTTAATGTAAAAGCAATGGAGAAGGATATTTCCCTGAGTTTATTTGACACGGATTTACATGCTATGTGTGATGCAAAATGGACTGTGGAAGCACTTGGAAATATTGTAGACAATGCGATTAAATACACAGCATGTGGGGGAAATGTTCAGATAAAAGTCGAGCAGTATTCTTTTTTTGTAAAGATTGATATCATTGATGATGGCATTGGAATAGAAAAAGAAGAAATACCAAAGATATTTGGAAGGTTTTATCGGAGTCTGTCAGTGGCAGACCAGCCAGGAGTAGGAATTGGCTTATTCCTTGCAAGAGAGATCATTCAGGCACAAAAGGGGTATATAAAAGTGACATCAAAGAGAGGAAAGGGTTCTACATTTTCTGTGTTTCTTCCGATAGCAAAGAAGGAATAGTATCAAAACTGTGACATTTCAGAAACCAGATGGAGACATTGTCATGATAAAGTCTGTATTGTAAAGATCAATACAGGCTTTTTTGATGGGAGGATGGCATGAATATATTAAAAGCAGTAAATTTACGAAAAATATATGGGCAGGGAGAAACAGAAGTCAGGGCTCTTGATGGTATAAACCTGGAAGTAGAAAAAGGGGAGTTTGTAGCGATTGTTGGAACTTCTGGGAGCGGAAAGTCTACGATGCTTCATATGATTGGAGGATTAGATAATCCAACATCTGGGCAGGTAATTGTAGATGGACAGAACTTAAGCCATATGACAGATGAAGAGCTTACCATTTTCCGACGTAGGAATATTGGTTTCGTATTTCAACAGTATAACTTGGTTCCGATGTTGAATGTATGGGAAAATATTGTTCTTCCTGTGAAACTGGATGGAAAAAAGGTAGAAAAAGGTTATGTAGATGAAATTATTGATACACTGGGTATTCGGACAAAATTGGAAAACCTGCCAAGTGCTCTATCCGGTGGACAGCAACAGAGAGTGGCAATTGCAAGGGCTTTAGCTGCAAAACCAGCCATTTTGCTCGCTGACGAGCCGACTGGAAATTTGGATTCGAAAACAAGTCAGGATGTATTAGGGCTTCTGAAAGTAACCAGTAAGCGTTTTCACCAGACCATCGTTATGATTACCCATAATGAAGAGATTGCCCAGATGGCAGACCGGATTTTACAGATAGAAGACGGAAAAATTGTTTCAGACAGTGGTTTGGTATAGTGAGGGCGATTATATGGTAAAAGTAGAGAATAAAGAAACGTTACGATTATTGACGAAACGTTTTATGAAAATGAACCGAGCAAGAAATATTATTGCTGTTATTGCAATCATGTTGACATCACTGTTATTTACAAGCCTCTTTGTGGGGAGTGTATCCATGATACTTTCCAAAAGAGCAACGGAAATTAAGCAATTTATGGATTCATCCCATGCTATTGCGCAGAATTTGTCAGAAGAAGATGCGGAGAGATTGCAAAAAACAATAGAACAGGATGAAGATGTGGAACGATATGGTTCCGGTATTTTTCTGGGAGCTGGAATGGACGAACGGTTTGGATTTTCCGTAGAGGTCCGATATGCAGATGAAAATATGGCAGAAAGTTTTAATTGTCTGCCAACTACAGGAAGACTGCCGGAGAAAGAAAATGAAGTAGCACTTAGCAGCACGATATTGGAATCTCTGGGTGTTACACCAAAGATTGGGGAAGAAGTAACGCTGACCTGGGAAGTAAATCCTATGCTGAAACAATATAAGACAGATACGTTTCAGATATGTGGATTCTGGCAGGGGGATAAAGCTGTTTTAGGTCAGATGGTCTGGGTATCCGAAGCCTATGCAAAGGAGAATCGTTATCCCGTTACGCAGGAAGAATTAGAAAATGGCATCTACAATGGAGGGAAAGAGTATTCTGTCTGGTACAAGAACCTTTGGAATCTGGAAAAGAAAACGGAAAAGATATCCAAAGCAGCGGGATTTACGAAAGCTGGGACAGGAATGGAAGTCAATCCGGCATATAATCTCTTTGAAGAGGATTCATTTTCATTTTCTTCTTTAATTATAATGATTCTATTTGTCATATTAGCTGGATACCTGATTATTTATAATATTTTTAACATTTCTGTGAAAACGGATATCCGGGCATACGGATTGTTAAAGAATGTGGGGACAACGGGAAAGCAGTTGAAGAAAATTGTACGTATGCAGGCGTGGAGATTATCAGCTATTGGCATTCCAATCGGATTGCTTTGTGGTTATCTTGCAGGTCTTTGTATGGCTCCGTCCTTGACTGCAGATGCTGCAATTAGTGCACAGGCAGGAAAAACGGCTCAGACAGTAGTATCAGCAAATCCTTTGATTTTCCTTGCAGCGATACTTTTAACGCTTTTGACGGTGTATCTCTCTAGTTTGCAGGCTTGTAAAATGGTGGAAAGAGTTTCGCCTGTGGAAGCTCTGCATTTGGCAGAAGGAGAGCAGTCACATAGGAAAATAAAAAAGAATACTTCTGTAACCTGGTGGGGGATGGCAGTTCAAAATGTGTTACGAAATTGGAAAAAGGGATTGATTGTTATGCTTTCTATCGCTCTTTCTATGGTGGTTGTCAACTGTATCGTGATGCTGGTGCAGGGATATGATTTTGATTCTTACCGAAAAGTGTTTTTAGCTTCCGATTTTCAACTGGATCAGATGACGGGAAGTTTGTCAAATACGAATTTCAACGGTATTACACCTAAAATCAAAGAGATTCTCGACGAATGCCCTGATAGTGCTAAGACAGGATATGTGTATTATTCTGAGGAAACCCACAAGATGGAGCCGGAACTTCTGAAAACATGGAAAGCATTCGCAGATAAATATGAAAAAAACTGGAACGATTATGAAGAACAGGTTTGGGAAGAGGCAAAGGCTTCCAATACAGTAAGTGTTCATTTTCTCGGAATCAGCGAGCCGGTGTTTGACAAATTAGAATGGAGAGGGGGAAAATGCTCTTGGGATACATTTAAAAGCGGAAATTATGTGCTTGTAGATTATGGTGATAAATATGCAGAGCATCCGGTTTCTTATTATCAGACTGGGGATATTTTTCAGATGGATTACAAAAATGGAAACCAAAAAGATTACGAAGTCATCGGAGAAGCACTGATGCCATATGCATTGGATTATCCGTATGCAGACCTTATCTATATTACGGTATTAGTTCCAGAAGATGAGTATATTACCCAGACTGGAAATGAATCAGCTATGTATGCCGCCATTGATGCAAAGAAGGGCGAGGACAAGCAGATAAAAGAATACATTGATAAAAATATTTTAAAAGAAAATGATATGATCAATGTGTTTTCTGTATTGGATATGAAAGAGAGTTTTCAGCGGTATGTCAGTAAATATTATATGATCGGTAGTTTTCTTGTCGTTATTTTAGCTTTTATTGGCATTATGAATTTCTTTAATACAACAGCAACCTCTGTAATTAGCAGAAAAAAAGAACTGGCACTTTTGGAAGTTGTGGGAATGACGAAAAAGCAGATATCGAAAATGTTGGTGGCTGAGGGATTCCTATATTTGGGAGGCGCATTTGTGATTGCAGTATTGCTAATTGTGTTTGGAGCAAAGCAAATTTTAGTAAATACGCTCGGTACAGCATTTTTCTTCCGGTTACATCTTACGATAGTGCCATGTGTACTTATGATTCCAATTTTGGTTGGGATTGCGTATGTGATACCAAAGTATCAGTTTGAAAAGATGAGTCGGGAAAGCATTGTTGAAAGGATTCGGAAAGAATAATAACAATGTATAAATTAGGCGTATGGATTTGATGGATCCATGCGCCTTTTTTAGAAAATTACAATTCTATATCATATGACTTTTTCTAAGTCCGAGCAGGCTGATTTCGCCGTATTCCTGTTCAATCAGCTTATCCCGAAAATCAAGGCGTATCTAGATTCTGGTATCTAACAATTCTGTGTATTGTTCTAGAACAGGACGAAATTTTTCTTCCCGGAAAGCAGCGGCGTCTTTTTTATGTTTGAAGAATATTTAGAAAAATATAAATAAAAACAAAAGAATCCTAACTTTTTTTATAGTAGGATTGTTATATTATTTAGAAAACAGAGGGAGGCAAATTTGCGAATGGAATACAAAACTGATTCTTTGTTAGTACATCTAGCAAGAGCAGGAGATGAAGATGCGTGTGAAAAACTGGTCAAAAAATATTACTCAAGTATATATCAATATTGTTTGCTACATATCAATGATCCCTATGAGGCAGAGGATTTGACACAAGAAGTATTTACACGTTTCTTTTCCAATTTATATAGATATAAAGAATATGGAAAAGTTAAGAATTATCTTTATACAATTGCCGGAAATACCGTTAAAAATTATTACAAAAAGAAAAAAGATATTCCATCAGAGGAACTGCTAAAATCAGAGGACAGAAGTAAAAATCATGTAGAAGAGATAGGAGTCCGATTAACTATTGAACAGGCAGTGAGAAAGTTACCGGAAGAAATTAGAGAAACGGCAGTTTTATATTTTTTTCAAGAATTGAAGCAAAGAGAAATTGCAGAATTACTTCACATAAAACTATCGCTTGTAAAATATCGAATTGGAAGAGCAAAAGAACTTTTAATAAAAGAGTTGGAGGTGAAAAACTATGATGAAATATAAGCAACAAATAAAGGAATATAAAGAGGAGATTGAAAAAAAATATGTAAGGATTGAAGCAGAAAACAGAACAGTAAAAGCATGTCAGAATATTTTGTCAGAGTCGGTTTTATCGAAACAATCGCATAGAACATCTTATTTTGAATTTTTGTATGAGCAGACAAAATTCATAAAAAAAAGATGGTGGATTTTACAAGGTTGTGTTCTTATGTGTCTATGGATATGGTTGAGTAATTATACGTCAGACATAAAAGATATGATGAGGATTATGGGAATATCTGCCACAATATTTGTGGTTCTGATTATCCCGGAAATTTGGAAAAACAGAAGAAATGGTGCGATTGAGATTGAGCAGGCGTCTTATTACACACTGCGTCAGATTTGTACAGCAAGAATGTTAATGTTTGGAGTAGTGGATCTGGTGATCGTTATGGTGTTTTTGGCAATTACATATCAAACAACAATACTCTCGTTAAGTGATTTGGTGGTTAATTTTTTGCTTCCAGTAAATGTTTCATGTTGTATATGTTTTCGTGTATTGTACAGCAGATGGGAAAAATCAGAATATATAGCAGTGCTTTCTTGTCTGGTATGGGTTGGTTTATGGATGATGATTGTTGCAAATGATGTTATTTATCAGAAAATTGTAACTCCGGTATGGGTGGCTATGCTGATATTGACTTTTGTATATTTTGTTTTTTGTGTTCAGAAGTCATTAGTATTTGATGAAAAAATTTTGGAGGATTACACGTATGAAATTAGAATTTAAAAATGTAACAAAACAATACGGAGAAGTAAATGCTGTTAATAAAGTGAATTGTGTTATGGAAAAAGGAATTTATGGACTGCTTGGAGTAAATGGAGCAGGAAAGACCACATTAATGCGTATGCTTTGTACGATTGTTCAACCATCAGAAGGACAAATATTATGGAATGGTAAAGATATATGGAAACTAGGAGGTGAATACCGAGAAGTTCTGGGATATTTACCACAGGATTTTGGATATTATCCAGATTTGACCGTATATGATTATATGATGTACATTTCTTCTATAAAAGGGTTAAAAATGCCGTTTGCCAGAAAAAAAGTGAAGCAATTATTAAATCAAGTAGGAATGGAAAAATTCAGTAAAAGAAAAATGAAGAATTTGTCTGGAGGAATGGTTAGACGTGTAGGAATAGCACAGGCGATGTTAAACGATCCGCAAATTCTTGTCCTGGACGAACCTACCGCTGGATTAGACCCGAATGAAAGAATACGTTTTCGTAATTTAATTAGTGAATTGTCGGAAGAACGTTTGGTGCTCTTGTCTACACATATTGTATCGGATATTGAGTACATTGCGAATAACATTATGTTAATGAAAGATGGAGAACTTTTTTATGCAGGTACTGCGGAAGATTTAGTATCTTCTATGAAAGAAAAGGTATGGCAATGTAATGTTTCGAGAAGTATGATAGACAAATATATGAATGAATATTTGGTTGGAAATATAAAAACAACAAAAACCGGAGCAGAGCTTAGAATTATTTCAATAGAAAAGCCAACAGAAGATGCTGTGGCTGTAGAAAAAAATCTGGAAGATGCATTTCTATTTTATTTTGGAGAAAAATCGGAGGAAAAACAAGATGCTTAAATTAGAATTAAAACGAATTTTTTCAAAGAAAATTAATGTATTTGCAATCGGATTGGCATTGATACTTGCTGTCATTTTTAGCGGATTTGCAGTTACAAGTAATCGCTATGTGGATGAGAATGGAAATGCTAGTACTGGAATTATGGCAACAAGAAAACTTACAGATAACAGACGAGCATGGAAAGGGACATTGACAGAAGATGAACTTGGAAAAGTTATAGAACAAAATAAAAATGCGATGACGCAATCCTCAGAAGAAAATGCGATTTACGGAACGACATTACAACCGATAGATGATATTAGGGGTTTTATAATATCGGTATTAACACCGGATGCAGAATATGATGAAAGTGTTCTGAATCAAATTACAGAAGAAAATATACAAGAGTTTTATGACACTTATCATAAAAATATGGAAAAGATGGCAGAAGAATATGGAAAGACTTCTGTTCAGAAAAAATACTTGGAAAAGAAATATAATGAAATAAAATTACCAGTAGAATACGAATCTTATAGTTCATGGGATACTATGATTATGTATGTAGAAACGTATTCTATTATTCTGGCAATCATAGTTGGTTTTATTTGTGCTGGAATATTTGCAGATGATTTTCAGACAAAAGCAGATGCAGTATTTTTCTCTACAAAGTATGGACGTACAAAAGCTGTTAAAACAAAAATACTGGCAGGAATAGTTACGACAGTTATGATTTATTGTGTGGGAATTATATTACTTAGTGTGATTTGTTTTGGAATTATGGGAACCAGTGGTATGAATACACCCTATCAAATGTATCAGGCATATAGTATTTACATTATGTCATATGGACAATACTATTTGTTGACAGTTGTATGTGGATTTATAGCCAGTATGCTGGCGGCTTCAGTGTCTATGTTAGTAGCGGCTAAAATGCATACAATTAGTGTCGCTGTTTGCATTCCGTTCTTTTTATATTGCTTATTGCCATTTATAGGACGGGCACTTTCTGGGTATACAACGCTTTTCAATTTGATACCAACAATTTTGACAAATGTACAGGCAAGTGTAAAAGTCCCACTTATTTATCAGATTGGGAATTGTGTATTTCGACAAATTCCGCTTGTAATGGTAATGTATACAGTGATGGCAATAGCCTTACTGCCTTTTATTTATAAGAGTTTTCGCAGATACGGAAATAGGTAAAAATTGTATTCGTATTTATGAAAAACAATTTTTCCAGATTGGATGGCTTGGAATAGTAAGCGGTGCGTTGATTTTCTGGTACGGATGATTGATAAGTACGGCGAAGAAGTCCTCCGGGAGTTGGAGGAAGAAAAACAGAATAAA
>ERZ870052.851-NODE-851-length-11378-cov-3.950535_pt1 | contig 11378 bp, 6 predicted proteins | sample MGYA00520889_ERZ870052 | MGnify/ENA primary metagenome ERZ870052 (study PRJEB32232, sample SAMN07284988) | human gut metagenome | biome: human-associated habitat; material: feces | host: Homo sapiens | place: Tanzania | collected 2014-08-14 ...
TGTCGTAAGCCTTCACCCAGTCGTATGTCTTCTCGAAGTTGATGCCATAGCCCGCCTCATTGCCCAAACTCCACACGGTTCTTTGATATGTCATTCCAAAGAACTCTCCAGTCCAAGGTTGTGCGAGACGCAGCAACAGATAAGACGACAAAATGCCGAATATAGAGATAAGAAAAGGAACGACCGATATCAATTCCTTCTTAGAAAACGAATAAGATTCAATAGGTTTAATCTCCGCATCGTCTACATTTTGTACATTCACAATCCTCTTGAACATTGCAATATTTTCATTGGCAGGAATATCAAAATCTTCAATAACCCGAGAACATCGCTCCTTGTCATGCTTGTCAAAACAACGCAAAGCAAGCAAGAACACATGTTCAAGCGGAAAATGTTCGTACCGTATCATAGGAAAATCAAAAGCATGATGAATAACATTGTCTCTAAAAGCCAATGCCTTTTGCTTCCAAGAACCTTTTCCTTCATATACCGCAATAACATCATCACTTATTTCCCGACATTTATCATCGGTCAAATAAAAGTCATAGTGTTCCTTGCACATATAGTTTCTATATATGCTATGGTTGCACCCGGGAATATTGCAATGTTCCTTTTTGTATTTCATATATGCATTAATGCTCCGTTTTGGCATACCACCTTCGTATAGGCACATATGGTACTTTGTTGCGTGAGCAGAACTGCTCAATGGAGATGCCTTTCGGCATTGCCTCCGTCTGGTACTGGAAATAGAATCTTTCCAAATCTTCGCTGCTGTACATAAATCAAACGTTTTTTAGTTCGGCAGCAAAGATACTTCTTTCTAATTTAAGCCCTAAATTGAGTGCTAACCATCATTTTTTTATTTCTCTTCTTATTTTACAAGACCAAATCTCTTTAAACGAATACGCTTTTCTTTCGGACTACTTATCACTGTTCCAACAATCAAATCAATATCTTCCCCATCTATCTTACCTACCAATTTACTCTTTGCTAATTTTTCCAAGGAAGCAGTTTTCAACATCAAGCAATCAACAAACGAATCATATTTCAAAAAAGAATACTTCTTGCATTTAATTGGCATATGAAAATCAGCAATTCTTTGGGGTAAATTAGGATTAATTCTGGAGTTTACGATAACACCTCCATAGACATTTCCATCATCATCAAACCCTAAGACAACAAAGAATTTATTACGAGAAGAATCAGTCTCCTTAGGTATAATGCCATTAGACTGGTCCATATTGACCACAAAGACATCACCGATTGATGCTGTTTTCGCAGTCAACCTCTCCAGTGTATCATCAGGAATATAAATCATTCCAAGGCCTCCTCCACAGCCAACTGTTCCTTGAGATATTCCAACATTCCACTATCAGCATGAGCAGCCTGAGCAATGGCAACAATATCCATGACATCACTCTCCTTATTTTTATAAGCAGCTTCCCATGCTGCATCATGTGACTTCTCCTTCAATTCATTGAAAGACAAAGAAGCATTTTCTCGAATAGACTCGTCCAAGCATTCCCTTTCAGACTCAGACAAAAAATCCATATTAGGCAATCTCTTTGGCAGAATAATATTAGGAGCATCATCACCCGCAAATTTAGCAACATGATTGAACATCTCCCCGAAGTCTGGGTCAAAATTTGGATTATTCTTGATCGCATGATATAAACCATCAGCCACAGGTCCATAGTCCCATGCACGATAATTGTCTTGTGTCATGCGAGTACCCCACTTTGCCAAGTGTTTCTGCTCAGCAAAGTACAAGATTTTCAACACATGATACAAATCAGTACCCTTTGTCCCATTCAAGATATAGAGCACCATTTCCATCAAGCTTTCCTTTTCAAACTTAGTCATAATCCAAAATATATTTATTAAAATGCAAAAATACAATTTTCCCCTCACATCGCCAACTTTCTTTTCTTATTTTAACGCAAGATTGCGCAAATCGAAGACAATACAAAATAAGCTCGTTTATTTTGTTAGTACTCAATTTGGGGCATATCCTGAAATATTGAAAACTTATCGAAAAGTTTTCTATTCATCAATAGAATTTTTTATTGGAATGGCAGAATAAGAGTTATGGCTAACCTTATGATTATAACGTATTTCAGGTTCTTCTATAGTATGTGGCAACTTACCTATGATAGAGCGGTGCTCTTCCATTTGGATGTAAAGATATGATTTTTTCATCTCTAAAAGTTTATCAACAATATCTTTACGCAAAAAGAAGAACATACTGTCGTCACAGATAAACCAGGTAGACACCTCTTCATTGGCGAAGGTATATGCCAGTCTATCCACATCAAACGTCAGTTTTAGCATTTTGCAGATTTCTGAAGAGAGGCAGACAAGACTTTTGTATTTGAACCTTTTTGTAGTCCATTCAGAGAAACTGTATTTAACAAGAATTCTAGCATTGTCTCCTGTAAAATTCGTCTGTGTATCTATTAGTTCACGCCATGACAATTCCCCCAAAAAGGCATGGTTATACTCACTTGTGAATTCTGCATATTCTAAATCAACTTCTTCTGGAGATATATCTTTTTGTATAAGAAGAGAATTCCATTCCAAATATATATTAGCATTTTTTTCACTCATCATCTGGCGACAAGTTCCATAAAGCAAAATCCAGTCACCATCTCTATTTGGAAGTTTTGTCATAATTAGACTGGCCTGCCAATCAGACAAATTTGCTTTAATCCAGTTGTCCAAATCTTCATTTCTTTGAGGCAGTAAAATATCTGTGAATAACTTTCTTTTTTGTGGTACTTTAGGGAATGATGGATCTATTATTACGAGAGGTGTACGAAATGTACCAACATATTCATGCTCAAGTTTACCATTCAGCAATAGCCACCCATAAAGTTCATACAATGCAGCTTGCCCATATTTAAAAGCATAATTATTTTTGAGTTGTCTACGGTAGCTAACTTTTTCGTCTTCTGCGTTTTGTAACATGGCACAAACTTCTTGGTCATAGCCTAAACGCTCAGCCATGTTTTGCAACATACCATAAATCTGGCTAGATGTATAATATGTCTCATGGCAATAATTAGGTATAAAGAGTGGTCTTATATGAGATTTGTCGTAATCATAATCAAAAACAGAAAACAACGCCCATTCCTTTTCTATTTTCTCTGACCATTTCATATCAACATGCTTATACAGCATTTCTCTATTTTGCTGTTGACAGAAAGTAACTTCTGCATAACTATAAAGCGTTTCCAAATCATCCAATAGTACAACATTGGTTGTGGCATGATTCTGCAAATAGTTTTCCAATATTTCGATACACCTCTTTAATGTTCCCCAATCTTTCGAGTGCAGTCCTAAACCTGTAACAACAGATATAACTGCTTCACGGACAAAAGGGTCACATGTATTGAGCAATAAAGAGCAAATGTGCAAACCTTCATCATTATTTTTCTTTATTATCAAAAATGCTTGTTTGCAAAATTTCTCTCTATATTCCATATCAGTGATGCCGCACATAAGCAATGCAAATGCCAGCAAATCTGCATTTTTGAATTTATTTGAAACATATCTGTCATGCAATATGGAATATGCTTCTTGCATAACATCATAAGTTGCATACTTGCTGTTCCAATATTGGTCCAATATGCTTCCACTCTGTTTCGTAAAAAATGGAAGAAATGAAGAAATATAACCTATATTATAAGTAGATACCTTTTCATACAAAGTATCAAATATGTGTTCTTTTATTTTTGTCGTACACTCTGTTTCTGTTAAAATAGTGACAAACGATTTTCGTCCATTATCAGAAGTGAGAAATATATCCAAATTATCTATAGCTGCATTTATAACCTCTGGATTTGGCATAATTTCGAACCATTCTTTGTGATAATATATAGTCACTAGGTAGAAAAGACTTTTTATTATATCTTCAGCCAATGTATGACGTTTGTCTCCGAAGAACTTACCTTTATTACTATCAATGAACGACTTGAAATCTTCCTCCTCACCACACCTATACAGTATACTTTTTGCTATGTGAAAACCTGCAACCATATCGTAAGTGTACTGTACTTGTTCTTCACCATTGTTTTTTTCAAAAGTAAAGCACAAACCTTCGTTTATTAGATCGTAGACTTTGTCTTCAAATATTTGTGCAAACTGATTGTAAAAATCAAAATAGCGAGTATCGTTTTCAAAAAGAATATAAGATGCCTTGTAGAGATTCTCTTCTAATTTATGCTTCGCCAGTTTGTCTACCTTACCTTTATGCATGGCTATATTTGATAATAGTTGATTACTATAAACATCCATACACGAAACTAAAGAATAGTTGTTGACGACGATATTACTTCTGTTTTTGTTCGTAATACAGAAAATTTTAAGCAACAATGGATTTTCAAAAGCTCCAAAATCTTCAACTGTAGCATTTCGTATTTCATATTTACTGAAATATTTATCCACGGTTACTTCCAAATCCTCCTTTACCAACCCATTTAGTAATATATGGTTATCGACATCTGTATAATTATCCACCCCATATATAGCTTGTAAGTAATCGGTCTTATCACGGCACGTTGTCACAAGAAGCAAGTGAGAATGCTTATCCAACAGAACTTTTAATGCTGGTAGCTCTTCTTTCCATCTTTCCTCATTTGGCGCAGTTTCATTTAAACCATCAATGATAATAGGTAACTTACAATGATGGACTTTGGCCAAGAAATCCAAGCAATCAAACACGTCAGAAAAAGACATACTACCATTAAGGTCTAATTTTTCTAATACAAGAGATTGAAAACTATAACAATTTCGGAAAGAACTTCCTGTGAGAAATAATACTGGTTTATTTCTTTTCAGAATATTATCCGTCAGAGAACACGCTAAATGGGTCTTTCCATACCCAGGCTTTGCAAAGACCGAGAAATATTTTCTAGTTAACAATAGAAGGAGAGAAGACAGGTTTTCTTTAGAAAAATCCTCATCTTTTGTCAAAAGACTCTCTAAAGTTCTCGCTCTTCCTGCCAATTCTATCAGATAATTATCCAATCCTCCATATTCGTCATGCTCATTAGAATATATTTGTTGGAATTCTTCATTGATAATTTGAACACGAGTTTGTCTATTATTACGATATTCATCGATCAGAGATAATAACTCTTCTGATTTCGATACAATATTGTCCCTGTTATAATATAGAGAGTATATCTTATCTATAAGCTGATAACGTAGTCTAAAATCTTCTTGGTAATAATTAATAAAACGGTCTGATAATTTACTGTATCCCCAACCTTCAGTATTAAAAATAGGTTTCTTCTTGTCATTATCAGCATGTTTCTTCAATCGACTAATAAAATCTTTAATTTTATTATTGGCAATATCGTCATCAACAATACTTAGTAGAGAATTTTCGAAATCGCTAGCCGTATGAAGATCTACATCATATTTACGTTTGAGTACTTCCAACGTGATGCGTGAAATCTCACAGAGTTGATTAAAACTAAAAATATTTTCGCCAAAATAGTATTTGAAAATTCCATTAAATAGGGATGGATCCTTTAAGTAAAAGTCCTCAAATATATCTCTATGCCAGCTTGCAAAATCACAAGAACAATTGATTGTTATCAAATCGGTAACCAATTTATCCCACTCTTTTTGTACAAAACTACCTGGTGTACAAACTATCCATAGTTTTAAATTGGGACGATATGACATTGAAACTTCAAAACCCTTTCGAAGTTCTTTCTTGTGGTCTGCATCCAAAGGAGAATTGCTATCATCTTTTGCTCCTCTCCAATACTTGGCTTGCCATCCTAAGACATCACCTTGATTATAGGTTTTACCTCCAAAAGTTAAGGGCTTTTTTAGTTCAATATAAAACTCTGAACCTGGTGTATTATAGAAATACTCTATTTTTCCATAATCTTCAAACATACAAGAAGCAACATGGAAACAAAAGTGCTCAAACTCCAATCTCTCATCTCCATGGTTTTTCAAAAATGCCCAATTTATAATTTCACTCATGACAAATCGTTATTTGTGGGTAATAGGGACAGTTCCCATGACATAAACTTTTATGCATACAGTCCACAGAGCAGTTAGATTTCCACTTTGTTCGATAGAAGTTAAATTTATGGTTCCAAATATCATAGAAAGCAAAATCTTTCAAGCTATATGAATCCTTTCCTGCACTGAAGGAACATGGAGATACATTCATTTTGTGGTCTATGTAAACTGAAAAGAAAGCACCTTCACATGTATCGATAAATGAAGGATTTATATGTGAAAATTTTAACAACATTGGTACAAAGCAAGCATCAAAGCCAAAACGAGGTCTGGCAATAGACTTTTCGTCAACAAGAGACAAGAACGCACGAAAAGACTTGTTATCTTGAATAACATCTTTTGCATTTGCTCTACCAGCAGGTTTATAAGTCAAAAAAATAATGGCATTTATACCATTTAGTAGCTCATTATAACATCCTCGCAGAATCTTACACGCTTCTTCTAAATTATTCTTAGACAACACATAATGGATATTTGTCTTGATTCCTGCATCTAATAGAAAAGCAAGTTTCTTCTTTTCTAAATCAGCCATAGTGCTTACAGACAAAGCCACAGCACCTATTTTCCCAGATAAGCTACCGCAAATCTTAGGAGTTAATTGCATTCCATTGGTCGTAAAGTTGGGAACTATTGAGCGTCGACAAGTTTCCACAATAATTTCTAGGAAATTTGGATGTTCAAGTGGTTCCCCACCACCTAAGGCAACTTGAAAAACATTGCCATATTGAGGATGGTTCATAGAGTCTAATATGCGGCAATAATCCTCTACACTAAGAAATTCATTATTAATGCAACTATCTTTATAACAAAACGAACACCCCTTTGAACAATGATTGGATATAGATATATCTGCCAATTCTGGTACAGGGGCCCATGTCGGATTATCCTTTATTGTAGTTCCCCATCGCATCGTCATACCTGTTGTTGGGTCAGCTATAAAATGATAGTCAGCAATATGTCTTTCTAACATAATTAATACTGTTCTACTTGAGTTGCTCCAAAGCCATTCAATAAATTACTTATCTTCCTATTAAGTATAAGTTCTCCTTTTATATAGGCAAAAAGATCAGCCTCGTTCATCTTCAAAGGATCTGTATTGTCACCATTCATTTCCAAAGTTTCTTTTGAAATAGAACTTCCATCATCGGTATTAAACTGCATTAAGCAAGAATAAATCTCATGCTCGTGAAGATAACTTACCGTTCCGTTTTCTAAAAGATAATTCTTCAATGCTTCTGCGATGCGAATGGTACCCTTCATGTTTTTAAATTCTCTGAAGTTATCCAAAAAGCAATTCACTATATTTAAATTCATTGTCACTATATAGCTTACAGAACTACTATTTGTAACAAAATCTGTACGTATTTTCATTATTAATTCCTTATCATTTAATGTTATTGTTGACTTTACTCCAGTCTTTATTCATCAATTGACTTATATAGTTGTTGTTGTCCATAAATAAACTAATGAATGAAATCGAAAACACATCACTTGTATTTTGCCCAAAATTCCGCTTCCACAGTTTTGTCATTCACTATACAATTTCTCAAATAGGCTATTTGCCTATTAGCCCATTCTCTTACTTTACTATTAGAATGTGTAGTTAAAGTTGACAACATGCTTATTTGATTTTCAAATAGAGGAATGGCAGAACCTGTTACAGCAAAAGTTCCAAGATTATCTTCCAATGCTATCAATACATCCTCTTGATTACCATACTTATCCAAAATTGTCAATAGCAGGGGAGTGAATGCCTTATTATCTGTGGTTACAGGCATCAAGTCTACTAATCTTTGTGGAGCTATCGCCGAATTTTTTTCACACCACAGCAAGAAATCATCCGTATGGTCTCTCTTAAATAATACAGGGCTCTCATTGATTGCCGAAACACCAAGTAAATCTTTTAGCCGCAGATAAAACAAACTTGTATTATCACTAAGCAACGCCTTCGACAAATCTTGCCATATATTTCTGAAATATTTAGCGACAAGAACTTCATATAAATCTCTTAACTGATAGTCATAATCTACATTTATATCTGTTTTTGATAAATATTTTAATATTTCTTGATGTATTTCTACAGCAAACTCATATTCTTCTCCTTCTGACAGTATTTTCTGTGCAATATTTATATAGTCATAATCATCCATCATTGTTGCAGAGACAAGCCTAAAGCGTAACATTAGTGATTTTAAATAGTTTGTTATTTCCGAATATTTAACCAATTTAATTCCAAAAGAAAACATCATAGCCATTCTCAATATGCAACATACACCATTCTTGCATGTCTCTATCTCTTTGAATATACGAACTATATTGGCTTCTGTCATTACTGCAAATTGCAGATGCTGCCAATACACGATAAATGCATCAGTAGCCACAAAGCCATCTTTGATCATTTTCAGCAAAAAATCAAAATATTTGTCCGATGGCAGCACAGACCTCTTTCCCAATATGGCAAACAACAATCTCTTATCATTTAATTCACATAAATCATGGAATACTTCTTCAAATATATGATTATTCAAAGAAGCAATAAAATCAACGTAAAAATCTGATTTTGCCTTAGGTTCCTTATTTAATACATTGATACCATCCTTAACGAACTGGATTGCTTGTTTTTCCTCCATATTTTCAGCCAAAGTCTTACCAAAAGGAATGGTTAGGTTTGTTTCGGCAAGCATTAAGTTTCGCAATAATTCAAAAGAGTAGATATTACTATTTACCAATTCCTTTGCCATCTTTTCAAACTTCCATTCTTGCTTCTTCATTTTTTCTTCAAAAGGAACTCCCAATGAAGCATGGCAAGTTTCTTGTTTAATACGTGAAAATCTTGACACAAAGTCGTTCCTGGTCAGTTTTTGTTGCAACGTATTATATATCTGTTGCAATTTCGCATCCATCCTTGGATACAATCTATTGCGAAATAAAGACAAGTTCTCTTGCATCTTATCCCAATCATATCCCAATAGTTCTGCTATCTTTTGCATATAAGGCAAGATTAAAGAAGCCATGCCAAAATTACATAATACCCCAAAACTATTCTCAAAGATCGATATAGCCTTGCCTTTCCATTTCGTATTATTCTCTATTTCTTTCTGCAGTAAGTCTGCACACCCTTTCAAATAGGATTGTATTTCGTTTCTATCAGTTGGTGAATAGCATTTCAATTCCGTTGTTCCTTGTTTTTCTGCTCCAGAAAAATAAATGAAACTACTTGTAGATAAAGCTCGCTGCAATGCAGATAACACAATTTCTTTGTACTCATCAACCTTTATGTACTCACTCAAATAGTCAAGTCTTACGGCAAGACTTACACTCGTTGCAGGAAGATAGATTGGAAATAAAGAACAAAAATCAGAAGTTGCGTTATTTGCCCATTCTTCATTTTCCGCTAGTGCAAGTCTCATCATCAAGAATGCACCTTTATGAAAAGTTCGAGGATCAAAACAAAGCTTTTCTATTGTCCATACTAAATTTCTCCGACCAGCGTCTATATTTTTTAACTTCTCAATTGTCAACGAAGACAAAACTCTATACAATAATTTGGAAACAGCAACAGGGTTCACTTCTACAAACGTGCGGAAGAGTCGTGAACCCAGTTCAGTGTTAATCACTTCCACGTTTCCAAAAGGGCTTTTTTCACCTAACAAATTGTTCAGCATTTCACGAGCTTTTTCATGAAAGCCCATATTCTTGAATTGTTGGTGAAAGGCATGTATCAAATTGTCGGAGTCTTTTGATGTTTGTATTGCATCAATAACCTTCAACAATCTTTCTGTAGAGCATTTATCTATCCATTCCACTATCAAATATAAGGCCAATGGAATTGGTCGTAAGCCGACAGTTCTTCCAGATTCCTCCATAATCCCTCGCTTTAGACATTTTTGAATGAGTTCATCAAAGTCATTCATCATTACCTCTTCGTCTGTATTTGTTATGGAAGTAATGCTCTTATTTTTTGCTACATATTCCAGTTCGCTCCTTCGTTCATCTTTCCAACCAATAAATCTGAATAGAGCCAAGGTTTGAATCATTGTACGTTTCTCATCAGTCTCTTTAATGCCTAACAGTTTCGTCATCAAGTCTTGGTCGCCTAAATTTCCTAAAGTTTTTCCTCTATTCAAGGAGTCTATCAATAAGACAGCCATCATAGGAATGCCACCAGAGAATTCTTGTATTCTTTTTCTTTGAGTATCATTAAATTGAGCACCACGTTGTTCCAACAGTTGCGCTACCACTTCTGCGTCACTATTGTCAAGAATAATATAGTTTACATCCTGTCGTTGCCTTTCCTCTGGTTCATTAAAAATAGTAATAATAGTATTATTTACATTTTGAGTTATAGACTTCAAGTCGACTACATGATTGAGCGTTTCTTTATTACAATTGTCCAATACTAAAACCGCTTCCTTATATTCTTTAAAGAAAAACGATAATTTATTCTCCAATTTTTCGATTGTAGTTCTTTGGCAATCACAATATAGGTAATGTACGTTTGCGTCAGAATCTCGGAAGCACTCTAATACTAATTTTGTTTTCCCTAAACCAGACAAACCTAAAAGTCTAATAATGCCTTTCCCCCTTATCAATTGTTCCTTGTGGTCACGAAGTTTGGTTGTCCAAATAAATTTTCCTGAAAGTTTAGTATTCTTTACTTGTTCTTGCCACCCGATAAAAGGACTATGTTTCATACCTATATTTTTCAAAGCAGCTAATGCTGATTGCAATATGGCATCTTTTAAAACTTTCGTCAATTCATCTTTTGCGCTTTTTTCTTGTTTTTTATTTTTCAAATGAAATGTGATAGGGAAACGACGTCCCCTTGAGTCAAACGGAATAAGTTGTGTATTATCATCTGGATTTCCGTTCACATCATTCATTACAAGAATGATTTGTTCTTCAAACACTTCTGATTTTCCTAAAGCTCTATGAAATTCACCATATACATTGGCATTGGGTTCTCTACGTAACCCTTTTATCATTTTAAGTTTTTTTCCTAAATTTAGCCACCATGTATTAGGTGTTGTTATTGTCATATCACCGATAAATATATCACAAAGATCAATTTGTTCCATCATTTTGTCTGCAACAGAAGGTGTACCTGTTTCATTTCTTAGCCCCTCATCTAATTGAAAGAAAACACCTTTTAGTTTTCCTTTGTTCTCAATTTTTTTACAGACATTGTTTATGCATTCTATTAAAAATGCCTTATTGTCAAAACCTTGGTCTTTTGTTTGTGTTTGCCAAGAGAAAAATATATGAAGTGTCATAGTCGTTATAGTAATAATATTATATAAAACGGGCTACTAAGCCCCACCCCCGAAAAGTAG
>ERZ870052.853-NODE-853-length-11361-cov-25.205069_pt1 | contig 11361 bp, 7 predicted proteins | sample MGYA00520889_ERZ870052 | MGnify/ENA primary metagenome ERZ870052 (study PRJEB32232, sample SAMN07284988) | human gut metagenome | biome: human-associated habitat; material: feces | host: Homo sapiens | place: Tanzania | collected 2014-08-14 ...
TGAAAAACAATCCTATAAACCTAAATAACTAAAACCTATATACTTACTAAACCTATGAACTTACTAAACCTTAAACTTTTAAACCATTAAAACCTAAACTTAAAAACTTGCAAATATTACTACCTCAAATACTTGAAACAATTTATTAACTTCAAATTTCTGGTGCAAAAGTATGAAGATTTAGTGAAAGTCATGGATAATTATCGTTCAAAAACTAGAAAAAAAATGGTACATTGCACTCTTTTCATCGAAAATGAACGATTTTTGCACCTTTCCCGAACGATTTTTTGAACCGTTATCGGTTATTTCCTTGAAAATGAGTAAGGAACATCCTCTTCTTGAGTACCTCGCTGCAAGTTTGGCTGCTCAGAAAGGCGATAGGTAATCTGTGTTCCCTGCATCAAAGAACGCATATCAAGATAGTTATGCTGGTAAGATTTGCCATTCAGCAACATTTCATCCACATAGCATCCCTTGCCTTCCGACTGGATATCTACTTCCTTGCCATTTTCCAGATGAAGTTTCATCGACTTGAAATAAGGAGTTCCCAACACATACTGGCCACTTCCAGGACAAACAGGATAGAATCCCATCGCCGAGAAAACATACCAGGCTGAAGTCTGACCATTATCCTCATCGCCGCAATAGCCATCAGGGGCTGGCGTATAGAGCTTATCCATCACCTGGCGAATCCAATACTGAGTCTTCCAAGGCTGACCGCTATAGCCATAGAGATAGATGGCGTGCTGGATAGGCTGGTTGCCGTGTGCATAATTACCCATATCCATCACCTGCATCTCACGGATTTCATGAATCGTATATCCGTAGTAACTGTTGTCGAAGACAGGAGGCAGGATAAAGACAGAGTCGAGCATCTGATTGAAAGCATCCTTACCACCCATCAGCTGGATCAATCCCTGAGGATCGTGGAACACCGACCAGGTATAATGCCAGGCATTTCCCTCTGTAAAGGCATCGCCCCACTTCAGAGGATTGAATGGAGACATAAACTTACCATCCTTCAATCTGCCACGCATCAGCTTCGTTTCCTTATCAAATACCTTCTGATAATTCATCGCACGCTTGGCAAAAGGCTTCAGCTCCTTAGCCGACTTACCCAAAGCCTTACCCAACTGATAGATACACCAGTCATCGTAAGCATATTCCAAGGTACGGGCTACACTCTCATTGATCTTCACATCGTATGGCACATAACCCAACTTGTTGTAATACTCGTATCCCAAACGTCCGGTAGAGTTTACTTGAGGATGAACAGCCTGAGTACCATGCACCACTGCCTGCCAAAGCGTCTCCATATCATAGCCACGCAAACCGGAAAGATAGGCATCGGCCACTACAGAAGCAGAATTGTTACCCACCATACAGCCACGATGACCCGGGCTTGCCCACTCTGGCAGGAAGCCACTCTCCTTATAAGTATTAGCAAGACCTTCCTGAATCTTCACGTTTTCTGAAGGATACATCAGGTTGAGAAGCGGGAAGAGACAGCGGAAAGTATCCCAGAAGCCTGTATCCGTAAACATATAACCCTTCTGAACCGTACCATTGTAAGGACTGTAATGCACGATTTCGCCAGCAGCATCCTTCTCGTAAAAAGCACGAGGGAAGAGTACCGAGCGATAGAGACAGCTGTAGAAAGTACGGAGATGATCGATATTCTCATCCTCTACCTCTATCTTTCCCAGAACTTCGTTCCAGCGCTGACGGCCCTGCTGCTTGAGCTGATCCATATCCGCCAGTCCCAATTCCCTGAGATTCTGCATGGTCTGGGCGCTGCTGATAAACGAAGAAGCGACACGTGCCTGAATCTTTTCGCCACGCTGACTGGTTTTGAAAGTGATGATAGCTCCCACGTGGTTTCCCTTCTGTTCATTAGCTGAAATCAGTTGACCATCCTTCACACTGACAAATGCATTAAAGTCGTGATCGAACTCGATGACGAAGTAATTGCGGAAATTATCTGGTACTCCCCCACTGTTGCGGGTAGAGAAACCGATTACTTTACGTTCTGCAGGAATTACCTGGATGTAACTTCCCTTGTCGAAGGCATCAATCACCACATTTGCCTGATCAGTCTTCGGGAAGGTGAAAGCCATCAAGGCAGCACGCTCCGTAGGGCACAACTCTGCCGTTACATCATAGTCTGCCAGATAGACACTATAATAATAAGGTGTAGCCTTCTCTGCCTTGTGAGAGAACCAGCTGGCACGCTTCGCCTCATCAAAGACCGGTTTACCCACGGTAGGCAAGAGAGAGAACTGACCGTAATCATTGATCCAAGGACTTGGCTGATGAGTCTGCTTCAAGCCTCTGATTTTCTTAGCCGCATAGGTGTATTGCCATCCATCGCCCATCTTTCCGGTCTGAGGAACCCAGAAGTTCATACCCCAAGGCATCGCTATGGCAGGATAAGTATTACCCGTAGAAAGCTCAGGGTTGGAATCTGAACCCACGAGTGGATTGACGAAATCTACGGCATTATTTACATTCACCTTAACTGCATGTGCCAGTAAGGTGAGACATACAAATAGTAATAAAAGTGATTTTCTTTTCATTTTCTTCTGAAAATTAGTTATTATTAGAAACACGTCAATTATATGATGTTATATTATACATTTCCCACATCTCCCGGCAACATGCCATACTCATCCTTAAAACACTTGGTGAAATAAGAAGGAGCAGAGAAGCCCACATCATAGGCTACCTCGGAAACACTCATGCTGCGAGACTCCAGCAAGCGCTTTGCTTTCGCCAGGCGAGCCTTGCGGAGCAGATCAACGACCGAAGAACCCGTCATCGCCTTCACCTTGCGATAAAGCTGGACGCGGCTCAAGCCTATCTGCTTACCGATTTCCTCGACGCCAAACTCGCTATCCGAGAGATTCTTCTGAATGATGGCATGAAGCTGTTTCAGGAACTGCTTATCACGATCTTCCAGATGAGAATCGGCGATTTCCTGCTCAGCCTCCTGACTTCCCTGGAAAAGATGCTTCAGAAGCTTGCGCTGCTTCAACAGATTCTCGATACGTGCCAGGAGCACCTTGCTGTGGAATGGCTTGGTGATGTAGGAATCGGCACCATATTCATAACCCTCGGCACGATGCTCTTCCTGATTCTTCGCCGTAAGCATGATGACAGGAATATGAGAGGTTGCCGTATGGGTCTTCAGATTCTGGGTAAACTCCAGACCATCCATCACCGGCATCATCACATCACAGATTACCAGGTCGGGAACTTCCTTCTTGGCAACATCCAGTCCTTCCTTACCATCAGCAGCTTCCAGAACGATATAATCATCCTGCAGAAGGGTATGCTCATACTGACGGATATCATTGTTGTCATCGATAACCAAGATGGTTGGCTTATTCGTATGATCGCTCAGCAACTGCTGTACTTTTCCACTTTTTCTCTCTCCATCGTCGATATATTGCAGATCTGACTCATTCACCAACGTTTTTCCATCTGATAAAGAAGTATTTACAGAGTTATCCACATCAGTGTGGATAACTAGCGACTTATCCTCCTGCTCACGAGGAATCACTACGAAAAAGTCGGATCCCTTGCCCAATTCACTTTCTACACGAGCCACGCCATGATGCAGTTCAACAAACGATTTCACCAAAGCCAAGCCGATGCCCGTACCGCTTGCAGCTCCCTTAGCCTGGAAGAAACGCTCGAAAATCTTGCCAGCCTCTTCCTGCGAGATTCCCTTGCCGGTATCCCTCACATCCAGACGGAACTTTCCATCCTCATCTTTCAGAGATACGAAAATATCGCCACCGGCAGGTGTATATTTCAAGGCATTGCTCAGAAGATTGAAGACAACACGAGCTATCTTCTCCTTATCTGCAACCACCTCATGAGAACCAACAGAATCAGAGATATCCAAATGGAGCTTGATTTGCTTACGCTCAGCAGTAAGCTGGAAATCGCCTACCCACACTTTCAAAGCTTTCACCAGGTCGAAGCGATAGAGCGTCAACTCCATCTTTCCGTTCTGAATCTTTCGGAAATCGAGGATACTGCTCACCAGTTGCTGCAGAGCAACCGCATTACGCTTCACCATCTTCAAAAGTTCACGACTCTTTCCCTTGATACCACTGTCCTCCAGAAGCATTTCCACAGGATCAGCAATCAATGTTAATGGAGTACGGAGCTCATGACTGATATTCGTAAAGAATACCAGACGGGAATGGGTGAGTTCCAACACCTCCTCGTTCAGTCGTTTCAACTCCTCGTTCTTGTTTTCCAATTCCCCATTCACTCTTTTCAACTCTCCATTGGTTCTCGCCAGTTCCTCATTCAGTTTAGCCTTCACCACATAACTGCGGAAAATCATAGCTGCAGCGACAATACAAACCAGTAAGAACAGACACAAGCCTATCAACATCACTTTCTGAGAATTATAATCTGAAAGATACCGATCCACCTGTTTATGCAAAGTCTTCAGATTATGTGCCTGTCGCTCAGCGTCCCTGGCTTCCATCAATGTAAGTTCCGCATTTTCCCGGGTAATGATAGATGTACTGAGATAGTTTTTCCGCTCAAAAGGCTGATGCTTCAGGATCTTCATCGCCAAGGCTATCACCTCATCACCCTTGGTAGGATAAAGATAGGAAGCCTCGAAGATGCCATCACGCACCAACTCCAGGCCACCGCCTTTATTAGCCATTCCATCAACACCCGTAAATTTATAACGATGCTGCAGCCCCATCTGCTTGGCAACCTCGTAGGCACCCCATGCCAGACGATCGTTGTGAGCAAAGACATAATCAAAGTCCTGAGTCTTCTTCAGGATGCGCTTCATTGCCTGGACGCCGCCTTCCTCCTTCCAGTTGCCTCCTTCAGAAGCAACTACCTGGATACCCGGATATGATTTGATGGCATCCATGAAACCCAGATGGCGCTCCATGGCAGGCGAAGATCCATCCAATCCACAAATCTCAACAATGCGTCCCTTACCCTGAAGCTTCTGAGCGATAAAGGTACCCATTGACTTACCGATAAGATAGTTGTCGCAACCGATGAATGCCGTAAATTTATCGGTACTGGAGATACGATCATACAGAATCACCGGGATTCCCTTCTCGTAGGCACGCTCCACAGCCTTGGAAATCGCACTCAACTGATTAGGAGAGATGACCAGCAAATCCACGCCCTCGTCCACAAACTGATTAACCTGCTTGTTCTGCAGCACATTGTCATCGTTCGAGGAGGCAAGCTTCACGATTATCGAATCATTGATATACTCTCCCATCTTCAGCTCATCATTGAGCTTGTCGCGCCAGATATCCTCGGAGCATTGGGATACACCGATAACGAACTTCTTAGGCTGCTGCTTGCATGCCGATAGCGAAAGTACCAGACCTATATATATAATAAGGTATAAATATCGTTTCATATATATTGTATTGTTTAAATTTATAGATTCTTAGGCTCTGAAAGAGTTACCTCTACAAGAGTTTCGGTGCAAATTTACTATTTTTTTTTGAATTTTAGCGCATTTGGTGCGTTTTTTACAAATCTCGGTCATAATTTTATAAAGAAGATAACCCAAAAATGCTGTAATTTTGCAAACGAAAACAATAAACAACAACAACAAGCAACAATAAACAACAAACAATATGGCAACAGCAATCATACTTTTACAACTCGCCATCGTATTGGCGCTCATCTTTATCGGTGCCCGTGTAGGCGGCATCGGACTTGGAATCTACGGAATGGTAGGAGTCTTTATTCTGGTATTCTTCTTCGGACTGAAACCAGGCAACCTACCTATCGACGTGATGCTCATCATCGTATCGGTGATTACAGCGGCAGCCGCCCTGCAGGCAGCAGGCGGACTGGATTATCTGGTAGGTCTTGCTGCAAAGTTCCTGCGGAAACATCCTAACCATATCACCTATTTCGGTCCGCTCACCACATGGCTCTTCTGCATCGTGGCAGGTACTGCTCATACCAGTTACTCCTTGCTCCCTATCATCTCTGAGATTGCCACCAACTCAAAAATTCGCCCAGAACGTCCTTTGAGCGTTTCTACAGTAGCAGCCTCACTCGGTATTACAGGAAGCCCGGTTTCTGCAGCAACTGCAGCGGTCATCAGTACCGACCTACTGGGTGGTGCCGGCATCGAACTGAAGCATATCCTTCTGGTATGTATTCCAGCCTCCCTGATTGCCATTCTCGTAGCAGCCTTCATCCAGAACCGAATCGGCAAGGAATTGAACGAGGATGAAATTTACCAGCAGCGTGTGAAGGAAGGAATCATCAATCCTGAGAAAGACAGCAAGCTCATTGATGAGATGATCAAGAATCCTAATCCACGTGCCAAATACGCAGTGTTGGCATTCATCTTCGGAGTATTGATGGTAGTCATCTACGGAAGTATTCCTAGCATCCGCCCTAGCTTCATGCTCGATGGCGAAATGCACAGAGTATCCATGCCGGAAATCATCGAGATCATCATGATGTCAGTAGCAGCTTTGATTCTCCTAGTAGGAAAGGCAAAGGTGGGCGATGCCATCAAGGGTAACGTCTTCGGTGCAGGAATGAACGCTATGGTGGCGATCTTCGGTATTGCATGGATGGGCGACACTTTCTTCAATGGCAACATCGCCTTCTTCAAGGAATACATTGCCAATGTGGTTAGCCAGTATCCTTTCCTCTTCGCCATCGCCCTCTTCATCATGAGTATCATGCTCTTCTCGCAGGCGGCAACCGTAAGAACACTCTATCCATTGGGAATCGGACTCGGTATTGCACCGCTGTCGCTCGTTGCGATGTTCCCTGCCGTAAACGGATACTTTTTCCTGCCAAACTACCCTACAGCCGTAGCTGCAATCAACTTCGACCGTACCGGTAGTACACGCATCGGACGATTTGTTATCAATCACTCATTCCAGATAGCCGGTTTCACAACAACCATCGTGTCTATCGGAATAGGTTACTTAATCATTCAGTTCCTATAAGCCCAAATGTAATATGCGGAAACGGCCTCTATCGTACGTTTTCAAGTACGATAGAGGTCCCAATGTTGAATCTTTAAAAACCTCAGAAATATGAAGCAAAAATATTCAAAAAGCATCATGCTTTCAGCTTTTACAATAGCTAGCCTACTGCCAGCCAAGGCTTTGGCACAAGGCACCAACGATGGTCTGGGCGGAGATGATGGCAACATCGAATCGCTCTACACCAAGGTTACCAATATCGAGAAGAAGCAGAAGGCGCTGAATTTCTACGTGAACTTCGCAGAATCATTCCAGGCAGAACACAATTCCAAGACTGATGAATGGACAACCCGATTCTACAACAAGAACCTGAGAATCGAGATGACCGGCTGGTTGACGGATAATCTCTATTACCGCTTCCGCCATCGATTGAACAAGACAGATGCCCCTATGAGCGAGGACAACTTTGCCAAGGCTACTGACTATATGATGGTAGGCTGGAAATTCAATGATACCTGGAGCATCCAAGGCGGTAAGAAGTGCCAGGCGCTAGGTTCGTTTGAGTTTGATGAGAATCCGATGTTCATCTATCAATACTCAGACATGGAGGATAATGTGGACAGTTCAAAGGGAGCCCTCAACCTGCTCTACAATCCTAGCAAGACCCAACAGTTTTCTGTCGAGGTAAGCAATACCTATAATGGAAAACTGGCAGATGAATTTGGTGCCAATGCCCAGGTTACTACCGGAAAGGTGGTGAATGATGGTGCGGCAGGCGGAAAGAAACTGGAGGTTGAAGCTCTGGAGAAATCCAACAGTCCTCTGACTTACAGCGTAGGATGGAACGGAAAGTTCTTAGATAATAAACTGCAGACCCGCTGGTCGTATTCTCACCGCACACAAGCCAAGGGAAAGTACAGCCGATTCTTCCGATTCGGTCAGAGACTGAACCTCAGCAAGCTGCAGTGGTATGTGGACTACAACCATACATACGATGATCTCGACAGAATGAAGATTGCATCCAAGGAGATTGTGAATGAGATGATTAACAGTATCTGTCCGGATTCAGAAGAGAATGGTTACACCAACCTCTATCTCAGTAAGGTATGCTACCAGGGCATCGTTACCAAGATGAACTGGCAGTTTGCCAAAGACTGGAACCTGATGCTGAAAGGCATGTGGGAAACAGCCAGTGCTACTAAGGATGAAAAGTTCAAGAACTATCGTACTGCATACGGCTACATAGGAAGTCTGGAATACTATCCAGCCCGCAAACAGAAGCAGGACCTCCGTTTCTTCCTTGCCTATGTAGGCAGAAAATACGACTACAGCAAGAAATGCGGCCTGAAGGATTACAATACCGACCGTATAGAACTGGGTATGATGTATAGACTGAAGGCATTTTAATGCTTTTTCATCCTTGATTTTTGTAGATTTCTGCACGAAAAATACAAAAAAGAACGATTAGTTCGTTTTTTACAAATTAAGGTTCATTTTTTATAAAGAGAATCTACAGAAATCATCGTATCTTTGCAGCGGATAAAGGAAACAACTCCTTCTTCCGAAAACAGAGAATCAATAGAAACAATACAATAACCAGAGAATAGATAACATTAGTATAAACAACAACAAAACTAACTATATTATGGCTGAAGTTAAAAATTTTAGAGTAGAGTCAGACCTTTTAGGTGAACTCAAAGTTCCTGCTGAAGCACTTTACGGTGTACAGACACAGCGCGGTATCAACAACTATCACATTTCCCGTAAGACCATGAGCGCTTACCCTGATTTCATCATCGCTATCGCTTACGTGAAGTTGGCTGCAATCGAGACCAACCATACCCTCGGTGTAATCAACGATGAAATTTCGGGTTCTATCTCTCAGGCTTGCCGCGAGATCATCGAAGGCAAGTGGCATGAAAACTTCCCTATCGACATGGTACAGGGTGGTGCTGGCACTTCTGTCAACATGAATGCCAACGAGGTGATTGCTAACCGTGCACTCGAAATCATGGGTCACGAGAAGGGTGACTATCAGTTCTGCTCTCCTAACGACCATTGCAACTGCGGTCAGAGCACCAACGACGTTTACCCAACCTCAATCCGGTTGGCTTTGATTCGCATGAATACCCACCTGGTAGGTGCTTTGACAGGTTTGATCAGCGCATTCCGCTACAAGGCAGACGAATATGCAGACGTTATCAAGATGGGACGTACTCAGTTGCAGGATGCTGTTCCTATGTCTTTCGGTCAGGAATTCAATGCATACGCTAACAACCTGGAGGAGGAAATCCTCAACCTGGAGCGTAACGTGAAGCTCTTGCATGAGATCAATATGGGTGGTACTGCTATCGGTACAGGTCTGAACGCAGTTCCTGGCTTTGCTAAGCTTTGTGCTGCCAACCTCAGCAAGTTGACAGGCGAAAACTTCGAAACAGCTACTGACCTGGTAGAGGCTACCCCTGATACCGGTGCTTACGTAAGCTACTCTTCTGCCCTGAAGCGCCTGGCTATCAAGCTGTCTAAGATCTGTAACGACCTCCGCTTGATGGCTTCTGGTCCTCGCTGCGGTCTGAACGAAATCAATCTCCCTGCCAAGGCACCAGGTTCTTCTATCATGCCAGGTAAGGTGAACCCTGTTATCCCTGAGGTAACCAACCAGGTTTGCTTCAAGGTAATCGGTAACGATGCTACTGTAAGCTTCGCAGCAGAGGCTGGTCAGTTGGAGTTGAATGTAATGGAGCCTATCATCACCGAGAGCCTCTTCGAGAGCTTGACATGGATGAAGAACGCTATCGAGACTTTGACTTCTGAGTGTATCCTCGGCATCACCGTCAACAAGGAGCGCTGCTACGAGATGGTAAAGAACAGTATCGGTATCGTTACTGCCCTCAATCCTATCATCGGCTACAAGAAAAGTACTAAGGTTGCTAAGGAAGCTCACGCCACAGGGCGTTCCGTTTATGACATCGTCATCGAACAGGGCATACTGAGCAAGGAAGAGCTTGACAAGGCACTCGACCCTAAGGAGATGTTGCAGTCACACAAATTTACCCTGAAATAAATTTTTCCATAACCAGTCAGCTGATTAGCTGACAAACAAAAATCTGTAAGCGTATTCCTATCAAGGGAATATAGCTTACAGGTTATTTGTTATACATAAAGCTTATATGCCATGTAAGGGTAAAAACCTTCAACATCAGCCTTGGTTCCGATATGCCAGCGGAGTCATTCCCGCTCTCATCTTAAAGAAATTCGTCATAGCACTCTGATCACTGAAATGCAGATGATCTGCAATTTCTCCCATCGTCATGTCCGATTGCTTCAGGAGATTGCAGATTTCCTTATAGAGCAGGGAGGTGATGTGATCATTCACGGTGGTTCCCGAAATATCCTTGATCATTCTGGAAAGATAAGGTGCTGAGACATTCAACTTGTCGGCATAGAACCTGATCTGTCGCTCGGTTTTGAAATGGCGATACAGGAGATGAAGGAAAATCTCATAAACTTCCTTCTTGTGGCGCAAATCGCGAGTCACCGATACATTCTCGTAAGGAAGTTCCGAAACCAGAAGCTTCAGGACATTCACCATCGACTGGATCATCTCTACCTTGTAGATGTGCTGATGGCGCACTATATCACGAATCATGTGAAAGATATCAAGGGCAGATTTCTGCTTGTCATCCGATAACTGATACACCACATCTGCCGTAATCTCCTCATCCACCAGGATACACTCCGCCTCAAAATCCCCCGACATCCCGGAAAAAGCAATGACATGCTTGGGCGAGACGACCAGCAATTCACCTGTCGAAAGCGTCCTGTCGGAATCATTGGCTTCAGTACTTTGCTGAAGTACACCCATATTGATGTTTCCCCTGGTCACCAACACGAGTTTCGTGAACAGGGTGCGCTCTTGAGCCATCTCTATAAAATCCTTTTCGCATAGATCGTCTATATAAATATGTGCGGCATAAGCCCCAAAGATACTTTCAAGATGGTGTCGAGCGGCAAACTCTTTTAAATTGTAAACTTGTTGCTGCTTCATAGAGACCCAAATTTTTAGTCGGGGACAAATTTACAACATATTTTTGAAAAATGCAAGAAAAGTATGGATAAAAAATGTGAAGAACTTTTAGAAGATTCAGTTATCAACAAACGTTATCCCAGCAAAACAAAACTGATTATCAGACACTTACACTTCTTTTCCACAGTTATCAACACCCCTGTGGAAAACGTTATCAAGACTTATGGGGAAAAATGCGGAAAAGTTTGGCGCACAAAAAAGACACTAACTAAAAAGTTAGTGTCTCAATGTAGCGGGAGGGGGCCACGATCCCTCGACCTCCGGATTATGAATCCGACGCTCTAACCAGCTGAGCTATCCCGCCAT
>ERZ870052.856-NODE-856-length-11345-cov-4.536919_pt1 | contig 11345 bp, 10 predicted proteins | sample MGYA00520889_ERZ870052 | MGnify/ENA primary metagenome ERZ870052 (study PRJEB32232, sample SAMN07284988) | human gut metagenome | biome: human-associated habitat; material: feces | host: Homo sapiens | place: Tanzania | collected 2014-08-14 ...
TTTTCACTTGTTATATGATAAATAAACGAAAAAATACATGAGTATGATTTTTCGTTTCATACTCATGCATTTTTTCTTACTTAATTATTGATTCATTTCATCCAACAGCTGTTCGATTTTCGATACAAATAGATCGAATGCTACATCATTTTTTCCACTGTTGATCACGATGTCTGCCTTGGAACGTGTTGGTTCTACATACAGATAATGCATTGGTTTTACAGTTGTCAGCTATTGTTTAATGATACCGTTAAAATCTCTTCCGCGCTCTTCCACATCTCGGGATATTCTGCGGAGAATTCGTTCATCTGCGTCAGCCTCTACGTAGATTTTGATATCCAGAAGATCACGAATCCGTTCATCGGCTAAAAGAAGAATTCCTTCTACGAGAATTACAGGTTTTGGTTCGATTCAAATCACTTCATCAGAACGATTATGAAGACTATAGTCATATACCGGACAATCAATTGCTCTTCCGGCTTTTAATTCTTTTAAATGTTCTACCAGAAGATCTGTTTCCAGAGAATCTGGATGATCATAATTCATAAGAACTCTTTCTTCGAATGGAACTCCTTCTTGTTTACGATAGTAATTATCATGATATAAGACAACAACTTCGTCACCAAAATATTTTTTGATTCTATTCGTAAATGTAGATTTTCCTGAGCCGGATCCTCCGGCTACACCGATAATAATACTTTCCATGTTTTTATCTCCATTATACGGAAAGTCCGAATTCTTCTGGCATAAATCGCGGACAGACATTTTCTGACGTTCCGATTACTGTTGAAGCAAGATGTGTTTCGACACCCCCATGTGTCTGAACAATCTTTCCTGCATTTCTTTCGGCAGGAATATACGGTGAGATCGAATATCCTTTGATATCGATAAAAACTGCCCCAATTACAACAATCCCCCTATTTAGTTACTCTCTATCCTTCCCATATAGTAAAATCCTTTACATTCATCAAGATGAACGTCAACCAGCTGCCCAATCAGGCTTTCATCCCCCGGGAAATGAACGAGCAGATTATTGCTCATGCGACCTGTCATCAGATACTTATCATGTTCGTTGACACACTCTACGAGAACTGTCTGTACCGTTCCCTCATGAATTGCACACTGTTCTGCGGAAATTGTCTGAACCTCATGCAAAAGACGATTGAAACGATCTTTTACAACTTCTTCCGGAATCTGATCTTCCATTACAGCAGCAGGTGTTCCGGTACGTTTTGAATAAATAAAAGTAAACGCACTGTCATAGCGCACTTTTCTTACAACATCAAGGGTCTCCTGAAAGTCTTCTTCTGTCTCACCAGGGAAACCGACAATAATATCTGTAGTAAGTGAGATATCCGGAACAGCTTTGCGGATCTTTTCAGCAAGTGCAAGATACTGTTCTTTGTCATAATGACGGTTCATAAGTTTTAGAATCCGACTGCTTCCGGACTGAACCGGAAGATGCAGATGTTTACAGATTTTTTTTGATTTACTCATCACTTCAATCAATTCATCTGACAGATCCTTCGGATGTGAAGTCATGAAACGGATTCTTTCAAGTCCTTCAATTTTTTCAATCTCCTGAAGAAGCTGTGCAAATGTCATCGGTTCTTCAAGGTTCTTTCCATAAGAATTGACATTCTGTCCAAGCAGCATGACTTCTACAACACCATCTGCAACAAGGCGTTCAATCTCACGGATGATCGCCTTCGGATCACGGCTTCTCTCACGTCCACGTACGTAAGGTACAATACAGTAACTGCAGAAATTGTTACATCCAAACATGATATTTACACCGGATTTGAATGGATATTTTCTTTCAACCGGAAGATCTTCTACAATCTTGTCTGTATCTTTCCAAATATCAATGACGGTTCTGTCAGACTGCATTGCAGATGTTAAAAGTTCTGCAAATTTGTAAATGTTGTGTGTTCCGAAAATAAGGTCAACAAAGCGGTAGCTCTTTTTCAGTTTTTCAACAACTTCCGGTTCCTGCATCATACAGCCACACAGTGCGATCATCTTATGAGGATTCTTTTTCTTCATTGCGCCAAGCTGTCCGAGACGTCCATAAACACGAAGGTTTGCATTCTCGCGGACAGTACATGTATTGTAGATGACAAAGTCCGCTGTTTCTTCATCTGTTCCTTCTACATAACCGATTTTTTCCAAAATTCCAAGCAATTTTTCAGAGTCGCGAGCATTCATCTGACAACCAAATGTCTGAATTGCCGCGACTAATGGGCGTCCCAGTTTCTCAGACATTTCAGCAACGTATTCTTTTGCTTTTTCCATAAAATAATACTGACGGGCAGGCTCTTCCAACGGAGCATTCTCCACCAGCTTTACATTTTCAATTATCTCTTTCATTCTCATTTCCTTTATACAAACTGATTGCAGGATGCATCATAAGCATAGTCAATCAGATCTAATTTATCTGTAAGTTCTTTTTTATTCACTTCCATCTCTTTGCATAACTGATCCAGTGATGGATAAAAATCTCTGAGCTTTGTATTTATGACGCTCAGAAGGATGACAGGATCCTGTGGTAAATTCTGTGACATGACCCTAATTTCCTTTCTTATTCATGAATTTTGCGCCATATTTTTCACCAAGATTAACAATACTTCCATCTTTTTGTTCCATGTCAATATTGTTCAGCTGGCTTCTTAAGTTCACCCGGATAAGTTCCATATATTCTTTACGAAGGATCTTCTGTTCTTTCGCTTCTTCCGGAGTGAGTCCTTCCGCTTTTGATTTTTTATATAATTCATTGATACGATCAATCTTCTTTTGTTCCATTGTCTATCTCTCTCCTTTTTCTTGTTCCGTTTAATGTTGCGATATTTTTTACTGTTCACTCCCGTGTCAATCACTCCGCTGATTGACACGGAGGGTGCGTATTTTGACTTGAATGCATCTCGCCCCATCGCCAAAGGCGATTTAAAATGGCGAGATGCGTTGCTGGTCGCACCTCGTGTGAACAGTAACCGATATTCTTTCCGCTGACTCTGTATTATACACGATTCTGTGCACTTCGTCCACTTTTTTAACTGGAATAATTCTCAAGAAAACCATACAGTTCTTCAGCTGACTTAAGATAGATTCCATTTTTCAGGTCCTGTTGTACTTCATCCGGCAGATTGTTTACGGACAGACTGGTTGTTTCGTAAAGGGTTGTCCCATCTTGCAGATAGACCGCAACATATCCATGCAGATCTTTCAGATAATATGCATCATCTGAAACAGACTCTCCTTTGGCTGAACTGCGTCTGGTTTGAATGGAATCATTCTTTTCATTTTTCGTCAGTTCTATAGCCTTTTCCTTTTCCAGTAGATTGTTGTAACTAACCTGATAACCTGCAATCAAACATCCGGTAATCAGAAATAAAACAGAAAAAAAGCCAATCATGTATTTTTTCATCGCAAATCGCTCCTTTTTTCATACAGTATTGGCTTTTTTATTTTTTTTATTCTTCTACTTTTACGGCTGGAAGCAGATGGAATTTCTTAGAAATTCTCAGGATACGTCCACCCATTGGAAGATCAAGGATATCATCTTCAGAAAGTGTTCCGATCTTCAACATAACAACCGCATAAACAAGTATTGCTACAATCAGTGAAATGCATACCGGAATTACACGACCGCCGATCAGTGTATCAAACAGTCTGAATACGCCGAAGGTTACAATGCCCATCACTGCTGCTGCAGCGAATGGTTTTCCGAAGGTGCTTACAAAATCGATTTTGAAACCGCTGACTTTTCGAATCTTGAGCAGGTTCAAAATACTCATTGCAAGTGCAAATACAATATTTCCACCCACCAGTGCATAGACGTTCATCTTGAATACAGTCATCATCAGTACAAATGCTACCAGATGGATTCCAAGAGCTGCTGCAGCATTCTTTGCAGGACTTGTCATGTAGTTTAATCCATGAAGAATGGAATTCGTTACAGAGGAAAGTCCATACAGTACAACAACGATAGCTCCTGCCATCAACAGATGCGCCGGTGTTGCACTGGAGTCATTGTACAGCAGAACCATAATTGGGGAAGCAAGTACAAAATAACCGATACAACTCGGAATAGCAATTACCATTGTAAGACGTAATGTCTGGTTAATCTTACTGTGAACCTGTTTTTTTGTACCTGCTGTAACAACAGCTGTAAGACTTGGCACAAGAGATGTTCCAAGTGCGTTCGCAATGGCCATCGGGACATTGATCAGAGTGTCGTATTTACCGGTGTAAATACCCTGAAGAGCCATATATTCTTTCTCTACATAGCCTTGTGACTCCATAACATGATTAAAGATTGTAAGGTCGATAATCTGGTTAATATTATATACAGCGGTACTGAATACAACTGGGATTGCTGTTAAAAGTAATGCTTTCAGAAGGAAAGAATAACTTTCAACATTCTGGGTGCGGTCTCTTTTAAGCTGTTTGCGTATCACATTTTTATATAAAAAAATGACAAACAAAAGGAATAACAATCCAGATAAAGAGCCGACAACCGTTCCAAGTGTACTTCCGGCAGCACCGTAAGCAGGTCCGAGAAGCTCTTCACCGGATTTTTCTCCTGCTTTTGTTCCAATACCAAAGAGGACACTTGCGCCGACAATACTGACCACAGCATTAAATACCTGCTCAATAATCTGTGAGATAGCTGTTGGAAGCATTGTTCCCATTCCCTGGAAATATCCACGGATAACAGCCATGACTGCAACGATCAGAAGCCCCGGGGCAAGAACCCGCAGTGCGTAAACGCTAAGTGGAGATTTCATTAAATGTGTTGAAATCAGTCCTGCTCCCAAAAAGATTGTCAGCGAGATGAATAATCCAACACCGATTGCAAAAGCAAGTGAACAGATAAATACGCGGAATGCATTTCGTCTCTGACGCTTTGCAAGGCGGATCGATACCAGCTTGGATACGGCAGTCGGAAGGCTGAATGATGAAATCATCAGAGCAATTGCATAGACCTGATAGGCATATCCATAAAATCCGTTTCCTTCATCTCCTAAAATATTCGTCAGCGGAATCCTGTAGACTACGCCTATGATTTTTGTAAGTACAGCTGCCGCTGCAAGTATCGAACCCTGGACAATATAATCATCCTTTTTTGTTCGTTTTTTCGTTGTTTGTGCCTCAGTTTCAGACATACATAACTTCCTCCTAGTGTCCCATTCCTTAAAATCTATTTAATATATGTATCCAATCAGCGGAAAATACCGACTTTTTCCATGATTTCTTTCTGTTTTGCTTCCATAACAACACGTTCTTCATCAACCATGTGATCGTATCCAAATAAGTGAAGCATACTGTGTGCGATCAGGAAAGCATACTCTCTTTTGGGTAAATGTCCATATTCTTCTGCCTGGGATAATACTTTTTCCTTTGAGATAACGATATCACCAAGCATCAATTCTCCGGATTCCGGATTAAAGGCCTCTGCACTTTCTTCATCAATCACGGAAAAATCTCCCGGCACTTCGTATTCAATCATAGGGAAAGAAAGTACATCTGTCGGGCGGTCGATTCCACGTTGTTCCAGATTCATCTCATGAATCTGTGCATTCTCTGTCAAAAGAAGATTGATCTCTGCTTCATAAGGACAGTCTGCAAGTTCTAATGCAGCGTCAATTACTAATGCGGCAATCTCTTCTGTATCAAAGTCTAACTTTATATTCCCCTCTTCTTCAATAAAAAGACTCATCCTTTTTTCCTCCTGTTTTCTCTCGGTCTGGACGATTTCTTCTCATAGTCCTCATATGCTTTTACAATTTTCTGAACTAATGGATGTCTTACAACATCTTTGCTTGTCAGCGTACAGATGTTGATCCCTTCCAGATCTTTTACAACCTTTACAGCGACATCAAGTCCGGATATTGTTCCGGATGGAAGATCTTTCTGCGTAGAATCACCTGTAATGACAACTTTGGATCCAAAACCAATTCTTGTTAAGAACATCTTCATCTGGGCCGGCGTTGTATTCTGTGCTTCATCAAGGATGATGAACGCATTATCTAAAGTACGTCCGCGCATATATGCCAAAGGAGCAACCTCAATCAATCCTTTTTCAGAATTCTTAAGAAAACTGTCAGCTCCCATAATCTGATAAAGCGCGTCATATAAAGGTCTTAAATACGGATCAATCTTGCTTTGCAGGTCACCCGGAAGAAATCCAAGCTTCTCTCCGGCTTCAATTGCCGGGCGCGTCAGGATAATTCTGCTTACTTCTTCGCGCTTGAATGCTGTGATTGCCATTGCCATCGCAAGATAGGTCTTTCCTGTTCCGGCAGGTCCGAGACCGAAAGTGATCATTCCATTACGAATTGCATCAACATATTTTTTCTGACCTAATGTTTTAGGTTTGATTGGTTTTCCCTGTAGTGTATGACAGATCAGATCTTTATCAATAGAAACAAGGGCTTCTTCCTGATCTTCAAATACGAGCGAGATTGCATAGTCTACATTCTGTTCCGTAATCGTATTCCCTCGTTTAGCAAGTTCTACAAGCTGTGTAAGTACACGCTGGGCTTTCTGTGCAGCAATTGTATCTCCTACAATCTTGGTTGCACCGTCACGTGAAATCAATGTGACATGAAAAGTTCTTTCTATTTTCTTTATATAAGTATCAAACTGGCCAAATACATTCATCTCGTATTCAGCCGGAATATCAATGATCAGTTCCGACAGACTCATCCGGTTCGTTCCTTTCTAAAGTTATTCTTTCGGTCTCTGTTTCCTCTTCAATCTGCTGATTCAGATAGAGCGTACCTGAAGCCGTTGCCTTTTCGGCAGATATATATATCTTAACATTTTTTTCATTAATTTGAATACCCTTTTCCTCTAAATCTTTACAAAAATAGCGAAATCGACTGCTTAAAATTGTCTGCATCTCTTTTTTTGTATATTTTATTTTCTTGAAGTCGTATTTTTTTATTGTTTCATGCCCATAAAAAACCGGAAGTGAAAAATTTTCTCCCAGTTTTAACTGATGTGCTATACAAAATTTTTCAGAAGTAGCGGACATTTTTGGCTTCCATGTTTCTAACCGGACAGATCCGATTTGAATAAATCCGGACTTTTTTGTTTCTTTTGCATATACTTTTTTATTATGATAACAGGAAATTATATCCAGATAAGAAATCTGTGTATCGGCGAAAATATCTGCATCGGCATGCGTATATTGATATCCGGTAATTTCACCACTGTCATTCAGGATGTCAATCCGTCCAGATACAAGTAAAGTTCCTTTCGTTACAGAATCCCCGATATGTACCTGGGGAATGCCGGTGCGTGTAATTAATTTTGTAATGATTCCATCAGTAGAAGCAACAAGATCAACAGGTAAAGAATCTGTCTTGTTACTCTTATCTGTCTGAGTAGATGAGATGATAGGAAGCGCATCTTCATTTTCTTTTATCTGTATTTTTAACCGGCTGCCATCAAGAGAAGCAGATACCCAAACGATATCATTATATTCCTTTCGAAGGGCTTTGACAATCCCCTGACAATCTACATTTTTCTTTTGCATTCCAGGATAAATCCCCTCTTCTTTCAGAAACGTTGTCAAGGTCGTGTCGGTCCATCTTTTATTTCCCTGAAAATGAATATCCCATAGAAATTGCGAGTAACAATCGATTAGAAAAATGCATAGGAAGATGCTGATAAAGAATAGTTTTCTTTTTCGGTAGCGATAAAGAAAAAAAGGAAAGCCATACCGTTTTTTTAGTATGACTTTTGTATGTGTTTTTCTGACATAAGGACGAATCTTCCGAAAATCAGATAAACTCAAGTATAATTCATAATTTGTTCCGATACGGGTCAATCCCCAGAATCGGATGCGGTGATAACAGCAGAGATTCAGAAATCGTTCAGGGGAGTATCCTTTGATCTGAATCTTCACATAACCGGACAAGTAGCGGATCAGGCAATGAATCACCCCGGATTCCTCCCCTCAGTAAATTCTAAAGATGATAATGTTCCAGATACTTTCATCTCATCATTTGTGTAATATTGAATCCGGAGTCGTTTTCCCTGAATCCGGATCTGTCCTGCCCGCGTCTGCACACGAATCAGTGTATCTGTGTATTCAATAATGCCTCGATAATTTTCAATACATACTTCATTTCGTCCTAAAATGGTTATAACAGAAGCATTCTGAATCACATCTTTTGGGAGATCCATTGCGGATATCATCTTTTCTTTGATCTGCTCTCTGTTCATTGAAGTTTTTTATATAAAAATCCTTTGTCATCAGTATATGAATGCATCACGATGTCCTATACCAGTCGTTTTCTGTGACAGATTTCTATTTATGATAAGGTTCACCGTTGATGATCCGATAACTTCTGTATATCTGCTCCAACAGAATGACCCTCATCAACTGGTGTGGAAAGGTCATCTTGGAAAAGCTTAATGCATAGTCCGATCTTGCGAGCACTTCTTTGCCCAAACCAATGGATCCGCCAATGATAAATGTGATATGGCTTGTCCCCTGAATTCCAAGCTGATTGATTTTTGCAGAAAGTTCCTCGGAACTAAGAAGTTTTCCGTTAATCTCAAGAGTGATCACATAGGCATCCTCTTTTACATATTTCATAATGCGTTCAGCTTCTTTATCGCGAATTGTATTTTCCACGACATCACTTGCATGGTCAGGTGTCTTTTCATCAGCTACTTCTATAATCTCCAGTTTGCAGTATCGGCTTAATCGCTTGCTGTATTCTGCAATTGCATCTCGCAGATATTTTTCTTTTATCTTTCCTACGGTTATTAATGTAATCTTCATTTTTCTGTTCTTTCTGAATAAATTTTAATCATCAATGTCTGTCAACTGTTATTTTGATAAGCCATCAGTGATTTCATAGACATAGAGTTCGTGAAGAGCTCTTGTTGCACAAATATATTCCGCCTGATTTTTAAGCGGATTATCTTTTGCACCGCGAAGTGCGAAAACCTGGTCAAATTCCAGCCCTTTTGCAAGATAAAATGTCGTTACTGTGAGGCCTTTCTTAAATGCGGAACTGTTACGATCCACATAAGATACGTTGATACCACGAAGTTTCAAGAGACGGCTTAAGTCAAAAGCTTCTTCTTCTGTTGTTGTGATCAGGGCAGCAGTTTCAAAGTCTCCCGGACATTTTAAATGACAGACAAGCTCGTCAAGCAATTCCGTGTCTGTGTTAAATGTCTTTTCTACTACTTCTTTTCCGTGGCGGTCCAGTAACTCAAGATCAGATACTCCACTGACTTTTTCCGCATACCGGGCAATTTCCAATGTGTTGCGGTAACTCTTTTTGATTTCAATCGTTCGGATCTCACGTCCAAGTAATTTGGGAAGAAATCTCAATACATCCTGTTGCTTTGTATCCAGTGTCTGTGCACGGTCTCCAAGAATAGTCATTCTACAATGAAACAAGGATTCCAGGATGGTGTATTGCAGATAAGTGTAGTCCTGCATTTCATCAATGACAAGATGCTTAATATTCTTATGAGTTGAGTTCCCACCGGAAAGACGATATTTCAGATAGAGCATAGGAAATACATCTTCATAAGGGAGCTTTCTCTTTTCGTACGGAACTTCCGGTAACAGATCACAACCACAGTCATCGAGCATCCAATTATAAATGTTGTAAATATCTTTTGTTGTGTACATCTTGTCGAACTTCATCTGAAGCATCTCCTGATCATCCTCTGAAATATTTCTGCCTTTCAGAGTTTCCCAGGAATCGATAAAATAGTCTTTTACAGCATCCATACGTTTCAATAACGGAGTCTCTGTGAATTTATAATAGAACAATTGGATCAAGTCTTCTTCTGTCAATGTCATTCCACGGAACTCAATTTCTTTGAATTCCATCAGACGATCTTCCAGAATCGCAAGGAAACCTTCTATCTCACCGATAAAATCTTTGGATTGTTTCCAGTCAAAACGATTCTGAGCTGCTTCATCCGGAAACTTCATCCGACGTTCCAACTGATCATAACGATCTTCACAGTCTGCTGCAACACCTTTTCGAAGCTCTTTGTAGGCGTAGAGATCAAAACTCATCTCACGGATATTCTCTTCTCCTAATTCTGGAAGAATATGTGAGATATAATCTGCAAATACGCTGTTCGGTGAAAGAATCAGTATGTTGGATGATTTCAGATTGTCGCGTTCATGATATAAAAGATATGCAATTCGGTGTAAAGCAATCGAAGTTTTTCCACTTCCGGCAGCCCCCTGGATTACAAGGATCCGATCTTTTGTATTTCGGATAATTGCATTCTGTTCTTTCTGAATCGTGCGGACAATGTTTTTTAGTTTCACATCACTGTTTGTTCCAAGTTCTTTTTTCAGAATATCATCATCGATCTTTGTATCACTCTCAAAGGCATAGACAAGTTCTCCATTCTGAATCTTAAACTGCCATTTTGAAAGAATCTCTCCATCCAGTCTTCCGGCAGGAGCCTCATAGCTTGCCGGTCCTTTATCATAATCATAAAACAAACTGCTGACAGGAGCTCTCCAGTCGTAGATCAGCGGCTGCATGCCTGTTTTTTCAGCAAAATTTGCAATCCCGATATAAAACGGTTCCGGTTCATCATCGCCGTCATATAAATAATCAACTCTCCCGAAGAAAGGTGCATCCATCATCTTTTCAAAACGGTGCTTTAACTGAAGTTTTTCGTTATTGGCGTTGACCTGATGCAGAAGTGCCTGCTGATTATCGTAATCTTCGTAACCATATTCGTCCATCTCTGTATAGTTTTCCCAGTAATATTCCTGCATGCTATCAATCTCTTTCTGTCCATCAGAGAGAGACTGCCCTATTTCTTCCAGTCGTTTTTGTAACTTTATCTCAACATCTTCAAGGAAGCATCTTCCATCAAATCGATTGTCATTGCTGTTATAATTGCAGTTATCTGCTTTCTTTTCATTGACTGTGCCCCTTTCTTAATCAGAATTTTTTTACGGACAAAATTATATGAAAAAATCTTGAAAATTCCTTGAAAAAAATAAATTTTCAAGGAATTTCACAAGGTTTTCACAAATTTTTTATTTTCTTACACCGCATAATCCAGATATTTACTGTGGACACTTTCTCTTTCAAGCATATCAAGGCTTGCCTTCATAACGGTAACCGGTGTTTTCAGTTCATGTCTGGCAAATATTGCAAACTCTCCATCCTGCCGCCTTTCTTCTCTCCACAACAAAATGGTGATAAATCCCATCCTGCTTCACAAGTTCTTCATGTGTTCCCTGCTCCAAAATATGTCCATTTTCCATAACAAGTATCACATCTGCATTCTGAATCGTTGAAAGTCTGTGGGCTACGATAAAGCTTGTT
>ERZ870052.857-NODE-857-length-11341-cov-10.785156_pt1 | contig 11341 bp, 7 predicted proteins | sample MGYA00520889_ERZ870052 | MGnify/ENA primary metagenome ERZ870052 (study PRJEB32232, sample SAMN07284988) | human gut metagenome | biome: human-associated habitat; material: feces | host: Homo sapiens | place: Tanzania | collected 2014-08-14 ...
GCTTATACCATCAACGAACTGAGTTACGTTGAGGCGATGGAGCTTTGCAACTTTGGTGCAAAGGTCATCTACCCTCCAACCATCTACCCGGTTTGTGTCAAGAATATTCCTATCAAGGTTAAGAACACCTTCAACCCAGATGCTCCGGGCACCATCATCAAGAACAAGATAGATGGCGACCAGAAGCCTATCAAGGGTATCTCTTCTATCAACGGTACAGCGCTCATCACCGTAACCGGTCTTTCCATGGTCGGCGTGATTGGTGTAAACCGCCGTATCTTCACCGCTCTTGCCAACGAGGGCATCTCTGTGTTCATGGTGTCACAGGCATCATCAGAGAACTCTACCTCTATCGGTGTGCGCGAGCAGGATGTAGAAGAGGCTGTAAGGGTATTGAACAATGAGTTCCACAACGAGATTGCCGATGGTGCCATGTTCCCAATGCACGCAGAGAAGGGCTTGGCTACTATCGCCATCGTGGGTGAAAACATGAAGCATGCAGCCGGTATCGCCGGTAAGCTCTTCGGAACCCTCGGCCGTAGCGGTATTTCCGTCATCGCCTGTGCACAGGGTGCTTCAGAGACCAACATCTCGTTCGTTGTGAAGAGCGATTATCTGAGAAAGTCACTCAACGTGCTCCACGACAATTTCTTCCTTTCAGAATACAAGGTTCTGAACCTCTTCATCTGCGGTGTGGGTACCGTGGGCGGAAAGCTCATCGAGCAGATCAAGAACCAGTATGCCGACCTCATGGAGCGAAGCAAACTGAAGCTCAACGTGGTGGGTATCGCTTCTTCCAAGAACGCCATCTTCAACCGCGATGGTATTGATCTCGAGAACTACAGCGAGGAACTGAAGTCTTCAGACCCAAGCACTCCAGAGGTTCTGCGCGATACCATCCTGGCGATGAACATCTTCAACAGCGTGTTTGTAGACTGTACAGCCAGCAAGGATGTAGCCGCTCTCTACCAGAGTCTGCTGGAGCACAACGTAAGCATTATCGCAGCCAACAAGATTGCTGCATCAAGCGAATATGAGAACTACGAGAAACTGAAGAAGACAGCCATCCAGCGTGGCGTAGTATTCCGTTTCGAGACCAACGTAGGTGCCGGCCTTCCTATCATCGGAACCATCAACGACCTCCGCAACTCAGGCGACAAAATCCTTAAGATTGAAGCAGTTCTCTCGGGTACACTCAACTTTATCTTTAACGCCATCTCCAGTGTCGTTCCATTCTCTGAGACTGTGAGACTGGCTAAGGAGAAGGGCTACAGCGAGCCTGATCCACGTATCGACCTGAGCGGTATGGACGTGATTCGCAAGCTGGTGATTCTCTCCCGCGAGGCAGGTTACCGCGTAGAGCAGGAAGATGTAGAGAAGAACCTCTTCGTGCCAGACAAATACTTCAAGGGTTCGCTCGACAACTTCTGGAAGAAACTTCCTGAGCTCGATGCCGATTTCGAGGCTAAGCGCAAGGCGCTCGATATAGAACACAAACGCTGGCGCTTTGTTGCTACCCTGGATGGCGGCAAGACTAGCGTAGGTTTGCAGGCTGTGGGTCCTGAGCATCCATTCTACAATCTGGAAGGTTCCAACAACATCGTGCTGCTCACCACCGAGCGTTATAAAGAATACCCTATGATGATTCAGGGCTATGGTGCCGGAGCCAGCGTAACTGCTGCCGGTGTATTCGCCAACATCATGAGTATCGCTAACATTTAACACTTAACAAGAGATGAAACATATTATCATTCTTGGCGACGGAATGGCTGACCACCCGGTAGAAAGACTGGGTGGAAAGACACTCCTGCAATACGCCAACAAACCCTATATGGATATGCTTGCCAAGAAGGGCAAGACAGGAAGACTCGTTACCGTGCCAGATGGATTCCATCCGGGTTCTGAGGTAGCTAACAGCTCTATCATGGGCTACGACCAGAACGAGGTTTACGAGGGACGCGGACCGCTGGAGGCTGCTAGCATAGGCTATGAGATGAGTCCTAACGACTTTGCTCTGCGCTGCAACATCATCAACGTGAACGATGGTATCATCGTGACACATAATGGCGGTAACTTGGAGACAGAAGACGCCGACGTGCTCATCAAGTACCTCAACGAGAAGCTTGCCAGCCAGTATCCAGGCATCGTGAAGTTTATCACCGGCATCCAGTATCGCCACCTTCTGATTATCAAGGGCGGAAACAAGTATGTAGATTGCGCTCCTCCTCACGATCATCCTAACGAAGAGTGGAAACCGCTGCTGGTGAAGCCGATGGAAGGTGTTGACGAGGCTCTTCTTGCCGGCAACAGCGACAAGACTCCTGCCGAGGATGTGGCTGAAAACGGCGGTATCCTGAGCGATGAGTATCGCATGAGTGCCCAGCAGACAGCCGACCTTCTGAACGAACTGATTCTGAAGAGTCAGGAGATTCTGGAGAACCATCCTTTCAATGTGGCGCGCAAGGAGCGTGGCGAGCGCATGGCAAACATCATCTGGCCTTGGGGCGGCGGTTACCGTCCGCACATGCTCACCCTCTCCCAGATGTATCCGCAGATCAAGAAGGGTTCCGTGATTTCTGCCGTAGACCTGATTCGAGGCATCGGCCATTACGCCGGTCTGCGCAACATCATCGTTGAGGGCGCTACAGGTCTTGCCAATACCAACTACGAGGGCAAGGCTGCTGCAGCTATCCAGGCATTGAAGGATGGCGACGACTTCGTATATGTTCACGTAGAGGCAAGCGATGAGGCAGGCCATGATGGCGATCTGGAGCTGAAGCTGAAGACCATCGAGAACCTCGACCAGCGACTCATCAAGCCTATCTTCGATGAGGTAAGCACCTGGGACGAGCCGGTATGCATCGCAGTCCTCCCAGACCATCCTACTCCGGTAGAGATCCGTACCCACGTAAAGGAGCCTGTACCTTTCGTCATCTATTACCCTGGCATTGAGCCGGATAGCGTAGAGAAGTATGATGAGGTAAGCTGCGTGAGTGGCGGTTACGGCATGCTGCAGCTGCAAGACTTCATGAATGCCTTCATGGCGATCAATTAAAATCAACGGCTTCATGATAGCCCCCAAAGCTAATCATAAAGTTCAATGTTCAAATCTCAAAGTTCAAAGTAAAAAATGAAATATTATTCAACAAATAAGAAAGCACCCATCGCCGACCTTCACAAGGCGGTAGTTAAAGGTCTGGCAGAAGACCGTGGCCTCTATATGCCAGAAATCATCAAGAAGTTGCCACAGGATTTCTTCGACAACATCGAGAAACTGAGTTTCCAGGAGATTGCCTACAAGGTAGCAGATGCCTTCTTTGGCGAGGACGTTGATGCCGAGTCATTGAAGAAGATTGTATACGATACCCTGGCATTCGACTGCCCTGTAGTTGAGGTAGAGCCAAACATCTACTCTCTCGAGCTGTTCCATGGTCCTACCCTCGCCTTCAAGGATGTGGGTGCGCGCTTCATGGCCCGTCTCCTGCAGTACTTCGTACGTCAGGAGGGCAAGGAAGAGGTAAATGTGCTCGTAGCTACATCGGGCGATACCGGTTCGGCTGTTGCCAACGGTTTCCTCGGCGTTGACGGCATCCATGTTTACGTGCTCTATCCTAAGGGCAAGGTGAGCAAGATTCAGGAGAGCCAGTTCACTACCCTCGGTCAGAACATCACAGCCCTCGAGGTAGACGGCGTGTTCGACGACTGCCAGGCGCTGGTAAAGTCTGCGTTCATGGATGAGGAGCTCAACAAGCACATGAAGCTTACCTCAGCCAACTCTATCAACGTGGCCCGCTTCCTGCCTCAGGCATTCTATTATTTCAATGCCTATGCCCGCATGAAGGAGAAGGGACTCGCCGACAAGTTGGTTATCTGCGTGCCTAGCGGCAACTTCGGCAACATCACAGCCGGTCTCTTCGGTCATGAGATGGGATTGCCTATCCACCGCTTCATCGCAGCCAACAACGCCAACGACATCTTCTACGAGTATCTGCAGACAGGCAAGTACAATCCACAGCCTAGCAAGCAGACCATCGCCAATGCCATGGACGTAGGCGACCCATCAAACTTTGCCCGCATCTACGACCTCTACAAGGGCGATCATGATGCCATTGCTGCCTACATCGGTGGTGCTACATACAAGGACGAGCAGATTGCAGAAACCATGAAGCAATGCTACAATGAAACCAAGTATGTGCTTGACCCTCACGGAGCTTGCGGCTACCGCGCCCTGAAGGAGCAGTTGAAACCTGGCGAGGTTGGTGTATTCCTCGAGACCGCTCATCCAGCCAAGTTCAAGGAGAAGGTAGACAGCATCCTTGACAGCGACATTGAGATTCCTGCACGCCTCGCAGAATTCATGAAGGGTGAGAAGAAGAGCATCCAGATGACCAAGGACTTCGCATCATTCAAGAACTTCTTGATGAACGAATAAACCATAAATACAGAAAAGCCTTTCTCTTTTTCAGGGGGGAAGGCTTTTCTTGTTAAGATAACTCAGGCTCAGATTTGCCAGGGACAAACTGATCTTGATTTTTATAACAACAGAAAACGGGAAAAATTTATGAAGATTGTTATTCTAGACGGCTATGCCGCAAACCCGGGAGATTTGGATTATCATCTTCTGGAGAAACTGGGCGAGGTGGTAGTTTATCCTCGCACATCAGATGCAGAGAAAGTGGAACGTGCCAAGGATGCCGACATCATCCTTCTGAACAAGGTGCAGATGGATGCAGAGACGCTGGCGCAGCTTCCTAAACTGAAATACATCGGTATACAGGCTACCGGTTTCAACGTGGTAGACATCGAGGCTGCCAGGAAACAGGGCATCACCGTAACCAATATTCCTGCCTACAGCACGGATAGCGTGGCGCAGATGACCTTCGCCCTCATCCTTGCCGTAACCAACCGCGTAGAGCATTACACTCAGGAGAACCGCAACGAGCGCTGGGCTTACAACAAGGATTTCTGTTATTGGGATACCCCACTGATGGAGCTTGCCGGCAAGACCTTCGGTATCATGGGACTGGGCAATATCGGCATGAAGGTTGCCAACATCGCCCGCCAGTTTGGCATGAACATCTGTGCCTGCACCAGCAAGAATTCGAGCAATCTGCCTGAGTGGATTCAGAAGGTGAGCAAGGAGGGTTTGCTTGCCACGAGCGATATTCTCTCGCTCCATTGTCCGCTCTCTGATGACACCTATCATTTCATCAACAAGGAGAGTCTGGAGAAGATGAAGGATACCGCCATCCTGGTAAATACGGGTCGCGGTCAGCTGGTAGATGAGGAGGCCGTAGCTGCCGCCCTTCACGAAGGCAGTCTGGGTGCCTACTGTGCCGATGTGATGGCTCAGGAGCCACCATCAAAGGAGAATCCGCTCTTTGGCGAGCCTAATGCTTACCTCACCCCTCATATTGCCTGGGCCACCTACGAGGCTCGCGAGCGCCTGAACAAGCAGGTAGCCGCCAACGTAAAGGCATTTCTCGAGGGCAATCCGATTAATGTCGTGAATAAGTAACAGAACTTCCGCAAGTAAAACATAGTATAACAAAGAAAGCGTTTCTGGTTCATCTCTTCGAACTAGAAACGTTTTTTTATATGCAATCAGATGCGCTTTTTCACCAAAACATAGATGATGACGGGAGCCCCGAACAGCGGGGTGACGGCATTCAGGGGGATGATGCCACCATCCGACGGAAGGGTGCAGAAGAGATTGCAGAGAAGGGCAATGGATGCACCCATCAGCATCGTAACGGGCAACAGTCGGCGATGATTCTCCGTGCCGATGATGAGGCGGGCGATATGCGGCGTTGCCAGACCTATGAAGGCGATGGGACCGCAGAAGGCGGTAACCACTGCCGTAAGAAGACCGGTGATGATGAGCAAAACGATGCGCAGGCGCCTGATGTTGAAGCCCAGATTCTCGGCATACTGTTCGCCTAACAGCATGGCGTTCAGCGGTTTTACAAGGAGCAGAGATGCAGCCAGGGCAATGAGGGCCAACGGGATGAAGAACATCATCTGCTGGCTCGAAACATTGCCAAAGCTGCCCATGCCCCAAACCATATACGATTTCACGCCCTCTGCCGTACTGAAGAAATTGAGCAATGAGATGGCGCTGCTTGCCAGATAACCCACCATCAGTCCGATGATGAGCAGTACCGTATGGCTGCGCACAATGGCAGAAAAGAAGGTGATGATACCCATCACCACCATAGCCCCTATAAAGGCTGCGATGAGGACAGCCAGGAAACCGCCGATGGCATAGTTGCCGGCATCGCCCAGAAAACCTACCCCTAAATCATCCAGGGCAATATTGCCGCCAAAGGCAAGCATCACGATGGCTACCGCCAGTCCGGCTCCGCTGCTTATTCCGAACACGTCAGGACCCGCCAGGGGGTTGCGGAAGGCTGTCTGCAGGAGCAAGCCGCTCGTGGCGAGGGCTGCGCCCGAAAGCAAGGCGGTAATGGCCGCCGGCAGTCGCGATTCCAACAGAATATAGCGGTAGGTTTCGTCAGACTGAGAACCCGAAATAATCGCCCCCACGTCCTGCCACGAGATGTTTACACTCCCCCATGCCAGGTTGGCGAAAAACAGTATGATAATGGCGATTGCCCCTAAAACGATGGTTTTCATTCACTAAAACTATTTCTTGTAAAATCTCTGATTAAAGCCCTATTTCTTATAGAATCTCAATTTGCCGAACCGCTCGCCATGAGCCAGGATGATGAACTCTCTGAGTAGCAGTTCGGGATGGAAACTCGTAAGCTCGAAATAAGGTACCGTAGAGGTATCTACCTGATAGATATTACCCCGGTTGAAGGCAGCAAGAGCCTTGTAGCCGTCATATTCCTGAAGCAGTTGAGCCTGCGACAGAGGAGCACCACCGCAATACTTGAATGCCCATACATCCACCTGCTTTCCCTTCGCCAAGATTTGCTCCGGACTCATCGCCAGACTTCCGCTGTGCTGATCGTCCTCGAAGATATAACGGGCGTTGGCATCCTTCAGCAGAATACCGATAGTGCTCTGGCCACCAGGCACATACCATACGTTGCCCGTTTTTCTTTCGGTCAGGATAGAGAGCCCCTTCCGATACCCGGCTGCCTGCGCCTTAAGCGAAAGATATTCCTTTTCTATCTTCGCAAAGAGCGAATCTGCCTTTGGTTCGCAAGAACCCGATATTCCGTTGCTTTTTCCCTCTTCATTTCCAAAGAGCATACCGTAGAATTTCATCCATTCCGCCCTGCCCAGTGGCGAAGACTCCATATAGTCGGCAGCTTCGATGATGGGAATATGCAGCTTATCGAGTTTGCCATATCCTCCGCTGTTTTCGAAGGGCGAAAGGAGGATAGCTTCGGGTTTCAGGGCGATGATGCGCTCGATGTCCGGCGCCATGCTCGAACCGCAATTCACAATAGGATTCTGAGCAGAAGTATTCCCAGAAAGAGCAGCCCTCTTCTTTACATCTGGAATATTGATATAATCGAGGTCGCAGACACCACGGATGGCCTGCTGGCAGCCCAGTTCGTACATCAGCTGACAATGGGGAGCGATGAAAACGGCACTCCTCTCCACCGGCGTGCGCACGGTATCAGTAGTGCATCTCGCCCCCGTGCTGCGCCTTTTGGCAAGCATCACCACCGTCTTATCCCCCTCCTCTCCCTTCGGAATAAGAATATAACGATGCAGCATCGTTCCCGCCTTCCAGGGGTTGGCAACGAGAGCCTCAGCATACTGATAATCAACACCTTCTGCTGCACCAGAAGCCCCTTCCCCATCACCATGTTTCACGATGGTGAGCAACTTGGCGTACTTCATCTCCAGGGTATCGCCAGCCTCCGCATCAGCAGCAGCCGTCTTTCCTCCCTGGCATGCCGCCATCAGCAGGGCCACCGTTGCCCCACACAAAAGAATATACTGTTTCTTCATAATCTTACTAAATATGTGTGCAAAGATACGAAGAAATCTCCATTTTCCGTTTGTTTTCTCGAATATTCTTTGTACTTTTGCCCTCAAATTTAACTAACGCTACAATTTAATAAGTCAAAATGAAGAAAATTATCTGGGGCATAGCCCTTTTATTCTGTTCATCGCTGACTGCAAATGCGCAGAACGGCTGTAAGAATTCTGCACAGAAAAGCTGCTGTAAAAGAGGTTATTACACACAGTATTACGGCGATAAGCCCGAACTCATAAAAGAGGCAAAGGCTTGGGCAGAGAGCGGCATCTGGCGCAATGGTTTCGATAAGGCGAAGCCACATTCCAGCGTAAACCTCGTAGATTTCTATCTGCAGTATCAGAAGAATCCGCAGCAATGGCAGGCGCTCTTCGATTATCTTGCCAAGACCGATCTGCTGAGCATTCCGAAGGGAAAGCACAAGATTCCGGGTTCCGACCTCGTGGTAAGTGTAGAGGACAGCAAGAATGAGCCGCTGGAAAAGCGCCGCAGCGAGAGTCATAACAAGCACATCGATTTTCAGTATGTGGTAAAGGGAACAGAGCGTTTTGGCGTCATCGACCATTACACCAGCACCCCCAACTGCAAGTACCGTCCCGACGTGATACATTATGATTACGCCCCTCAGAAGGCCCGTTTCTATGACAGCAATCCTGGCGAATTCTTCATCTTCTTCCCGAGGGATTGGCACATCGCTAAGGTGGCAACAGATGGTGAAGACCAGACCATCCGCGTTATCGTGATCAAGGTAGATTATAAGGATTAAGGATAATTGAAAACAAAGAAATGCAGCCTCTCGATTATATAAAAGAGAGGCTGCATTTTTCTTATGGAACTCAAATGGGTCTCAAGCTATTTTATATCATGCTCTCAGCACGTCGCTCAGCAATTCTTTCGTTCGATCTATTAGCTTCATCACGGCTGGTGAAACAATTACCATGATTATCTCTATAAATCATTCTTGCAGCTCCTCCGCCACCTCCGCCACCGGAGTTGGAATGGTCAGCAACAAAAAGAATGAGGATAGCACCTGCTACAACGAGAATTACCTGGATGATGAGGCGCAGCAACATCACACCCAGACAGATGACTGCCACGATGCAACCTATCAGATAAATAGCGATGAAAGCCGTAATCAGGATACCTTTACGTTTGCCTACCATCTCGCAATTTTCCCTCAGAGACAGGAAGAAACCGATAACCAGCGAGAGCAGCACTCCTATTATCCAAAATACGGTAAGCACCTCTTCCGTCAGTTCAGTAGTCTGGCTCAAGACAAGAATCAGGATAGATACCGGCAGGATGCCCAGCATGCCATAGAGCGTAGGTTTGATAGAGAAGCCCGACAGCCTTTTCTCTCCGAAAATCACATTCTCATAGAGCTTGATGCTACCAATCTGCGTCATGACAACCAATACGCCCGGTATCACACGGAAGAGCGCACCGAAGAAACCATAATAATTCTGGTCGCACCACCAGAACACATCCATTCCCATGAAATAGAGTCCCAGGAATTCCAAGAACGTGATGGCAAGAATCATAGCCGGAATGCCATATTCAGCAGGCTTTCGCATTTTAGAATAGGCTGGACCGAAGAGCGACAGCAGCCAGATGGCTATCAGCAAACCGATGATGATAAGATAAGGGGTATAGGTATAGAAGAATCTGCCCATTCCCTGATGCTTCATATTCTGGGTATAATATACTTTATCATTCTTCTGTAAACTCGTCGGGTCGTCTGCCTTACAATAAATAAAGTTAACATCAACCGCATACTTCTTTCCATCCTTCTTAAAGAGATAATACCAGTAATCCTTGCTGAATATCATGCCGTTGCTTCTATGTTTCATTTCAAACACATTGATAGTATCCCCATTTTGCAGATAGAGCGTAGGCTCATCATCCGGTAGCAGATACTTGCCCTCCTTGAGGTGGTATTCGAAACAAGGTGTAGAGTCGTTGACGAAATCATCAACCACGTAAACTTGAGCCTGAGTCATGGCAGCATAGTCCAAGAATGCGAGCACGATGAGCATCATTCTTCGAAACAGAAAAGTAGTTTTTGTCTTTCTCATAAGTTTATGTTTATTAAATTTGTTATTTGTCAGTAAAGTAAAGAGAGCCCGGTTTTCATGGCAAGCGTCCGGACACATCCTATTTGTTGCCGACAAAGATAGCAAATTACTTCGAAATCGGAGTTTCAAAAGGTAAAAACAAAGTGTCATAGCGTAAAAATCAGCCTTTTTTACGCTATGACACTAAAAAACGCAGAGATTCCCCTGGCATCCCTGCGTTTTCTATATCATTTACCCAATAAAGCACGAACTTCCTCAGGCGTTCTGTTCATCATCTTAGCCACCATCTCCAGGGGCATTCCATTCTCCAGCATGCCCTGCGCCATGCTTTTTATCTGAGTTGCTTGCTCATTTATCTGAGTTGCTTGCTCATTTATCTGAGTAGCTTGCTCATTTATCTGAGTAGCTTGCTCATTTATCTGAGTTGCTTGCTCATTTACCTGATTAGCCTGCTCACTGATAATCTTATTAAGTTTCATCACCTGCGTATCGCGAGCTTCTATGGCAGAATAGTATTCATCCTCATCATTCATCTCCTGCCGGATATTAGCGCTCATTGTGGCGAGCCCCAGACGGTGAACGATATACATCATATCCGAATCATCCTTATATTTATCACCCTCCAAACATAACATCTGCTGGTTCTTCTTATCCCTTTGCGACTGGTCGAACACGCTCAGCACCTTGTCGAGCCTGTTGTTTATCTTGCCATGCAAAAGAGGTATCTGCACCAGAATACTGTCATGCGTCAGGCTGTTGATGAAAGGATCATCCATCCCGTTCTCCACCTCTTTCCCGTCATAGTCGAGCGCCTTGTGGTTCACGTATACCACAGCCTTGTCAATATCTCCCACTCTATGACCCAGCAGATACACAGCCACCATCGGCACGGCATATCCCTTGCCCTCTCCCTCCTTTATCATATTCTCCTCAGCATTATACTGGGCAGCCAGATAACGTCGGAACCGGAGCGTCTCGGTATCGAGCCATGTCTTCTGAAGTTCAATAAGGATGAGCCTTACGCTTCCATCCTCTTCCCTCACCCTGGCAGCAAAGTCGATGCGAAACATCGAGATATTGTCGCGGGTGATGTTAGGATGCTCATGCCTTCTCATTTCCACGCTCACCACTTCCTTTTTCAGCAGGGCGGCGAGCACGGTTTTGGCGATGCGTTCGTCTTCCATCAGGAATTTGAACACAGAATCGTATATCGGATTAGCTACATAGTAAATCATATTTCTGTTCCTCCATAATTATATTTCCGCTACAAAGATACGAGTTTTCTGCGAAACGGCAAAGTTTTTGA
>ERZ870052.862-NODE-862-length-11300-cov-23.648044_pt1 | contig 11300 bp, 10 predicted proteins | sample MGYA00520889_ERZ870052 | MGnify/ENA primary metagenome ERZ870052 (study PRJEB32232, sample SAMN07284988) | human gut metagenome | biome: human-associated habitat; material: feces | host: Homo sapiens | place: Tanzania | collected 2014-08-14 ...
ATCTACTTGGCTCTATAGCCATTGTTCTCTTGGCACTTCCACTCACAGTCATCGCCATTGCCGTAGCCATCGGCATCGTGATTATTTGCTTCCTCTTAAAAGCAGACACAGGAAATTCCGTCACTAATAATGGTTCTAGTGGCAAAAAGGGAACTCTCATTGATGGACCAAATGGCCTGTTCATACAAACAGATTCTGGTGAAACTATTAATGTAGAAGAAGTATACAGCAACACGGTGCGTGACTCAAACAATGAAACATGGAATCGCTGGGGAACCACTGTTACCAAGCAATCTTAGAAATCATCAAACAATTAATTATAAATAATTATGGCTAAAATATTAACTCTACTTATCGCATTATGCATATTCTGCACAACAGACTCAATTGCTCAACAAAAACGAGGTCAAAGAATGCTAGTTAAAGCTCGTCAAGGTAAGGTATCTGCAATGAGCGTTGTTGCACGCTGCTACTATTCAGGAATAGAAGGTCTCCCAAAAGACACTAAAAAGGCGTTATTCTGGGCAAGAAAGGGAGCCCAGAACAATGATGTTTTTTCTATGCATCTAGCAGCTAGTTGGATACATGATCTGATGGAAAAGGGCGAAAAGTCTGAAAGGCTATACTGGGCTTTAAAAGGAGCCAATCGGTCTAGCATAGAACTTCAAATGATGACCGCCCTCTGCTATCAAGCATTAGGTAACCAAAAAGTATTTTCAGAAGAACAAGGTACTTATATCTATAAATATGATTCTGACAAAAGAACAACATTTTATGAAGAAGCAATTACATGGGCAAGCAAGGCAAAAGACCAATTTTTCGCTAATCCGACTGTAATAAGAGATGCAAAAAATATTATAGGTACATGTTCTGAAGAATTAGAGTTGCTTAACCAACAAAATGAAATCGAAGACAAATAACGCAAATGTCTTATAATAACAACAATATAAACAATTAAACATTAAAATTATGAGTTTAGTAAATTGTCCTAATTGCGGCAAGCCTGTCAGCGACGCCGCTCCAAAGTGCCCTAGCTGTGGCACAGAGTTGAAGAACGCACCTGCAAAGCAGGCATTCTGCAAGCATTGCGGTTCACCTATCACACCTGGTTCTGCCTTCTGTCCTTCTTGCGGAAAGAGCCAGAGTGCTACCCCTGCACAGACTGGCTACCAGCAGCCTGCCCAGCAACCTCAGCCACAAGCCTGGCAACAGCCACAGGCTGCACAAGCCAACAACACAGCGCAAACCACTAATACTACTGTAGTAGTTCAAGGTTCTCGCTCCAACGGCTTAGGTACAGCAGGATTCGTCTTCGCTCTCCTGGCGTTGTTTGTCTGCTGGGTGCCAGTACTCGACATCATCGTATGGTTCCTGGGAGCATTGTTCTCATTCATCGGACTCTTCAAGGCACCTAGAGGCTTAGCTATCGTAGGCTTTATCATTTCGTTCATCGGAATCATCATCCTGATAACAGTTGTTGGTTCTGTATTTGCATTCCTGAAATAGCCATGCCCATGAGATATTGTAGTAATTGCGGTGCGCCCTTGGATGAGGACGCACTGTTTTGTCCAGACTGTGGCACCAAGGCGGAAATTCCACCTTTGCCACAGCAACCTCCTCTACAGGACGTCGATCAATCATCCCCTGCTCCCGTAGTAGAGAATGAAGTACAGCAGCAATTGGATTACAATGAAAATATCCAGCAGCTTGACAATGAAGTAGAAGTTGAGACTGATGCTCACAAGCCGTATTATATCTGTGGAGCCATTGCCGCAGTCATCGTCGCTGCACTCATCGGTGGCTGGTTTTACTTCCATAAGTCATCTGGTGACAGCCTCCTCGGCTTGCAGAAACCAAAGTGGGAAAAATTTGTCCACATGAAGGAAAAGGAGACAGCTTTCTTCCAGTCGGCAGACCCAAACAGTCCTCGCCTGATGCAAGCTTGCAACGCTGAAGGATGCGGAATAGACTATCAGTATTTATGGACTGGCGACAAGCCGAATGATGGATATAAAGAACTCGAAAACTTCAAGTATGAGGATGCGACTTCTGTATTCCCAGTCGTAGAGGAACAAGACGGTTGGTACAAGGTTCAGATAACAGATTTGGGAGATGTACGCGAAGCATACGTAGAGAAATCGCAATGCGAAGAGGTGAAACCTGAGCCTATCACGCAGGAAGTGCTCAGCAGCATCAGTTCCGACTATAACCTGCAGGAGAAAGGCAAAAACAAGAATCTCTGCTTTGCCCTCAATACTGAGGAAGAAATCGCACGTCTGAGAGTAGGTGAACTGTTGGATGGCAACTGTCTGGCTTTCCCTTTTGCATACGAAGCAACAACAGAGGAGAGTGACACTACAGCCACATCTTATTTCGAAGTATCTGATTACACAAGCGATGATGGCAGCAAGTCATACACTTTCAGCATATATTACAACCCTAGCCGTATTGTTGCCAAGGATGACTACAAGACGTTCGACACAAAATCGCTCACAGAGGAGGAAATGACCGACATCGTAACCAAGGTGACAAGCATCAAGCAGAAATTCGACTGGATCACCTATGAGTATTACTTCCCATCGGTATCAACCGAACACCTCTTCTCATTCCGTGTTTTCGATGAACCAAGCGAAGAAGAAACATCCTCTGCTACGGAAGAAAAGAAAGTGACCGACTACAAGGTGGAAGACAAGAAACTGCTGGCTCTCGTTGATGGCAGTTGGGTTACAACCGGCTTCACCACAGAAGGTACTTTCGAATTGTACCGCATGGAGGATTTGGATGGTGATGGAAATCAGGAAATCATACTGCAGGATTACGAGGGCAACCATATCGAAAATCCATTCATCATCTATTATGACAAGAACACAGACACATTCATCAAGACTAATGGTCTGGAACTGGAAACACCTCCTACCATAGAAACAGCTGCTGATGGACAAAAGCTGCTGGTACAGAACGAAGGACTGCAAACCATCAAGTATTCGTATGCAAATGGCACAGCCACAAAAGTAAGCGACAAGATGAAATCGGTTGGCAAGGTTCGCAAAACGTTGAAATTGGAAGATGTCTATCCAGGTGAAGACGACTACGGGGAACGTAATATGACATTCGACTTCGACGGAGATGGTGAGGATGAAAACGTGACGTTCTATCGTGGTCAGAGTCATGCTGATGGATATGGCAGCTATATGACCATCCTTTTCGTGAAATGGGCTGATGGAAGAGAAATCGGTCAGCAGGACGATTATATTGTTTCTGCAACAACCTTCAGATTTCTTGAGCATCAGACTAACGGAATGCCTGATATCATAGCAGACAACCAACTCAAGAAATGGAATGGTTCGAACTATGAGAGCCAAGAATAAATGATATCATAAGTACCTCGTCGTAGCGATATGACAGGATTATTTTTGATTAGTTTTTCTGAAAAACGTCTGTTTTATCAAAAGTTTATTGTATTTTTGCAGAAGAATTCAAGAAACTCAAGCTCAAATGAGTTCATCTGGATAAAATAGAAATAAACTTGAGATAAAACAGATAGAAAAAAGGAAAATGAATACAGAAATATTATCAGCAGACAAAGACCCGATGGGCGCAGCCATTCTCGACTTCCAGAAGCACGGGAAGGCGGCAAGACTTAGAGTACTCTCTTCGATGTTCGAGGAGGATGAAATGCCAGTAACCCATCTCTTCAGAAGCATCCAGGAAATGCCGGTGCTGGAGCAGAAAGCCCTGCAGCTAGCCAAGGGACGGGTGCTGGATATCGGTGCCGGAAGCGGTTGCCATACGCTCGAACTTCAGAAGAAGGGACTGGCGGTGAAGGCGATTGATATTTCGCCCTTGAGCTGCGAAGCGATGAAGCTGAGAGGGGTGAAGGATGCGGAATGCATCAATCTCTTCGATCCGCATCTGAGCAGCGGAAATCATTCCGGAGAGAATCAGGAGAATCATTCCGGAGAGAATCAGAAGACTCATTCCGGAGAGAATCAGGAGAATCATTCCGGAGAGAATCAGGAGCAGTTTGAAGGCGGTTTCGATACGATTCTCCTTCTGATGAACGGAACGGGAATTGCCGGAAAGATAGAGCATCTCCCTGCCCTCTTCCAGCGCCTGAAGGCATTGCTGAATCCGGGCGGTCAGATTCTCATCGATTCCTCTGATCTGAAATACATCTATGAGAATGAGGATGGCAGTTTCGACATCAATCTGAACGGAGCCTATTACGGAGAAGTGGATTATCAGATGATCTACAAGGATGTAAAGGGCGACCGCTTCGACTGGCTCTACGTGGATTTCCCATTACTGAAATCCATCGCCGAAACCTGCGGTCTGCATGGTGAACTCGTGGCAGAAGGCGAACACTACGACTATCTGGCGAGAATCTTCTAAGCATTTAAAAGGCGATAAGATTTTTTATAGTATATGAAAAATAAAGAGGATGCGTCATAAGTTCAGATTATGACACACCCTCTTTATTTTTTTCTATCTGTTCGTCAATTTTTCTATTTTATCGCCGAAATCGTGACATCCGAGAAATCATTCATCAGGTCAAGAATCTCCAGGGTATGGAAATCCTTCTTCGCCTTCACTTCGATATTCGCCTCCAGGAATTCCTCCTTGGATAACCGGCGCTCCTTCAGTTCGTAGGAATGCACCTCCATTCCCTTCTGCTTGATTTGCCTGATGAATTCCTTCACGCTCTCACGAGACGGAGCAGAGAAATTCAGTTCGACGGTAGTGGTTCCCAACGGCGGAATCCAATAGTTCAGCACCTCCAGTCCGAGCAGCACCATCACCGTGGTAAGAGCCGCCGCAACATACATGCCGGTTCCGCACGCCAATCCGATGGCCGCCGTCACCCAAAGTCCAGCCGCCGTAGTCAATCCTCTCACCACATTCTTCTGGAAGATGATGGTACCGGCGCCCAGGAATCCGATGCCCGAAACCACCTGTGCCGCCACACGCGAAGAATCCTTCAGATCCACTCCGAATCCAAACTGCGAAACCACACAGAAAAGCGCACTTCCCAATGCCACGAGGAAGTGAGTGCGGAAACCAGCCTCCTTGGCACGGTATTCACGCTCTATTCCTATCGCTCCGCCCAGAACCAGCGCAAGCGAGAGGCGGATGGTAAGGTCTATATAGGTTGCATCCATAAAATATCCTTTCTTTTTAAATGATGAAATAAAAAGATGAAAAAGCACCACAAATGCTTCATTTTGATGTTGTCAATGCAAATATACAACTTTTATTCTGAAAAGCATCGTTTTTTAGTTATTTTTTCTCATCAGACAGAAAAATTAAAAAGGGGAAGTGCCGAAACGACACTTCCCCATGGATTGAATTAGTTATATAATCATCTGTCTCGCGACAGGTTATTCTGCGTATGCAGTCTTGTAGGCTGAGTCGAAGAACATAGCGCAAGAACCTACTCCAGTCTCATATTCATGCTGCTTCTGACCTGTGCTGTCATACTCCACTACGTAGCCGTTACCATTATAATCGGCATAGCCACTATCGCCCAATCTATAAGAGAGCACGAAGATATGACCGTTCAATGGGTCGACGAAGATTCCGCATGGGCTCACAGGCATCTCAGAGAGTGTCAGCGCCTGTGGTTGTGTACTTCCACCTACGAACACACTCACGCTAGGAGTTCCGCCATAAGGTGCATTGAGTACAAAGAAATAAGGACGAACCACCTCCACACTCGTACGTGTTGTAGCACCAGGGGTTACGCATACAGCATAGTTGCCATCTGCCAGCTTCTGTGACGTGCCCTGGGCGAAGTTCACGGTGCGCAGGGAATTCTCGCCATAAGCATTCCAAGAAGCATCATAATACTGGTTGTCAAGAACATACAAAACATTAGATGCATAATAGATGCTGGTAGGATTGTTCACACCCTCGATATTCTTTGTCTCTACATTGTCGTTGGAAAGATTGATGCAAGAGATGTTGCCACCACCTGCACCATAGTTGCTGTTAGCTACATAGAGAGTGCCATTACCGATGGCCAAGCCCTCAGGATAGCTGCCCACCTGCCACTTCTTTTGAAGAGCAAAGCTTGTGGTGTCCACAGCAGCTACATAGCCACCGTATGTAGTGAAATATACCTGGCCACCATTTGCGATGATATGGCGAGGCTCTTTGCCCTCGGTATTGCCCAGCAACTCTGTGGTCTTGATTTGCTTGATGCTCTGCTTGGTTTTCTTGTCGATTACCTCGATGGTGTTGCTCTGATCTACGGCAAGATAAATCTTGTTGCCATATACGATGCCGTCATTGGCTGTATTACCGAGCGAACGACCGTTAGCAGCCTTGAACACGCCCTGTGTAGCTGTGCTTGAAGCATAGTCGATGGCTGTGAGAGAGCTCTCGATATTGCTATACATGTTACCTGAATTCACAACATAAGCGCCCGTACTATACACCTGGAGATAAGTCTCAGGATAGTCTTTGGCAGGATCGCATGATGTCATCACTGCAGTGCCCATCAAGAGCACCGCCAAACCTAATAAATACTTTTTCATTTTCTTTTTTCTGTTTATATTTGAATCTAATTTGTTACTATCTAGAAGTTATACCCGATGCTTAACATCCAGCTGCGGCGAGGCATCGGATAATGCCCCACGAGTTCATACTGCTTCGCCAACAGGTTCTTCACATCCATCCTGACCTTCACGCCTCTCAGGGATTTTCCACAAAGGCTCAGTCCGTCGAGCTGGCGATAGAGCGTCAACCCCATGTCCCAGTAGCCATCCACTTCGGTGCCGTCATAGTGTTCGTTGTTGGCCCATCGCTTGCTCATTCCCTGTCCATGGAGCGAGACATTCACCCAGGGATTCTCCCACCCAAAGGCAATACTGCCCGAGTGCAGAGGGATATAGGCTACTTGATTGCCATAATATTTGGACGAGCGGTCGGTATGATTCACCACGTGCTGGTAGCTATACGACCCTTGCAGTGAAAGCTGCTGCCCCGGAGCCATCTGCCAGGTGCCACGCAAAGAAGCATCCACGCCAACGACATCAACCCGTGCCAAGTTCACAGTACGCCAGACGAACATATTGTAAGGAACGCCCACAATCTTGTCGGTCACCCGATTGCAATAGCCGTCCAGCGTTGCTTGAACATTCCATCCCTTGTAACGCAGGGATTCGCCGTTTCCCCCATCTCCAGAAGAAGTCTTTTTCCATGTAAGCCCGATATTCAGCTGTCGGGTTTTCTCAGGCTTCAAATCAGAACTTCCATAATGGAAGAAATAGTTCTCGTTGAAAGTTGGTACTCGGAAGATGTCCTTGTACGAAGCCCTGAGATAAAGTTCATCGCTGGCTGTACCATTCCCCAGGAGCCGATAAGAAAGCGAAAGCGATGGCGAAAGCCGGCGTGCATCCTTGGCAGCCAGTCCTGCTTTTGTAGGATTGGCGCTGCCTGGCAGAGTCTCTATCTTGCGCCCCACGCTGTTGAGGTAAACCGAAGCCAGCATCCTGGCAAGAGCCACCCATCTTCCCTTCGCATATCGGACGGAGAGCGACTGCAGGATACCATGTCGATGAGGTCGCAGGTCGGTGGCGAGGGTGCTGTTGAGCGAGTTCATCATCCAGTCGGCAGAGTAATCCACCGCCCAGCCATCCCCCGGCATCCACATCAGGGCTGCCGAAGTATAATATTCCCTCTGCCAGTAGGTAGCATCATTGCGCCGATTTGCCACGAGTGTGTCCTGATAGGCAGAACTCGCCCAGTTCATCTTGGCTTGCACCTTCAGCATCCAACGGTCATCGAGACTTCTGGCTTGCCATCTCGCCTGGGCAAAGGCGTTGCGGTCGTGCAACTGCTCGGCAGTTACATCGGTGTAATATCTCACGATGCCTGGCAACTGTCGGTCGTTGTCATAATAGTAGAGCTTTGCCCACAATTGGTTCCGGCTCATGCCATCGGCTCGCCTGCCCATCATCCAGTGCATATTCAGCTCACCATGTCCCGAGTTCATGCGGCTGTTGGTTCTTCGCTCATGGGTAGTATATTTACCATTGTGCAAGATGAAAGGATAGTCGTTTTCGGCATAGGTATATTCACCCATCGCCTGGAGGGTGAACCTATCAGAGAATCTCTGCACATAGCGCAGATACGGCGAGACATATCCGAAGGACCCCACCTGCAACTGGGTAGAGAGGTGAGGCTGCCTGTCGATGGGAATCTCGCTCATGGTCTCGATGGCGAGCAAGGCAGCTACCGAGGCTTGCCGGGCCGAGATAAAGATGTCGTCGTTGTCGCCAATAGTGAGCCGCAAAGTCTGCACTTGGTCGAGCGAATAACGGGACACATCAATTTCGCCGCCCTGGCATTCGCTGAGCAGCACACCATCGTAACTCACTCCCGTATGTCCCGCTCCGAATCCACGCACAGCTACCGTCTTCATTCCTCCAGCCCCACCATAGTCGCGCAGATTGATGCCTGGCATTCGGTGCAAGGCGTCGGCCATATCCGTAACGCCGAGCCTCAACATATCTCTCTTGTCCAAAAGCTGGAGAGGCGATGTACTCGTAAGTATCCGGTGCTGCCGGGCATTTACTTTTACTTCCTGCAGGCGCTCGGTACGAATGGAATCTTGCCCCATACCCACCTGTGCGTACGACAGCAGCAAGCTACCGAGACAAATTTTCCTCAATACCTTCATTCATTCTATCTTTTATATTATTATCTATGTCTCCATCGCGAACCCATCCCACGGGGTTGGATAGAATCATCAGAATCCTTTCTCTTCCTACATTCCACTCCCGGTGTAGGCTAATCCTCTGATGGCAACGGCAGGTCTTCTGACTCGCATCCTCCCCGCATCCGTCATCTCTTTTTTCTGACAGATGCACAACTCATGGCAAGCGGTCTTCCCGAAAAAATGTCAGTGACCATCGTGCTTGCCGCAATAAGACGCTTACAGCAGCGGGACTGTCCGGGCTTCTCACCCGATTCCCTTTTAATCACTACGCACTCATCCTGCCTGAGGCGGCAGAAGGTGGCAGCGAACCAATTGCGGGTGCAAAGGTACTATAAAAAAATGAATAAAAAGATAACTTTATCCGCTTTTTTATTCCAGCAAGGATAAAATTATCTTTTTATTCAGAGTTCAGTTTATTCTTTTACGATTTCCAGGAGTTCTGCGAAATCATCGATAATCCATTCCGCAGAAGCGAGCTGCTGGCGGGTTCCGTTGCCATAAGTCACGGCACAGGCCTTGCAGCCGGCATGATGCGCCATATCTACATCGAAGGTCATATCGCCCACTACAAGGTTTTCATCTGCCGTTCCCTTCATCTCCTTCAATGCCTTGAAAACCATATCGGGTGCCGGCTTCGCATGCTCCACATCATCGCCTGCCACGATAGAAGAGAAAATATCTTCCAGCTGCATCTGCTTCACATATCCATCCAGCGAGCAATGGTTGCGGCTGCTGGCCATTCCCAGAACATAGCCCTGACGGTGCAATGCTCTCAGGGTTTCTATCACATGAGGGAAGGGCTGCACGATCATCGTCTTCTTGTTATCCAGGAAGATTTCGCGATAGGTTGCCGCACATTCCAGTCCCTCCTCAGCACTCATTCCGAAGAGCGAGACGAAAGCCTCATCCAGTCTTAAACCGATGGTCTTGGCACAAGCCTCATCCGATTTCACTTCCAGTTTTCTTGCACGCATCGTATCCTGCAAGGTCTTCACGATGAGACTCTGCGAATCGCCGATGGTTCCATCAAAATCAAAAATTATATACTTCATTATTCTTATTCTTTTTACCCTGTTTTGATAATCGGGCGCAAAGATACGGATAATAACTGAAACTACAAAGCAAATTGCCTATGAATCGCCTTGATGATATTGTTACGGGCCACATCCGGCTTCATCGCTTCTTCTAAAGGCATAGAATCAGGAGTAATCTGAATCACTCTATCAAAACCTGCATCCAGCATCACCTGCCTGTCGCTTACGCCACCCGAAACGAGCCAGATTTTCTGTTTGGCACCATGCTCAAGAATTCTTTGCGGCAGTTTCCCCATCAAGGTCTGTTTGTCGCTATGACCTTCGCCCGTTATCACGAGATCAGCATCCTGAATCAAGTCATCAAAACCTATCTCATCCAAAAGAAGCTCAGCCCCAGGACGAGCCTCTGCATTGAAATATTGCAGGAAAGCATAGCCCAGTCCGCCGGCAGCACCAGCCCCAGGAACCATACTTCTATCATATCCGAAATGCTTGGCGCTTACCTCGGCAAACTTCCTCGCCCTATCATCCAGCATCTGCACCATCTTAGCATCAGCTCCCTTCTGAGGCGCAAAGACATAAGCCGCCCCGTTTTCGCCACAGAGCGGATTAGTAACATCCGAAGCCAGCACAAAACTGCATTCCCGGCGGATTTTCTTCCAGTCGTCGCCCATCGCCTTGAGCATTCCGATACCGCAATCGGATGTAGCGCTTCCGCCCAAGCCTACGATGAAATGGCGCACGCCCCGGCGATAAGCATTCATTATCATCTCGCCCACGCCCCAGGAAGTAGCCTTCATCGGGTTGCGCTGCTCAGGCTCAATCAGAGCCAGTCCTGCAGTCTGCGCAATCTCGATAATCGCCGTATCATCCACGATTCCGTATTCTGCCTCAATCCATCGCATCAGCGCATCATGGGCATGAATCCTCACTCGCTCTCCCTTCATTGCCGAAAGAAAAGCATCGAGCATTCCCTCTCCCCCATCACTCATTTCCAGGGTAATGATTTCGGGAGAAGCAGTATCAGAAATCAAATTCTTCATTTCGGGAGAAGCATCATCCGCATTCCATACCTTCACTCCCGAAGCAATCGCCTCATTTACCTCTCTGCCCGAAAGGCAACCCTTATAAGAGTCGCAAGCAATTATTATCTTCTTATATCCAGCCCCATCCATCAGTCTGAGGCCATCATTTTTCCTATCCATATCCTATTTATATTATATCATTCCAAGAATCATCGCCTATCAAGCGATTCCCCTTTCAGCCCGCAAAATTAGCCATTATTCCTGAAACCACAAACCTTTTTGGGGAAAAACTTTCAAAAACAGATGCTTCTGATAAGAGCTGATAGAAAAAAGAGGTTAAAACATTTGGCTATTAAAAAGATTCCTCGTATTTTTGCAGTAGATTTTTCAAAGGTTTTCTAAAGGTTAAAGGCTTATGTGTAAATATGAAGAAATAGAAGGTTGGCGACTCTCGAATGGCAAGACGATTCGGGAAATCAACAATGCCGTACACGATGAGGTGGAACGAATCTACCTGGA
>ERZ870052.865-NODE-865-length-11293-cov-5.879815_pt1 | contig 11293 bp, 6 predicted proteins | sample MGYA00520889_ERZ870052 | MGnify/ENA primary metagenome ERZ870052 (study PRJEB32232, sample SAMN07284988) | human gut metagenome | biome: human-associated habitat; material: feces | host: Homo sapiens | place: Tanzania | collected 2014-08-14 ...
GTCAACGCCTGCCACCGCATGGGCATCGGCGTCATCATGGACTTTGTGCCGGTGCACTTTGCCGCCAACGCCGACGCTCTGGCAAAGTTTGACGGCACCCACCTCTACGAGTACGACAGCGATGTGGGCCACAGCGAGTGGGGCACCTGCAACTTCAATTACTACCGCCGGGAGGTGTGCAGCTTTTTGAACAGTGCCGCCGCCCTGTGGATGGACGTGTACCACTGCGACGGCATCCGCATGGACGCCATTTCCCGCGCTCTGTACTGGCAGGGAGACCCGAACCGCGGCGTGAACGAGGGTGCCGTGAACTTTCTGCGCAGCCTGAACCACGGCCTGAACGAGCGCTGGCCCACCGGCATCTACACCGCAGAGGACTCCACCAACTTCCTCAAGGTGACAGCTCCCACCCGCTACGACGGCGTGGGCTTCGACTACAAGTGGGACATGGGCTGGATGCACGACACGCTGGACTATTTTGCCACCCCCTTCGGCGAGCGTCCGAATGCCTACGGCAAGATCGTTTTCAGCATGCATTACTTCTACAACGAGCTGTATCTGCTGGCGCTGAGCCACGACGAGGTGGTGCACGGCAAAAAGACCATCATCGATAAGCTGTGGGGCACCTACGCGGAAAAATGCGCCCAGCTGCGCACCCTGTATTTTTATATGTACATGCACCCGGGCAAGAAGCTGAACTTCATGGGCAACGAGATGGGACACTTCCGGGAGTGGGACGAAAAGCGGGAGCTGGACTGGGATCTGCTGAAATATCCCTTCCACGATGCCTTCCAGAAATACTTTGCCCACCTGAGCCGGGTCTACTCCACCGAGCCCGCCCTCTACGACGGCGAGTACAACCCCGACTGCTTTGAGTGGGTGGCCTGCGAGAGCCGCAGCGAGGGCGTGTACGCATGGCTGCGCAAGGGACAGGGCCAAAGCCTGCTGTGCATCATGAACACGCAGGACCACGCCCACAAAAAGTTCCCCCTCTACCTCCGGTTCCCCTGTGGAGCTGAGGAGGTGCTGAACACCGAGTCCCCCGAGTGGGGCGGTGCGCTCAAGGGACGCCGCAAGACCAGCCTGCACACCACCGACGGCGGCGTCTATGGCCGGGATTACACCCTCACCATCGACCTGCCCGCCATGGGGAGCTGCCTGCTGCGGCTGACCCCGGAAGCCCCGAACCCGGACGCCGCCCGCATCAGCGCCAACAAAGCCCTGAACGCAAAGCGCCGCGCTGCCCGCAGCACAAAGACCGCTTCAAATTCCAGTAAGTAATATTCATCTTAAAATGTCCTGTATGCTTTGAAAGCTGCGGGACATTTTGCTGTTTTCCGCGCCCTGCGGCTGGACAGTGCAGGTTTTGCTTGCTATACTGTAGCTGTGATATTCTGCAACTGAGAGGTTTTTGGGGATGAAAGGAATCGCTTCCCGTCTGTCTGTCCTTGGCAAGGTCTGGCTGGGCCTTGCTGCCGGGGCACTGGCGCTTATCGTATTCGGCCTTGCCGCACCGGGCAGCGGCCTGTTTTTCCCGCTGCTGAGCCTGTGGTGCAATGCAGCGCTGTTTGCACTGGCGCTGCTGGTGCTGCGCCGGGCCGGTGTGGAGCTGGACCTGTTCCACAAGGCGGTGCTGGTGGGCGTCTGGGCTGTGGCGGCGCTCTACTTTTTCTGGGCACTGGGCAGCCGCACCTTCCTCTACCACTGGGACTATGTGAACTACATTTTAAAGCAGTATAACGCCGAAGCCGCCTTTGCCCAGAGCACAGGCGCAGGCTTCCGGTTCCTTCTCGATTCCATCACCGAGGACTATACGAATTTCATCACCCTGTTCACCGAGTTCCCGTTCTGCCTGAGCGGCAAGACCGGCGACGACTACGCATTCTGTCAGGTATTCAGCGTGCTGCCCAGCCTGCTGGTGCTGCTGGCGGGACTGGTGTGCAAAGCCGGGCAGCTGCTGCAGGTGAAAAACACCCGCTGGTATTTCCTCATCGGCTTTTCCTGGTGCGTCACCTTCCCGTTCCTGCGCATGTCGGCGGTGCTGGGCCAGCCGGACTGGTTCGGGCTGATCTTTGCCTTCATGCTCCTGCTGCTCACGCTGGACTACCGCTTTGACGGCATCGACCTCCCCCGCTATCTGCTCATCTTTGCCGCCACGGCGGGGGTCATCCTCACACGGCGGTGGTACTTATACTTTGTGGTGGGCTACTGCTTCGCCTACGTCCTGCTGCTGGCAGTGTCCAGTGTCCGGCTGGCAAAAAGCGGCCAGCAGTCCCGGGCTGTGCACCGCCTCGTCCGGCTGGCCGTGTTCGGCCTGTGCGCCGCCGGGGCCATGGTGCTGCTTCTGCTGCCCATGGTGCGCAAGATCCTCGGCTTCGATTACGCCGGGCGCTACTCCTACTATAACTTCGGCGGCATCACGCTGGAGCTGGCCGCGCAGACCCTGCGCATCGGCCTGCTGAACTTCATCCTCATCGGGATGGGGCTGTGGTTTGCCGCAAAACGCCGTCTGCCTGCCCTGCCCTGCCTTGCGGGTGTGGAGCTGCTCATGAGCCTTCTGCTCTTCACCCGGGTGCAGAACACCGGCTCCCACCAGATGCTGCTGTTCGTGCCGGGGTGGCTGCTGCTGTTCCTCACCGGTTCTGCCGCACTGGCCGAAGGCATCCGGAAGCACCGGAAGCTCAAGCTTTTCTACTGGGCCTTCACGCTGGTGTTTGCCATGTCGGTGCGCTGCTCCCCGCTGACCACCGTGGCCCTGCCGGGCTTTGTGGTGGACCACTTTCCCCTCAAGGCGGTGTCGGAGTTCGTCCGGCTGGACAAGCTCACCTACGACCGCACCGACGCCGCCCAGATCCAGCGCGTGGACGACTGGATCGATGCCCACTGCGATGCGGAAAAGGGCGAGTTCGCCTACATGATCCCCCACGATATGCTGTATAACTCGGACATGTTCCAGTATGCCGCCCTGCCGGACATCCAGCTGCAGGGCAAGCTGACCGCCGGCATCTCCATCCCGGGCACCCACGAGTTCCCGGTGCGGTTCTTTGAGGCAAAGTATGTGCTCACTGCGGAGCCCTTCCCCCAGACCTTTGTCAGCGGCGGCGAGCTCTCCGGCCGGTGGAACGCCCTCTTCTGCGCTGCACGGGATGAGCACTTTACACAGGCCGCCAGTTTTGATATGGGCAACGGCACCGTGTTCACCGTGTGGGAACGCACCGAGCCTGCCGACCGGGCTGAGGTGGAATATTATCTGGATGCCTTCGCGCAGGAGGATGCCCTCTACCCCGAGATGTTCTCGCAGGTGGCGGAAAACTGGCTTGCCGGGCATGGACTTTAAGCTGCCGTTTTCGCAGGCCGTCTGCGCCTGTACTTTGGATAGAAAAGGAGTCTTTTTCGATGGAACAGAATGCAAACGCCCTGCCCAAGGTCACGCTGGGCCAGTACAAAGGGCTGGACTTTACCCGCCGGGTGCGCCCGGTATCTGAAAAAGCCGTGGAGCTGGAGGCTTCAAACCTCACCCGCACCCATGCCCCCTTTGTGCCGGTGGAGCTGCCCGCCGCACGCGGGATGCGTGTAACGCTGGATTTCGAGGGGTTTCTGGACGGAGCTCCCATCCCGGACAGCCGGATGGAAAACGTCACGGTGGTGCTGGGCACCGGTCAGCTGATGCCCGCCGCCGAAAACGCGGTCTACGGCCACAAGGCAGGCGAGGATTTCCGGTTCGATTTCACCTACCCTGCCGAGTTCCGGGTGCCGGAGCTTTCCGGCAAAACGGCACAGTTCGCCATTGCCCTGCACACCGTAGAGCAAAAGCAGACCGTGCCGCTGGACGATGCCTTTGCCGGAACACTGGGCTTTGACTCGGTGGACGCGCTGAAGGAGAGCATCCGCGAAAAGAAGCGCCGCTCCCACGAGGCCAACGCCGACCGCATTGCCGGTGCCGCCCTGCTGGACATGGCCGGGGCGAACCTGACGGCGGAGCTGAACGGCGCTATTCTGGACCAGAACGCGGAGCGGGACATGAACGCCCTGCGCGACCGGCTGCGCCGCAGCAAGATGACCATGGAGCTGTACTGCAAGGCAGGCCAGACCACACCGGATGAGGTGCGTGCCGCCTTCCGCCGGGACGCCGAGCGCAAGATGCGCAGCATCCTTGCCGTGCGGGCCATTGCCGAAGCAGAGCAGATCACCGTGTCCAACGCCGAGGTGGACGCCGAATACGCCCGCCTTGCCAAGCTGCACGACACCCCGGAGCCTGAGATCCGCAAAGTGCTCAGCCGGGACGCTGTGGCCTCTGCCGTGACCACCCAGAAGGTACAGCGCTTTCTGATCGAACATGCAAACATCACTTCTGTTGTGGAAGGGGAGTAAATTATGGGCTTTTTTACACGCACCGCGATGGATATGCTGATGAAAACTACCCATCCCGAGATCAACCGCCGCCAGTGCTGGAACCTGCATCCCCATCGCAAGCCCTGCACCGAGTGCAAGGATATCTGCCCCTATGGCGAACAGATCTTTACCCGTCCGAACCTCGTCAAGGACTGGGACCCCTGCACCGAGTGCGGCCTGTGCGTTTCTGCCTGCCGCAGCGGCTGCATCATCCCTTCGCCGGAGCAGGTGCAGCGGGACACCTCCGCCGCCGATACCGACAATGACACCATCTGGATCGGCTGCGAAAAGTCCACCCGCAAAAATTCCATGGTGCGCGCCTGCATCTCTGCCCTCACATGGGAGACGCTGGCCTACCTTGCCCTGAACAAAAAGATCGTGCTGGACCTGACCCCCTGCGGCGAGTGTGAGAACGACCTGTGCGCCGCCCAGCTGCGCAAGGAGCTGACAAGGCTTGTGGATTTCTTTGGTCAGCCCATGTTCGAGGCACGGTTCACGCTGGCCTACGAGCAGGACGAAGCGCCCTATCACGTAAAGGAGCTGAGCCGCCGCGAAATGTTTGAGCAGGTGAGCCACGGCTCCAAGAGCGGCACCAAAAAGCTGCTGCAGCTGCTGCCCGGCCTGCGCAGCGAGGACGACGGCGGTGTGGATTTCCGCCTTTTGCTGCACCAGCGCACAAAGCAGCTGAAAGCGGCCATGGACACGCCGCTGAAGTACGGCTACTATCTGCCCAACTTCACCGACAAATGCTTTGGCTGCGGCAAGTGTGAAAAGGCCTGCCGCGCCGGTGCGCTGAAGCTGGAGGACCTGCCCGACGGCCAGACCCGCATCGTCATCACGCCGTGGAAGTGCAGCGAGTGCGAGGTGTGCGTGGCATCCTGCTCCAACCACGGCATCGACGGCATGAAGCTGCGCCAGCTGACCACCCTTGGCCCGGTGAGCATCTACAAATGCCGCAAGACCCTGTGCAAGGAATGCGGCAAGCCCATTGCGCCGGACAGTGCGGAGGGCGTGTGCACCGTGTGCCGCATCAAGGCACGCACCAAAAAGCGGCAGGAGGAAGCCGCCGCCCGGGCAAAGCAGCTGCGTGAGGAGCGGGAAGCCAAAAAGGCTGCAGAGGAGGCCGCAAAGGCAGCGGAGGAAGCCGGTGCCGCTGTTTCTGCCGAGGCCGCAGCGGTTCCCGCAGAAGCCGCTGTGCCTGCTGCAGCCGGTTCGGTCATCAGTGCCGTGACGCCTGCCAAGCCCGCACCCACGCTGCCGGATGAGGCACCCGAAGCCGCTGCGCCGAAAAACGATTGACGGCGCGTCGATTCAATGCTATACTGACCATAAAGCCGCCCTTTGTGCGGCAATGGACTGTTACAAAGGGGGTAACGGATGTGTGTTCCGTTACTCCCTTTTTTCAGAGCACACAAATGCTAGAGCTAGAAGAAAGAGGGATCACACTATGCGTCATTCCATTTCCCGCCGTCAGTTCCTGAAGGGCAGCGGTGCAGCCGCCCTTTCTGCTGCAGCTGCCGGTCTGCTGAGCAGCTGCGGCGGCTCCTCCGCTTCCAATGGCGGCGGCACCGGCGCTTCCGGCAGCAGTTCCACCTATACCGTGCTGTACTCCCGCCAGCCCGCCACCCTGAACTATCTGGTCTGCTCTGCCGACCCGGACCTCTACCACGGCACCCAGTGCATCGACACACTGGTGGAATACGACAACCGCGGCAAGATCCGGGAGGGCCTTGCCACCACATGGGAGTGGGACGCCGACAGCCTGACCTGGACCTTCCACCTGCGGGACGAGAACTGGGTGGACTGCAATGGCGAGGTGCTGGGCCCTGTGACCGCGCAGGACTTTGTGGACGCGCTGGCCTATGTGCTGAACCCGGACTACGCTTCCTCCACCGCAAGCCTTGTCACCCCCTATGTGGCCGGTGCGGACGACTACTATAACTACTGCGTTTACCGCAACAACGCCAACAACGGCACCGTGGCCGAGGACGGCACCACCTACGCCATCGACGCAAACGGCACTGTGACGGCCACCGCTGCGGACGGCACTGCCACTGAGTACCCGGCTGTGGATTTCAGTGCCGTGGGGGTCAATGCTGTGGACGAGCACACCCTGACCTACACCCTGAACTTTGATTTCCCGGGCTTCCTCAGCCTGTTGAGCTACGCCCCCTACGAGCCCGCCTACGGCCCGCTGCTGGAGGAGTTTGCCGACCAGTTCTGCACCAGTGCCGAGACCGCCTGCAGCTGCGGCGCGTTCTATCTGGCCGAGTACACCCCGCTGGAAAACTGGGTGATGAAGAAGAACCCCGAGAACTACGATGCCGACAGCGTTTATATCGATACGGTGCGCTACATCTACAATCAGGAAGAGCTCATCAGCGGCCCGGAGATGGTCAAGCGCGGCGAGATCGATCAGGCCACCATCAGCTCGGACATTCTGGACAGCTGGCTGGCCGATGACACCACCAGAGACATGGTATCCATGGAGCGCCCGGAGACCGGCAAGAGCTATTTCTACATCTTCAACTTCCTGCCCTACCGCCACGAATTCTCCAACTGGACCGTGACCGGCGTGGACGCTGAATATGAGCCGGACAACTGGGCCAAGGCCATCAACTCCACCAACTTCCGCAAGGCTTTCCTGTATGCCATCAATCCCTCCGTCACGCTGGCCGTCACTGCGCCCGAGGGCTACGAAAACTATAAGCTGCACACCATCACCCCGCCTTCCTTCTGCGCCAACAGCAAGGGCGTGGATTATACGGAATGCGGCGGGCTGGCAGGACTGTCCGATTTCTTTGACGAAGCCACCGCCAAGCAGTACCGCGACGCCGCCGTGGAAGAGCTGACCGCTGCCGGTGTCACCTTCCCCATCAAGGTGCAGTACCCCTACAACCCCGCCGTGGTGGACTGGGACAAGCAGTGTCAGGTGTTCAAGCAGCAGGTGGAGGGCGTGTTGAACGATGGCTTCGACTTTGTGGAGATCATCATCACGCAGGGGCCGTCCGATAACTTCCTGAACGCAGTGCGCCGTGCGGGCGCGTATGAGTTCATGTCCTACTACTGGGGCGCGGACTACTCCGACCCCGAGACCGAGGTGTACCCCTTCTATCAGGAAGCCGGCGACCGCGGCACCTGCTACGCTTTTCTGCGCACCGGCGTAGAGGACGGCATCATCACCGGCGAGACTGCCGACTATGTGATGACCTACATGGACATGGTGGAAAAAGCCAAGGCCATCACCGCCGACCTTGACGCCCGGTACGCCGCCTTTGCCGACGCCGAGGCGTATCTCATCGAGAATGCGCTGGTCATCCCGCTCAGCCTGCCGGTGCCGCCCTACATCGCCACCCGGCTGAATCTGTGGGAGGGGCAGTACGCCCCCACCGGCTTCTCCTCGAACCGCCTGAAGGGCATCCATATCCTTGACCATTACGTTTCCATGGACGAGTACAACCACAACCGGGATGCACGGTAAGTGCTAAAAAAGAGAGGTGCACACCATGGTGCAATATCTTGCAAAGCGCATCGGGCGCTCGGTGCTGACGCTGTTTATCATCGTGACGCTGGTGTTCTGCCTGCTGCGGCTCATGCCGGTAGAGGGCTATTTTGCCAACTACGAAAAAATGACCGAGGCACAGATTCAGGCCGGGCTGCAGTCCATGGGCCTGCTGGACCCGCTGCCGGTGCAGATCGGCCATTTCTGGCGGAATGCGCTGCACGGTGATCTGGGCGTGAGCCACATTTACAAGCTCAACGCTCCCGTGACCAAGATCCTTGCCCAGAAGCTGCCCATTTCCATCGAAATGGGTGTGCTGGCCATGCTGCTCAGCCTGATCTTCGGCATCCCGCTGGGCCTTGTCATGGGCCGGTGCAAGGGCCGCTGGCCGGATAAGCTGGGCACAGCCGTCATCGTGCTCATTCAGGCCGTGCCTGCCGCCGTGTACTTTTTGTACATTCAGATGTACGGCACCACCGCCATGGGCGTGGGCCTGCTGTTCGATGCCGCCGACTGGCGCTATTGGGTGCTGCCGGTGTGCAGCATGAGCCTTGCAAACCTTGCGTTCTACGCCATGTGGCTGCGCCGCTACATGGTGGACGAAAGCAACAAGGACTATGTCCGGCTGGCCCGGGCCAAGGGCGTGAGCGAGAGCGGCATTGCCCTGCATCACGTGTTCCGCAACGCCATGGTGCCGCTGGTGCAGTACATCCCCTCCGCATTCCTGAACACCGTCGTGGGCTCCATTTACATCGAGAGCCTGTACAGCATCCCGGGCATGGGCGGCCTGCTGGTCACCTGCGTGCAGCGCCACGACAACACCATGGTGCAGGGCATCGTGCTGCTGTACGCCTGCGTGGGCATCATCGGCCTGATTTTGGGCGATGTGCTCATGGTTCTCCTGGACCCCCGCATCCACTTTGGCAGGAAGGAAGGTGGCCGCTGATGCTCTCTTTTCTCAAACGTGAACGCTCCCGGCTGCTGGAAGACAAGCTCAACGCCGCGCAGGCACAGCACACCGCCGGGTGGGAGGCTCTGCCCGAAGACGAGCTGTTCACCCCCGCCGGGTTCAGCGAGGCGCAGGCCGAAGCCACTGCCAGCTCCAACTACAGCTACTGGGGCAGCACCTTCCGCGCCTTTTTCAAGAACAGGTTCGCGGTGGTTCTGCTGGTGGCGCTGGCAGCTGTGGTGGCCTTTGCCTTCATCCAGCCCCACCTGCCCGGTCAGGCAGACCCGAACCTCTGCGCCGTGGACCCCGCCACCGGCATCCAGTACCGCAACATCGCCCCCGGGCAGGACGGCTTTATCTGGGGTTCCAACTCCATCGGGCAGGACCTGTGGGCACGCATCTGGGCCGGTGCACGCACCAGCCTGACCATCGCCTTTTTCGTGGCCCTCATTGAAGCGGTGGTGGGCATCACCGCCGGTGTGCTGTGGGGCTATGTGCGCGGGCTGGACCCCGTGTTCACCGAACTGTACAACATCTTTGATAACATCCCCACCGCCATTGTGCTGATCCTGATCTCTTACGTGGCAACACCCAGCATCTGGACCATGGTCCTTGGCATGGCCATCAAGGGCTGGATCGAAATGGCACGCTTCATCCGCAACCAGATCCTCATCATCCGCGACCGGGATTATAATGTAGCATCCCGCTGCCTCGGCACGCCCACTGTGCGCATCGTACTGCGCAACCTGCTGCCCTATCTCGTCTCGGTCATCATGCTGCGCATGGCCCTCACCATCCCGGAAGCCATCGGCAACGAGGTGTTCATCACCTACATCGGCCTCGGGCTTTCGGTGGAGACGCCTTCGCTGGGCAATCTGGTCAACGATGGCCGCAAGGTGATGATGCAGGCCGGGCTGCGCTACCAGCTGCTGTACCCCACCCTCATCCTGAGCTTTGTCACCATTGCGTTCTACCTGATCGGCAACGCCTTCTCGGACGCCGCCGACCCGAAGAATCATCTGCAGTAAGGAGGGGATATCATGGAACATCACCCGCTCATTCTCTCCGCAAAAGATGTCAACATCCAGTTCGATCTGCGTGGAAAAGTGCTGCATGCCATCCGGGGCATCGACCTTGATCTGTACCAGGGCGAGGTGCTCGCCATCGTGGGCGAGAGCGGCTCCGGCAAGAGCGTGTTCACCAAGAGCTTCATGGGCCTTCTGGACGCCAACGGCTCCATTACCAGCGGCACCATCGATTACTACGGCATGGCGGACGGCAAGCCGCTGCGCCTTTCTGACCTCAGAACCGAAAAGGACTGGCTGCGGGTACGCGGCCGGGAGATCGCCATGGTCATGCAGGACCCCATGACCAGCCTGAACCCGCTGAAGACCATCGGGGCACAGATCATGGAAGCCGTCACCCTGCATCAGGGCCTGAAGGGCGCTGCCGCAAGGGAAAAGACGCTGGGATACCTGCGGGATGTGGGCATCTCGGAGCCGGAAAAGCGGTTCCGGCAGTATCCGCACGAGTTCTCAGGCGGGATGCGCCAGCGGGTCGTGATCGCCATTGCAGCGGCCTGCAGCCCCAAAATTCTGATCTGCGACGAGCCCACCACCGCACTGGATGTGACCATTCAGGCCCAGATTTTGCAGCTGCTCAAAAAAATGCAGGTCAAGTACGATCTGACCATCCTGCTCATCACCCACGACCTGGGCGTGGTGGCCAACATTGCCGACCGGGTAGCCGTGATGTACGCGGGCGACATCGTGGAGATCGGCACCGCCGACGAGATCTACTACGACCCCCGCCACCCCTATACATGGGCACTGCTGTCCAGTATGCCCCAGATGGGCGTGAAGGGCGAGGACCTGTTCAACATCGTGGGCACACCGCCGAACCTGTTTGCAGAGATCCGCGGCGACGCCTTTGCGCCCCGCAACCCGCAGGCGCTCAAGATCGATTTTGTCAGGCGCCCGCCCTACTTTACCGTATCCCCCACCCACAAGGCCAAGACATGGCTGCTGGACCCCCGGGCACCCAAGATCGAGCCGCCGGCTGCGGTGAAAATGCTGCGAGAGGAGGGGCTGTAAGATGGAAAACGAACGCGAAGTTCTTGTGGAAGTGAACCACCTGAACGTGACCTACGGCTCCGGCCGCAGCGCCTATCATGCCGTGCAGGACGCCAGCTTTAAAATTTATAAAGGCGAGACCTTCGGCCTTGTGGGCGAAAGCGGCAGCGGCAAGACCACCATCGGCCGGGCCATCCTGCGCATCCTGCCCACCTCCGGCGGTGATATCCTTTATAAAGGCCAGAAGATCAACGGCAAAATCTCCCGCCAGCTGGACAAACAGATCATCAAGGAGATCCAGATGATCTTTCAGGACCCGCAGTCCTCGCTGAATGAACGCGCCAAGGTGAGCTATATCGTGGGCGAGGGCCTGCAGAA
>ERZ870052.866-NODE-866-length-11284-cov-6.139734_pt1 | contig 11284 bp, 15 predicted proteins | sample MGYA00520889_ERZ870052 | MGnify/ENA primary metagenome ERZ870052 (study PRJEB32232, sample SAMN07284988) | human gut metagenome | biome: human-associated habitat; material: feces | host: Homo sapiens | place: Tanzania | collected 2014-08-14 ...
CTAGATGGGAACAATAGCCCTCGGACTAGGCTTCGCTATCCCTTCACCCATAAACACAAAAGATATGTATAGATTTGTAGCAAACAGTATGCTCATCTTTGTGGTGACTCTGCCTAGCGGACTTATCAAGAGCGTGGAGTTTGAGAGGTGCAGTAACAATGCTTATTCTTACCTCACGGACAATAAACAGGTGGCAGACTGCATCAGAAAGCATCCGTTAACGAAGGCTGGACGCATCAAGGATGAGAGTCTGCCCGAGGAGGAACAGGTGCAGCAACATGAAGAAGAGCAGATGAAGGACGATAACGCCCTTCGCTTTGAGAATATCACCAAGGCTAAGAACTATCTCCAGAAGACCTACAAGGTGGATGTAAGGAAACTGAAATCGCCTGAGAGTGTGAAGGAGAAGGCTAAGGAGCTTGGCATGGTGATTGAGTTTTAGTTTATAGTTTATAATTTATAGTTAATAGGTTTCTTGCTTATGGAAGTTCTTATGAGTGACCTTGTAAAGGAAATGCGGCTTGCGATGGACGAGGTGAAGCACGATGAGCAGAACGATGTCTTTGCCGATGATTCGGACGAGGAAATGAAACAAGCCATCGAGACTGCCGCACAACAGCTTTTGCTGCAAGCACCACCGCAGATGCTACAGCCCAAGAGGGTAGTGGCATCGCTAAATGAAAGCGGTAAGCAAGATTATGATGCCATTCAGACACAATACACTGATGGGCATGGTAGCCTTGTGATACCTGATGATTGGCTGAGGCTGGTGGAGCTGAGGCTGAAAAGTTGGTCTTCCTCGTTGGTGGCTTTGATGGACCCAGGAAGCAAGGAGGCTCAGATGCAAGCCTCTCGATGGACTAGGGGCACACCGCAGAAGCCGAAGGGCATGATAACCGTTTCGCCTACTACAGGAAAGCGAGTGCTGATGTACTGGACTGCTGGACGGTATTCTGCTAACCATGATACGCCTACAAACAAGGTGTATGACCATGAAGTGGAGCTATTCACATACCTTCCTTATCAAAAGGTGGAGGATGTGCTTGAAAAGGATGGGAAAACGGTGAAAGACCAGAAAATCATCCTGGCACTGACTGACGAGTGCAAGAAGTATCTCATTTATCGTGCCATCTCCATCTTCTTGATAAGTAAGAAGGAGAGTGACCTGGGCGAGAAGTATAACCAATTATCACAAATTTAACAAGATATGGCTAATGATATAGACAAAACGAGTCCTCACTACAAAGGGGAGTTTGGCAGTATCTACGAGGTGAACCAGAAGTTTCCTTCGGGAGGCGTGGAAGGTGACTACGTGGCTATTGATGGTTGGGCGCATTACTGGAATGCGGACAGAGGAACTTGGTGCGTGAACGCTCAGAGGGATAGCTACTGGGATGAGCTTATCACCAATATCATCGAACATTTCAAGACCATCAAGGGTGCTACCTATATGGGGGTGGCTACTATTGACACCGTGCCTGATACTACGGCTGCAAAGATGTTTTATTTTGCGCTGCAAGGTGGAAAATATGCTAACTTCGGAAATCAAGATGTAGCCCAGGGCATCAATGTGCTGCTGACCGAGGACGGTAAATCTTGGACTGTGCAGAGTCTTATTTCCGTTGCACAGGAATTGGGTTCTAGCACAACTATGCTTGTGAGCCAGAAGGCGATTACGGATGCCATCAATCGCAAGGCTAATACGACCGATGTGGATGAGGCTTTATCTAAGAAAGCTGATAAGGAAACGATGAACACGGAACTTGCCAAGAAGTTTGACAAAGTTTCTGTTGTTCAGGAAACAGGGACGGCTACAGATAAGGTTATGAGCCAGAAGGTTGTTACGGATAATCTTACAGAGCTGCAAAATACAGTCTTTCCGCTAGAGGTGTCTTTATCCCTTGACAAGCCTTTGCTAGAATATACTGGTAGTGAGCAAAGCATCAAAGCTACTTACTCTATCAAGCGCAAAGGTTCGCCAGTCACGCCTACAGCATTGGCTCTGTCTGTTGATGGTTCTCTTGTTCGTATTGATGTAAAGCAAGCAGATACAGTTATTATCAAGGTGAATAAGGAGGGAGAAACGCAAATCATCCTCACCGCAAAGCATGGCGACTTAGTAAAGTCGGCAACAAACAAGGTTACGATGGTTCTGCCTATCTATTATGGATTCGGTACAAAGGAAACGGACATAGCCATTGATGCCAATAAGCTTTTGCCTCGTTTGTCTGCAAGTGGAACTTACGCAAAGACTTCGGCTAAGGACGATGTTAACTTCATTATCCTTGCGCCTAAGACTCTTCCGAAACTTACCAACTTCACGATGGGTGGTGCTCCTTTCGTGATGGAGACTTCTTCCGTCACTATCAACGTCAAGGACTACTACATGTATAAGAGTGGTGCTATATATATGAATGGTACGACTTTGAATGTTCAAGCAAACTAACAAAATGATAAGTTGATATGGCAGAGAAACTAAAAATAGCAAAAGGAAACATAGGTAATGCACTGCATAGCATTGCCAAAGACCATGTTACCACATTTGTTGATGAGGTGTTTGACGAGGATAAGCAAAAATATCAGTCGGAGATTAACGATGAACTCGACAAAAAGCTTAATCGTAACCTTCTAGCCATTGAATTTGACGATAGTACTGGCGAGCTGAATGCTATTCTAGGACAGGACACTACTATTAAGTCGGTGGAAACAGATGAGGATGGGAATGTAATCATTGAACAAGAAATCATTTAAAAATAACATATATGGGCACAACAAAATTAAACATCGGCAAGATTCCGATTTCAAAGGGAGAGTATAAGGAGGGTACTGCTTACCAGCGATTGAACCAGGTTACAATGCTTGGCTCAACGTACCAGAGCAAGATTGACGACAATACGTCTGCTCCTGCACAGATGGGAGCGGACGGAGCCGTTGAGAACATAAACACGGACAAGTGGCTTTGTGTTGCGGTTGGAAACGTTTCAGCCGCAAAGAAAGTCGTGTACAATAACGAGACCAGTGGCTTGGAGGCAGGAAACGTGCAGGAAGCCATTGATGAGACCAATAATAAAGTCACCGCCTTATCTGACAAACAAGATGAGCAAGAGAATTATTTAAACCAATCCGACTTGGGAAATTTTAATGTAGTAGATGAATTTGGTAATATCGGTCTTCACCTAAATGAGCATGGTGAACTTATATTTAAAGAATTATTCTCTCAGTTTATTGACAAACTAAATAAGGCAGGGCTTCCATTACTTGATAATAAATTTGATGTTACATCTTTCATATCTTCTACATTAGCTGATAATGATAAAAAATCTCCATCACTGTCTTTGTTTAAGAATTTTGTAGATTTACTTCTTCAATATACTGCTTCTATTTTTGTGTCAGGAAACAATTTCTCCATAGTTGACAAGGAAGGTAACGTGGGATTCTACATTGATGAAAATGGACACACAATGTTTGACTTGTCATATATTCGAGAGAAGTTTGGAATATTTGAGTCTGGTCAAATTGGAACTATCGTCTTTGCTGACGATGAAGGTAATATTGGCGTAAAAATTGATAATAAGGGTCGATTTTATGGAAATATTGATGTACACCAAGATGTAGTCTTTAATTTACCTAGCTATATCAATATTCTTTCAGATACAGAATATAGATTATTTTATGAAGCAATGCTTCCTTATGCTTTTGTTGAAGGATTCAAGATTCATGAATCAAAAGAAGATGATTTCAGTAAAAGAAATTACTTTCTGATTTACAAAAATAAATATAATGCAGGAAGTATCAATAGACTTGACTTGTTCGTTGATGATTTGCGCTCTAGAAATCTATGTATTAAATCTACAAATGTTAGGTGTGTTGACAAAACAACTAAGGGTTCTCTAGTTGTTAGCTTAATTGGTGACAGTAAAAGTCAAAATCGCAGCAAACAAGCTGAAATACTTAACCTTTGTCAAAAAGATACTAATCTTACCGTTGATTTTGTTGGTTCATATAAGAGTAGCGGTACTGACAGTAATGGTGTTTCTCATGAGATATACAATGACGGCTATGGAGGTGCTACTATTTTAAATTTCTTGGATATGGGAAGTTCTTATTATGACTCATCAATAGAAGGATATACTCTTCCAAGCGGAAATAAGTACAAATTCAGTTGTGAACATGCTTTTGCTACATTTAGTAAAGTCCCAAATATCGTTTGGATTGATATGGGAGCAAACCAAAGGTCTTCAAATTGGGAGGATATTAATGCAGCTTATGAATTTATCTTCGAGGATATTAAGAAATACAATAAAAGTCATTCCACAACCATTAAGGTTGTTGTATCAATACAAGAAGGTAACGGTTTACTACCTGCGCTTAATTTTGATATTGGTGGAAAATGGTATCAATACAGAAATGTAACAACTCTTAAAGAGCTTGCTTCATTTGATAATAGGGAAGACGAAGGCATATTCATCTGTCCACAATATTTGTTTGTTGATTATTATAATGATTATCCAATGACAGATGTTCCTGTAGATGAGTATAACAAGAGTATGAGAAGAGTATCTCTTGATAATACCCATTTAGGAATTAACATGAATGCATATAATTCTGAAAGTGCCTATAAAAGAGGAGATACTGTAAATCATAATGGTAAAGGTTATTTGTCTCTTATTGACAACAATAGAGAAACTCCATCGGATGACAAGGTTCATTGGGCGCAAGCGATTGATACATGTGTTAATGCAGGCTATTACCATATAGCAAAGGCTAATTTTGCTACTTTAAAGTATATTGCAAGTTTAATCAATTAAAGTTAATAATTATGATAATAAAAGTTAGTAGTGCAGATTATTCTGCGTGTGGTTTAGGAAAGGTAGAAATACCTATAGTTATTAGTAATGAGGTTAAAACAATCTTCAGTTATTTTTCATCTCACAATGAGATTGGAAATCAAAAGGAGCTGCAACGATTCTTTAATTCTATCGCTTCATTCGAGGAAAAGATTAAAGTCTTATGTCTTCCTTGTTTTGCATCAACTTCACATGAGGCAGTTTTGAATGTTATAACAAACAAAATTACCACAGAAGCTGAGCCTGGCAGCTTTATAGATATAGATTCATCTAGAAGCACAAAAATTAGCAATTCTTATACAGGCAACAATTTCATGAATATAGTTACTAAGTATAACACAGACTATGCATCAGAGGTTAAAAATGCAAGTAGTGCAATGTTTATATCATTTAAATCTAACTTTAATATAAGTTTGTATGGTATTGATATAGATGAGGGCAGTTCTGCAGTAGGTATTCTTCCAACCCTTACAGAAACGGAAACTTTTGGACTAGTATGTGATGAGGAAGCTAAATTGTGTTACATTGGTGATGAAAGAAAATTAAAAGATAAATTTAATTTTTCAAATGTTAATGCTAATGCAAATCTTTATCAATCATATCCATTTGGTCACACTAATAACAGAAAAGGCTGCACTATCTTCTGTCTAACATCAGGAATGACAGATGAAGAGTATGTAGCCTTGCATAAGGCTATGACTATTTTGAATAAGAATTTCAAGTAGAAAGAACTCTAAGTCGCGACTTTGTAAATTAAAGAATAAGACAATATGAAGAAGAAACAATTACATGAAGCACTGGCAGTGCTTCTTACTAAATTATCATCGGCAAGGGGCAATCCCTTGCTGATGGATAATTACGTGACGAAAGCGTTGCGCACGGTTCTTTTGGAGTTCAAGGAATCGGGCGAGCTTTATGCCGCCTACAAGGAGCAGATACAATCCACTTTGGAGAGTGATAATCCTTGGATAGGTATGCTGATGAAATCGATTGGCGGTGATGCCTCCATCAAAGAGAGCATGACCGATGAAGCCATCGAAGGGATGGTAAACTCTATGTTGGGAGAATAGGCTATGAAGGATTGGACAGGAAATAGAAAGAGTACGTTCGTGACATTGGGAGCATCCAACCACACGGACAAGGAGCGTGAGAGTAATGACTTTTATGCTACCGACCCTATCGCTATTGACAAACTGGTGAAAGTTATACAGCTTCCTCGTAAGATATGGGAGTGTGCTTGTGGGACAGGGTGCTTATCTGACCGTCTGAAAGACTTCGGGCATGAAGTTGTCTCCACCGACCTTGTGGACAGGGGCTATGGGGGAGTAAGAGATTTCTTGGAAACCACCGAACTGCCGAACGATTGTACTTGCATCCTCACCAATCCACCATACAAGTATGCCCTGGATTTCATCAAGCACAGCTTGGAACTCCTTCCGGATGATGGACTTTGCATCATGTTCTTGAAGACTACCTTTCTTGAAGGACAAAAGAGATATGATGAGCTATTCAGCAAGCATCCACCTCAGTATGTGCTGCAATTCTCACGAAGAGTGCTTTGCGCCAAGAATGGGGAGTTTCAGAGGATGAAGGACGGAGGAGGCAGCGCAGTAAGCTATGCTTGGTTCGTTTGGAAGAAAGGTTATCATGGTGATACTGTCATCAAGTGGATATAATAAAATAAGGTGTAACCCTTGATAAGGCTACACCTTATTTTATATATGATGAATTTGCGATTGTTGCTTACAGATTGTTACTTTAGTAAAGTTTAACTTTAAAATTTTGCTCAAAATGAATTGATTTGAGCAAAAAGTCGTAATTTTGCCACAGATTTTAATTTTATCAAGAACGTATGAACAATTAACTATAGACAAAAGGAGGTTTTTCTATGACACAAGAACAAGAAGCCGAAGTCCAACGGTTGATAAAGGACGTAGATGTTACTGAACTTATGGCGATGCTTATGAAGCATGGCAACAGATATTCCAGAAGAATCTTAAAGTTCTTCCGGTGGTACTGCAAGTATATGCCTATAAGCCTTATGTTCTTTCACGCTTATGGTATCTGGGACTTTTCTCAGCATCCCAAAGAAATGTTTGTTCCTCACGAAGAAAATTTGCCATGTTATCTCTTCATTTATTTTATGGTTTATATTCTTCCGATGGTGACAATTCTGGCTAGTAGATTTTTCTTTTTGTGCTGGTGGTATCGTATTCCTTTCTTCTATTTCTTCGGCATTAATGCTGCACATATTGTGGAATGGAACTGGTACACTACCAATGATATGGTGGACTCCTGCTATACTGTTATGATTGTAACAGGTATGTTTTATCTCTATGGCTTTTCTGATATGATTATCAATAAGACGAAGATGGGTAGAAAATTCTTCGCATAGAGATTGCTGGAGATAATAGGAGAATAATAGAGATTTTTGGAGAATATCAGAGAAAATTGGAGAATTATGAAAAAAATGTTGAATTATGAGACCCTGGGAAATGCGTTGAAGGCGATGAGCGATGCTTGCTTCAAGGCTGCAGAGCAGCAGAAGAATGGGGAGAAGGTTACGGCTTGCGGAATGAGCGATGATGATTTGGACAATCTTTGTGAACAGATTCCATTCATGCTGAATCCTTATATGACTGCCGGGCAGGTGAAGAAAGAGGCGCATATCAGCGAATCTACTCTAAGAAGGGCTATCGCTGATGGGGAACTGGAGAGCGTGGGGAACGCTGGGGACCATTCTCATTTCTTCAAGAAATGGGATGTTAGAGAGTTTATCAAGAAAAGACTGAAAAGAAACAAGTAGAAAAGGAGAGAGGCGAGAGATTGCTTCTCTCTTTTTTATGCTCTAAAACACACAATTTTTGCCTTAAATTATACGCAATATTCTTGCTAAAATATACATACGATGGTTTTGATATGGGTTTATGTCATGTTAATACGCTGATATTCAGAGAATAAAAGTTTTTGTGACAGAGTTATTAAATAGCTTGCCAATTCCTTGTATCTTTGCATGCGTAATCGGTTACATGTGAGTATAAACAAAATGTACAACTTTTATTTCTTTAGGAATTATGGCAGAAGAAGTAATTAAGACTACCTCTTGTTGCAACGATGCAATGATGGGTGGTTTGCTTGGAGCGATGGCAAATCGTGACAACAACAATCCTTTGGCAATGGCAGCTATGATGCGAGACCGTGACGATGCCGACATGTGGAACAATCCATTTGCCTACATGATGATGATGGGCATGATGCGCTATATGTATGGTGCAGACTGGAACAATCGTGACAATGGCGCAGACGTGCAGCGTGCGGAGATTCAGAGCCAAATCGAGAGCTTGCGTAATCAGATGGCAGACAACCAGAACAGCAACTTGTTGATGGGTGCCATCCAGGGTAATGGCAACGACCTTAAGATGTTGGCAAGCAATCTGAACTGTGACTTCAACGCCTTGCAGAACTCTATCTGTGGCATCCAGGCAGGCATCCAGCAGCTTGGCGGTCAGGTAGGATTCTCGGCAGAGCGAGTGATTAACGCTATCTCGCAGGGTAACTTGCAGATGACCATAGCATTGAAGGATTGCTGCTGCCAGACCCAGCAGAACATCATCAAGATGGGTTACGATAACCAGCTTGGTCAGAAGGACATCGTTAACCAGATGCAGCAGGGCTTTAGCTATACCAACACTGGTATAGAAAGAGCTGCTTCGAACCTCGGTTTCCAGATGCAGCAAGACAAGTGTGACGTTATCCGTGCAGGTGAAAACAACACCCAGCGCATCATTGACACCTTGACAGGCCATTGGAGCCAGGAGCAAGCTAACGAGATTCAGGACTTGAAGTTTAAGAACTCTCAGTTGCAGCAGAACATCTACTTTGCCAATCTGATGAATGGCGGTTGCGGATGTGGCGCCGGTGTAGCAGGTGGCTATCAGTAAAAATGTAAAGAATGAAACAGAAGCGTAGTGGTATGAACAAGATTTCTCCAGTGGGTTTGGCTACTACAGCATTGGTAGCCAACCAAGTTTCAGTCTTAGCTACTTACAATGAGAAGCTTTGCAGACCTTATTGCGTGAATGGCAACGTGCAGCCACAGGCAAGCATAACCTACAGTTATGAGCAGCCTATCCTGAATGGTACAACGGTATTCGTGCCTATCGTGGCGACAATCTCCATCATTTCGCCTGCAATAGGCAACAGAAACGTGATGAGAGCACAGCCATTGATTTACACGGAAAAATGGATTGCAGCCTTCCAAGGGCAGACTGCCCTACCAACGGCTGTGACCATCGCCAGTGTAGGACGGACGCAAAAGGCTAACGATGTGGTATGCGGAAAGGCTAGAGGTCTGAGCATATTTGACAGTCTGACCGTAACGCTTAGTTAAGAGTTAGGAGTTAGAAGTTAGGAGTTAGGAGTTGGTGGATGCTTACTCCCTACTCTGAATCATTTGGTGGGAGGGGACAGGATGTTTTCCTTCCTCTCCCATATACTTAAAACGATAAATATTCAGAGATTATGATATTCAGAGACTTGAAGGCTGGATTCCCAGTCTATCTATTTGATAGAGCCAGCAGAAAATTTAAGCAAGGCAAGGTGACGAGCAATCCTTGCCCAGACTTTGAGAACGGCAAGCCGAACGTGATGGCTGCTATGCCGGGGATGCCGAACTATGGGGCGAGGAACGTGAAGGTGAATGTGCAAACCGAGGATGGCAAGCAGTCCATCTATTCGGTGGTAGATACTGAGCAAACAGCATACAGCGACACCCTGGTAATCTCCTGTAGCAAGGAGAACATCATCAACGAGGTGAACGCATTGAAGAACCAAGCTAACGACATCCTAAGAAAGATGCCTGATTTCGAGCAGACCGTAAAGGACTGTGATAATCTCCTCGCAGAGCTGGACACAACGTTTCGTGACCAGCAGAAAACAAACGAAAGGCTCAACCAGATGGAAAGCAAGCTGGATGAGATTTTCAAATTCGTCAAATCACAAAAACAAGAATGACATGAACTTAGTAGAACTTATCTCAAAATATCAGGCCGATGCCACACCAGAGCAGATGGTGCAGGTGACAAAGATAATCGGCAAATTCGTGGCTATGCACGCAACGGATGAAGACCTCTTGCTGCTGTATAAGGAAATCTATGGGGTAGTGGGCAACGGACACTTCAATGACTTCTTCGCTGAGGCTCAAATCAAGAAGATGGTTTTTGAGGATGATAAGGAGGTGGAGCATCGTGCTCCTTACTATACCATGGCGAAGACGCAGGAAATATATGAGACGGTGAAGGACGAGATTCGCCCTTACAACCAATGGGACTTTGCCGTGGTGCTGAACATGGTGTATTCGGACAACTACAACCTGATGAAGAAATGGTTTGCCGATGATAGCGAGGAGCAGCTGATGGACAAAATGGTGGACTTGGCTGTGAACTGGCTGAGAGACGATGATAACCCTTATGGGCATTGTAAGGCTTGGGGGTACTTTAACTAAGCGAAGAGTGAAGAATCAATTTGCTCTTCTAGAAATGATTCCATAACACCTAGAGATATATAAAAGAAAACTATCAGAAGAAGAGAATGCAGGCTAAGGAAAAGGGGCTTGTGTTCTCTTTTTTCGTATGAAGTTGCGCAACTTATCACTGAGAATCGGGAATGATGGCTTAAATTTGCATCGTTTCCATAACGGAGTGGGGACGGATAAATGGAAAAGAAAATGAATGATATTCGAGGTTACTTATTTGGGACGATATGGACTTTTCTGAGTCTGCTAGTACCCATCAGAGATTTTATGATTGCCATGATGGTATTGTTCGGGCTGAACCTGGTGCTTGGCATCGTGGCAGCGGTGTTTAACGGTGAGGAATGGAGCTGGAAGAAATTCGGCATGTTCTTCGTTTGCTGTGCGGTGTTTTTCGTGACGGTGGCTGCACTGTTTATCATCGGTCACTTCTTGCATTCGGATGCTGAGGCTCTGTTTTGCGTGAAGTGGGTGTGCATAGCCGCGACCTATCTCTTCACTACAAACATCTTGAAGAATCTGAAACGAATGCTGGTGCCAGATTCGCCTTGGTACAGGCTAGTGGACTATTGCTATTATGCGCTGACACTGGGCTTCGTGGAGAAAATGCCAATGTTCAAGAGATACCAAGAATATAAGAACAATAAGGAGAATGGAAATGAAGGAAATCAGATTGGAGCAGCTGCTGATGGCGATGCCTAATGCAGGGAAAAGAGCAGAGAAGTTTCTGCCATACCTGAATAAGTATGCTCAGGAATTTGAAATCAACACGCCTTTGAGGTGGGCGCACTACTTGGCTCAGATAGCGCATGAGAGCGGTGAACTGAGATATACCAAGGAGATAGCCAGCGGAAAGGCGTATGAGGGGCGAAAAGACTTGGGCAATACCCATAAGGGTGATGGGGTG
>ERZ870052.867-NODE-867-length-11260-cov-4.273898_pt1 | contig 11260 bp, 16 predicted proteins | sample MGYA00520889_ERZ870052 | MGnify/ENA primary metagenome ERZ870052 (study PRJEB32232, sample SAMN07284988) | human gut metagenome | biome: human-associated habitat; material: feces | host: Homo sapiens | place: Tanzania | collected 2014-08-14 ...
GGTGGACGGTACAGGACTCGAACCTGTGACCTCCTGCACGTCAAGCAGATGCTCTACCAGCTGAGCTAACCGTCCATATTCTGTTTTGCCGAAACCAGCTAGATTATAATACCATACCCTGTGCCAAAAAGCAAGCCCTTTTTTCAAAAATTGTAAAACTTTTTTGAAAAAGCGCCTGCAAACCCGGCTTCTGTGCGGTGCAGCGCGGGTTTAGAGGCGGCGGGCGACAGCTTTCTTGTTGCCCCCAACCAGACGTTGTGCTATAATAGGAAACTATAATAGGAGTAGTGTCGGAAAGGGAACGCAGCATGAGAGTTTTGGGCATCGACCCCGGTTACGCCATCGTGGGCTGGGGCGTGGTGGAGTATGCGGGCAACCGCTTTGCGCCGGTGGATTTCGGCGCGGTGTGCACGGACGCAGGCGTGCCGTTTGAGCGGCGGCTGGACGAGGTGTATACCGGCATCAAGGAGGTCATCGCGCGCACGCAGCCCGAGGTGCTGGCCATTGAAAAGCTGTTTTACCAGCACAACCAGACTACCGTTATCGGCGTAGCCGAGGCGCGCGGGGTCATTCTGCTGGCGGCGGCGCAGGCGGGGCTGCCCATCTACGAGTACACCCCCATGCAGGTCAAGCAGGCAGTCACCGGCTACGGCAAGGCCGTCAAAAAGCAGGTGCAGGAGATGACCCGGGTGCTGCTGCATCTGCCCGCCGTGCCAAAACCGGACGATACCGCCGATGCGCTGGCGATGGCCATTACCTTCTGCCACACCAACGGCAACCAGCTCAACCGCTACGCCCGCCGGGTGGCGGGGCCCATCTGACCGCATACCACAGCCGCCCTGCGGGGCGGCGGGTCTTGACTGAGAGGATTCTATGATCTACTGTCTGACTGGAAAAATCGTGAAAAAAAGCCTGAACGCCGTGGTGCTCAGCTGCGGCGGCGTGGGCTACTATACCCAGTGCCCGGCCAGTGTGGCGGGGGCACTGCCCGGTGTGGGGCAGGAGACTACCCTGTACACCGTGATGAGCGTGACCGAAAACGATGTGAGCCTGTACGGCTTTGCCACCGAGGAGCAGCAGGCCTGCTTTGAGATGCTGACCGCCGTGTCCGGCGTGGGCCCCAAGGTGGGGCTGGCCATCCTCAGCGTCATGGAGCCGCAGCGGGTGGCGCTGGCCATCTCGGCGGGGGACCATAAGGCCTTCAAGGCCGCTTCCGGCGTGGGGCCGAAGCTGGCGCAGCGCATCGTGCTGGAGCTGAAGGATAAGGTAGAACTGGATTATCAGGCAGATACGCTGCTGGGGCAGCTTGCGGATGAAACGGTGGGAAGTACAGAACCGAATAACCGCAAGGATGCAATAGAAGCCCTGACTGCACTTGGTTACAGCAGTATGGATGCTGCAAAAGCAGTGAAACAGGCAGATCCAAATGCGGATATGGATGTGGAGGATATTTTAAAGGCTGCATTGAAATATTTGATGTGAATCGATAACAGAAAATCTCCGCCACATTGATGTGACGGAGATTTTTGTCAAAAGAGCGCATTTATAGGTTTGAGGCAAGCAATAAACGCACTGCGGCAGCCTGATTTGATGCTTTTACATGTGACTGTGAATGGAACATCTGCATGATTCCATAGGATCAAATCGCTTTGCCGCCTGACTCTTCATACTTACTTTCGCGTGCAATGTCGCTTTTGAAGCGGATGCACCGCACGCGACCGAGACGCTCTACAAGGAAACAGTATGGGCGGATGCCATCGTCGATTTCCAGAATTTCATAGGGCAGCAGCTGCATAGGGAGCAGTTCGGCCAAAGAGCACTTTTTGATTTGCTTTGCAAATTCCATCGCCGTATAAGGTGACTCTCCCTCATACCGCACTGCATAGCGGCTGGGGTATGGGAAAAACGAGATTCCGTTGGCCGCAAGCATGCTCTCTCCTGCCTCGATTTCCGGTGAACGGAAGTGATAAATCCGCAATGTGGGCGGCACACGCCGCTTAGGACACCATTTCGGTACATTTACTTTTGGGTCGTCGGATCGAAAGATAATGACCTTTTTGCCGCCGGTGCAGTATTTTGTGTTCGGCTTCATGCGCCGACCGTGAATCGTTTTCGTTTCAGACCCGGCATAGAGTTTACAGTCCGAGCAGTAATAACACTTGAATTTGCGTACTTTTTCTTCATACATAGGCTTTTTACCTCTTAGTTTGTCAGCAGGGGAAAGTCCTGCTTGGGTGCCTGTAAATAGTAATCCCGCTTTGCGAGAATTTCGGTATATCGCTCTTTGCCGGAAGCGGGTTCACCGTTGCCGTGGAAAGAATCAATGACCGCCTGTTCCTCCTGCGGCATATCGGCGTAGGTGCGTTTGCCGTAGTTCGGCGGTAGCCAGTTTTTGCCTCGGCTGCAATAGATGTTGAAACGCTCCAGCAGTTCTTCATTGTGGAACCGAATGTGCATCGTACCTTTTTTATAAAGGGTCACATCGAAATACTTGCAGGGGATGTTTCGCGTCTGTCCGACTCTGGCAGCACGCGCCAGTACACCGTGCAGATTCACATAACTTGTCATGTTGCCATCCAGAAAATCGAACACCTTTTCTATATCCGAGATGCAGGCTTCAGCATGGCTGACTTCAAATGCATCAGACCAAGAGTAATCCGAGAACATTCCATTCACAGGCAGGATGATTTTGCTGTTGACTTTGTGGGCTTTATTTGCTTTCCAGCCGTTAAAGTAATGAACATTTTTCGATGTCTCCGGGTACCAGCTATGCTCGACCGTAAAACGCTCGAACAGTTTGAAGATGGTATCTTGGATGCCTTGTGACAGTTCTGCGTTCATTTCCAGTGAGATCTGCTGAATGTTAAACAGCGTGAAATCGTAGTTTACCAGCTTTCCGACCATGTCATAGTATTTCTGGCGCAGTTCACTGGTTAGCTTACCCATGAATTTGTCGTTATGGAACAGAGCGTTCCAATATTTCCGGCGGGTGAGACATAGAAAATCATTGATATGCGGCCCTCTTGAACGACGGTCTGTGCCAACAGAAAGCACCAGTGTGCTGTCACTATATTGGCCAGGCGGGATACTTTCCATCAAATAAGGACGCATCCCCAGATACTCCCGAATCAAAGCAATCCCGACATCGGTTTCAAAGTTGAACTGCTGCACGATATTTTCGAGAAAATCTGTCAGCGTCAATTCCGTTGCCTCAGTCTGTGGCTGTTCTATATTGGAGGCTTCTTTCAGACGGGAGTAAATCTCACTATGGTATGTTGGCCTCGGAATATCAATGCACACCAGTGCTACGGTAACATCAGTCTGGCGTTCTGCATCTTTGAAAGCGTCCGGCAAGATTTCTACTTCAGCTCCATATTCTTCCAGATACTGCTGCAAGAGTTGCCGTTGGGCAGAATAAGGATTGCGCACAGTTTCGGCATTCAGCAGACAGCGAATTTTACCGCCGCAGCATTTTAGCAACTCTATGGCCTTCAAAAGATGCTCACAGCCGGCAGAAAACGGTGGGTTCATCAGAATCAGGTCATAGGTTTTGCGAGAAGTAAAGGTCAAGAAATCATCATGCACAATGTGCAGGCCGATTTTGTCCCGCAGAGAAGATTCGTGCTTTAATTGCGCACGTGCAGCCTTTTCTTCATCATTGAGACCAACCTCTTTGTTGAGCTTGTAATTGTAATGGGTACGATCTTCAAATTCACGCAGAATGTGCTGAATTTCCTGCTGCCTAGCACCGCCAAATTCATACTTGAGAATACTGCGGATATAAGGGTCGATTTCAATAGCATCAACATTTAATGTATGGGGATTGCAGCGGTATTCTTGTGCAATCACTTCTTCGGCAAGACAGCGAATCAAGTCACCCTTCCCAGCAGAGGGTTCTAAGACCGTTGTGACAAATCTAAGGTCAACATCCTGCAACATTCTTTTTCCCAGTTCCGCGGGAGTAGGGTAGAAGTCTGTCTGTGCTTCCTGGGAGGAAATCAAATTCTCAGCATACATATAAAAAATCCTCCAAACTCATCTGGCCGCGGATGAAATCATCTTCAATCCACCAGTGAAATACATCCTCTGCCGTAGTACCCATGTGCCAGTTTCCGTCGAGTTTCCCGCGCCTGCGCCGCTCCTCAAGCATTCGGTCAAATGCCGTAAGATACAGTTTCTCATACTGTGGATAGCGGGCAAACTCAAAATAGCGGTGTTTCCCGGCCATCGGGCAGCCAATACAACCTACCCGTGAAAAGCCACAAAAATAAAGCGGATTCACAGGAATCCTTGCATCATGCAGGAAATCCCAAACTTCCCGGTCACTCCAATCCACAATGGGATTCACAAAGCGCTTTGCTGCCAGCTTGCAGGGGGCAAACAGCGCATCCAGACTTTCCTTATCATTTCGGATATGCACTTCCTTATCGCGGTTGGAAACTTGCTTTTCAAAAATGCTCCTGCGCTTAGAACGGCTGACGCTCTCTGCCCAGCGAACGCCTGTGGTGAGAAAACGACCCTTGCCGTTCTGTTCCTTGAGGACGGCGCAGCAATACCGGGCCACACGGGTCGGCGGCATCAGCTTGCGCGGGATCAGGTCCCACATACTTGTGCGCCTACCTTTATATAAAGGATAGTTGATACTGCACCGTATTCCACGATTCTCCAACCGCGCAAATTCTTTCCGAACAAAGTGTACAGTTTCCGGCGCGTCGGCCGTAGTATGCGCGTGCATGACCTCAAATGGTATCTCGGCGCGCAGGGCAAGCTCGGATCAAAACACAGCTGTCTTTTCCGCCCGAATAGGTGAGCAACAACGGCGTTTTGTAGTGCTCCAGCGACATTTTGCTGGCAATCTTTAACCGTGCAATCGCTCGCTGTTCCGGGTCGGCGTGCGTTGGAAGTGTAATAAAGCCCCATTCATTGTTTGCCATAGGGTATACCTCCAAAAAAAGCCGTGGCAGCAAAACGCCGCCACGGCTATCATTAAATCATGCTGTGAACATTCAACCCTTTACGCACACGCGGCCAGCGTTTGTCGGCGCGGGTTGAGGGCCGCGAGTACAAAAGGGCGGGGCTTGATGTAGTAGTGGGTGGTGGATGTCTCAAAGTGAATCTCCTGCGTTTCCGTCTCATGGATCTTCACCACAGGGGCCGTATGGTACATCTCACCACCGGTACTGAAGATGGCAGGCCTGCCCACCATCAATGCGGACATGAGTTTACCGGTAATGTAAAGCTCCAACTTCCGCTTTTTCATTCTGTCCTTGCCTCCTCTCAGGCATCTCTGCACAGTTCCACCACGATGAACCGCGCATTATCCAGCAGCGTGTTCACATGGTACAGCGAGGTGTTCTGCATCTGCGCAATCTCGTTCGTCTGGTAGCCCTTGGTGCGCAGACGGATAATTTCCATCTGCTGGGGCGTTACCCGCTTGGCGAGGGCATGCAGGAGCAGTGCCACCTCACTTTCACGCAGCGCTTCTTCATCAGTGACTGTCGGCGTAGAGCGCCAGGTCAAATGCCCCGTGTAAGACTGTCGGGGTCGGACGAAGCGGATCACGCGAAAACGGCGCTTGTCGGTGCGGTGGGTATTGACAACTTCGCCCTCCATCGCCCGCCACGCAACCGTGGAAAAGGAATAACCTGCAAGGTTCGGGTCGGTCAGATACCGCTGCACCGCCCGCAGGTAGCCGAAAATGACGATGTCATAATACTCGCTGGCGGGCAAATTCTTCTCGTGCAGAAACTTGTAGACAAGGTTGTGATTTTTATCGGCAAAAATGCGCTGGGTGTCATTCAACGGAATATCGTGCATAAAGCACCTCCTTGTAAACTATTACGCGGGCAACGGCTGTGTGTCGCCGTTCACCGTGGCCCCGATGCAAAAGCTGTCATCAGCAGCCGCAGGGGCGGCAGCGTAGCTCTCCACCTCGCAAAGACCATCATCCTGTTCACGTTTTGCTTCGATGCGCTGGCGGTTCATGCCGCGAATCTGCTCACGGAAGCTCAAGGCGTACTTGCGCACAGCAGCAAGCTGGTCACCGTGGAAGTCACCAAGACGCTTGAACGTGGCAACGCTGTAATCCTTGCCCTCCGGGTTCGTCTGGCGTTTCAAGCCAATCTCCACAAGGCTGCCGTAGGTGGCGCGGTTTCGGAAAACAAAGCCCTGATTCAAAAATTCGCGGAACGGGCTGATGCTGGTGGGCGAGAGATTGATTGCCAGCGGCATAAACTCCCCACTGCGCAGCAGATACAGCACACGCATGTTCTTGCAGGCTTTGCCGCGGCCGTTGCTGGCGCTGCCAAACTGGCTCAACGTACAGGTCGCACAGGTGCCACCGGGTTCACCGTAGCCCTGTTTGCCGTCCACCGAGGAGCAAAGCGGCGGTACATCGTCGTTGTACTCGTCACCCTCCGGCCAGTAGGCGCAGCTTGCATGGTTGTACAAAATCACCCCGGTGAGTGTGGGACGGTAATCTGGATGCTGCGGATCGCCGTTGGGAATCTCGAACTGCAACACTCCGCCTGCGGGAATCTTGATGCGGGGAAAAGACATTGTCAGGCCGTCCATGTCCTCGGCAAGTTCTTCGTTGCTGAACTCAGTCTCTCCAATTTCGGGCAGTTCAAAATCCAGCGGTTTGTTGGCGGTCATGGCGGTGGTGGCTGCGGCGTTAGCGTTCATCATAGACATAAAAAATTCTCCTATGTATGTGGGCAGTGTTAAGCGGCTGCCCGGTTGATTCTCGACCACTGCCGGGGCGGCATGGTCAAAATACTGTAACCGATGCTTTCCAGTTCACTGGCACGGTCATAGCTTTCCACATCCTGACTGTGGCGGGTCACGGCGTTGGATAAACCGTACAGCGTCAGATCGTTGGATTCAATCAGCCGCTGTAACACGCCGGTACTCTCGCTGTCGGTAATGTGAAACTCTTTGCTGGCAAGTTTGACGACAGATGGCACATCATGGGTGTCCATCTGTGCGGCTTTTGCCTCCTGCATTTTGCCGACGATCTGCGAAAACCGCGCTTCTTCCGCGGCGGCGCGCACGGTGTCCTGAATTTTCATGACAAAGGCTTTGTCCTCGGCGTCCAAGGTTGCTTGAGAGTAGACGCTGAAATTTTCCTCGCTGTCGGTGATGCGCCCTACGTGGTTGCGACGGGCTGCGGCTTCATTCACGACCATGCCGTTGCTGCATACCAGCCGATAAATCAGCGGCTGGATGCTGACGGAGCCGAGTCCGACCTCGCTGTTGCTGATGATAACCCCGGCCTGCACAATGTCGCCGGGGGATACTTCTGCTTGCAAGCGGGGGTTCACGGCCTTGATGTACATACGGCTTTCGGTGATTTGGCAGCTTTCAAAGCGGATGTCAGGCAACCCGCCGAGAATCGGCAGCGTCACACCGGCAATGTCGATATTGTCGATGCGGCGATAGCGATTGCTCAGGTACGCGCGAGCGGAGCCGTCCAAGGTACGCAGCATGCGCTGGCTGCTTTCCTGCTTGAACCATGTGTTAGCATTGTAGGCCAGCAAGTCAGGACGTTCCTCCCGCATACGGTCATAGTAAGCGGCGGGAATACGCAGGTGCGTGCCGATCTGCCGATGCGCGATGCCAGTAATAGTCATGGGTTCGATCAGCTCGGTGCCACTGTCGTCCGACAGGTGCAGAAACATTTCTTTGCCGTAGGACTCCATCCGCAGGCGGTTGGGGGTAATGAGATAGTCCTCCTTGGACTCGCTCTGCCGCTTTACTTCGGCCAGCATCTGCTGTAAAGATACACCGGATTTCATACGTGAAACCTCCTCACCACGAGAGAACCAGCTTGCCGGAAGTTTCCTCGGCGGCCAGCCCATCTCCTGCAAAGACCTGTTTCAACTTTTCCCAGCAGCCCACAGGCGGGAAACCGTGCAGTTCCGGGAGTACCGATGTGCTGCCGTCCACAAGCTGGATGTGACCGTCCTCCTGCACGGTCATCGAGTGATGCCCGCGGGAACTGAGGTCAGCTACGATGTTTTCCAGTGTTGTGCGACCCTCGGTTTCATACCAAATGCGCGGATCGGGCAGTGGGGGAGTCTCGGCGGGGATTCGCGGCTTCTCGGGTGCGTCTGCCGTGGGGTTCGGGCGCAGCGGCACGGTGTTAATTAACTCACACCGCAGATGCGCCTGCTTGTCCAGCACGACCTCGGCACTCTCGAAACCGTCCAATCCGTGAACGCGGATCAGACAGCGCCCTCCCTCTTTGACGATGGCAAGCGGGTCTTTGGTAGCCCATTCCCATGTAATGTTGCTGCCTGCTGTGCGAAGTGCAGCGGTAATGCGCTGGTTCACATGGAGCAGCAGAATGTCGCTGAGAGGTTCGTCCTCAATGTCCGGCACCACAAATTTGGCGCGGCGCGGAGCCTTTGCTTTCTTTTGGGGAACTGCCGGGAGGCTGCCCCGCAGATGGCGCAGCACATACAGCCCCCAGACGGAGCAGGCAACAATCAACAGTGGCAGCAGCAGCGCGCCGCGAACGAACGCGGCGATGGCTACAATGATGCCCACGAAGATGCTTGTGCCATTCCAGATGGCATTGTCAGATTTCATTGTCGATTACCGTCCTTTCACAAAACAAAAAAGGGCTGCATCAGGTGTCCATTCTGAACACTTGATGCAGCCCAAGGTGCAGCCACTTTTCGGCGGCCATGCGGGATGCGGATTGATTCTTGGTTCACTCCTTTCTGCCAACGGCAGGAAATATCTATATAAAAAAGTGCCGGCAGGGGAGACACCGCGCCAAATTCAGCGCAATGCCATCTACTACCGGCACCGATTACAAAAATAACAGCGTATGCTTATATAGCATAAAAATCATCTATAAGATTATTATAATACTATATCTTGTGGTTGTCAATACAGCTCAAATGAATAGTATTCAATGGGCTGAAAAATTGTTCCTCATTGCATAATCTCTATGGAATTAATGCAATCATATCATAAAGCAATATCTTCTATTGCACAACAAATGAGAGCGGCAAGTTGATTTATCGCACTTTCACTTATATTGGTTTCCCCCTTTATATCGTCAGGATGAGCTATTTTATTCCTCAAAGTAGTAAACTGATCTTCTCTTTTAACTTTTTTCTTTGTTCTGCATGGGCGAGTTCGAAAGGATATGGACAACATTATTCCAACTCTAGAGCAATTGGCTGAAACATATTTTACAACTAGGTCTTGACATTCCATTTGGCGGTGATATATTTCTTTTACTAAACTCATCAAATAGGCATACAAGGCCATATACTTTTCGACTACATTTTCCCCCTGAAGTAAACCCAATAAAACATCATATTTGTTTTTTTTACCAGTGTAGCTTGAAATTTCGATATCTTCAACCCATTTTTTTAATATTTCATTTCCATTACTTAGTTTAGAACAACAAATCAAAGAATCTTTGATTGCAAAATGTTCGTTTATATAATGATTTTCTTTTAAGTGTACCACCGAAACGCGAATAGTGGGCTTGAGTGAAACGTTTGTATAACCAGATAAACTATTTTTAACAAGAGAAATCATCATATTACTGAGATACAACGATAGATAATTAACTATTTCTGAGACATTATTTTCTGAAATTTTAATCGAATCGTGCAAGTAAAAGGTTGCCTTACTGATATCTGATGATATTACTAGTTTATTTATAAATTTATCAGCATTGATTACGCATTCCGCATCTTTATCGAACCTAAAAGAATTCTTATGGCCATTTTGTTTTACTCCCAAAATATCAAAAATAACATACTGACTATTCTCCACAAGTTCACACCCTTTCGTGCTTACAAATCAAAATTCATCATATCTTGAAAAAGACAGATTGTTTTGCCTTGTTTACGCTTTCAATGCAATAAACAACGTATCCACACTGTTTGTCGCTATTGCAGAAACACCTTTGTTAACAGTAATCATAGGTGCTTAATAGGAAATCTGATGAGGAAAGGTGTCGCAACAATAATTACTCCCATTGAGAAAAAAAGCGGAGAATCCCAACTGGAACCAGTAGAAATTTCACGCTTTATTTAGTCAATTATATCTATCATTGGAAAGAATACTTCCTGATTCTTAATCACAATCTCCACATTTTTCCACTGCATACGACAACCATACTTGCAAATGGTTTTTATAACATGCGTCAGCATTTCTGTGTCATACTTCTTATCTTCAATCTGGTTGAGTGCAGTCTGCGACAGCTTCTGCAACTGTTAGGTATCGCAATGTTTCTCAGCTTTAAGCTCGATGATGATGCCCAGCAGGGTGGGAGTTCTGGGAGTAAGCAGGATGTCATAGCGGCCATCACTGAATTCACGGGTTTGGGTGGCGTAGGCATTGCCAAGCAATACGCACAGACCGAGGAACAAAGCTCTGATAGAAGTCCTATCCGGTAGTATCAAAGCTGCTGACGCTCTGTGTAAGTTATGTTTGGATCTGTTGCGTTATTATAATACTATATCTGCGGTTGTCAACATGAGAGTGTCATCTCATTTTCCAAATAAATCGCTATGAGTCCCGGTGCGTGTTAGCGTCAGTACCAGAACGTCATCTTCCAGGCGGTAGACGAGCAACCAATCCAGGAGAATATGACACTCACGATGCCCAACCCAATTCCCGGTCAAAATATGATCTTTGTTCTTATCGGGAAGAAGTTCACCCATTGCCAGCAGAGTAATTACATCTTCCAGCAAATCCATTTTGAAACCGCGCTTCATTGCGAGCTTGAAGTCTTTCTTGAACTGCGTCGTGAATTTGACAACGTATTTCGTTTCGCTCATGCTTTCAAGTCTGTAAATAACTCATCCGTATTGGTATATCCTTTTACAGAAGGGTCTTTTGCAATCCTTTCTGCCTCCAGCATGGCGGCAATCGTTTCCTTATTGGGCTGGTTCAGCGAAATTTCAAAAGGAATGCCACCGTCCCGGAGAGACTGGCGGACGAAGATATTGAACGCTGTGGACAGATTCATTCCAAGCTCTCCAAATAGGGCGTCAGCCTGTGCCTTCAAGTCCGAATCCATGCGAATACTGATATTAGTAGTAGCCATAAGTCTCAACTCCTTTTACCTTTCTGATTGCAGTATATGCTGTTTGCACGAGAAATGCAATGCTTTGCACGAATAATTAGCACAAATTTAATAGATGAACTGATGGAAAAGATACCATAGCAATAATTCCCTCCATCTAAGTTAGAAAAAGCGGAGAATTCCTGCTTGTAACAGCAAAAA
>ERZ870052.870-NODE-870-length-11231-cov-6.209342_pt1 | contig 11231 bp, 9 predicted proteins | sample MGYA00520889_ERZ870052 | MGnify/ENA primary metagenome ERZ870052 (study PRJEB32232, sample SAMN07284988) | human gut metagenome | biome: human-associated habitat; material: feces | host: Homo sapiens | place: Tanzania | collected 2014-08-14 ...
AATTTAAGAAGAAGTTAATCCTTCTACGATGGCTGGAAGTGAACGGACAAATGCTTTATTTTCAGTAATTTATACATATGTCTGCTAACTTCTGCTAACTTCGAGCGAAGCTCAAACTTCCTTTAACTTCTATTTTTGACACGCCTCCAAGTAGTTAATATTGATTTGTTAGATAGCGTCCTGCATGTTAATCCATGAACCTGCATTGTTAAGCTCCTCGTCAAGTGCCGATACAGCATCGATGCAATCCTTAACGCGCTGTGCACCCGGCTCCTCAACAAACGACTTACCGCTGTTCTTGGCTGTCTCAAGTGTCTGGATAGCCGTGTTGAGTGCGTTTACAAGTTTGTCATAACCAGAGTAGTTCATCTTCTTCAGAAGGCTCAACATAGAATTCTCAGCAGGTGTTGTGGCGTTGATGTCGCGTGTGCCATATAGAGAGTTCTTGATTGAGTAGATATTGTCCTGGTAGTCGATGAACGAACGGTGGCTGTAGGGAGACTCGATATAGTCGATTGACTCCTTCTCGCCATCCTCTGTTGTGCCACCATGACCGGTAGCAACACGATAAGCCTGACCCAACTTCTGGTCGGCTACCTCAGCACAGATGTTTGAGCAACCTCCAACGAAGATTTGATTCATAGTGCCCTGCCATGAGGTATAGCCTGTTGTTGACGACGGAGAAAGCAAGTTTTGGCCAAAGCACATTGTACCATTTGAAGCAAGACCATTGTAGCGAAGTGTGCTGAACACGTAGCTACCCTCGCCGCTGAGGATTGCCTTAGTCTCATTGCTTGCTGCGCTACCCATCCATGTGAACTCAAGAAGAGCTGTGATGTTGCGCACATCAGCTGCAACTGCCTGAAGGAAGGCAAGCTCGTCTATACCCCTTACTGATGTCACGCCCTCGTCGGTATCATTAGCCTTGAGAGCCTCAACAGTACGATGTGCACCATTGCGGAAGAGCACGAACTCCATACCATGGAAACCAAGTACCGACTGGAACTGTGTGTTGTGCTCAGAAACAAACTTGGCAGGGTTCTCGCTCTTGAAACCTGCGATAAGGGTCTCGTTCTTGAGCGCCTTCTCAAGTTCGTCACGGTCGAGTGGCCATGAGTCAATATGTGGATCAAGCTCATTGTCTGTTGCCGAACCAAAGAGGAATGCCTCGCTGCGCTCCCACTCACGACGTGTGTTCTTGAATGCTTCGCATGCTGCATTAATCTCGTCCTGTGTCATTGTACCAGCCTCTGCCGACTTATAAAGTGTCTGTGCTGCACTATACAATGTGCGTGCGTTTGCGGCAAGAGCCTGATAAGTTGGGTAAACAACTGCCTGAACATAGTTCTTTGCCACTTTTTGCATCTCCTTGTCCTGGCTGCTTACTGATGTTGTAGCCTGACCTACTTCAGGAAGGTTGAACTCCTCGTCGCCGCCGTTATCGCTGCCACATGCTGTGAATCCAAGGGTCATGGCACCAAGAAGGAATGCCATAACGAATTTCTGAATTTTTTTCATCTTTTTGCTATTAATTATTAATGTTAGTTTTTTATAAGAACATTCCCTGATATGCCACGCCTATGTTTATTGCAGGCTCATCGTTGTACTGCGATTTAAACTTGCGATAGCTGTATTCTGCCTTTACACAAATCTGTGGCAATGGATAATAATTTATGCCACCTGCGAATATCTTCTTGCTTGTGTATTCCTTCGAACTGCCAAGGCACGAGTTGTAATACTCAAAGTGACCAAACACATATAGCTTTTGCTTGTCGGCGCGAAGCTTTGCTATCTGCGAGAAAATGTCGTAGCCTATCTCTATGCCTGTGGCTATAGCGTGCGATCCAAATGTCTGGTTGCTCTCGTAAGGCTTAACGTATTGTGTGCCTGGCTTGCGTATAGCGCTTATTGTCTTCGCGTCGCTTACATATCCGTAGTCGGCGTTGCCGCGTGCAATCCAGTTGTGTGCGTTGTATGTAAAGTCTACTGCTCCAAGGTATATGTTGCCTTTAATGTTCTTGTTTTTGCCTGTCTCCATGTCGTGAGGCACGGCATTGTGCATCGATTGTCCATAATATCCGCTCAATCCTACTCTAAGACCTGGGATTGTGTAGTTGTCTACTCGTGCAGAGAAGCCATATTTATTGGCTGTCTCAAACTCGAATGGCTTTGTTGTTCCTGGTTTTATCCATTGGTCGCGCGAGAATTGCCAAGCATCCAAACCTGCTATCATCTGCAACTCATAACGGAAGTCGCCCGTGCGTCCCCAAAACGAAATGCCTGTCTGATGCCATGTACATGGTAGTATGGTGTTTTCTCCCTCGGGACGATATACCGTGAAGAAGTTTAATGGCTCATGGTGAGCATTGGTCAAGCCTACTGGCACTACGATATGTCCTACACGTATATTGGCAAACCTGCCAAACGATTTCTGAATCCAGAACTGCTCAAGTTCTACCTCACCGCCACGTTCTTGTTCTTGCTCAAACTCTATAGCTTCCTCGGCCTCGTATTCTATTGCCGATCCCGTACCTCCATGCTCAAACTCTATCTCGGTGCCAAGCGTCCAACCCTTGCCAAAGTCATATCCAAGATATATCACGGCATGTGGTATGTCGAAGCGTCCATGACTTGGATCGTTCTTTCTACTGCTTGCCGAACTGTAACGGTTACCAGAGTCGCTGTAGAAGTTGCGGCTTAATGCTACCTCACCGTATCCGCCAATACTTAGTCTATTACCACTGACATGTTGCATCACACTGTCGGCAGTCGCAGTCTGTGCATTTGCGGCTAACGGAGCGCATATTGCAGCTGCGCAAGCCATAGAAACAATTGTCGATTTATTCATGATTTTTAATATTTATTTGCGACTGCAAAGGTATCGCTAATGCCTAAACATGACAATACTCAATATTTGGTAAATAGCAAAGGGGTAGTTTTATCATCATATTTAGGTAATATTGTCAAAAAACGAATTATTAAAAATATAAAATACCCATATATGATGATTGTAGGTTTCGCGTTTTTTTTGTTATTTTGCAAGTGTTATATATATAATGTATAATACATATTTATAATATACCTGCAAGTCATATTGTGGGTACAAGGACATAACAATAGGTATAAGCATACAATAAGATGAAAAATCAGAAAATGTATGAACCCGACGACAAGATGATATCTCTTATCCGGGACAACTACAACTTGCTTCAGAGTCTTGGCAGTTTTGGTATAAGCCTTGGCTTTGGCGACAAAACAGTTAGTCAGGTGTGCGAGGAACAGCACGTTGATACATATACGTTCCTTGCTGTGGTCAATTTCACCATTAATGGTTATCGCGACTTCGACGATGCTTCTCGTCTGTCCATGCCAACCCTTTTGCAATATCTCAAGGCAAGCCACGATTATTTCATAGGTTTCCAACTGCCATTTATACGCAAGGAACTTGTAGATGCGCTTGACGATAAGGATAATCTTGCTCGACTCATCCTTAAACTCTACGACGAGTATGCTCGTTCCATCACCGCTCACATGAAGTACGAGGAGAAGAATGTGTATCCTTATGTCGAGGCTTTGCTGCAAGGCAAGCCCGTTAACGACTTCGAGATAGACATGTATTCCAAGCATCATGGCCAGGAGAGTAGCAAGTTGCGCGAGCTAAAGAGTATTATCATCAAGTATCTGCCAAGCGATGGTCTGCACAACAATCAGCTATCTGCCACATTATATGATATATATAATAATGAGGAATGGCTGTCGCTGCATGCCCAGGTAGAGGACGAGATATTTATACCTGCGGTGCGCCGACTCGAACAGAAACTTAAGCAGAGCGATGTTACAGCCAAAATATCCAACATGATTGGCAAGAATGTAGATGGAACCGAGGCTCTTGGCGAACGCGAGAAGGATGTAATTGTGGCTCTTGTGCAAGGTATGACCAATAAGGAGATAGCCGACCATCTGTGCATATCGGTCAATACCGTTATCACTCATCGTCGTAACATTGCACGTAAGTTACAGATACACAGTCCGGCAGGGCTTACCATTTACGCAATAGTTAACAACCTTGTCGATATTAGTTCGGTTAAGTTGTAAATTAACATTGGTTTTAACAAGATTTAAGGCGGAAAATTTTTCCGCTTTTTTTGTGCTTATACTGTACGCAAGTCGTTTTTTTATAGTATCTTTGCAATCGGTTTTAAGAATGAAAGACGGGAAACTTTTTAGCCTTAAGTTTTCCAAAAGTTTTCCAAAACGGAAAACTTTTTGCATTTTAGAAACTTGAAAGTTGTCAAAAACATATTACTAAATATAATGAAAGATTTTAATATTACCAAGCGCGACGGTTCGCAAGACCGTTTCTCTTTAGACAAGATAATGAATGCCATAATCAAGGCATTCCAGTCGGTTGGGCAAGATGCTGATTTAGGTGCTATCTCTAAGATTATCAGTCATTTAGATATCTATGAGGGTATTACCGTTGAGGATATCCAGAACCAAGTGGAGGAGGCTCTTATGCGTGAAGGTTTCTACAAGGTAGCTAAGTCATTTATGCTCTATCGTCAGCGTCATAACGAGGATCGCGAGACTATGGATAAGTTGAAATTTTTGACAGACTATTGCAAAGAGGCTAATGCTGCAACAAGTTCAAAGTATGACGCAAATGCAAATGTTGAGCATAAGAATATCGCCACTCTTATTGGCGAATTGCCTAAGTCAAGTTTCATCCGTCTTAACCGCCGTTTGCTCACCGATCGCATCAAGCAAATGTATGGCAAGGAGCTTGCCGACGAGTACATCGAAAAGCTAAATCATCACTTTATATATAAGAATGATGAGACCTCGCTTGCTAACTATTGTGCATCTATAACCATGTATCCATGGCTTATTGGTGGCACATCGTCTATAGGTGGCAACTCTTCTAAGCCAACTAATCTTAAGTCGTTCTGTGGTGGCTTTGTCAATATGGTGTTCATGGTGTCAAGTATGCTTAGCGGCGCTTGTGCCACTCCCGAGTTCCTTATGTATCTTAATTACTTCATAGGCAAGGAATATGGTAAGGACTATTGGCAGAATGCCGACAAGGTAGTCGACCTTTCTCTCAAGCAGCGCACAATCGATAAGATGATTACCGATTGCTTCGAGCAGATAGTCTATTCTATCAACCAGCCTACTGGCGCACGCAACTACCAGGCTGTGTTCTGGAATATTGCCTATTACGATAAACCTTACTTCGAGAGTCTCTTCGGCAACTTTATGTTCCCTGATGGCTCTCAGCCAGATTGGGATGGACTCTCTTGGTTGCAGAAGCGATTTATGAAGTGGTTCAATAAGGAACGTACCAAGACTGTGCTTACATTCCCTGTCGAGACAATGGCTCTTCTCTCTAAGGATGGAGATGTTATAGATAAGGAGTGGGGCGACTTTACTGCCGAGATGTACTCAGAAGGCCATTCGTTCTTTACTTATATGAGCGACAATGCCGACTCGCTTAGCTCTTGCTGTCGTCTGCGCAACGAGATTCAGGACAATGGCTTCAGCTATACTCTTGGCGCGGGTGGTGTGTCTACTGGTTCTAAGAGTGTGCTCACCATCAACCTTAACCGTTGCATTCAGTATGCGGTTAAGAATAATATGGACTATATGGAGTTCCTTGGTCATATCATCGACCTCTGCCATAAGGTACAGACTGCCTACAACGAGAATCTTAAAGAGTTGCAGAAGCAGGGTATGCTTCCGCTCTTCGATGCCGGATATATCAATATGAGTCGCCAATATCTCACCATCGGTGTAAACGGATTGGTTGAGGCTGCCGAATTTATGGGTCTGAAGATTAATGATAATCCCGACTACCTGCATTTTGTACAGAATGTGCTTGGTCTTGTAGAGAAATACAACAAGCAGTATCGCACCAAGGAACTGATGTTCAACTGCGAGATGATTCCTGCCGAGAATGTTGGTGTTAAGCATGCTAAATGGGATCGTGAGGATGGCTACTTCGTTCCGCGCGATTGCTATAATAGCTACTTCTATATCGTAGAGGACGACTCGCTCAATATTGTTGACAAGTTCAAACTTCACGGTGCTCCATATATTGAGCATCTAACTGGTGGATCGGCTCTGCATATGAATCTTGAGGAACATCTCTCTAAACCACAGTATCGTCAATTGCTTCGAGTGGCTGCCAAGGAGGGATGCAATTACTTCACATTCAATATTCCTAACACCATATGTAACGATTGTGGCTACATCGACAAGCGTTATCTCAAGAAGTGTCCTCACTGTGGAAGCGAGAATGTAGACTATATGACCCGCATCATCGGTTACCTCAAGCGTGTAAGCAATTTCTCTGAGGCTCGTCAGCAAGAGGCTAAGCGCCGTTACTATGCCGAGGTGGAGAAGTCTATACAAGACTAATAATATCATAATTCAAACACCCCTTTAAAGCAATCCAATTATGCTAAATTATCTCAATACAGGAATCGTTTTTCAGGAAATACCCGACGAGGTGACGTTGTCTATCAATATCACTGGTTGCCCTTGCCATTGTCCGGGTTGCCACAGCCAATATCTGTGGGAGAACATTGGCCAACCACTCACCCCTATGGTGCTCGACCAGTTTATGAAACAGTATGACGGCGAGATAACCTGCATTTGCTTTATGGGTGGAGACGCCGATCCTAAGTATGTTAGCTTGCTTGCACAGTATCTGCATCGTGAGCATCAGGACATCAAGGTTGCATGGTACAGTGGCCGACAGCACTTTCCAAAGTCGATACGCAAGCGTGATTTCGACTACATTAAACTAGGTCCGTACATCGAGCATCTTGGATGCTTAAAGGATCGCACCACCAATCAGCGCCTTTATAAGCGCGCTGTGGGCGACGACTTCACCGATATTACTTCACGTTTCTGGAAAAAATAATATGAATAATATTCCACGTATAGCTATAGTCGACCCCAACACTCTTGCGGTGTTGGGGTTAACTAATTTATTGGAGTCGGTAATGCCAATGCTGCAGATAGATTCGTTTGGATCGTTTGCCGAACTTCAAGCAAACCATCCCGAACAGTATTTTCATTACTTTGTCGACGTGCGTGTTGTGCTCAACAATATGCCTTTCTTTCAGCAGATGCGCCATAAAACCATTGTGTTGTCCAGCTCGGCTGCCGACGATATGGCTGCTCTCAGTTCTTTTCATACTATTTGCACCAATCTTCCGCCTAAGCTTCTGCTGCGTTCCTTGCTTATGCTCGAGCAACATGCTCATGCCAACGGGCGCAATCTACCTCCAGTTCAGTCTGCTGATACCAATAGTGTCACACCATTGTCTACGCGCGAGATAGAGGTTTTGTCGCTTATTGTCAAGGGATATATCAACAAAGAAATCGCCGACAAACTACATCTTAGTCTGCCGACGATTATCACTCATCGCAAGAATCTCATGGCCAAACTTGATATTCACAGTGTGTCTGCTCTTACGATATATGCCGTTATGCACGGGTATGTAGGGGTGAACGAGATATAAAGCTTTTAGAAGTCCATTACCTTTAAAAGTCCACAACCGTTATTCCCGCTCCGCCAAACTGCACATGCTCGTCCTTACAGCTTGTCACATTGGGTACCGACTGTAGATATTGCCTTATCAGTTGGCGCAATATTCCGTTGCCCTTACCATGCAATATGCGTACACGCGACATACCTACAAGTATGGCATCGTCTATAAAGTGCTGCACAGCATTCAGAGCCTCGTCGCCACGCATGCCGCGCACGTCCAAGTCCTGATGGAAATTCAATTTGTGCGAGTCTATAGTCTGTCTTGTCTCCTTGCTTATGCCGAATGTGGCAGGTTGTGTTGTCTCTGGAGTCTTTGTTGTATGCTCCAGTCTCGACATCTTCACCTTTGTTCGCACATCTCCAAATATCACAGTGGCTTCCTTTCCACTTATAGCCTCAACAGTACCAACCGTAGTAAGTCCGCGCATACGCACATTGTCACCCACACAGAAGGTTTGTTGCTCTGCCAATGCCGATGGAGTAGGAAGCTTGGTGCCTATAGTTGTTGGCTTGCCCGCATTCTCCTTCTTCTCCTTCTTTCGTTTTTCTCGGCGTTCCTTGCGTTCCATAATCTGTCGCATCTTCTTTTCTATTAGGTCGTCGGCCGATTTAGTATCTATCTCACTCACGTCCTCCTTAAATGCGTTCAGCTCCTCACGCAGTCGCTTCGTTTCTTCCTTTTCGGCTTGGCACTCACGTATCTCGCGTATAGTGTTCTCAATATTGCGGTTGCTCTCCTTCAGCAATTCTTGTGCCTGCTCTTTAGCCTGTCGCAATATCTCCTTGCGTTTCTGTGCCAGTTCCTTTATTTCCTCCTCATACTTCGCTATTGTCTTCTCAAGGTCTTTCTCGCGCTGATGCACGTTTTGTCGCTTGTTTTCCCAGTAGCGTTTATCGCGAACAATGTCCTGCAGATATTTGTCACTCTGTATATAGTCAGAGCCAACAATGTCGCTTGCCTCACGTATCACCTCATCGGGTATTCCCGTCTTGCGTGCTATTTCTATTGCAAACGACGATCCTGGCTGACCAATAGCCAATTGGAATAATGGTCGCATCTCGTGTCTGTCATATAGCATGGCACCATTTGCTATGCCGTCGTGCGAGTCGGCATAATGCTTTAAGTTCTGATAATGGGTTGTTATTACGCCCCATGCATGTTTCTTTACAAATTGGTTTAGCACAGCTTCTGCCATGGCACCACCTATCTGTGGCTCGGTACCAGTACCAAACTCATCTATTAATAATAATGTGTTCTCGTTGGCTTGCTTCATCATGTTCTTCATGTTCAGCAAGTGAGAAGAGTAGGTAGATAGGTCGTTCTCTATACTCTGCTCATCGCCAATGTCTATCATTATGTCTGCAAAGATGCCCACCTTCGAACGTTCGCTTACAGGAATAGATAGTCCGCATTGCAGCATATACTGCAACAATCCAACCGTCTTAAGACATACCGATTTGCCGCCGGCATTAGGTCCCGAGATAATAAGTATATGGCGGTCTTTCGTCAGCATTATGTCAAGAGGAACTATAGGCTTATCCTGCTTCTTAAGCGCAAGCCACAATAAAGGATGTTTAGCCGTAATCCAGTCTACAACTGGCTTTGCACTAACTTCTGGCTCAATACCATTGGTTAGACGTGCAAATTCGGCACGCGCACGTATAAAGTCAATCTCTGCCAACAGCTGATAAGCGTATATAATGTCATCCACATGCGGACGCACCAGCTTCGAGAATTCGGTAAGTATCACTATAATCTCTCTTCTCTCGTCTGCCTCAAGCTCTCTAATGCGGTTGTTGGCTTCAACCACTTCGGTAGGCTCTACAAACACCGTCTTACCAGTCGACGATTCATCATGTACAATACCTTTAATGCGTCGTTTCATAGCTGGCGCAATAGGCACAACCAATCTGCCGTCACGTAGGGTAGGCGTTACGTCCTTTTCTACAAGACCCTCGCTTTGTGCCGCACGTAGTATATTATATAATGTACGCGATACGCTGCCTTCTGCCTTACGCAGTTGCGAACGTATTTCTGCAAGTCGTGGCGAGGCTGTATCCTTAATCTTTCCATACTTGTCCAGAATCTGGTCAATACGTCTTATAAGGTCAGGAAAGGTCAGCACGTTCTCTGTAAGAGCGTGCAGAGTAGGGTAGTCGTAGTTGCCATCGTCATCGCTTCTGTTCAGAAACTTCACAATACCAGCAATCGTCTCCAATGAGCGTCGCAGGTCAAATATCTCGTTTTCCTCCAAATGCGTACCTTCTATGCGTATTCGCTTAATAGAAGCACGCATGTCAAAGAAATACTGAAGCGGAAAGTCATCGGTTTCCTCTTGCATGCGTCTAAACTCGCGCGTCTGTCTTAGTGCAGTGTTTATCTGCTCTGCATCATTGCCGAAAGCCATGACATCCACCTTGTCTTTACCAAGTTGACTAAGGCAGTATCCCTTCAATAGCGATCGTATTTCGCTAAACTGTATCTTGTTTTCAAAATTGCTTGGATAAATCATGCTGCAAAGTTACTTATTTTCATCCAAACAATCCCCATTAATCCTATTTTATCTAATTTATTGTTTTCCTCCCAGCTCCTCTATCAAGTCATTAACGATATATGTATCACTCATCAGATGCAATCCAAGTATCATGCGATAGCATAGTCTGATGGAACAATATTCGTTTAATGTTTTTATAGAATTGACATATGCAAAATGTTCGGGAAAACCAAATTCTGACGCTGATTTTCATTTGTATTGAGAATATTTCCAAAAAGTTTGTCCGATTCTTGGAGAAAAGTTGTGGTTTATCAAAAAATGTTTGTACTTTTGTCTAGGACTTTCTAATTAACAAACCTATTAACAACCGCTTGACGAGTGGAAACCATATATAGTTAACCAATTAGTCATAAATAAAAATGAAGGAGGATTCTTTTTAGAACCTCAAAAACAGAATGATATTCAGCATCACATTTTTGAAATGTTAAATAAATTTACAAAGGATAGTAAATTTTGCTATCTAAAAAATCAAAATCTTCCAGAAGACTATTTATTAATAGGTTATTATGATAAAAAATTTTACATAGCGTCCTCAAAAGAAAGACCAGAAAGTAAAACCATATTTGAATTAATCAGCAAATATTTGGAAAACATAGAAAATATTGATTTATCAAAAAGTTATCATATCCAAAAGCATACTACAGTGAATTTACATTTGGAATTTGGTGAACATAATCAACGATTTTATGGAAAAATATGCTACAATGTTTTAGCCTTTATAAAGGGGGAAGAATATGTAAAAAAGAAAGAATTTGATAAATTTAGAAATTGGTTGTTAGGAAATATTGAAAATAATGCTATACAATTATGGTTTGTTCCTAGTGTCTTAAAAAATATTGGTTTTCCTAATAGGTCTCATATTTGTATACTTTCAAATATGGATAATAATTTGATTGCATCTATATCTTTATATAATCAATGGATGGTGCAATTAATAATTGGAAAAGTTGATAAAAACGATTTTTCCATACCCGATGGTTTGATTTGTGATTGGCTAAATAAAAAAGAATATAGATTATTATGAGAATCCAAGTTTGTCTTATTTGATGAATGAACTTTGATTCCACCAAAAATGGTGGAAAGAAAACCTTTTTTTGTCGAATGAAAGCCTCAATATA
>ERZ870052.873-NODE-873-length-11216-cov-10.653380_pt1 | contig 11216 bp, 10 predicted proteins | sample MGYA00520889_ERZ870052 | MGnify/ENA primary metagenome ERZ870052 (study PRJEB32232, sample SAMN07284988) | human gut metagenome | biome: human-associated habitat; material: feces | host: Homo sapiens | place: Tanzania | collected 2014-08-14 ...
AGCTGCTACCTTTGTAAATGCGATTCTTTCTACGATCGTTGTAGTGATCATCTACAATGCACTGAGACCGGCACTTGCAAAGAGCGGAATGCTGGAAGTGGGAAAGACAAAAGAAGCGTAAAATAAAATTATGTTGATAAATTATATGCGGAGATCCCTTGACATAAGCCGGGATGTCCGCATATAATATATAGAGCAAATGGGAGCACAGAAGAATTACTTCTGAATGGATCTTATTTGCAGGAACGTATTTTTGATGATACGGCTTCTAAGAACCAGGGCTTGTACTGGTTTCGACAGGGATCTCGAAGATGGAGAAGCTATCCGCAGGCTGATGCGTTAAATCGCAAACTTAAAATTAAACGCTAACGATAATTTCGAATTAGCTGCAGCCTAAATGCTGCATGTCAGCCCTGAAGCACTCACACTTTAGGAATCTGGCACCGACTATGTGAGAAACGATGACGGCAAAGCTTTGAGCCGTCAGGCGTATTATGAAGCTACTGAACCCGTAAGGATGTTAGTTTTCGTACGGCAGAGGGAATGTTAAATAACTGACTATGATAGTAGAAGTACATGGGACAGGTTTTTGGACGCGGGTTCGATTCCCGCCAGGTCCACTTTTTAATGAAAGTGCGGAGAATTCAAAATAACGGCATTGTATCTCGTAAGATGAGATGCAATGCCGTTACTTTTTGAATAATATCCTTACCTCCAAATGGAATGCATAAAACAAAAAAACTCTGAGGTTCTTGCAAATATTAACTTCACAAGAATCTCAGAGAAAAAAATAATGCCGCAGACCGGAATCGAACCGTTTTACTTAATCTCAAATACTGATAGAAAGGGGCTTTGAAGACTTCATCACGGTCGCGGTGTTCAAAAAGTGTTCAAACGTTTGTCGCATACAGTCGAGTAGACTAAGACCGATTGAGCAACTGAATCAGCAGTCACAGGTTCTAACCCTGTGGCTGCCTTTTCGGTTTCATGATACAGAAATTTGCACCTAAACCAGGAGTGGAAAACTTTTTCTGTAAAATAGTATTTAGAAGATTCTTCTATGATAAAATAGAATCATAGGAGGGCCTTTTATTATGGCAAAGATATCAGTGGACAGATTCATATATTATCTCTTTCTGTAAAGCATCATTGCTTCATAAGGTTTTAAGGAAATCTTTGACTCTTCTATTTTTTGTTCAGAATAGTTGCCCAGCAATGTTTCGAAGCCCTTCAGATCCATTCCACTATCCCATACAACTTCTGTTTTATAGAAGTTACAGACTACCAGCATTTTTTCCTCTCCGTAAATTCTTTCATAGGCAATAATGGATGGATGTCTTACATCTAACGGCCTGATATCACCATATGCAATGATATCCAGCTCTTTACGTAAAGCTACGAGCTTTTTATAGTAGTTGAAAATGGATGTTTCATCATGCAGCTGGCTCTGTGCATTAATCTTGGAATAATTTTCATTCACACCAATCCATGGCATTCCCTTGGTAAAGCCACCGTGATTTTCACCATTCCACTGCATTGGTGTTCTTCCGTTATCCCTGGAATGAATCTGGATAATACGAAATGCATCTTCTTTAGAAAGACCTTTCTGCTGCAGAATTTCATAATGGTTCAAACTTTCTACATCACGAAACTGACTGATGTCAGTGAAATCGGTATTTGTCATACCAATCTCTTCACCCTGGTAAATATATGGAGTACCGCGAAGTCCATGAATGATGGTCGCAAGCATTTTAGCTGACTCTTTCCAGTATTTTCCTTCATCACCAAATCTGGAAACCGGACGCGGCTGATCGTGATTGCACCAGAACACTGCATTCCAGGCATGATTCTTGGCCATTCCAATTTGCCAGCTAAAGAGAATATCTTTCAATTTCTGGAAATCTGTTGGTACAAGCACCCATTTTTCATTCCCCATAAAGTCAACCTTTAAATGATGGAAGCTAAATACCATGGAAAGCTCATGGCTGTCTTCACCTGCATATCCAAAACAATTTTCCATAGATGTGCTGGACATTTCACCGACAGTAATAATTTCTGCATCCTGTCCGAATGACTCCGCATTTAATTCTTTCAGGTACTGATGGATGTTTGGTCCGTCAGTGTAAAATCTACGGCCATCCCCTTCGAAATCATCTTCGAATTTATCTTTGCTGATAAGATTCACTACATCAAATCGGAAACCCTTGACACCTTTGCTCATCCAAAAACGTACAACCTTCTGAACCTCTTTACGCACCTTGGGGTTATCCCAGTTCAGATCCGGCTGCTTTACATGGAATAAATGCAGATAGTATTCATCCATTTCCGGCACATATTCCCATGCACTTCCTCCGAACTTACTTTCCCAGTTTGTGGGTGCACTGCCATCCTCTTTTCCTTTTTTGAAAATATAATAGTTCTTATATCTTTCATCTCCGGCCAATGCTTTCTGGAACCATTCATGATTGCTGGAGGTATGGTTAAATACCATATCCAGCATCAGTTTGATGCCACGCTTCTGTGCCTCTCTGGAAAGCTCTTCAAAATCTTCCATCGTACCGTAACGGGGATCAATGTTATAGTAATCCTCCACATCATAACCATTATCATACTGGGGGGACACAAAAAACGGAGTCATCCAAATATAGTCCACGCCCAATTCTTTTATATAATCTAACTTTGCCGTCACACCCTTTAAATCCCCAAAGCCATCTCCGTTGGTATCATAAAAGGATCTGGGATAAATCTGATATACAGTGCTTTTTCTAAAATCTGTCATACAATTCCTCTTATTCTGTCTTTGCTACTGTTGTCTCTTTTTCAATTGCATGAATGCCTGTCACAAATATTATATTTTCCATATTACCTGGCTCAGTAATGACGCAAATGATCGTATCAACATAACCTGCTTCACTGATTTTCTTTTTATCAAATTTGATCAGGGGTGTTCCGGCAGATACCTTCTGGCCTTCTTTTACAAGGTATTCAAAACCGTCACCTTTCATGGCTACAGTATCAATTCCGATATGTAAAAGGATCTCTGCACCGTTTGCAAGTTTTAAACCACATGCATGACGTGACTCCTGCATAAGTAAGCTGACTGTTGCATCAGCCGGAGCATAAATAGTTTCATTCTCCGGAATGATTGCAAATCCTTCACCCATGGTTCCTGCGGAAAACACACCGTCATTCACTTCTTTTAATGCAATCACATCACCTGTTGCAAATGCTTTTAATTCTGTTACTTCTGCTGATTTAACTTCTTCTACTGATTTAACTTCTTTTGGCTGAAGTTTTTTTTTACCAACCATAACTGTTAATACAAATGGAACTGCTACGGCAATTAACATACAAATAGCAAAGGTTAACATGGATTGCGGCTGCATGGAAAGGATTCCCGGAAGACCGCCAACACCGATTGCATTTGCTGTACTTTTTGTAGCTACACAGACAGTTGATGCACATGCAGAACCAATCATACCGCAGATGAAAGGATAACTGTGTTTCAAGTTTACACCAAACATTGCCGGTTCTGTAACCCCCAGATAACAGGAGATACATGACGGAATGTTTACTTCCTGCGCCTGGGCATCATTTTTCTGAAGATAGATCATGCCTAATACTGCGGAACCCTGTGCGATATTGGACAAAGCAATCATTGGCCATAACATTGTTCCTCCAAAGTCAGCAATCAACTGTAAGTCGATTGCATTTGACATATGATGAAGTCCTGTGATTACAAGCGGTGCATACACAAAACCGAAGATTGCACCGAATACAATTCTCAGTGGTCCTGTGATTCCTGCGTATACAACGGAGGAAATGACAGAGCCGATTTTCCATCCGATTGGTCCAAGCACAAAGTGTGCTGCCATAACAGAGAGTACTAAGCTACAGAAAGGTACCACGATCATAGAAATTACGGATGGACAGATCTTCCTGAAGAATTTTTCAAGATATACCAGCGTAAATGCTGCCAGAATTGCAGGAATGACCTGAGCCTGATAACCAATCATATCTACCTTTACAAAACCGAAATCCCACTTTGGAATATCTGCTGCCGCTGTGCCTGCCACTGCATATGCATTTAAGAGCTGACCAGACACAAGTGTAAGTCCAAGTACGATACCAAGCATCTGTGTTGTACCCATTTTCTTGGTTACAGACCAGCAGATACCAACCGGCAACATATGGAATACCGCTTCTCCGATGAGCCACAGGAAATGGTCAATCCCTGACCAGAACTGGCTGATATCACAGAGCGTCTTTGTACCGTTTTCAAATAAATATAAGCTGTCAATGCAGTTTCTGAATCCCAAAATCAAACCGCCCACAATGATTGCAGGAATGAGTGGAGCGAAAATTTCTGCTAATGCAGTCATAATTCTCTGAACTACGTTCTGATTCTGTTTTGCTGCGCTCTTTACAGCATCTTTCGATACGCCTTCAATGCCTGCAACTGCTATGAAGTCGTTGTAAAAATCTGAAACCGTGTTCCCGATGATTACCTGGAACTGTCCTGCCTGTGTGAAACTTCCCTTAACAACTTTCATTGCTTCAATTTTCTGAATATCCGCTTTCTTCGGATCATTTAATACGAATCTCATTCGTGTGATACAATGTGATACTGCAGCAATGTTTTCTCTTCCTCCCACAAGGTGCAGTAATTCTTTTGCGTCGTTTGTATACTTACCCATCTTGATTCTCCTTATTAAAATAAATGTTTCACGCGCTTATTCTTGTTTAAACAAGTTTTCTTGTGATTATGTTATATCATATTTGTTTAAACATGTCAACACTCATTTTAAAACTTGTTTAGACAAGTTATGTCTTATTTGATTCTTGACTTTCCATATGTAAATATTATAATAAATGATAGATATTCAAACAAGTGGAGGAACTTATGCCGAAAGCAAAATATGCAGAAATTTATAAAGACTTGAAAAGAAAAATTGAGACCGGAGAATATGAATTTCAGGAACTTCTCCCCTCTGAAAATACACTGGTGCAGGAATATGACTGCTCACGCAATACCATTCGCCGTGCCATCGGGGATCTGGTAGCCGATGGATATGTACAGACGATGCAGGGGAAAGGGGTACGAATTATCTTCCAGCCCGTATTACAGACCTCATTTACCATCGGCTCAATTGAAACGTTTACGGAATCTGCAAAGAGAAATAACCAGAAAGCCAAAACCAAAGTAATTCACTTTGCAGAATTGGTAGTAGACAAAAGAATTGCTGCAAAAACCGGTTTTAATATTGGCGATGAGATTTATTATCTGCAGAGACTTCATTACTTAGATGGGAAAGCACTTATTCTAAACCATAATTATTTTTTGAAAAGCGTTGCTAAAGATCTAACTATAGAGATTGCAGAAAAGTCGATTTACGATTATCTGGAAAATACTCTTGGAGTTTCCATTGTCACAAGTAAACGTATCATGACCGTAGAAAAGATGACTGAAATTGATGAAAAATATTTGGATCTTGGAGACTATAACTGTATGGCTGTTGTCACCTCTCATACTTACAATAGTGATGGTGTTATGTTTGAATATACCCAGTCACGCCATCGCCCTGATTACTTTAGCTTCCAGGATAATGCAACAAGACGATCAATTTAGAAGGAAAAATATGAAACAGAAAAATATTTTATTTACAGACATGGATGGAACAATATTGTTCTCTGATAATGGAAAAACATATTTTAAGGAATCAGATTTAGATGCAATAAAGGAATTCCAGCAAAGAGGAAATCTGATCGTAATTAACTCCGGCAGAGCATTGCCATGGATAGTTGCTCCGTTGGAAGGATATCTTTTGCCTGATTACATGATTGCCGGTACAGGGAGTATTATCGCGGATAGTCATCAACAAATACTGCATGAAGAACCTGTATCATTTACAGCAATCAAAAAAATAATAAACGAATATGCATCGGATATACCATTAACAGTTCATACGAAAGACAACATATTTTCATGCAATCAAAAAAAGCAGTACAGCCTGCCAATAACACCTATTAGCAGTATTGATTTATTAAAAACGGAAAAACTTTATGGAATGTCATTCCATTTCAAAGACAATAAATCTGCAAAAGCTTTTGCAGACTGGCTGGAAAAGTCAGATCACCAGGAGGTGAGAGCTTTTGTAAATATCCAGGATGTTGACATGGCGTGGAGAGACTGTTCAAAAGGGAACGCCATGAACATCCTTTGTCAGAAACTTGGATTCATGCATGAACAAGTCTACGCCATTGGTGATGCTGAAAATGACATTGATATGTTAAGGGCAACAAAGCATGGTTATACATTCCATCATTCTTCAGCTACTGTAAAGCAATATGCAGAAGGCTGTGTCAAATCTGTGTCAGAGTTAATTGATAAAATATTAAAAATCTCATAATAAAGTAACATATTTTAAACCATATATTTCAACAATCTATGTGACGGTATATCGTTCTATGCACAGTAAATCATAGGCATGATTTTGGGAACGTTATACCGTACTTTTATTCGGACCTGTGACTGCTGATTCAGTTGCTCAATTGGTATTTGGATTACCTCGATAAAATGGAAGTTATCGAACTACTTCAATTTTTCATTTTCACAACTACATTTCCAGCGTGTTCTACATCACCTGCTGTCCGGATTGCCTGTTCCAGCTTATCCAATGGAAACTCATGAGTGATGATACTCTCTAACTCCCATTTTCCACTTGCCATGATTTTTTGTACATCCCATACATCCTCTGGCATATAGCCGCCAGAACCAATAATGCTCTGTTGTGCATAGGTCATGTAAAGCAGGTCGATATTGCGAGGTTTATTGTTTACTGCGACAGAGACAAATCGGCTCTCAATTTTTCCGAGATGTAGAAAATCATCTAATATGTTTTCTGCACCAGCGGCATCCAGCCAGCAGTCAATGTCGGCAGTCGCACCATTTAAAGACATGGCAATACCGAAATATTCTTTGGATCTTTTACTGAAATCTTCTGTTGCAGGATTACAAATCTCAAAGCCCAGCTTTTTCGCCAGATTTAACCGAAAATCGGAAAAATCGCAAACCATGACCTTCTTCATCCCAAAGTATTTAAATGCAACCGCAGCAGCAATGCCGATGGTTCCACTTCCAAAAACTACCGCATTTTGCCCTGAAACATATTTTCCCTCTCCCAAAGGAATCATACCTCTGCGAGCAGCACGGCAGCCAACAGTAAAAGGTTCTATCAGACTTGCAAGCTTGTCGGAGATACGCTCATCAACAGTATAAAGCGAATAATTGCGTCTGGCATTCGGAATAAGAATATATTCTGAAAATCCACCAATGGTCCCGGCTCGTTTTGTATCATCTTTCGCATAACGAGGATACGGATATATCCGTTCTCCCACGGTAAAATCGGTGACATTCTTTCCGACTTTAACCACACGGGATATTGTCTCATGTCCAAACTCACCGCCGACCGTAACTTTATGCCCTGTATTCGGACCGTGTGAAAACACGGCAACGTCTGTACCACAAACGCTGGAATAGAGATTTTGTATCAGCACATCATCTTTTCCAACCTCTGGTAACGGCAATTCTCGAATTTCTATATGCTCTTTTCCTAAATAAATACCTACTTTCATTTTTCCTCCCTGCGTCGTTTTACACACTGTTGAATCACCTTTATTATATATTCAATGGAATCATCACAATCCGTTCTCAGCCATTCCGAAATAATCGCCATAATCCCATGAATGTAAAATGCCATGATATAATGCCTGTCCTTTTTCGGTACTCCATACCGTTCCAGTATCGGTATAAATACATGGCAAAACATTTGTTCATAGCTTCTATCCATTCCTAATATAACGTAGTGTTCCATTGCAGTGCGAAATAATCGTTGGTGCTCTTTGATATAATTAAGATATGGTGTCAGATACTCTTGTGTAACAAGATATAATTCATCCAATGGACACTCTTTCATTTTTGTGACAAATGTTTCTGTATTCCTGTTCATATAAGTCAGAAATTGTTCATTCATATACTGGGCACTTTCCGAGAGCAAATCTGCCATTGTTTCATAATGTAGATAAAAGGTGGATCGGTTGACACCTGCCGTTTCACACAATTCTTTTACTGTAATATAAGCAAAATCCTTTTTCTCCAGAAGTCTCAAAAATGCTTCATCCATTCTCACAGCAGTTGCAAAATACTTACTTTCCGATTTATTCAATACTTTCCACCTTCTTTTGCGATTTTTTACTATGTAGCAACATAGTAATTGCAATCACTATAACAATACCATAGACAAATCCACCTGTAATAGTGTTCATCATTTTTCTATACGCTTCTCCATTTTCAGAAAAACGTGAGATCATTGCCGTCTGCAATCCAAGAATTGACATCATGGCTGCTATAAAATTCAGCACCTTTGCCGCAGACAAAATAGGACTGCCTAATTTACGGAATTTCACAAGGTTCAGAACAGATATTACCATCGTATAAAATGTGTAAAACGCCGACAGATAAATGATATATCCTGGATAAGAAAAGCCGGAGTTTGTCCGAACCATCAAAACAATCATGCCGCCCATTGGAATGTTTAATAAAAACAACATCCATGCCGTTCTACGGTAACAGCGGCTTTCCAACTCCGGACTTCGATGACGATAACTGTAGATCAGATACAGCCGCAGAATTCCCAGCACCAGATAATACACCGCCATAGATATAAACCACACTGAAGCATAGCGGATTCCTGCAATAACACGGAACACCACATAGAAAAAATTGACTGTCATTCCCTGATAAATATTGATACTACCGCGAAAAGCAGTGTCCGTCAGATAACGTCCCATAATTTTAGAAGCAGTCGCTTTTTGCATGATTTTACTGTTCCTGATATCCGATTTCATTCTCTTTATCATTTTGGGAAGTGCTGAAATCCATCTGTTCGGCTGCAACACCTTCTTAAAAATCATCTTTGTCCGTTCCACAGCTTATTTCTCGCTGATTTCTTTTGCCAGTTCCATGATTTCAAAAGCATACTTTTGTTTTCCTTTTGCCAGCATTTTCCTGTAAACAGGATAGTTAATTCCCATTCCCATTAACCCGATAATTCCAATAATCACACCAAGCACAAACATTGTACTCGTTCCATTGCCAATTACATTCATAGAAAAACACATCCCTATACCCGTCACCAAAGCAGCGATAATTCCAAATGTATAGGCGAAAATGATAGCTGGAAGTTTTGCTTTCGTATCCAGTTTGCGAAGTGCGACAACCTTTGAGGTGTCTTTTGGTGCATACTCGTTAGCGAGCTGTTCTGCATAAATTTTATCTGTATTCATGGCTCATTGCCTCCTTTATTTGATGACTCTATGATATTATCAACGGGAGGAAAATTGAACAACACAAAGAGGATTTTGTGTTGAATTCAAAAACTCACAAATTCCGATTGAGATTTCACCTGTTTTAAGAGATTTAATAAAGTGTACCCTTTGTCAAGGACACTATGACTTTTCCTTTTCAGATTTCTATTTTATATTTGTTTGTTGTGTAGAGGCATCAAAGTGATGCCTCTGATTGATTGTTTTTACCTTTTGCTTTAGGGATTATCAGTGGATAAATTCCTGTTGTCAGATATTGATAATATTCAACAGGTGACAACCTTGCTAAGTCCCATTGATATCGTTCTGTATTATAATATTCTGTCCAATCCCTAACTGCGTTTAATATCTCCTCATAGCCGTGGCACTCTGATAGATCTAATTCATCTTTCATATGACCAAAGAATGATTCCTGAGGAGCATTGTCCCAACAGTTTGCTCTACGTGACATAGACTGTCTCAGTTCGTTATCCTTTAACAATTGGATAAATTTAATGCTGGTATAGTGGGAACCCTGATCGCTATGTATTAATGTTTCTGTGCTTAAATCAGTTCCATGTTTTTCTATTAACTGCTTTACTGTTTCTAATACAAAATCAATTTCTAGTGATTCGCTGAGAACCCATGACAGCAGTTCCTTGGTACAGGCATCTATAATTGTCGACATATAGCACCGGGGTGCTTTTCCATTTATAATATACGTGATATCCGTTAACAGAATTTTTCTTGGTCCGTGTTCCTCGAATTCACGGTTTACTATATTGGGTGCGGTATATGCAGTTGCCATTGCTTTTGCCATTCTCCGATAGGAATTTGTCTTGCGGATAGGGCACTGTAAGTTGTACTTCTTCATCAGCCGCCGGATTTTTTTGATATTCATCACTATCGGCGGTTCCATGTGTAACAGCCTCATATATATGCTACGGGCACCTTTATGATATCCTCGGTACTGGTATGCTTTCAGAATCAGAAGAAAATCCTGTCTGTCCTGTTCCTCCCTTTCCATTCGCTGGTCTTCTGTTGAGAGATAATGGTAATATCCCGAACGGGATACTCCTGCAATTTCGCACATGGCAGCTACATTCAATAGATTATCGTTTTTTTGCATGGTATCATAAATAATCTGATACTTTGCATGGGCTGGTATTTTCATTATTCCGGAGCCTCCGGATTTAAAGATACAATTTTTTTTAGAAACTCAATCTCCTGATCTTTATATGCCAGTTGCATTTCTAAATATTTTATCCGATTTTCAGCCGAAAGATATCCGTTGCAGCCCTGTGCATAGGTGTTAAGATCTCGAAAACCATTTCCCTTTTTTACTTCATTTCCAATCATGGTTTTCAGACCATTTATTCTGGAATCCCCCAGGATATTTGGATCTATCCCAAGAGTCGAAACAATCTCACGTGGAAGCCTGCCCTTTGACAGTTCCTCCCAAAACAGTTTTTTAAATTCTGCCGAGAAATGTACAATGCTCGGTGATACATCCAGCACATATTTGCTATTTCTCAGTGTGAGCATTTCCTGTTCTGTAAACTTTCTGTTTGCCATAATTTCCTCCAATTCATTTTTATTGTAATATCAATCTGAATTGGAGTCAAAACCGATCTTGTCCCAAATAAAGGGTTTTATCAGCACCATGTCCGAAGTTAAGGGTTCCCTGTAAACTCATTGTATAGATTTAAGGGTTTTCATTAAAACTTACTGTCTAATGGTAAGGGTTTTTAAAACTCAATCTGTCCAATCTATAGGGTACATTTTAGTATGTGACATTTTGCAAAATTACCACATCTGTTTTAAAGTGATTCAAAGCCTTGTGAAATCAGTGT
>ERZ870052.874-NODE-874-length-11208-cov-8.322343_pt1 | contig 11208 bp, 10 predicted proteins | sample MGYA00520889_ERZ870052 | MGnify/ENA primary metagenome ERZ870052 (study PRJEB32232, sample SAMN07284988) | human gut metagenome | biome: human-associated habitat; material: feces | host: Homo sapiens | place: Tanzania | collected 2014-08-14 ...
ATTTCAAGGCTGTTTAACGCAAAATCCAGCTGTGCTTGTAGAAATAGACTAAATTTTCGACTTTTCAGATACACCCTAGGGTAAAGGGACTGCATTTTGCAAAAGGAGGCAGCTATGGCTATTTTTGAAAAGACCATCCGCAACCAGAACTTCGATACCCTGCTCCGCAAGCTGGAACGGGCTATCCCGGACAGCAGCTGGTCAGCAGAGCTGGAAGCCGGCAGCGACTTCAAGGAGGGCGGCGCCCGGTGCAGCGTGCGGGTGTTTGAGCGGTACAGCATGGTGGGCGGCAACCGCCTCAGCCTGACGTTGACTTTGTTCCAGAACGGGGACGCGCCCATCCGGCTGTCGGCCATTGCGGCGGGCGGCAGTCAGGCGGTGTTCTTTAAAATGAACACCCTCGGCGAGGACGCTTTTCTGGAGGACGTAAAGCAGCTGTTGGAGGAAATTTTGGAGGGCTGATATGTTTTATAGTGGGTTTGACGCGCTGTTCAGCATCCTGATTCCGCTGGTATTTCTGTTTGTGCTGGGCATGATGCTGTTTACTGTGGTGAGCAACCTGCGCAGATGGAGCAAAAATAATGCGTCCCCGCGCCTTACCGTCCCGGCTGCTGTGGTGGCCAAGCGGATGAACGTTTCCCGCCATCACACGGACAATACGATGGCACACACGTTCACGACCTATTATGTGACCTTTCAGGTGGAAAGCGGTGACCGCATGGAACTTGAAGTAGATGGTTCGGACTACGGAATGCTCGTAGAGGGCGACACTGGAAAGCTGAGCTTTCAGGGCACCCGCTATCTGGGGTTTGAACGGAAAGATGGGTGACCGAGATGCAGCAAAAGCATTCAAGTGTGCCGGAAATCGTGAGCAGAAGCCTGTTTTATACGCTGACGAACTATCTGCTTATCAGCATGGAACTGTCCTTCCGTGCGCAGTGGTTCTCGGTCTTGTTCTCGGTGGCGCTTGTATGGTGCAACATGGAGTATTGGAACGCTATTCATAGGCTGACCGGCAAAAAGCCTGCGGCATGGGTCTTGTGGGGCGTCTGCATTGCTGTAAGCACAGGCATCGCGTATTTTGCGGGGTATATCCAAGGAACGATTGTTCCACTTGCGGTATAATAAACGCGGTGATTCGCAGTGTTTTTGAAGAAATCGCAGAAGCTGTGACAAAAGTATTATTCTTTTATGAATTTTAGCACTCTATGCTTGACAGTGCTAAAAAATCGTGTTATAACAGTGGCGTGCTCAGGAGGAAGGGCAAAAGGAGAGCCGCAAAGCTCCCCGGAAAGCCCTTTGCAATGAGCTTCAGAATGTAATTTTATACCCGACCCGAACGCCGGGATTGGAGGTATGTTTTATGTTTATGCCGACTGTTTTTCATGAGAACCTGTTCGATGATCTCTTTGATCCGTTCTGGAACGAGGGTGCACTGGAACGTGCGATGAACCGCGAAGCGCGCGACACCTTTGGTAAGCGCGGTGCAAACATGATGAAGACCGATGTCAAGCAGACGGACAACGGCTACGAAGTAGACGTTGACCTGCCGGGCTGCAAGAAAGAGGACGTTCAGATGGATCTGAACGACGGCTACCTGACCATTCAGGCCGTGCGCAGCCACTCTAACGATGAAAAGGACAACAAGGGCCGCTATGTGCGGCGCGAGACCTTCTCCGGCAGCTGCGCCCGCAGCTTCTATGTGGGCGATGTGAAGAAGGAGGACATCCACGCAAAGTTCGAGGATGGTGTCCTGCACATCCAGCTGCCCGCTCCTCAGCAGACGAAGGCTCTGCCTGAGAACCCGAATCTGATCGAGATCGAGTAAAATGCCGGTCATGTGCGCCAAGGCATAACGCATATAGGATGCCCCCGGAGAGCAATAAGCCCTCCGGGGGCATTTTTTGTGTGCGTAGGTTTCTGCTGACGGAGAGGGTTTTCTTCCTAGAGATGCCAACGCCGTAGGCAATGATGGAAAAGAGCATCCTTGCGCGCATACCTGTTTTTGCCAGAAAACTTTATTTTTCCACCGTTTCGTGGTATCCTTATAAGGCGCATGCAATACAGGCCTGCAGCTGCACTGGCAGCGGCTGCGGACTGCGTGCGGCAAAAAAGAACGTATAGAAGGGAAAAGGGGGATAAAAGTCATGGGCGAATTTGCCTTTCAGACTTTACGGGAAAGTATCACCTCTGCCATCAGGAGCAAGATCCTTACCGGGGAATTACAGCCGGGCACAAAGCTGGCCGAGCAGCGGCTGGCCGAGGAATTCGGCTCCAGCCGGGCACCCATCCGGGAGGCGCTGCGGCAGCTGGAACAGGAGGGCATGGTCGAGTATTCGCGCAATGTGGGCTGCTCGGTGCGCCGGGTGAAACCGGAGGATGCCTACGAGATCTATCTGCTGCGGGCAAATCTGGAAATGACGGCTCTGCGCTATTTTGACTGCAAATTCCCGGAGGAGGATCTGCACACCCTGCGCGAGATACTGGAAGATATGCGCAATGTCCGGCAGGGGGATCTTTCGCAGATCGTGGAGAACGACAACCGCTTCCACGCGGTCATCGTCCAGCGGGCAGGGCTGCCAAGGCTGCTGAAATTCTGGAACGATCTGAACTACGGCAACCTGCTCGTGGGGGTGAGCAGCGGCTCTAACCACGAGACGCTGGCGCAGCGGCAGAATGGCATCCACACCAAGTTGTACGAGGCGCTGGCAAGCGGCGACACCGAGGCTGCCTGCCGCGCTGTCTACGCCCACTACATGGAGCCTATGGAGCGGATGCGCAGCGCGAACAGCGCGGTGCAGGCAGCGGACGAAACAGCAAAATAAGGGGAATTTGGCTGACCGTCTAAATTTTGACCAATCATTTTATGGAAATTGCAGATTGTCTACAATCTGCAATTATGCTATACTATCAAAGTGACTGGTCGAGTACTGCTGTATTTTTAGTAAAATTGCGAAATGTATGCGGAACATCGGCCTTCTTACAGGAACTTCCGCCCTGTGTGGAAAAGAAAGAGAGGAATTGTCCGCATGTCTAACAAAGAAAAAGCCACAAAGATCTCGTGGCTTACCCTTGCCTTCATGGCCTTTTCAACGGTCTGGGGCTTCGGCAACATTACCAACGGCTTTGTGTACTTTAACGGTCCACAGGTCATCTTCAGCTGGATCTTCATGTTTGTCCTTTACTTCATCCCCTATGCGCTGATGGTGGGCGAGCTGGGCTCTGCTTTTAAAAACGAGGGCGGCGGCGTCAGCTCCTGGCTGCACCAGACCACCAACGCCAAGCTGGCCTACTACGCAGGCTGGACCTACTGGGCCTGCCACATCACTTACATTGCCAGCAAGGGCAGCGGCTTTCTGAAGGCGCTGAGCTGGGCAGTTTTCCGCAACGCGGAGACCTACGATTCCTTCCCCACCCGCTACATCCAGCTGGCCACCTTCGGCATTCTGCTGCTGGGCTGCTACATTGCAAGTCTGGGTCTGAACCCCCTGAAGAAGCTGCTGACCGCCGCAGGCACCTGCACCTTCGTTATGTCCCTGCTGTACATCGTGATGATGTTCGCCGCCCCGGCCATCAACCCCACGGCAGAGTACGTCCACGCCAACTTGAGCTTCAGCAGCCTGATCCCCAACTTCAACGTCACCTACTTCACGTCTCTGTCCATTCTGGTGTTCGCTGTGGGCGGCTGCGAGAAGATCTCTCCCTACGTCAATAAGGTCGAAAACCCCAGCAAGGGCTTCCCCCGCGGCATGATCACGCTGGCCATCATGGTGGTCACCTGCGCCATTCTGGGCACGCTGGCCATGAGCCGTATGTTCGACCCCGCCATCATCAACGCCAGCGCAGAGAGCTTCAACGCCTATGCGGCCAACAGCTCCTACTGGGCCTTCCAGAAGCTGGGTCAGTACTACCATGTGGGCGATCTGTTCATGATCATCTACGCCCTGTGCAACGTCATCAGCCAGTTCGCCGTGCTGATTTTGAGCATCGACGCACCGCTGCGTATGCTGCTGGATAACGAGCACACCAAGCAGTTCATCCCGCAGGCTCTGCACAAGGTCAACGCCCACGGCGTGCACAGCAACGGCATCAAGATGGTGGCTGTGCTGTCCGGCTCCATCATTCTGGCACAGTCCTTCGTGCCCGGTGCTGCTGCCGTTCTGCGCCAGCTGACCAAGCTGAACTCTGTGTGCATGCCCATGCGCTACCTGTGGGTGTTTGCTGCTTACATCGCCCTGCGCAACGCCTACGATACCATCCCCGCCGAGTACCGCTTTGTCAAGAATCAGGCCGTGGCCAAGTTCTTCGGCGGCTGGTGCTTTGCCGTTACCGCCGTGTGCTGCGTGCTGGGTATGTATGATAAGGACCCCTTCACCTTTGCACTGAACGTTATCACCCCCGTGGTGCTGACCGTGCTGGGATTCATTCTGCCCGCCCTTGCAAAGCGCGAGCAGACCGCTGCCAAAAAGTAACCTGAATATGTTTAAAAAGGGCCGGTCAGCACTGACCGGCTCTTTTCTCGGGAAATTAAGGTGTACCTGAAAACAAAGAAATAGACTAAATTTTCGACTTTTCAGATACACCCAAGGAGGTTTATTTTTATGATCGCATCCGAAGTCCGTGAAATGCTGTCCTTTATCGACGGCAACCCCACCGCATACCACACCACCGCCGCTGTGCGGGATATCCTGCTGAAGGCAGGCTTTGCAGAGCTGCTGGAAAGCCGCAAATGGGCGCTGGAACCCGGCAAGGACTATTTTGTCTGCCGCAACGGCTCCAGCATCATCGCTTTCCGCATGGGCGACCAGCTGGAAAATTACAGCTTCAACGTTGCCGCCGCCCACACCGATTCTCCCTGCTTCCGCATCAAGGAGAACGCCGAGATCCACATGGGGCAGAACTACACCAAGCTGAACACCGAGGGCTACGGCGGCATGATCTGCGCCACATGGATGGACCGTCCGCTGTCTGTGGCGGGCCGTGTGCTGGTGCAGGAGAACGGCGCCATCGTTTCCCGTCTGGTGGCGCTGGACCGCGACCTGCTGATGATCCCCAGCGTAGCCATCCACATGAACCGCGAAGTCAACGATAAGGCTTCCTTCAACAAGCAGGTGGATATGCTGCCCGTGCTGGGCGGTGCCTGCGAGGAGGGCGCGCTGAAAAAGCTGATCGCAGAGGAGCTGAAAGTGTCCGAGGAGCAGATCCTTGGCAGCGATTTGTTCCTCTATGTGCGGGAAAAGGCCACCGTCTGGGGCTGCAACGAGGAGTTCATCTCCTGCGGCCGTCTGGACGACCAGCAGTGCGTCTACGGCATCCTGAAAGGTCTGCTGACCGCAAAGAACGCCCGCTCCATCGGTGTGGCAGCCTTCTTTGATAACGAGGAGGTGGGCTCCGGCACCAAGCAGGGCGCAGCTTCCACCTTCCTGTACGATGTGCTGCACCGCATTGCCCAGAGCCTTGGCGGCAACGACGAGGACTTCCACCGTGCAGTGGCTTCCAGCTTTATGGTTAGCGCCGACAACGCCCACGCCGTGCACCCCAACCACCCGGAGCACACCGATGTGAACAACTGCACCTACATGAACAAGGGCGTGGTCATCAAGACCCACGCAGGTCAGAAGTACACCAGCGACGGCATGAGCGTTGCCGCCGCCCGGGAGCTGGCTGCCCGCGCCGGTGTGCCGCTGCAGTACTTTGCAAACCGTTCCGATAAGGTAGGCGGCAGCACGCTGGGCAATCTGGCTATGGCACAGGTGTCCATGAACTGTGTGGACATCGGCCTGCCCCAGCTGGCGATGCACTCCTGCTACGAGACTGCCGGTGCAGAGGACACCCTCTCCCTCATCAAGCTGATGCAGGAACTGTACAGCAGCCACTTTGAAGAGACTGCTTTCGGCACCCTTTCCATCAACAAGTAAAACGATAAAAGCATAAAAAGGACTGCTGTGCGCTGTTTTGCACGGCAGTCCTTTTTGCGTAAAAAATTGATTTTCCGTGGCCGGTTAAGCCTGGATATAGAAATCCGACGGTAGTTGTGGTAAAATAAGGCATCCGGGAGCGCCGGGCGCTCCGCTGCAACATGAAAAATGGAGGTTTTCTATGAAAAAGACCTATCGTTCGCTCTTTTGTCTGCTTGCAGTGCTGCTGCTCAGTGTCAGCGCGCTGCCCTCTGCCTCGGCGCTGTTTTCCCAGAAACTCTACTATTATGGTGTAGTAGAGGGCGTCAGCCGCACCGTGGAAGGCAAGGTGGAGTCCATTCTGGTAACTGCGGAAGAGCAGGAGACCTATGAGATGATCGTCACCGACAGCACCGTCTGGCAGGACCATGACGAAAAGACCACCTCCGACCCCGCCACCCTTGCGGTAGGCGAGCAGATCTGCGTGGTGCACGACCCGGCTGTGATGATGTCGCTGCCGCCGCAGTCGGTGGCGTATACCGTCATCCGCAACTTCCCCGCAGGCACGGATCTGGAGCAGGAAGCCCGGGATGCCGCCTGCCCGGTGAAGAAGTTCTTCGCCGACACCCGCAAAGCCATTTCGGACTGGTTCTACCAGACCATGCCCATCTGAGCGTAACATTCCCTCTATAACGCAAAAAATCTGCTGCCCCGCACCGGATGCAAGAATATCCGGGCAAAGGGGCAGCAGTTTTTTATGCAAGATTATGCGGCTCTTTGCGGCAAAAGCGCTGTATACCGCTATTTATTTTCGGGGGGGGGGTAACGCGGAAGCGCTTTACCACCTGTTCCAGTGCGCTGATGTCCACAGGCTTGGACAGATGCTCGTCCATGCCGGCTTCCTTGCTCTTTTGCATATCCTCAAGGAAGGCGTTTGCCGTCATGGCTAGGATGGGGATGGTTCTGCCCAGCGGGTTTTCGCCGCTGCGGATGCGGCGGGTGGCTTCCAAGCCGTCCATCACCGGCATCTGGATATCCATCAGGATCATGTCATAATCGCCGGGTTTGACGCTGGCAAAGGCATCCACGATTTCCTGACCGTTGGGGCAGATGGTGCAGCTTGCGCCCTTGGTCTCCAGCAGCATCTGCAAAATTTCAGCGTTGATGGCGTTATCCTCGGCACAGAGAAACTTCATGCCGGACAGGGGAGAGGCGGTCTCTTTTTCCTCCGGGAGCGCCTGCGCCTTTTGTACCGTGTCTGCTTCGGTATCGATGGGAAATTCCAGCACCACCTCAAAGCGGGTGCCCTTGCCGGTGGCGCTCTCCACGCTGATGGAGCCGCCCATCAGGTCTACGACGCTCTTGGTGATCGCCATGCCAAGGCCGGTGCCCTGCACCTTGTTGGTGCCGGATTTTTCCTCGCGGGTAAAGGGGTCAAAAAGGGTCTTTTGGAACGCTTCGCTCATGCCGATGCCGTCATCCTGCACCACAAAGCGGTACCGGGCGTAGTGCTCGTTCCGGGGCAGCTCCTCTACCTCCAACCGGATATGTCCGCCGGTGGGCGTATACTTGACCGCATTGGAGAGGATATTCATCAGCACCTGATTCAGACGGTTGGGGTCACCCAGCACGTTTTCGTGCTGCATATTGGTGGTTACCGTAAAGCTCTGGCGGCGCTGGCCTGCCTGCTGGCGAATGATACTGTCCAGCTGGCTGACCTGCTGGGAAAGGTTCATTTTCTCGATGTTCAGGGTGGTCTTGCCGCTCTCGATACGGCTCATATCCAGAATATCGTTGATGATGCCCAGCAGCAGCTGACTGGAGGTTTCCAGCTTGCCCAGATGCTCGGCCAGCTTTTCCGGCTCGTGCAGCTCGTTTTTCATCAGGGTGGTAATGCCGATAATGGCGTTCATGGGGGTGCGGATATCGTGGCTCATGTTGGAAAGGAAGTCCGTCTTGGCCTTGCTGGCGCGCTCGGCAGATTGCAGCGCCTCGGCGGCAGCATCCTGCGCCCGCCGCATCTCGTCGTTGGCCTGTGTCAGCTGGATGTTATACTGTTCCAGACGGAGGTTCGCTTCTTTTTCTGCCCGCAGCTCCTGCTGCTGCTTTTCCCGCAGAAAGACCCAGCCAGCGAAAACTGCCGCGACCGAAAATATCGTTGCAAAGCTTATAATAATGGCCATGACGATGCCGACCAGCTTTTGCGTGTTCACGGCCACATATTCTGCCGGAACAAGGAACGCCAGCGTCCACTGGGCGTTTTCCATCTGCTTCAGGGCGTAGAAATACTCGATCCCGTCCAGCACCGCGTTGGAATAACAGGAGCCTGTGCGGGCAAGCCGCGCCTTTGCTTCTGCAAAAGAAGAACCGTGCAGATAGGACATCTTGGAGAGCACGGAGTATACGTTGTGCCCCTTCAGCAGCTCGGCATCATTGGCGTTGAACAGCTTGAAGCCATCGTTATCCAGCACATAGACGCTGTTGTTGTTTTCGTAGGCGTCGCAGCGGAAATAATCGTTCAGCTGGGTCATGCTCTGGGAGATGCCGAAGTACCGCAGGATGATCTCGCCGGTCTCGCTCTGGAGGGTGACCGGGGTGGAAAGCTGCTGCAGGAACACCATCCGGGAGTCATCTGTGGTCAGTGAGTTGGAAACATAGCTGACCCGCTCCGGTGCGCTTTCCAGATAGGTCATTTCCCGCAGCAGCCCCATGCTGCCGTACTCGGTATAATAACGCCCGCTGGAGTCTACGGCAACCAGTTCAAGCTGAGCTTCCCGGTAATTGGAAAGTTCCGACAGCTTTTTCAGGTAGCGGTAGAGATCGGTATCGGTCTTTGGCGGGGTATAGTACAAATAATTGCACTGGACATCCACGATATCCCAGTGGTTCTCGATCACATCCTCCAGACTGTGGAACATCTGGTGGGTGACCTCTTCCATCTGGCTCAGCCGCTCGTGGTAGACAAGGTTCTGGATGTAGGTCTGGCTCATGACAAAAAGGGTCAGGATCAACACGATGATGACAAAGCCGAAGCCCCCAAGCAGCTTTTTATAGATTTTGTTGTTCACATCCAGTATCTCCTGTCCATTTTGTTTTCAGATGCACCTTAGCTCCATGCGGTATCTGCCCGGCTGATGGTGGTGTATGCGCCAAAGAAAGCCTTTGCGGCGTCCATGCCCACCACGCCGCTGTCTGTCACCGTTGCTTCGGCAGCCAGCTGGTCGCTCACGCCGCAGATGGCTACCTGATAGGTCTTGCCTGCCTCCGGCTGCACCGGGCTTACCAGCACATAGGGGTAGCCCTTGCCGTTGCCGTAGGCATCGTAGCCAGAAGCCAGCAGGTCGCTGATCTGCTGCCCGGTCAGGGGAACGGTCTGGATGGTGCGGTTCCAGCCGGTGGGAAGAATGACCGAAAGATCGTAATCCGTAATGCCCTTGGCGTACAGCTTGGCAGCTACACCGTGGTGGTTCTGGTTGGTGGGGTTGCCGGGGATCCATGTGCTCAGCGAGACCAGCGCAAGGTCGCTGCCGGTAGCCTGTGCAAAGCAGCGGCCCACCAGCATGGCGCAGTCCTCCTGCGAAAGCTCCTCGGTGACGGTGGTGATGGTATCCGGGGTGTTGTTCACCACACTGTCCTGATCCTCGTCCAGCTGACGGATGACATCCTCCATGGTGGCGTTGCCCTTCATGAAATCCAGCATCTTGTTGCCGGTGGTTACAACGGTATTTTCCCAGCCGGAATAGATAAAGGGCGCGGTGTTGCCCGCGTTCAGGGCGTTGGCGATGTCGGCATAATAGGTGCCGTCCGCCTTTGCGTCCTTGAAGGGCAGCAGGCTGCTTTTCAGCGCTGTTGCGGGCTGCAGAGCGCTGGTGCCCGCAACGGTGGAAAGCACGCGCATTACCTTGAGCGCATCCTCCAGCTTCTGGGGGTTCTGCTCCAGCTTTTTGTTCAGACCGTAAAAACGGTTCACATTCAGCACAAAAACATTCTGGGTGCCGTCCTCCGAGAGAAACGGCATCAGCCCGAATTTATCGGCGCTGCCGTCTGCCTCCACAATGCCGTTGGTGTTGCCGATCAAAAACAGGGTGTTGCCCTCGGCCATTTTCTGCCGGGTCACACTGTCGTCAAGCGCATCGCCGGAGCCGTTCAGCATCCCGATGTCCTTCCACTTCTGGACGTATGCCATCGCCTGCATCATGCCGGGGGTGTTGCTGACGTTTGCCTTGCCGGACAGATAATCCTTCTGCCACTGTTTGCCGTCCAGCGTGCCGAGGAAATCGGCATCCGCAATGTTGCACAGGAACTGGAAACCGTAGCCCGGGTACTGGATCTGCGGCAGGCAGAGATCGACCCCCGCCTCCTTGGCTTTTGCAGCCAGCACTTCCAGCTCGGCAAAGGAATTGGGCAGCGCCCAGCCGTATTTTTGCAGCAGGGTCTTGTTGTAGGTAATACCGTAGCAGTTGTAGGTTGAAGGCAGCAGATAGATGGCACCGTTATCAAATACATCCTGCAGGCGGGACTCCACATAGCTGTCGGTAAAATCGTAGCCGGAAAGATCCAGCAGTTTGTCGGAGACCAGATCGATCCGGGGGTTGTAGTATGTCAAGGTGCACACATCCGGCAGGTCGCCCGCCGCAAACATATTCTGCAAGCAGGTGGTGGTGTTATCGCCGCTGTACGGCACGATCTCAACATTTACTTCCGGGTAAACGCTGTGCACCTGCTCAATAAAGGCTTCTACTTCCTTATAAGGTGCCATAAAGGTAACGGCTTCGTGCGCATCCTCTTTTTTAGCCGTTTCGGTCTTGCCGCCGCCGCAGGCGGTCAGCGCTGCCGTGGCGGCTGCAAGGCCGCAAGCCTGCAAAAACGAGCGGCGGGAGATCTTTTTCATCATACAAATACCTTTCTTACAGGTTGGTTATTCTTACACACCCCACAGGAACTCCCACGCTCGCGGCCTGTCCGCACTGGGCATACGCCGATTTTCCCATAAAATGACATTCTTATTGTACCATCGCAACAAAAGCGTTTCAAGTTGTTTTTGAAGGATTTTGCATGGAAAAGGGCGAAAAACCGCGTGCTTTGCCCCCGCGCAGCGCAAAACCGCCCCGGGATGCGTGCAGAGGCTTTTCTGCATGGGAAAAGCGTGGTATACTTGGGCAGAGCAAATTAAAAAATTGAGAGAAACACAGCTCGGAAGGAAAGAGATCATGTCGAAAGATGAATATCTGATTACAGATGCGCCGCTGAAAGCGCTGACGGTTTTTGCAATGCCAATGATCCTTGGCAGCTTTTTTCAGCAGGTCTATAA
>ERZ870052.877-NODE-877-length-11180-cov-3.887688_pt1 | contig 11180 bp, 4 predicted proteins | sample MGYA00520889_ERZ870052 | MGnify/ENA primary metagenome ERZ870052 (study PRJEB32232, sample SAMN07284988) | human gut metagenome | biome: human-associated habitat; material: feces | host: Homo sapiens | place: Tanzania | collected 2014-08-14 ...
AAAGGTCACATTTTCCGCTTGCACCGCGGTTTCACCGTCCTGCACAGGATCTGTTCCAATGTACTGTTGATATACCTCCGCAGGAGTCTTTCCGTCCTCTTTTCCGTTCTCATAGAAGAACACATACCGGGGTGTGCTGTCCTTGATATAGCCTGTGGGGGCATTGGTCTCCTGCAGACGGTACAGGACATGCGGAAGCACCGCATCGTCGGTAATATGAAACACCAGTTCACCGCTTGCGTTGGTGGTGCCGGACAAGGAAGCAGCTTCTTTAAACTGCTTCGTACTCGGGTCATACGGAGTGAGGGTAAATGCAGCACCCTCCAGCGGGTTCAGAGTTGTACCATCCACCTTTTTGATCACCAGCTGGCCGCTGGAGACCGTCACGGAGCTTTTATTGGTTTGGAACTTCAGCATCTGCTCCTTTTGGTACTGGTCCAGCGAAACGGTGTTGCTGAGCATCGGCTCATTGCGGTTGTTTGCAATGATGCAGTCGTACTGCAGCAGCAGCGCGGTGTGATCCGGAACCGTCATGTGCAGCCATTCGTTTCCTGTCGGTTTCAGATTGGTATACTGGCTCGGCGGAACTGGCTTCATCTCGGAGACAGACTTGCCATGATCGTAGTAATACAGCTTTACATTGCTGCCGTAGAAGCTTGCACCGCTGGTAGTATCCACAGTCATAACGTCTTTCAGATCCAGCGTTTTTCCATCGCCCAGAATCTCACCCGCCGGGTTGATAATGACCGTATAGGTGATGCAGTTGCTCAACTCGCCGCTGTTCTTCTGCTGCTCGCCGGTTTTGGTAAGCGGTTCAACCTTGCGCGTGACCGTGGTGGTAGTGGTCGCGGTTTTTTCTCCCCAGCGGGCGGTGTTCTCGTATTTTCTTTTTGCCGTGAGCAGGTCGTTCCATCCCGGATCCTTATCAAAGGTAACACTATACTTGAACGTGATCTTGTACTCTTTGTTCGGTGTAAGTCCTCTCACCTGCACTGTCACCGTACGCGTTGACTCATTATAGTCCAATTTCCAAGGAGTAGGATTGTTAGTACTGCTCCACGGGATGGGAGTCGTGCTGTCGTTCAAATAGCAGTTGTTTCTTGCTGTATCAACCAATGTAAAGGTCGTGCCTTCCGGCAGCTGATCGCTGAACCCGATGGTTCCGTCTTTGCCCGCCGTTGTGACAAGGGTGATCTTATAGTACAGGCGGTGATCTTTGTTCACATCATACTTCACGGTCTGACTGCCCTGCGCATAGGTCTGTCCATCCGTAGAAACTTCCTTGGTAAATATGCTGTCGCCGTGGCGAGTGTCCGTTGCCGAGGCCGAAACTTCACTGCTGCCCTGAACCAATTTGGCATTGTTGTGGAAGGTCCATGCATCCCCCTGCGGGATACTGCTGAGGTCCTCGTGGGTGGGAATGCCGGCCAGTTCCACACGGGTCACACGCACCGTGGGCTCCTTCGAGGTATCCACCGGAACGCACATCTTCATAACAGGGGTAGTCTTGTCACCGGCAGGCACCTCCCTGTCATTTGCATCATAGTAGGTGATGCTGCCCAGATAGCCCTTTGTCTGAGCCTCAGCATAGCGCAGCTTGGTGCCATTGGCCAGATGCAGGGTCATGCCGCTTTCCAGTGCAGCCTGCAGCTCTGCCGCATAGGCATAATGCGTAGTGCCTGTCACCGTTAGGCCTGCGCTGTTGGTGGTTGCGCCAATGGTATCCCACAGCTCAAACGTTTGTGCACCTGTGGTATTGGAGGCTTCAATGGTCCAGTAGGCTTTTCCATCTTCATCGTTCCGGACATGGGTCTTGGTCAGGCCCCATTTGCCCGCTTGCACATTCACAGAAGCATTTGCGGTGAACTCGATTTTATCTTTTCCTTCCCCGCGCGTGATCGTTGCCTGATTTTCAACGGTGCCGCCGGATGCCGGAGCTGTGGTCTGGTAAGTAACGGTATAGGTGTGTGCGTTACTATCCACCCTTGAAAGCCGGTAGCCTGTTTTAAACTCTTCCGGGGTGAACGTGTCGGTGTTACCGTTATTGCTCCTGATTGCAATATTGCCAACAATGCGAACATCGTCTCTCAGGATCTTATCTGTCAGCACATAGTCCTTCAGGAAGCCGCCGTTGTCGTCGTGAGGTGCTTTGATGGTAACGGTCCACTCAATGAGTCCACTGCTGTTCAACTTGCCCTCTTTCTTGATCAGCGTGTTTAAAAACGACACCTGATTTGCAGCAGAGTCTTTTATTTCTCCCGCCTGTGCATATGCTGTGTTGTGCATGACGTTGGCAGTATTATTTGCCTTGGCTTTTTCCAGATCTGCCGCCGTGATCTTGGTCACATAGCGCAGCTCGTACCTTTCACCCGCCTGCAGCTCCGGCAGGTCGGTATAGCTCAGCTCATTGCCGTCGATCTTGTAGGTCCCGCTGTACTCGTCGGTGGTCAGCGGCTTTTTCGTTCCGGCTGCATCATAGCGGGTGATGGAGACCGGACCATTGCTGTTGGTCGGGTCAAAGCTGGACGGCAGACGTCCTGTCTGGGTCAGCACGTCCCGGATGTTCACCTTGCCGCCGGAACCGTTCTTGGTGGTAACAGTGACCAGCCAGTGGATATAGAAGTTGCCCTCTTCATCGCTCCACATGACGTTCTCTGCAAAGCCTTTTGTGACATTGAGATCCGGAACCGGCTTTTGGATCTTCAGACTGATATTATTGCCAAAGGTGATCAGGCCGTCTTGCGAAGAAGAGTAGTTTGCTCGCGCGGTGAACATCAAAGTACCCTTAAATGCATTTGCCGGGTCTATCTTACCTTCATTAAAGGTCAGCGCCACCTTGCCGTCCTTATCAATGGTATAGCTGCCGACCGGTTCGCCTTCGGAGTCATTTGTCTTATTCGAGGGATCACGGATCACACCGTTTGTAATGGGTTCTTCCAGCTTCAGGCCTCCCGGCAGCTGGTAGTATACCGTACCGGGCAGCTGGGGAAAGGTGTTCGGTGCCAGAGTGAAATCCACATACATGCGGATCTCATCATCTTCCTTGACCGTATCGCCTTCTTTGATGTCCGGCCAGTTATTACCCTCATGCTTCTGGAATGTGACCTTGGTCACGGTCAGTTCCTGATTGCCTGCGGCAGCTGTTTCGCCCAGTTCAGCGCTCAGCATCATGGGATACTGCGCCAGTTCTTCCTCGCTGATCGGCCAGATCACAAGGGCGGACTCCTGCTCGCCCAGCTCTTCGTGGCTGATGCCGCCCGCCGCAGGCCGGTCCTCCTCCTGTGCCTTATCGGCTGCGGCCAGATCGATCACATCCGTGATCTCGTCCGCACGCAGGGACACCTCGGCCACCTTGCCGTCCACGTCGCCGGAGATCACGGTCAGGGTGCCGGTATCCGCGTCCACATCCGACACGATGCCCACGGTCTCGGTGCTGACGGTGCGCTCCTCGGTCTGGGGCTCAGCGGCTGCAGGCTCCAGCGAAAGCAGGGCAATGTCCGCATCGGCAGAATCATCCATGATCTGCGGCACGTCCTCTTCCACCGCCACCGTCTCGGTGGTGATGCTGTTGTAGAACACGATATCGCCGGGCACAAGCTCGACCTCTGCCGCCGCCTTCAGCCACTCGGACCCGCGCAGGTCGCTGCGCAGGGCCTGCACACCGGCGCGCTGCGGCACCGTGGTCTGCGGCACATCCGCGTAGTTCAGGCAGTAGGACAGGAACATCACATCCCACGCACCGTAGGCGTTGCCATACCATGCACCGTAACGGGTGTAGTGGCGCACGGTGGTCTGGTCTTCATCGTCCAGCTGGAAGTTGCGCTCGCTCTGCTGGTAGCCCAGCTGGCTTTTTGCCACAGCGGTCAGGTCGTCGGCCCACGCACCGGTGAGCACAACATTCGTCTTTGCACTCCATGTCTCTTCGTCCTCCACATCCGCCAGCGGGTCGGACAGGCAGTTCACGGTGTGGTGGTGCTCCGGCAGGCCGCAGACCAGCACTTCCTCATAGCAGGCGTCGGTGTGGTGGTGCACCGGGGTATCCAGACTGCTGTCGTCCACGACAGGCTGAAGGGCCACGGCATCGTCAAACACCGCAAAGGCTTCCTCATCCACCGGCACATAGTCCGGGTTGGGCTCCTCCACAAGCTCGCCCTCTTCCAGACCGCACACCAGCTCATATTCAATGGAATAGCAGCTGTCGTCGTGGGTGTGCTCGAACAGGTCACAGATCAGGCTGCCATCCTCGGGGTCAAAGCAGTCATCGGTGTGCACATGCTCTTCCTCGTAGCAGGTCAGCGTTTTCACTTCCTGATAGCAGTCGTCGGTGTGCTGGTGGGGCACAAAAATGTACTCCGGCTCCGGCTCTGCCGAATAGGCGGCAATGTCGGCATCGCTCTGCTCCACACCGTAATCCCCATCAAGGAATGCGCTGTCGTCCGGCTTTGTGGCGTTCCAGTCCTCCGGTTCGCCCTCCTCATAGCCGCACACCAGCACCTTCTCGTAGCACTCGGCGGTGTGCTGGTGCTCGATCTCGCCGCACTGGTAGTCTGCCGTCTGGGCAATGCCCACACTGTGCAGCTGCCAGTTGACGAACAGGCTGGTGAGCAGCGCCAATGCCAGCAGCAGTGCCATATACCGCCGCGCTGCCTTGTGTTCCCTGCGGAACTGCTGCACCAGTGCCGTTGTGATGTCCTTCATACCTTTTATCCTCACTATACTAAAAACAGCGTACTTTCGTCGTTTGCAAAACCGCCAAAACCACGCCTTATTTTATACTCCTATAACCTATTCAGTGTACCATATCCTTGGCCGGAAATCAACTTTAAAATGTCCATTTTTCGGCTTGAGCGCTGGGTTTTTCGCGAGTTTGCCGTGCCAGACCCCGCAGGCGGGATTACACAGAGTTTCTCAGCTATTCCGGTTTTTGGGGCGGGCAGTCCGGCACAAGGCGGCAGACCAGACGCACCATCAGCGGGGTCAGCGGCAGCCACACCGCTGTGCAGATGAGGTTGAACAGCGTATGCGCGTTGGCGATCTGCCGGGCAATGACTTCCAGCTCCGGCCCTTTGGGCGAGACCATTGCCACCAGACCCGCATACCACGGCAGCAGGGCGCAGAACGCCGCCGCACCGGTCAGGTTGAACAGGGCGTGGGCCGCTGCCGCCCGTTTTGTGTCCCGGCTCTGCCCGATGGATGCCAGCACTGCCGTGACCGTGGTGCCGATGTTATCTCCCAGCAGCACCGGCAGCGCCCCTGCAAGGCCCAGCAGACTGCCGCCCTGCGGCCCGGGCCGGGCCGCAACGCTCTGAAGCACCGCAATGGTGGCAGAGCTGCTCTGCACCGTCAGGGTCATGCAGAGGCCTGTCAGCAGGCCCAGCCACGGATGATGCCGCACCCGTGCCAGCCAGAGCGCAAACACCGGGCTTTGTGCCAGCGGGGCCAGCGCCGTGCTCATACCGGCAATGCCCTCGAACAGCAGGCCAAAGGCGAACACCGCCCGGCCAACGGCCCGGGCCTTCTGCCCTGCACAGGCAAAGCAGAGCAGCAGCCCGGCCAGCAGCACAAGGCCGCGCACATCTTCCAGCCGGAAGGCCAGCAGCTGTGCGGTAACGGTGGTTCCGATGTTGCAGCCAAAGATCACCGGGACCGCCTGCCGCAGGGTCAGCAGGTCCGCACTTACAAAGCCCAGCACCATCACCGTGACTGCCGAGCTGCTTTGCAGCACCGCCGTGACCGCTGCCCCTGCCAGCACGCCCCGCACCGGACTGCCGGCCAGAACCATCAGCAGCCGCTTCATCCTCTGCCCTGCCGCTGTTTCCAGACTGCGGCTGAGCGCATCCATACCGTATAAAAACAATGCCAGCCCGCCAAAAAGCGCAAAGATCCCTTTCAGCCCCTGTTCCAATGCCGCCGCCCCTCCCGCAGAAACCTTTCTTATTCTATTTATGCAGCTGCCGGGTGGTTCAGGCTTTCTGCCGCCCTTTCCTTTTTGTGAACTTTTTTAAAATTATCCCAAACCGCCCTTGCATTCTGGGTGCCGGAGGAATATTATTGTCAGGCGTTAATAGTTAACAGCTGTTAAGCATTTTGCAATGAGGAGGGATAGAATGTTGAACGAGACCGAAGCCACAGCAAACTTTCACGGCCTGTGCCATTTTTGGGGACGGCTGAGCAAGGCGTCCCGGGCCGGCATGAAGGCGGCTCTGCGGGGCTGTCCCAAGTGCCACTTTCCCATGCTGGAGGGTCTGGCTCACACAATCAGCACCCGCGGACAGGACGGAGCTGTGTATGTTTCCGATTTTGCCCGGGAGGCACACCAGCCGCTGCCGGCCATCAGCCGCAGCCTGCGCCAGCTGGAACAGGACGGCCTTGTTCTGCGCGAAGCGGACCCGGCTGACCGGCGCAAAACGCTGGTGCGCATCACGCCGGAGGGCTACGCCGCCTGTGCCCGGTGCGAAGATGCCCTCAGCGATTATTTCGCCTGTGTGATGGCCCGGCTGACACCGGAACAGGTACAGCAGATGAACGCTTTGCGCGGCGCACTGATGGACGCCATTCTTGCGGAAAACGCTTCCCGTGAAGCAAAAAACAACGAAGGGAGAACCGAACCATGACGAAAATTTTCAAGCAGCTGGCCCGGCACTGGGCCGTCTGTCTTGTGGTGTTCGCGCTGCTGTTCGTGCAGGCGTACTGCGATCTTTCGCTGCCGGACTACACCAGCAGGATCGTGGACACCGGCATCCAGCAGGGCGGCATTGAAAGCCCCCTGCCGGAAACGATACGCCAGAGCACGCTGGACGCCCTCACGCTTTTGATGAGCGAAGAGGACGCCGATGCGCTCCAGAACGCCTACGGGTACTATCTTCAGGACGACGGCGTGCTGAAGCTGCGCACCGACCTGACCGATGACGAGCGCGCCGCGCTGGAGGATGCCGTCACCACGCCGGACATCGTGCTGTATATGGCGGCTGCGCAGGCGGCGAACGCCCCCGCCGGGCAGGACACCATGGGAATGACCGGCCTTGCCGACATGCAGGCGGCATCCTCTGAGAGCACCACCACGGATACCGAGACCGTCACCCCCACTGCCGATGATCTGGACACCGTATGCGCCCAGTTTGCCGCTATGAGCCAGATGCCGGGCTTCACCCGCGAAGCTGTCCAGCAGCAGCTGGCCGGTGCGTTTGCCAGCTTGGATGATACCCTGATGGAGAACCTCAAAAGTCAGTCCATGCTGCTGGTGCAGCTGGAATACGAGGCACAGGGCGTTGCCCACGATGTGCAGATGCGCTACCTTTACCGCGTAGGCGGCCAGATGCTGGGCCTCACCCTGCTGATGGCGGCCGTGTCCATTGCTGTGGGCTTCCTCGCCTCCCGCGTGTCCGCCGCCATTGGCCGCGACCTGCGCCGGGAGACCTTTGCCAGCGTCATCGGATTCTCCAATGCAGAGATCGAGAATTTTTCCACCGCATCCCTCATCACCCGCACCACCAACGACATCCAGCAGGTGCAGTTCGTCTGCGTCATGCTGCTGCGCATGGTGGCCTATGCGCCCATTCTGGGCATTGGCGGCGTGCTGCATGTGCTGAACAGCAGCACCGGCCTTTCCTGGATCGTTGTGCTGGATGTGGCCGTTCTGCTGCTGCTCATCCTCTTCCTGATGAGCATTGCCATGCCGAAATTCAAGATCATGCAGAAGCTGGTGGACCGGCTGAACCTTGTCAGCCGCGAGATTTTGACCGGCATCATGCCGGTGCGCGCGTTCAGCCGCGAACGGTTTGAGGAGGAGCGCTTCGACAAGGCCAACAAAGACCTGATGAGCACCCAGCTGTTCACCAACCGTGCCATGGTGGCCATGATGCCCTTTATGACCCTCATCATGAACGGCACCAGCCTGCTCATCGTCTGGTTCGGCGGCAAGGCCATGGACACCGGCACCATGCAGGTGGGCGAGATGATCGCGTTCATCACCTACACCATGCAGATCGTCATGTCCTTCCTGATGCTGGCCATGGTGGCCGTCATGCTGCCCCGCGCCGGTGTGGCTGCGGATCGTATCGACGAGGTCATCCGCACCAAGGCCACCATCCACGACCCGGATGAAGCCGCCGCAAAGGCTGCGCAGGCATACACCGACTGGCAGGGCGTGGTGCAGTTCGAAGATGTGAGCTTCCGTTACCCCGGTGCGGACAGCGATGCGCTGGAGCACATCAGCTTTACCGCAAAGCCCGGCGAGACCACCGCCATCATCGGCTCCACCGGCTGCGGCAAATCCACCCTGCTCAACCTCATCCCCCGCTTCTATGATGTGACAAACGGCAGTGTGACCGTGGACGGCATCGATGTGCGCAATATGCCGCAGGCACAGCTGCACGACCTGCTGGGCTATGTGCCCCAGAAGGGTGTGCTGTTCAGCGGCACCATCGGCTCGAACCTGAAGTTTGGCGGGGAGCACATCACCGATGCCGACGTGAAAAAGGCCGCTGCCATTGCGCAGGCCACCGAGTTCATCGATGCAAAACCGCAGGGCTACGAAAGCCCCATCGCACAGGGCGGCTCCAATGTGTCCGGCGGCCAGAAGCAGCGCCTTTCCATTGCACGTGCCATTGCGAAAAAGCCGAAGATCTACCTGTTCGACGACAGCTTCTCTGCCCTCGACTTCAAGACCGATGTAGCCCTGCGCCGTGCGCTGAAAGCTGAGACCGGCGACTCCACTGTGATCATCGTAGCACAGCGCATTTCCACCGTGCTGCATGCGAACCAGATCCTGGTGCTGGACGAGGGCCGTCTGGTGGGCAAGGGCACCCATGCCCAGCTGATGGTCACCTGCCCGGAGTATCAGGAGATCGCACGCAGCCAGCTGAGCCAGAAGGAACTGGCTCTGGATACTTTGAATACGGAAAAGGAGGGTGAGTGATATGCCAAGACCCGGACGCATGACGACCGAACGCGCCAAGGACTTCAAGGGCACCCTGCTGCAGCTTGTGCGCACCCTTGGCCGCTACCGCCTTTCGCTCGTGACCGCCATTGTATTTGCCATTCTTTCTACCATCTTCAACATTGCAGGCCCCAAGGTGCTGGCAAAGGCCACCACGGCCCTTGCCACCGGCTGGATCGCCAAGCTGCGCGGCACCGGCAGCATCGACTTTGTGTATATCGGCCGCATCCTGCTGTTTTTGCTGGGCATGTACCTGCTGAGCAGCGCATTCAGCTTTATTCAGGGCTGGCTGATGACCGGTCTTTCGCAGAAGGTGTGCTACGACTTCCGCCGTCAGATCAGCGAAAAGATCAACCGCCTGCCCCTTGCCTACTTTGAAAAACGCACCGTGGGTGAAGTGCTGTCCCGCATTACCAACGATGTGGACACGCTGGGCCAGAGCCTGAACCAGAGCATCACCCAGCTCATCACCAGCGTGACCACCATGATCGGCGTGCTGGTCATGATGCTGTCCATCAGCCCGAGGATGACCCTGATCGCCCTGCTGATCCTGCCCGTCTCGCTGGTGCTTGTGCTCATCGTGGTCCGGTTCAGCCAGAAATACTTCAAGGCCCAGCAGGCCATTCTGGGCGTCGTGAACGGTCAGGTGGAAGAAGTCTACTCCGGCCACAACGTGGTCAAAGCCTTCAACCGCGAGGCCGTGGTGCTGAACGACTTCAACGCCGCCAACGACAAGCTGTATGAATCTGCGTGGAAAAGCCAGTTCCTCTCCGGCCTGATGATGCCCATTATGAACTTTGTGGGCAATCTGGGCTACGTGGCGGTGGCCATCGTGGGCAGCATTTTTGCGGCAAACGGCATCATTACCATCGGTGACATTCAGGCTTTCATCCAGTACGTCAAAAACTTCACCCAGCCCATCCAGCAGCTTTCTCAGGTGTCCAACATGCTGCAGAGCATGGCTGCTGCCGCTGAGCGGGTGTTCGAGTTTTTGAACGAGCCGGAAGAGGACCAGCAGGCAGACCCGGCCCGCCGCGCGGACCCTTCCTGCATCGACGGACAGGTGACATTCAGTCATGTCCGCTTCGGCTACACCCCGGACAAGACCATCATCCACGATTTCAGCTGTGAGGTCAAGCCCGGCCAGAAGGTGGCCATCGTCGGCCCCACCGGCGCCGGCAAGACCACCATGGTCAAGCTGCTCATGCGCTTCTATGATGTGGATTCCGGTTCCATCACCCTGAATGGCCACGATGTGCGGGACTTTGACCGCAGCGCTCTGCGCGAGGGCTTCGGCATGGTGCTGCAGGACACATGGCTGTTCAAGGGCACCATCATGGAGAACATCCGCTATGGCCGACTGGATGCCACCGATGAAGAGGTGATCGCCGCCGCCAAGGCTGCCAACGCCGACCACTTTATCCGCACCCTGCCCGGCGGCTACCAGATGGAGCTGAACGAGGACGCTTCCAACGTGAGTCAGGGCCAGAAGCAGCTGCTCACCATCGCCCGCACCATTCTGGCCGACAACCGCATCCTGATCCTGGACGAGGCTACCAGCAGCGTGGATACCCGCACCGAGCAGCGCATCCAGACCGCCATGGACCGCCTGATGCAGGGCCGCACCAGCTTCGTCATTGCCCACCGCCTGTCCACCATCCGTGATGCCGACAAGATTTTGGTCATGCGGAATGGCGACATTGTGGAGCAGGGCACCCACGATGAGCTGATCGACCAGGGCGGCTTCTACGCAGATCTGTATAATTCCCAGTTCGAGATGGCATAAATTGGGAGTATGCAGGTAACAAGTAGATAGAGCATAGAAATGAATATATGGAATTAGCACGACAGTTTCTACTGAATGTTTATGCTTTATAAGAAAGGGCATCACAATTAGCGTAAGTTAATGTGATGTCATTTTTCTTGCCATGAATCCAGACAAACTGCTGATGGCAGGGGTTCATGTATGCCTTAGAATGCAGAAAAGTTGTCGGTGGAAAGTTTTCTGTATGTAATATATAATGTGTAAGTATGTAAAGATATAAGAAGGTTAGCTCTGGTGCAGGGCTTTACATATGTGTTAAAATATTAAGAAAAGATATAAAAAATCGACATCAGGAGGTGCTTGCAATGTGGGCATATGAAAGTGTATTTTATCAGATTTATCCGTTAGGCTTCTGTGGGGCACCATTTGAGAATGATGGTGTTATCTCATGGGAGCTTATGGTTGAGCGTATGAACT
>ERZ870052.882-NODE-882-length-11150-cov-8.872121_pt1 | contig 11150 bp, 11 predicted proteins | sample MGYA00520889_ERZ870052 | MGnify/ENA primary metagenome ERZ870052 (study PRJEB32232, sample SAMN07284988) | human gut metagenome | biome: human-associated habitat; material: feces | host: Homo sapiens | place: Tanzania | collected 2014-08-14 ...
GATTTTTATATCTAATCTGTGATAATGTATCCACTTGACGACACGAGAATACACCCGAAACAGAGATTTGTCAATCCTTTTTTTCGAGTTTTGTCGCATTGCACGGATTATGTACCAATTTTTGTGCACGCCAGACAAACAGTAGGATACAACGTATTTTTAGAGCGCTGGCGCAAAACGAACCTCTCAGTCATTGCTTCGCAATGCCAGCTCCCCTACTTAGGGGAGCTGGCAAAGCCGAAAGGCTTTGACTGAGAGGTTTACTCCAACCGCTTTTTGAAATATCCCTCGGCACAGTAAATGGCACCGCAGGGATTGTGGGCCAGAACGCGATCCTTGGCCACCAGCGTTGTGACCATCGCGTCCGAATACTTGTAAAGCATCGAGTCGTGCCCGACACACAGACCAACCTCAATGTTGAACTCGGTGTGCTGTTCGTTCAGCAGCTTGGCCTGTGCGATGGGGTTGCACATGGCCTCAAATTCGCCGGGGTGGATCTTGACCTCTTCCGGGATGCCTACTTCTTCCTTGGAGATGCCGCCGGTCTTGCAGATGACCGAAACCACCTCAAAGCCATGTACGCGGAGCAGGTCGGCCACGATGCGGGCTTCCTTCCGCAGACCCTTGCAGAATGCAAGCCCCAGCTTGTGGTAGCCCATCCGCTTGCAAAACTCCACCGTTTCCTTCAGGCGGGGCCACTGGCAGTAGCCCAGACCTTCAATGGCCGAGCAGTTGACGTAGAAATCGTGATTCTCCGGCAGGTCGTAGCCGGCGCGGGCGGTCTCCATGACCGAGGTATTCCGCATGGGGCAGTTTTTGGGCATCTTGTCCGGCTGGTTGTTGGCGCAGGCAAGGATGGTACAATTCGCACAGGTATACACCGGCTTGTCTCCTTTATCTTATAAATAGTAGGTCAGTGCGTCATCCATACTACGGTAGATGTGCTTTTCCATCTCTGCCCGTGCGGCCATTGCATCACGGGCTTCCAGTGCCGCATAGATCTTTTTATGCTCGCTCTGGGAGTTGAGAGCATAGTCCAGTTCGCTCATTTCCACGCCGATGGACAGACCGTTCCACAGTTCGGAGAGCAGATTCCGCATCTTTTCATTGCCGGAAGCCTCCCAGATCTCAAAATGGAAGGACTGGTTGTAGTCGGCATAGTTCCCCGCCTGACGGTGGGACAAGGCTTCTTCTGCAGTGTCCACGCAATTTTTGATCTTGGACAGGTCGGCATTGTTCTGGCAGCAGAGCATACAGGCCGCACCTTCCAGCGCAGCGCGCAGCTGGTAGTGTTCCCGAATCGTTTTTTCCGTCACGCCCAGCACAATGGCGCACCTGTTCTGCTTGACTTCCAGCAGACCGTCACGGGCAAGGATCTGAAAGGCCTCTCGCACCGGCGTGACCGACACGCCCAGTTCCTGTGCGGTGTTTTCCAGCGTGAGTTCTGCGCCCTCCGGGATGCTTTTTGAGATAATGGCTTTCCGCAAAGCGGAAGCTACCCGCTCGCGGGCAGGCAGCAGCTTAATGGGTTTCAGTCCCAGCATATTGACTCCTTATCGTTAAAATCAGATGCAGCAGTTCTTCTTCATAGGCGTTCCATGCATCCGGCACATCAGGGGAGCCCTGACGGTCCAGCATCAGCAGGCGGGCAAGCCGGTCGTTCACCGGCGTAGGACGTGCGCTCACGGCAAAGGCAATGTAGGTCTCCTGGATGCTCTCCAGCAGCTTGCGATGCAGCGGATATGGCAGGACGGTCCGCAGGGTACGGTGCTGCAGCATCTCGCCGCCTGCCAACATCGCATCCTGCGGCAGCGCACGCATAGCCTGCCGTTCCAGCTGTGCGCCCAGCGCAAGGATCTGCCGCAGGGCATCCTCGTCCAGATGAGCCGTTTTGATACGATTGTTGGGCAGGCGAATGATAAGCCCCTGATATTCAAGGATCATCAATGCTTCCCGCACCGGCATCCGGGAGACCCCGAGACTCTCTGCCAGTTCATTCTGGGTCATTTCAGTGCCCGCCGGGATCTGCCCAGATAAAATGGCCTGCTGCAGGGCTTCCACCACACCGCCGTTTTTCTTCTGGATGCCGATATATTCCATAGAGCCCTCCGTGTAAATGTCTTTTTTATATTGTATCCAATTTTACAATAAAAAGCAAGACTTCCTTTATGACAAACAAAAATACCCGGCAAATCATTTACAAAAAGATTTATCGGGTATGTGAATCGAATACTCTTTTATATCATCTTAAAATGCTTCAGCGCTTCCCGGATGGCTCTTTCCTTCTCCGGCGGACACTTGAGCTGCTTGGGGTTCTCGGACTTTTGCTTGTTGTAGTTCTCCCGCTCCTTGATGCCGCATTTCTGCTTGACCTGTGCAATATAGAGGTTGCTCACGTTCAGACCGGTGTGCTCCTTGACGTACTCCCGGATTTCTTCATAAGTAGCCTTGGTCTCTGCAGCAGTCACGTCCAGTTCATCCATCTTCAGGTCAACCGTGATCTTCTGGTAGACATCTAGTTTGGACAATGCGCATACCGTTTCGATATGCTCCGTATGCGGGAACATATCCACCGGGGTAAAGCCCTCGGCCTTATAGCCAAGCTTTGTCAGGGTGGCAAGGTCGCGGGCGAGGGTGACGGGGTTGCAGCTGACATAGACCACCCGCTTCGGGGCCATACGGGCCACGCTGGCAAGAAATTCCGGGGTAGAGCCCTCACGCGGGGGGTCCATAAAGATCACGTCTGCCTTCTCCCCTGCTGCGGCTGCTTCGCGGATCCAGCGGGTGGCGTCGGCGGCAAAGAAGCGGGCGTTCTTTACGCCGTTGTGCCTTGCGTTGCCAATGGCATCCTGCACGGCGTCCCGGTTCAGCTCCACGCCCACCACCTGCTTTGCATGGTCGGCGGCGGTCAGGCCGATGGTGCCGATGCCGCAGTAGGCATCCAGCACCACCTCTTTGCCGGTCAGCTTCGCGGCCTCCACCGCAAGGCCGTACAGTACGGCGGTCTGCGCCGGGTTCACCTGATAAAAGCTGCGCGGGCTGATGGCGTAGGTCTTGCCGCAGAGGGTGTCCAGAATGAACCCCTTGCCGTACAGCACCTTTTCCGCTTCGCCCAGCACCACGCTGGTCTTGCGGCTGTTCACGTTCTGCACCACGGTGGTCACGGTCACGCCGCGCTGCGCCGCCTCGGCCAGCAGTGCCTTTACAAAGTTCTTGGCCCCCGGCAGCACCGGCTGCGCCGTCACCAGCACCACCATCACCTGCCCGGTGGCTACGCCCCGCCGCAGCAGGCAGTGGCGCAGAAGGCCGGTACCTTTGTCCTCGTCGTAGGGCTGGTAGCGGCAGGCGTTGGCGGCAGCCCGCACCGCCTGCATGGTCTTGTCCAGAACTTCGTCCTGCAGCAGGCAGCTTTCCACCGGCAGCACCTTGTGGCTATTTGCCGCGTAGATGCCGGAGGTCAGTTTTCCACCCCAGCCGGTAGTAAAGGTGGAAATCACCTTATTGCGGTAGTGGTAGGGCTGCTCCATGCCCCGGATGGGGTGCACCGGGCCGTATTTGCCCACAAGAGCACGCACTTTTTCTTCCTTCTGTTTCAGCTGCGCGGCATAGTCCAGCCCCAGCAGGGGGCAGCCGCCGCAGTTTTTGGCACGCAGTTTGCAATCCATGGCAGTTTCTTCCTTTATATTAGATACTCTTCTTTCAGGATATCACAGGGCGGGGTGGATTGCAACCGCAAGCCGGGGCGATTTTTTGCAGTTTTCATTTTTGCCGCCGGGGCTTTACTTTCCCGCGATGATTTGCCATAATAGGGACAGAAAACGACCGTTTGCGGGAGGGTTATAAGATGAAGGTCATGGTTTTTGATGTAGGCGGCACCGAGATCAAATACTCGGTCATGGACGAGCAGATGCACCGCACGAACAGCGGCGCGGTGCCCACGCCGCAGGATACACAGGCGCAATTTCTGGATACGCTTTACCAGCTGTATGCGCCCCATAAAGACGAGGTGACCGGCATTGCCATGGCGCTGCCGGGCTTTGTGGATAACCGCACCGGCTATGTGTCCAACGGCGGAGCGCTGCTGTACAACACCGCCACCCCGGTGGGGCAGCTGCTGGCGGAAAAATGCGGCTGTCCCGTTATCCTGGAAAACGATGGCAAGGCTGCTGCCATGGCAGAGCTGGCAAACGGCGCGTTGAAGGGCTGCTGCAACGCGGCGGTGTTCATCATTGGCACCGGCGTGGGCGGCGGCATTATTGCCAACGGGCAGCTGGTGCGCGGGGTGCACTTTACCGCCGGGGAGTACAGCTTTGTCAACACCAACGCCGAGGCGTGGGACGCCCCGGACCAGAACATGGCCTGCCAGTGCAGCACCAGCAATCTGCTCAAATGGTACCGCGCCCGCAAGGCGCTGCCGGAGGACGCCCCGCTGGACGGACGCAGCTTTTTTGCCGCCGCCAACGCCGGGGAGCCGGAGGCGCTGGAGGTGCTGCGGCGGTTCTCCCACGCCGTGGCGGTGCAGATCTTCAACCTGACCGTTCTGCTGGATGTGGAAAAGGTGGCCATCGGCGGCGGCATCAGCAAGCAGCCCCTGCTGCTGGAAAGCCTGCGCAGCGCCTACGATGGACTGTTCGCCTCCCGGGCGGGACAGGCTTACATGGAGGGCTTGCCCCGCTGCCAGATCGTGCCCTGCGCCTTCAGCAGTGAAGCCAATCAGGTGGGCGTCGCCGCCGCATATTTTGAAGCCATGCAGAAAAAATGTTGATTTTCAGCCGGTTTCATGGTACTATATCTGCCGTGCGCTCTGCACGCAAAACACGAAACAAGGAGATCTTGAACCATGAATACTCTGCATAAATTTGCTGCCCTGACCCTCAGTGCTGTGCTGTCCGTCTGCCTGCTGGCAGGCTGCGGCGCTTCTGCGTCCTCCACTGCTTCCAGCGCAGCTTCCGATGCCGCTTCTTCTGTGGCTTCTTCCGTGGCCGCTTCTTCCTCTGCCGCCGATGCACAGGCCACGGTGGAGTTCACCGTTACCGCTGCGGACGGCAGCGTGTCCAGCGTACTGCTGAACGTGACCGACGGCGAAAAGCTGAGCACCGCGCTGGCCGAGGCCGGTATCATCAGTCAGGAAGAAGCCGATGCAGGCTTCGTGACCACCGTGAACGGCGAGACTGCCGACTATGATAAGGACCAGGCCTGGTGGTGCCTGACCGACGCTGCCGGTGAGATGACCACCGTGGGCGTGGCCGACATCGAGCTCCACGACGGTGACAGCTATGCCTTTACCTACACCAAGGGCTAAAAAGCCGGTGGCACTGCACACCCGGGTGCTGCGGCTGGTACTCAGCGGCCTGATGGGTGCGCTGCTGGTGGTGAGCAAGCAGGCCATGAGCGGCCTGCCCAATCTGGAACCGGTGAGCCTGCTCATCATCCTGTTTGCGCTGGAACTGCCCCGGGAGACGCCCGGCGCTATCACGGTGTTCATCCTGCTGCAGGGCGTGCTGTACGGCTTTGGCCTGTGGTGGGTGATGTACCTGTATGTGTGGTATCTTCTGGCGCTGCTGGCATGGCTGCTGCGCCGCATGGACTACACCTTTTTCTGGGCGGTGTTCAGCGGGCTGTACGGCCTGTGCTTCGGCGGGCTGTGCGCGGCGGTGTATCTGTTTGCCAAAACACCCGCCTTCGCCCTGAGCTGGTGGCTCAGCGGGCTGAGCTACGATGCACTGCACGGCGTCGGCAATTTTGTGCTGATGCTGCTGCTCTACCGCCCGCTGCGCCGTGCGCTGCAAATGGCAAAAAAGCAGCTGCGGGTATAATATTTTCTTTATAAAAACACAGAGCCGGACAGCCCGCGGGCTGTCCGGCTCTGCTATTATCAAAAATATTTTTTCTGCATTGTTACGCATTCAGGCGGGCAAAGGCCTGCCGGACATCGCCGGAGAAATACAGCGTACCCAGTGCGCATACCGGGCCTTCGCCGCCCAGTTCTTCTGCGCGCGCCACACCAGCCTCGATGCTGTCCGCAGCCTCGGCGGTGCAGCCGTAGGCGCGGATATGCTCTGCCAGCGTCTGCGCCGGCATGGCGCGGGGATTATGCGCCGTCACGGTCACGAACCGCTCGGCCAGCGGTGCCAGCAGCGCCAGCATCTCGTCCACGTCCTTGTCGGCCATGATGCTGACCAGAAAGACGAATTTCTGCCCGGGGAAGCGGTCTTTCAGGCTCTGCACCGTGGCGCGCATCCCGTGGGCGTTGTGGCTGCCGTCCAGCACAAAGGCAGGGCTGTGGCGCAGCAGCTCAAAGCGTCCGGGCCAGCTTACCTGCTCCAGCCCGGTGCGGATGGCACTTTCCGGGATGTTCCAGCCCTGCTGCCGCAGCACCCGCAGGGCGGTGATGGCCAGCGCGGCGTTGCGGGGCTGATAGCTGCCGATGAGCGGCAGGCGCACCCCGTCCAGTCCATCAAAGCTGAAGGTAACTGCGTCAAGGTCGCCGCCGGTGATTTGCAGCTTGGCAAAATCCACCTCGGTAAAGGGGGCATTCTGCTGCGCCGCCACCCGGCGCAGCACGGCATCTGCCTCCGGTGCGCCGCCGTAGCTTACCACCGGGCAGCCCGGCTTGATGATGCCGGCCTTGGCGGCGGCGATATCTGCCAGCGTGGGGCCCAGCTCCTTGACGTGATCCATGCCCAGTGCGGTGATCACCGCGCAGGCAGGCTTTTCAATGACATTGGTGGAATCCAGCGTGCCGCCAAGTCCCACCTCCAGCACCACGATATCGCACTGCTGCTGCGCAAAGTAGAGCATTCCCAGCGCGGTGATGATCTCGAACTCGGTGGGCACATCCTCCATGGCATCGGCGGCGGGCTTTACCTGCTCCACCAGATCCACCAGCGCTTCGTCCGGGATCTGCTGTCCGTTGATCTGAATACGCTCGTTGAATCGGTTGATGAAGGGCGAGGTATACAGTCCCACCCGGTAACCGGCGGCTTGCAGGCAGGAAGCCAGCATTGCCGCTGTACTGCCCTTGCCGTTAGTGCCCGCCACATGGACAAATTGCAGCTTTTTGTGCGGGTCGCCCAGTGCAGCCAGCAGGGTGCGGGTGCGGGTAAGCCCGGGCTTATGCCCCGCCCACTGCACCGCGTGGATGTATTCCATTGCCTGTTCGTAGTTCATAGATACTGCCTCGATTCAAGATTACGATTTGGAATGCGCTCCGCTTTGCTCTGCGCATAAATAGCGGAATAATTATTTGATATTTCGCGTTTGTCGCGCTCTGCGGAGCGCTCCAAACGTATTTTCACGGGAGGGGTCGTAACCCCAAACTGCATTTGCAGCGCCGCTTTCTGCGAAAGCGCGGCGCTGCGTGGGAAGGTTTTTGCAGAATTTCAGCGGGCTGAACCCTCTCAGTCATCGCTGCGCGATGCCAGCTCCCCCGAAGGGGGAGCTGGCGCGGGAGCGCCTGAGAGGGTTTTCACAGCTTTCTTACTTCTTTGCCAGATTCATCAGGCTGCGGTTTTCCAGCAGGATGCGCAGCAGCACAACGTTCACGGCGCTGAGGATGAGGGCGTTGGGGATGCGCACTGCCAGCGTTGCCCACGGATAGCCGTAGAACAGGCGCAGCGCCAGCGAGGTGATGACCATGGAGCCCACAAAGTGCCCCAGCAGCACGCTGGCTGCCAGCCGCAGGTTGGTGGAAAGGCGGTTCAGCTTCTGCCATGCAAAGCCCGCCACCAAGCCGATGGCACCCGCGCCCAGCGTGATGAGCGGGTTGATGGCGTAGCCCGCCAGCACACCGCCGATGATATCGGCCACTGCGCCCACCGCAAAACCTGCGCCGGGGCCGAACACCACCGCTGCCAGCAGCACCGGCAGACTGCCCAGATTGAACCGGACGAAACCGGTGGAGATGCTCAGCACCCGGCTGAACACGATGCTCATGGCTACCAGCAAAGCCAGCATGGTCAGGGTACGCACCGAGGTTTTTTTGTCGTTCATCGTAGTTGTCCTCCTTAAAAAGGAACAGCAGGCAGGACGCAAAAACGCCCTCCCCTGTGACAGACCGCACAAAGGAGGGCGTGAATTCCAACAACATTCACTTCCGGGCAAAAACCGCAGACGGCTCTCGCCTGCACCCAAGTCCATGCAGCAGCGGGATGCAGACCCTGCACCGCGGTCAATACCTTCGTCCGCAGCACAACTCCCCGTTGATGCGGCACTTAACGCGCAGGGTCTTACTCTGTTGATGATGCCATTATAATCCTTTTTTTGACGCTCTGCAAGCGCTTAAACAGACATCTTTGCCAAAGGAGCGTTTATATTTTTAGCAGTGTTGTATAAACGTAGGACTTTTGTTTCCCTTATGGGAATCTGTTTTCCGAATGAAGTCTGGTTGTATTCCTCTTTTCTTTTGGCGCAGAACGTGGTAAGATGAACACAAGATACCAAAGGGGGAACTGCCCCGGAAAGGATTTTCCATGAAATTCAGCGAAATGACCTATACCCGCCCGGACATCGATGCCCTGCTGGCAAAATGCAAGCAGCTGGCCGCCAAGGCCGCCGATGCGCAGGACGGCAACGCCCTTATTCAGGTGTACTACGAGCAGAGCCGCGCCTTTGCAGACTACACTACCGCCTCCCAGCTGGCCAACATCCACTACACCTGCGACACCCGCGATGCCTACTGGAAGGCCGAACAGGACTTTTTTGATGCCAACGGCCCCGCTGTGACCAACGCCAGCGTGGAGATCAGCCGGGCGTTTCTGGCAAACCCCTATGTGGAGGCGCTTACCGAGCACTTCGGCACCACCTGTGTGGCCGGTATGAAGAACGCCGTGCTGGGCATGGACGACCGCACCGTGGAATTGCAGCAGGAGTTCAACGCGCTGGTCAGCCAGTACCAGCAGATCTACGGCGGCGCGCTGGTGGAGCTGGACGGCAAGCAGCTGACCATCCCCCAGCTGGGCCCCTATAAAGAAGATCTGGACCCCGCCGTGCGCCGCGCCGCCTACGAGGCCGAGGCCGGTTACTTTGACGCCCACCGGGACGAGTTGGACGCATTGTACACCAAGATCGTCAAGAACCTGAACCGGCAGGCCGAGGTGCTGGGCTACAAGGATTACAGCGAGCTTTCCTATGTGCGCATGAACCGCATCGGCTACGGACAGGCCGAAATTCAGGCCTTCCGGGATCAGGTGGCAAGGGACGTTGTGCCCGAGCTGCAAAAGGTGATGGCTATGCGCGCCAAGCGCACCGGCATCACCCACCCCACCTTTACCGACCTGCCCATCATCTTCAAGGACGGCAACCCCAAGCCCATCCCGGGCTATCAGGCACGCATGGATGCTGCCCGCACCATGTACCATGAGCTGAGCCCCGAGACCGCCGAATTCATCGACTTTATGCAGGACAACGAGCTGTTCGACGTGGAAAGCCGTCCCGGCAAGATGTCCGGCGGCTACATGACCAGCCTGCCCAGCTACAAGGCACCCTTCATCTTTGCCAACTGGAACAACACCTCCGGCGATGTGGACGTGCTGACCCACGAGTGCGGCCACGCCTTTGAGGGCTATGTAGCCGAGCGGGACCCCAACGTGCCCGCCGATCTGGAATGCCCTGCCATGGAAAGCGCCGAGATCCACTCCATGGCCATGGAGTTCCTCACCGCGCCGTGGCATCACCTGCTGTTCGGCAAGGACACCGAGAAGTACGCCCTGCTCCACACCGAGGACAGCTTTGTGTTCCTTGCCTACGGCTGCGCCGTGGACGAGTTCCAGCATATCATGTACCAGAACCCGGACCTGACCCCCGACCAGCGCAACGCCGAGTGGCTCAAGCTGGAAAAGAAGTACCGCCCGTGGATCGATTTCGACAACCTGCCCTTCTACGGCCGCGGCGCCGGGTGGCAGCGCCAGCTGCACATCTACGAGTGCCCCTTCTACTATATCGACTACTGCCTGTCCACCATGGCCGCCTTGCAGTTCTTCCTGCTGAGCCTGGACGACCACAAGGACGCATGGCAGCGCTACCTCAAACTGGTGCGCCGTGCCGGTCTTGCCAGCTACACCGAGCTGATGCAGACCGCCGGGCTGAAAGTGCCCTTTGCAGAGGGCAGCGTCAAGGGCATTGCCCAGCAGATGACCCGCTGGCTGGAAGAGCATCAGGTGGGCTAAAGTCGTTTCGTGACTGCGGCAGGGCGTTTCGTGACAGTTTTCTTGCTTTTCCGCCGGGCTGCGGTATACTGAAACCAGAGATCCCCCTTCGAAAATGGAAAGGAGTACTGACTTATGAGATCAACCCGTTTATTCCGGCGCGTCGTTGCCGGTCTGTGCGCTGCCGCCATGCTGTGCGGCGGCATGATCGCCTCGGCTGCTGCACCCGCACTGCCCGCCGCTCCCGCTGCGGTGGAGGCTACCAACGCCGCCCCCAGCGATGCCGAGCTCAAGGCCGCTTTTTCCAAGTTCACCGTCACCTACGACGAGGAGACCGGCGGCTGGGATCTTTCCTCTCCGCAGGAGCAGGCCAGCATGGATAAAAAGTCCTGCGGGCTGTACCCCTATATGTTCTTGCAGGACGACGGCGTTGCCTTCAACATGATCCTGACCTATGTGGGCAGCAAGAAGCTGGACATCAAAACGGTCAACGTATCTGCTGATGACGAGCTGTACACCTTCACCTGTGACGAGGAGTACGGCGGCGGCTACGATCAGGATCTGGGCTGCTGGTTCGATCTGGAGCTGTTCCAGCTGAGCGACGAGGAGATCAGCTGGCTGAGCGAGTGGCTGAACGCCAAGAGCGTCACCGCCGTGTTCGTCGGCCGGGACGGCACCATCCAGAGCTACGCCCTGACCAAGGAGAACCTCACCGCCATTCAGGAGATGATCACCGCCTACAACCTGATGCTCTCCTCCACCGTAGAGCAGTGCGACCCCATCCTGACCAGCTTGGCAAAGTAACCGCAATTCACAGAGCCCCGGAGCGTGTGCGGATGCTCCGGGGGCTTTTTTGCGCAAAAATATTATTTTTTGCAAAAAATGCTTGCAAAGCAGGTCAACCTGTGCTATACTAATCGAGCTGTGATGTGCTGCTATAGCTCAGTTGGTAGAGCGCATCCTTGGTAAGGATGAGGTCTCCAGTTCGAATCTGGATAGCAGCTC